>Ga0209976_10000109_pt1 | contig 56182 bp, 79 predicted proteins | sample SumtaG_FD_182806 | JGI IMG/M metagenome (GOLD analysis project Ga0209976, IMG submission 182806) | Deep subsurface microbial communities from Indian Ocean to uncover new lineages of life (NeLLi) - Sumatra_00157 metaG (SPAdes) (version 2) | ecosystem: Environmental > Aquatic > Marine > Oceanic >... | reverse complement strand
AGAATGAGCTGGCGCTGATCCAGATACCCTCGATCATTGAGGGCGAGGTCCATCTCGAAACGATCCTCGGGCATTCATCAGGCCAGTCGATCTCATGCACCATGTCGATGCGCCCGGACAAGGGCGGGCCCCAGGCTATCGGCGCCGTGATGACCTACCTGAGACGGTACAGCCTGTCAGCCATGCTCGGTGTCGCCCAGTACGATGACGACGCCGCCAGCGCAGTCAAGAGCCCGGACGAGTATGACCGCCTGAGCCCGCGGGACATTGACGAGATTCTGCAGAAGGCCGACGAGCTGTTCGCGGACAAAGCAGATTTTGTAATCGAGCAGATGGTGACGCTGGTATTCAACGTCAAGCATCTGGCTGATGTGCCGGCCGACCAGCTCAAGACTGCGCTTAACCGGATGCAGAACACTGCCGACCGTGAGGCCAAGAAGGCGGCCGACGCAGAGAAGGCGCCGGTTGCCAAGCCGAAGGCCAAGCCCAAGCCGAAGGCCAAGCCACCCGAGGAGACAGATCAGGACGGCCTGCCACCAGCGTCACGACAAGAGGCCGAGGATCGCGAGCCCGGATCGGACGACGACAAGGGTGGCTGAGCACGATTTCATCCAGCTCGATACGATGTTTTTCGGCAAGGTCAGGATGCAGATAGAGGATATCGACATTGACTGGCCGCCGCCGGAATTCATCGTGTTCGATGGCGAGGAGGTACGCGAGGCCAAGCCGGATGATCCAAAGCAAGACCTGTTTCAGCGGTACTCAATGTCGAAGCTGACCGACGAGCAGATGGAGAGCTGCCCGAACGTAGCGCGGGGCGCAGTCTACGGCTACGTGCAGCCGCTCGATGAAGATGTGGGCCACGCCTGATGGAGGGCCGCATCATTCAGGTCGAGCAGGGATCGGACGAGTGGCTCGATCTCAGGCGCACCCGTATCACGGCATCCTGCCTGCGCAAGGTCATGGCCAAGAAAGACACCAAGGCCTACACCAAGTACAGGCAGGAGATCGTGCTCGAGCTGCTCGGCAATAAGAACGTCGAGGAATCGCCCGAGTGGGCCCGTGAGGGCCGCGAGCATGAGCCCAAGGCCTTGGCCGGCTACCAGTGGAGATTCGAGCAGAAGCTCGAGCACAATATTTTCCTAATACATAAACAATATGATTGGCTGGCAGCCTCGCCGGATTTTCTGCACATCAACGACAAGGGCCAGTATGACGAGGGCGGCGAGATGAAAATTCGCAAGCTCTACAAAAACTACCGGACGACCGTGGCCGACGCCGACCTGCACAAGGGCACGAGACGATGCTGCCCCGCGGCCGACCGGCATCAGGTTCAGGGTGCGATGTGGGTGAGCGGCTATGCCTTCTGGTGGTACGTGAATTATTATATCGGTGACGACATGGAGGGCGGCCAGGTGCAGAAGATTCACCGCGTCCCGGTGCCCCGCGACCAAGAGCTGATCGACAGGATGGAGGAGCGGGCCATCGAATTCATGAAGGAATGTTACGAGCGAGCGGAGCTGGAATATGAGTCAAGATAAACCCAACGATATCGAGATCGACCCGGCAACACAGGAGCCGCGCCGGCAGAAGCGCGACGAGTTCACGCCACCGGCCGACGAGGATGATGGCCTTGTGCGCATCCATCTGGAGCCCTGCCCCTGCGGCAAGCAGCCGATGATGCTGATGCTCGAGCTGGACAACAACAAGAAGCGCGGCCACGTATTCGGAGATTGCTGCAGCGAATGGATGGTCGAGTTCAGCAACAACTACAACGTGGACAAGGATAAGATGGCAGAGCGGGCCAAGGCTGCATGGAACCGGGCCCCGCGACCAGTTTCCTCGTAGGAAACCGGCACCCGCCAGCCGGCTGCTGAGTGGCGGGAGGAAGGGGCGCATACCTGCGCCCTTTTTTTTGCGCAAGTGAGATCGGATCACTCTGCAGGCCAGCAGCCTCGGTCGAGGCTCGGGCCCAAAACCCACGCAAGTCTATGAAAAAACTGAGGATGTTATACTAACTGGGCAGTAAAAACCCCGGCACTGGGCCGGGGCTGTGTTCTGGATACCCACAGAGGAGATTTTGGATGTATCAATCTACGGGTAAACCAAGTGTAGCAAAATTCCGGGCGCGCTTGGAAGTAATACGGAAGGCTTCGGCATCAGGCCTCGAGCTGGCCGAGCGGTGGAACCCGAAAGGCCGCTACTGTCAGTTGCGAGTGCAGATGATGAAGTTTTACGGATCGAATATCGCGATCTGCGATACGGCCTTGGAGTTCATCGAGCGCGGCAAGCGGAGGAGGTAAGAACGGGGGCGCCTTCGGGCGCCCTTTTTTATGGCGTCTCGTCAGGATCGCGACCGAGCAACACGGCAAAGGCCTGCTCGACCCGGCGCTCGTTGTCCTCGATGTTGTCCTTGTTGGCCGCCACCCCCGCACCATTCTCATCGATCTCATCATCCATCGAGATGATCTTGGTGTCGGTCGCGATGTCCTGCTTTGCCAGCTCGGCTGCAACCGCGACTGAGACGCGCCAATCCATAAGCACACTGCCGATCACGATAAGCACCGTGGCCAGCGCAGCGAGGCTCGCAAGCAATCCCTTGATATCCTTGAGCTGTTCCCACGTACTCATTTTTCCGGCTCCCCTTTTGCTCCCTTGATGATCTGCCACGCCTCCTCGATCTGCTCCTCGCTGATCCGCGGCTCGGCCTGCACGTAGACCGGCTCGGGCCGCTGCGCGAGCTGCTGCTCGTAGCTGTCCAGTCGCTCGATCAACATGGCCTGCTTGTCCTGCACCCGATCCAGCTCCTCGTCATGCTCATCCTCGAGTACCTCGAATCTGGCCGCCTGCTGATAGAGTTCCAGATGCGCCGGTGACTCAGTGACCTCCTGATCGACGGTGTTGGCCAGCAGGCAGTCCGAACGAAACTCAAACTTGCTGGCAATCGGCGGGATATCGCAGCGCATCTCGGCGCCCATCTTAAACAGGCCCTTGGCGTCGAATACCTCGCCCATGCACCACAGATTGTAGTCATAGCCCTGCCAGCTCACGATGAATGTGCCGGTCTGCTTGGTCACGATGCACTGGTTGATATCAACGTCGCCAAGCGAGTGCGAGAACCCATACGCCCGCGAGGAGTATGAATCGCCGTCAATCTGATTGACCATGTCGCCGCCGGTCACATTGGTCGTGACATCAGTGACCACATCGGTCGTCACATCAGTCACGACATCGACATTGGGCCCGCGCTCATCATCGCTGGCCAGGGCTGCTGGAGGACCGATCAGGAACAAGATCAGCAACACGATCAGGGCCAAGATAAGCCATTTGAATCGTTTCAAAGTCATCATAGTGCCAACCCCGCCGCCAGTAAGAGGATCAAACCATTGCGCATCATGTTATCCATCAGGTGATCCTGCCGCTCCTGCTCGAGCGCCTCCTCACGAACCTCCATCCAGATGCCTGCGTAGCGGGCGCACTCTATCAGCTCGTTGACTTCGGTGTTGCGCGCCTCGAGCGCTGCAGCATTCTCCGCGGCGACCGTCTCATTTGTCACTGCAGCCACACGTAGCTGCGTGAGCTGCACGATGCCATCCCGGTCGAAGGTTGCAGTGTCCAAAGTGCGCGAGGCCTCTACGGGCATCTCAGGGACACTCACGGGCTGGCCGACCTCCGGGGAGGGCCCCGGAATCTCGCAGGTAGGCAGCTCAGTCGGCGTGGTACTACACGCCGTCAACAGGCTTGCGCCAAGAATCCAGTAGATCAGCCATCGATTCATCATTTGTCCCTACGCTGTCCATGATTTTCTTGCCCTGCTCGCCAGCCACCACTGCATTTTTCTGGTGAGCATCGGCCTTGATGCCAGCCTTGTGCGCCTTGGCCTTGGCCCTACCTGAGCCCTCGAGGATCAGGTCATCGCGCTGCTTGCCTGCCTTGGTCGCAGCCCTCGAGGGACCGCCGAGAATCCAGAAGGCCAGCAGAGCGAGCCCGCCGGCCGCGGCGTACAGGTACTTTTTCACTTGGCGACACCGCCGAGGCTATTCGCCATGAAGCCCACCATGAATGACGAGGCATAGCTCAGCTCGCCGGCTGCCATCAGCCCGAGGAAGCCCCCGGCCCCGGCCATCGCCGTGAGCACGGTGCGGTACGGGTACTTGGTCAGCCAGTCCTTGAGCTGGTAGTCCTCATCGGTTTTGCGGACCTCCACCACTTTCTTGACGATGTGCGTGGCGGTGCCCGCGAGTAGTGCGATTATCAGGAACACATATTCCATTACGCTAACCTCCTATTGAACACCCAGACCGTTTGGGGGATTCGGTTTTCCCGTGTACTTTTTGACCGCCGCTGCGCTGGCGTCCGAGCTGATGTCATCGACTGTGATGCTGTAGCCAACGAAAGTGTAGGTCCCAGGTTGCGGGATCGCGCCGACGAAAGTTTTGCACTGGGCACTGCCGGGAACCCCGGTCACGGGCACCAGCTCATCGATGACCACCAGTGCATTCTGGCGCTCGGCGGTGATGCGCGTGTTGGCGAGATCGCCGTCGAGGATCGGATCCGCTACGGTCTGACCGGGAAGCAGCTCGTACTCAGTGGGATGCGTCCAGCAGACAATGGCATCGCGAGGGTAGCTTGGCGCTTGCGCCACCGAAATCGTTATCGATCCGAACAGGAGTGCTGCGATCACACACTGAATGAGCTTTTTCATGTCAGTCTCCTCACACCAAGCAGGCGGTCGGCAGGATACCGCGAAACCTTCACCGTGTCAGATTGATTGCCGCCGAGTACCTCGATCAACCCCAGTTCGCCACCAACAGGGCCGGGAATGTAGCCGGCATAAAATCCTACATGCCCCGGTGCCTCGATAACCTCGGGCCCAGGCTGCTCGCCCTTGCCCCGCTGCAGGATGACGATGTCACCCGCCCTCGCCTCATTCAACAGGATGCCCTTGCCGATCCGTAGCCATGATCGAGCCCGCAGACTCTTGGACCGAGGCAGCCTGAGCAGCCAGCAGACGTAGTTCGCGAATGCAGAGCACCACGGAACCTCGTCCTCCTCGGGCCAGTCAGCATCGAGCTTGAGCATGGCCATGATCTGTGGATTGTCTACCGAGCCGCCGATTTCCTTCATGCCTGTGAATCGCTGCGCGATGTCGAATGCTGTGATGTTCATGGGTTTGCGATCTCCGCTCTAACCTTGGCGTCCATTGCTGGCTCCGTTATGTCTGGCAGTGAATGTAAGGCCCGCAGCTCATTCAGCTCGACCCGCATGACCTCAACCACCGCGTTGAGGTTTATGTCATTGCCATATTGATTCTGCAGGCCGGCAGTGGCCGCGGCAGCCCGAGCGTCCTGATGGTCCTGATCGGCCTGAGCCTGCTGCGCTTGGTAGGCAGTCGCCCTGCCATCGAGCGCCGCCTGATTGATGAAACTTTCGAGGACTCCAAAGGTATCGGTCGCAGGCTCGAACTCGAAAAAGCCAAGGTCATTGTTGATAAAATGATTGAATGACGCCGGATCAGCACCCGTATGCAGTACCACGTATGTACGATCATCGCTCATGCCAGTAACCTCATTTCAGCCCAGATTCCATTGGCCGGTGTATCCCTGCTGCCCGCTTGGCTGAGCACCAGAACCTCCAAGTAATCAGAATCGGTGATGTTGATGACACCTGAATACCAGCCGATCATGCCAGCCTCGCCAGTCGTGCCACCGCCTACATCATTTGTGCCGCCACCATTGTTGTCCGAATTCCACGGCCACCGAGATGGCATGATGGTATCCACAACACCCCGCTGGATACCGTTTTTCCGCAAGTAAACATGCCCCAGACCAGCCTGAGCGGTGCCGAGAGAGTCCAGCATATAGCCGACAATCATCTCGACCTGAGTGATGCCGGATGGAATCGTGAAACGGCTGTTGTTGGTGACGTTGTCATGGATGCTATCGGTATCAAAAACCTCCGCATTGAAATCGATCACAACCGAAGTGCCGCCCGGTGCATTATCTGGGATCGTGAATCCGGGCAGGTCGTTGCGAGGCCACGCAAAGCCCGCAGTCTTATAAGCCTTGCAGCCACGTAGCGGGGCAAGGCTGCCGACGCTGCCGCTGGCCGAGGCCACGAAAATCTGCCGCCAATTTACTGACGGTATGCTATTGCTGACTGCAAGAAAATACGCACTCTGACCGGCCGCCAAGTCGAGCGGCTGATCCTGACCGGCGCCGATATCCTGATCGGTTGTCGGGAACATCTGCATGGATTCTGCGCCGTCATTGATAATCAACATGCGGCGACCCTGATTAAGCGTTTGGAATGCGGTAGGCAGGCGCACGGCATCGCCCGAATTTGCGACGGTCGTGATCTGATTGTAAGTCGATAGCAGTTCCAGAGCGCCGGCCTGAGTCTGTGTGGTGCTGGCCGTCAGGCCTACGTGCGCCTCACTGGTCACAATTACATGGTCACTGCGCTCGCGGTAATTGACCGCAGTAAACCCGCCGACCACATGCCACATTGAATCCAAGCTGGTGACGACGCCACTATCATCATCGAGATTATTAAACAGGACATTGGGCGCTGCGATGGAGCCGTTTGCATTGATAAGCCTTGGCGCCCCGAGCACGGGCATTTCCAAATTCCCGTTGATGGTTAAGTCGAGGCCGTCCCAGGTCAGGTCGCCAAGGGTGCAGACCAGCACCCCGCCTGACCAGTACATCAGGTCGTCGTCGGTGCAGCCGGTCAGGTCAACATCATCGAGGTCATCGAGGCTGCTGGTCTGAGTGAAAAATATCGAGAAGTTGACCGGATCGGTGTCGATTGTCGGCTCATCCTGACCGACGCCCAGATTGACCTGCACATAGCAAGTCAGATTATTCGGCGGCCGGTTGACGGTGACGAGGGTGCCTTTGACCACATCGCGGTTGCCATCCCAGTCGGCCGACCGCTCCCAGGTAGAGGTCCGCACGTTGTAAATGCCATTCTCGACCGGGTCAGTCTGCTCCATGACCAGCACCCGATCATCTACAACTACCGCGATGGCGTTGATAGTCTGCTCGCCCTCGAGGAGGATGTTGCCGACGCCGTCAGTTACCGTTTTGCAGGGTGCCTTGATGGCGAGCGAGGCGATGACGCCGTTGAATCTATCTTCTGATTGATTGAGTCCCATATCCTTTGACCTCTAATCGTGATCGTACCGCCAACCGCGAGTGCTTGTCAGGTAATTGCTTGGCGCCCCTGCACTGGCCCAGAACATGCCAGTGGGATAGCTCACCTTTGTCGGCTCGCAAAGGAAACTGATCGCTGACCAATGGGTGCTTGTGGTCGGTAGCGGATTGAATGTCCTCACTTTCAGGATTGTCCCGCCATTCGGCGGTGCATTCCACGCCGCATCAGAGAAATCGCCAATACCATCAGCATCATTACCAGTTGCAACCCTGACGCCTGCAAAAAATGAGCAGCTCGGCGCTGGCGTACCGAACGAGGCCAGCGAATTGCAATCGAATGCAGTGCGGTTAGTGTTGCGCAGGGTGCTTTGTGCGTTGAAATCCCATGACCCTGCCCCCGCGATATCCTTCATGGTGAATTTTATATAAACCGCATGGACTAACGCGCTGCCAGAACGGGCCTCATCCGTCGCATCGCCCGCTGCTATCTTGGTCAGTACCTCGAAACCAGCAGGCGCAGTGGCAAGCGCTGTCCAGGTGCCATCCACAATGGCCCCTGACGAGACGTTTGAATAGACAAAAAGCCTATCATCTACCGTTTCGGTCGGTGATGCGGGAATCAGTACGTTGATACCGGGGCCAATGAGTGGGGCGCCCGCTTCAATCGCGGGGCTTGAGATGACGAGGGCCTCGCCGGCCGAGGTCGGTTTAGTGATCGACGGTGAGCCTGACGCGGTGACAGGCGATGCCGGCACTGGATCGTGTGGATAGAAGCAACCCGGCACCGTGAAGTTTGAAGTCTGACGCGCCACGCCCTTGGTGATTCGCACCGAACCCATGTTGCCGCCCACAAATTGCGCCGCTCCATCCAGCGTACCAATGCGCCAAGGCTGGACCGAGCCAGTGAAATTTGTCGAATCGACCACCGTGCTGCCGAGCTGGACGCCGTCAATGAATACCCGCAGGTCAGTGCCAGACCGGCTGACCAATATGAAAAACGTGGTGTTGATCGCCGCGCCCGCCCAAGCCTCTGAATACAGGACCGAGTCGCCATTCAACACGCGGATATTATTGGACGCATCGATCTCGACCGAGATGCCCTTGTCGTCGCCGGCACCGGTCAGGTAGTTGCCCATGAATGTCTGAGCGGTAGAGATAGCGTCAAAGTCCACCGTGAATTCAATCGTGAAATCAGCGGTGCCAAAATCCCAGTCGGCGCTGTCAGGGAATGTGATGAAATCACCGGCGCCATCCAGCAGCAGCGTGTTTTTTCCCAGTGACCTGCCAGTAACATCAATCTGAGCATTGTCGAAAAACGTCTCGTTATGGCCGGAATTCGACAGGTCGGTGATGTTGGTGCCTTGGTCCGGGCCATCGAAATCCAGCAGCAGCACTACATCATTGAAATCAGCGTCAGTCGTAGGAGCCACGCCCCCGGACCAACACCTGATGCGCTGATTATTCTGGTCGCCAAGCAGGATGATGTCGCCGGTATCCGCTCGGATATTCAGCCCCCTCGGGACCTGCAAATTGGAGGGCAGGTCCGTATCGGGACCAGTGATTAAGTTGAACGGTGCCGAGATGTCATCCGGCGCCGTCAGGTCCATTGATTTGATGTCGCCGCCGCTCGGGGCAAAGTAAATTCTGGTGTGATCGGCTGAGAAGTCCCACGTATTAGTGCCGCCGACAAAGGCCCCGTAATTCCAGAACTGATCGAACCCGGTGATGGTCGTGATGTCATGCGCGGTCGTCATGATGTACCGCTGCATGTTGACCGATTGCGTATCGACAAAGAGACTGAATCCATCGAGGCTCCAGCGGGCCATGTATTCGCCAACACCGGTCAGCGCTGTAAAGCCCCCGAGCCCCGGACCAAGCCCACCTGAAATATCGTAGGGAGCTGCTGAATGATCGAAGGTATCTATCCTCCGAAAACTTGAGAACCAGCGGGAGAGAAATGTCAGCTTGGTGCCGTTGTCGTGCCACTCCATCGAGCGGTTAAGGCTGGTGTTGCGGAGTATGCCACCGTTTGGCGTCCAGTCGGCTTGGAGCAATGACCACGCAGGAGATATATCGTACTGGTGCGTATCGTCGCCACCGACCGATACCGTCCAGTGTGTCCACGCACGTAAGCCATCCTGCCTGAAACGAACGTCGCGACGGCTGCCGCCCGGAGTGCTGAAAGGCTCAGGCGTAGGGTCATCCGACTTGACTGAATACGAGCAGGAATCCGCGGCTGGCGCAGCGCCAGTCCGACCGGGAATGTGATGGCCGAGGATCATTCCCATCAGCCATGATTCTCCGAGAAGGTGCCGAGCCACTCGAGCCCGCCATCGGTGCTGCGCAGATGGACCTGCGTGATGCTATCGGCGCTTGAGATATCAGGCGCCGTGCCATTGCGCCACTTGATTGTCGCCGGCCATGTGATTGTCCAGGGCACCGAATCCTGCCGGATGTCAAACTCGAGCTGCGTCACATTGCCGGGGCAGATATTCTGAAAAACGATGTTGGTCACATCCTCGGTCAGCGTCAGCGTGATGCCCTGCCCGAGCTGGTAGTCAATGGTGACGGTGTTGGTCACACTGCCAAGCGACTGATTGAGAATCGTGAACCCGAGCGAGTTTACGATGCCACAAGCAGCCGCCGTCGAGGCGTCATACCAGAGCCGCCATGTAATATCGTCAGTACCAATGACCGGCTCGACCTCGCGCTGCTCATACACTTGGCTGAATCCAGTGATGCGCTCCACATTGACTATCGTGCCCTGTGCCACATCGCGGTTGCCGTCGAAGTCAGCAGCTCGATCCCACTCGGATGTGCGCACGTTGTAGATGCCATTCTCTACCGCATCGGTCTGCGCGATCACCAGCACCCGGTCGAACTCAGCCGTCTGAAAGCCATCGACTACCAGCAGGCCCTCGAGGTCAGTCAGTGGCGTGAGCTGCACTGCGATGCAGGGCGCCTTGATCGCCAGTGATGCGATCACACCGTTAAATCGATCTTCTGTGGTGTCCAGTGCCATGCGCGTCTCCTTAGTCCCTTACGCCAGTGAGCCACTCGTAAAACTCTGCATCGCCCTCGGCCCAGTAGGCATCCAGCAACCGATTCGTCTGGCTGCTCGGATAGTGAAATAGTGTACCCCCAACATTGTTGAGAGTTTTGAGCAGGGCCTCATCGATCTCGCCCTGATTGATCTGCTGCCCGAGCGAATAGATATCATCGCCCAGTGATCCGATTGCCGTGTTGCCGCCGCCGAACCGGGCCGCCGGTATCTCGCGCACGAACGGGATGCCTGACACCGCGGAGTCAACCGTCGCCTTGGCTACCCACCAACCCCACGATTCATCGTCATCCTCATCCGGGAGCTGGTTGTAGATGATCGCAGCGGCAATGCCCTCCATCGTGTAGAGCAGCATCAGGTCAGTCGCGAAGTACACCGCCGCCTTGAGGCTTGGCTTGCGCTTCAATGAAACGCCCTTCTCGTAGGCAATGTTGCTCTTGGCCAGCATGTAGGAGATCAGGGTAGTCCAGATGCGTATGAACTGAGACTGCCGGTTTTTCTTGGTGCCGGTAGTGCCACGCTCCAGCCCGGATCGATCCGAGTAGAAACCTGACGTTTGTGCATTCTCGACCTGCACATCGGCATAGATAATCGCGTCAGCATCATTCAGGTTCTTGACGTTGCGGCCTTTCCAGTAGGCGCCGAGCCAGGTTGACACATCGACTATCGACTGGGCCTTGGCAATCGGATAGAAAAACGTAGCCGAGGCTGCCAGCGACCATGTTTTGAAGCGGGTCGGAGCAGCACCGAATACGGAATTCAGGTGCGCCTGTGTGTCCAGTACGTCCTTGTCGAATGCGGTCGAATCGACATAGCGAGCATGCATAAAGGACGACTGCTCCATGACGAACCGATACATCGCTCGAGGATTCTGCATGAACTTGCCGAAGCCCCGAGCGTAGGCCTGAGTCCCAATCACAGCAATGGTCTGGAATATGCCCGTGAACTGCAGCAGCGTGGTCATCAGATTCCAGCCGAGCTTGGCCTTGACGAACCCGGTGCGAATCCATGCCACGCTCTGCTCGGCAATGCCCTCGGCTGGCAGCTCACCAACGGCCGCATCAGTCAGCCACAGGTTGAGCGCCTCGAGCGAGGTGTCGTTGCCGGTGTTATTGAAGGCCGCCCGGACCTGCTTATCGTTGAGCAGGCGCTTGATGAAATTGACCTCATCGCCAATGGCAATGTCCCGCACGATCTCGCGCAGGTGCAGGTCGATGGTGTGCAGGCCTAGCTTCACCACCATGCCGTGATTCTGCACCCGCTCGAATGTCGATCCGGCTCGGGTCTGGGCAGTGATGAATACACCGTTGCCCATTTTCTTGTATAAATCCTCGAGCTCGACATCCTTGATGCGCTCGGAGTGCCGGCGGTCATATTTCAGTGGGTAATAGCCGCCCTTGGCCGTGAGCTCCTGATTATTTTTACCCCTGAATGTGAACGGCAAGGCTTCCACTTTCTGCGGCGCGATGCCGCGGCGCCGTTGCTCAGCCTCACTCAGCGCTGGCCAGTAGGAATCGAGGTATGCCCAGACATCATTGATGAATCCCACATCCTTGGCATCCAGCATTGACAGCACCGCCTGTATGCCCTGCTCGGTATAGGCCGGCGAGCCGTCACGCTTGATGCCTCCGAGCATTGCGGAGCGGTTGCCGGCATTGCCCCAGTTCAGTGCGATTGAAAGCATGTCGGCAAGGGACAGGCTCTCGCCCATCGCCTCCACCCATACTTTTTTGTGCATGTTGCCGAGCTCGGCCTTGGTGTAGTGCTTGAGGTAAATCTCCGAGACATCCTTTTGAGCCTTCTTGAGGCCCGGAATCAGTTTTTCAGAGTAGGCCTTGCGGATCGGCACGATGATGCGGCGCGTGAGCGCACCGAATCCTGACTGATCGAGCACCCGTGCAATCGCGCCCGGACGCAGCCAGGACGCAACACCCTGCTTGAGTGATCGCTTGCCCTTCTCGCCCAGTGTCGGCTCGCTGATGCCGGCCGGGATGAATTTATTATTCTCGAGGATGCTATCGGCTACGTCATTGACCGCGTCCTGCAGCAGTACCTTCTCGCCGTTGACCACGCCCTCGGCCATTCGCTTGGCCTGATGCTCGAGCTGGCGCACGATGTTGCGTATGTCACGGAACTCATCAACCGTAAAATCTTTCCAGTTGGTGCCCATGTTGCGCAGTTTGTTCAGGGTGGCAGGCGGCACGACCAGCCGACCATCCTCAACAGCCTGCAGCATCTCTGCCATAGCGGCATCGCGATCTACCTGAGCCAGTGACACGGTGCGGAAATCCATGCCCTCGATGACCGCAAGTATCTGATCCAGCATCCCGGACTTGCCAAGCCGGCGCTGCACCGTCTTTGACTCGAATTTCTTGAGGTATTTCTGCGTTCTGCCGGCTTCCTCCTTGGCCCGGACGGCAGCACGGAACAGCTCATGATTGCGAATCTGCTTGAGCTTCTCGGCGTAGGCCGTTTCATAGTCACCCTTGCCATTGGCCTCAAAGGCTTTGCGGCCTGCCTTCTGCTCAGCGACCCGGTACTTATTCGGGTTCACATCCCGGATGCGCATGGCATCGATGGTGTCACTGACCAGCTTCTTGATGATCGCGAGCTCGCCACGACTGGGCAGCATGCCTGCATTCGCCGCCCTTGCTTCACGATCCGTTCTGGCTGACTCACGCTCGGTTGCTGAGACGATCTTGCGGTCCTTGCGCATCTGCACTCTGAGGGCCCGGAGCTCGGCAGCGAGCAACTGAGCGCGTTTCTCGTTATGCACGGAAGTCACCGCATCGGCGGCCAGGGTGCCATCGACCAGCGGATCAGGGAATCGCTGGCGCATGCGAGTATCAGTCTCGGCCTCGATCACGGCATCCATCCTGCCGGCGCGCATCATCTCCTGAATCATCTCGTCAGCGCTGGAGAATCCAAAGATGGTTGCGGCCACATCGGCATTGACACCGACGCCGTGCTTGATCGTGTAGACCCACGGCTTGGGCAGGCCCTTGATGAAATCCTTGCCGTAACGGGCGATCAGGTCATCGCGGTCGAGCTTGAAGATGGCGCGCTCAGGTGTGGTGCCATCAGGATTCTCACCACGCTGGAACATGGCCAGCGCCCGGTACACCGGCTGAGCCCATATCTCTGCTTGGACCTCGGCCAGCACCTTCTTGCGCTCGGTCTGCCACACCACCTTGGCCTCGCGCTCGAGATAGGCCAGCATCTTGCGGGCCTCCTTGTCGAACGCATCCTGATGTGCTCGGGTAATTAGATCCTTGTAGACCTCAAAGCGCTCCTGACTGACGCCCATCGCTTCGGCAGTCGAGTACATCGGCCGGAATTCCTGCGTCTGCTCAGCATTAGTGATCGCCAGATCAGTCGCCAGCATGCGGTCCATGACGCCACGGATATCGTCAGTGAGCTCGACGCCGGCAAGGGTCTGCAGTCGCTCGTAGACCTTGGTGAGCCACTGGCTGAATGCTGCGAATATGCCCTGCATATCCTGACTGGGCGCCTTGCCCTCTTTGAGATAAACCTCGAATGCCTTGGCCCACTTTTCATGGTGCTCGCGGGTGATCTCCCGGCGACTGTTGACGCCAAGGTATTCGAGGATTTTCTGATAGTCGCCAATAACCTGCCGCGGGCCGACTGCCTGCTCAGCCAGGTCGCCCATGATCTCGAGATACAGGTGGCCTGACTCATGCAGGAACGTGGACAGGTTCGATGCCTGACCGAGCCGGATGACGGCACGATTCTCGAGATCGAAAGTGATCGAGCCACGGTGCGTATCCTGAAATAGCGTTTGCCCGAGCATCGCTGCCTCGCGCACCGGCTCGGTGATATCGAGTACGTGGATCGCAGGGCCGCCGCCAGTCTGGGCATCGGCCTCACGTATCTGACGCTCCAGCTCATAGGCCCGGTTACGCTGGCGCATCGATTCTGAATGCCGGCCGCCACGGGCAAGTGCAGTGGCCTGATTGCTGGCGCTCAGGTATTGAGTTTGCAGACTCGCTATTTTAATGGCCTTGTCAGGGTCCTCGAGCTGCTGCCCGAACCTATTAACCTTGGCCTTGGGATCGAGCTTGCGCACCGCCTTGTTGGTCAGGTTGACCATTGCCTTGTCGTAGTGCTGGAGCATCGCCCTGCCGCGCTTGCTCATGAACGTATAGCCCATGTTAGTCAGGCGAGGGTGGTTGTTTGCATCGTCGTACATCTCATTTTCGATGTACTCGCTCAGAAAAGCTCGAGTTTTGGAGACGAGGATATCGCCGCTCAGGCGGTCGCGATAGAGCTCACCATTTTCATCGACAGCCATAAACAGATCGCCGGCCTCGGCCTCGTTTTTCAGGAACTCCGCGGCTGCAGTCGGCCCATCGCTGATGATGAGTCTGGTGAGCTGACTATCGAGCGGCTGCTCCGCATACGAGATCATGGTCGGGCTCTCATTGCCAAGGTCAGCCTCGACCCCGCCAAGGATGTCGTAACGATTGGCATGCTCCTGAATCTGCGTCTGCAGCTTGTCGAAATTCTCCTGCCCAATGTATTCAATCAGGTCGGAATCGTTGTAGGTGTCAGTCTCGATCAGGATGCCCTCTTTGTCGTAGGCCGACACCTGAGCCCTGCGCGGATCGATACTGACCTCGTCAATCTCGGTGGCAAAGCCGCCGCGGTTGTTGATGATCGCACCGGTTGACCATGCGAGCTGGTCGTAGCCCTGCTCGGCCGCCAGCCTGATGGCACGTTTCATGGCCAGTGTGACCCACGCATTGCCGCTGAATGGACCTTTCGGGACTTTGTCAACGTCAGCGCGAGCCCTTTCGCTGCGCAGGGTGTTCAGGTGATTCGAGATGTAGGCCCTTGCCGCCGCCTGAGCGCGTAAAACATCCTCGGCCGAGACGTTGTCCATCTCGCCATGACCGACCACACCCTTGCCGACCGAGATATATCGCGGCTGCCCGCTGTCCAGGGTGCCGTATGAGATCGGGCTCCCTGTCTCGGCATCGACAGCCACCCATTGATTCTCAGTCTCCATGATCCTGTAGTCAGGGATTGTCAGGAGGTCCCTGCGATAGCCAAAGCGCTTGCCGCGCTGGTGCCAGTCGGACTGGACCTCCTCGAGGAACAGGATGCGCTCACCATTCGGGCCCTCACGATCAGTCGCCAAGAAAAACGCGATGATGTTGTTCTCATCGTGGTGGCCGCCCTCAAAATCATTCCACTGAAATGGCCTGCCCTCCTGCGGCACCGGTGGCATGTGCAGGACGATCTCACGGAAATTGGTGCCGCCGGGAATCTGCTGGCCTACGTTCTCGGCAATCCGGTCAAACTTCTGCTCAGGGGCATTCTCGAGGATGTATTTTTCGATGGCATCCTCGCCATGCGCCTGTGTCTGCTCATTGATCGGCGCATCGATATCGAGCCATGTCTGGCCGTCATCAGGCGTCACCGAGATATTGCCGGCATCGCGATCCTCGATCATCTGGAATGTGAAATCTGAATAAAAATCAGTTACATCCCAGATGGATGTGCGGCTGTAGAGATACTCGTCATTCCAGATATCCTCCATGCCGTACTTCTCGTAAGTCTCGAAATCGCTGTTTGGTTCTGCGGTCAGCTCAGGTGTCGGAATGTGCTCACCGCCGAGCTGTGTCTCGATCACTTCGATGCCATTGGCCATGATGTAGGCGGTCAGCTCGTCCTTGGTCACGGTGCCCTTGGCATTCATCCAGGCCTCCACATCGAGCGCCTCGAGCTCGGCCTTAGTGACCCCCGGCATTTTCTTGAGCGTACCGATCATGTCGGCGGCGTTGCCCTTCTCGCGAGGCATGGCACGGGCCGCATTCTCGAGCCCGGATGTGAACCCGATCTCGGACTGGAACAGGGTGCGCTCGCCGGCATCACTGAGCTGCTGCTGCAGCGCATCCACGGCGGCGGTGCGATTCTGTGGGCCCTCGCGGCCACCCTGATATTCCTTGAACGGAATGCCGTGCTTGGCGAGGATCGCCCGCGTGGCAGGGCTGGCGTCCACCGGGATCACCGCTCCTGCAAACTCATCCAGCATCACCGCCCGCTGCGGCTTGGCCTCGAAATACGGTACTGGCGCCTGCATGAACGCGGCAATCGCATCGAGGCCCTCGGAGATCAGCCAGTCAGGAAACGGACCATCGAACCCGGCGCGCTTTAAGCCGACCTCGAGGGCCTTCTCAGCATTCATGCGGTGCATGGCTTGTGCGGTGTAGGCAATCGCTTCACGCGCTGCATCGAGGGACCGGTCGAATACATCAGTGCTGGACGTAGGGTATCGCCAGAATGGCGCCATCTGCGTCGTCCAGTCGAAAACCATGCGCTGCGCTTCCTGCCGAGCTGCATCGACCTGCTCGGGTGTGCCGATCTGCTCAATCGCCCGCTGCCGTGCTTCGGGCATGGTTTTGATTCTGGCGGCGGCCTTGGCCCTAATCAGCCCCTCGCTCGGAAAGAACGTCTCGGTGCCCCTGAGCTTGCGCTTCATTTTGCGCACCACATTGGCCAGCGTGTAAGGCTGCCACCGGTTGCCGATCTTGATACGCGGCTCGCCCATGCGGCCCAGTACCTTCTGCTGCGCCCAGACCTTGAACTGATTCGTGGCGCCGAGCCTTTCGATCCGGGAATCCAGATAGGTCTGCGTATCAACGTCATTGATGTTCTGGCTGCCCTTGCGCGCCACATCGGCTTTCAGGCGGTCGTAGGCCTGAATGGTCAGGCTGCCATCCTCGTTAAAGATGCCGGCGCGATTTATGAACTCTTGGGACAGCGCATACACTTTTTCGGCGCGTATAACCTGCCCCTCGGTCGTCGGCCGCCCGCCGATTTTCTTGATGAAATGCTCACGTATGGCCTTGGTGACGACCCGGCCAGCTTTTTTCATGTGGGCAATGCGCCGCGAGTGCTCCCAGGTGAGCTCCTCGGCGCTCAGGTCGCCCTCGAAAAAATTGACAATGGCATCGTGCCACCCCCACGTATAACGCGGCATTACATCATCGAGCGTGGGCTCGGGTTTCTCGCCATGCCGCTCAGCCAGAAACCACGCTTTCGCGGTGTTGTCGGTCAGCATGTGCTGGATCAGGCGGTCAGGGTCCGGGTGCCGGCGCATGTACTCCCACAGGTAATCAGGCAGGCCGCTGTATTTCGAGCCGGCGATGCGCATGGCCCACTCCTCGACCTCATCGAGGAGCTCCTGCACGGTGTCGTGCTTGGCCTCCTTGTACTGCGCTTTCGGGAACCTGATGGCGTAGGCGTCGGCATCGAATAGTGGGACCTGCTGCGGATCACCGAGCTCGCGAGTACCGATCAGGGTGATCTCACCAAAGCCCTGCAGGTCTTTGCCCTCGGGCGCAATCGCAATCGATGGCACAGCAAGGCCACCGAGATTGTCGGAGAACTCGAGATTCTCGGAAGTCAGGTTATGAATCGCCTGCAGCCGGGGCTCTTGCGACTGGTAGTAGGTGCCCTCACGCCCCGGCGGGCCCGCGCCCTGAGATGACTTGCTTTTCAGGTTGCCGGCAGCATCGGTGTAAAAATGATCGAGCATCCTGAAATCGTTACTGCCAGCCCAGTGGCCCAGATTCTCGGTGATCGCCGGATCGTCGGCCTTGGTGATGATAAAGCCTGCCGCACCACCGAGCTCGCTGAATGCCTGCAGTAGCCGCCGGTGGCCCCCGGTGGTCCTGAGTGATCGCATCTCATCCGGTGACATCGCCAGATAGCCCAAGGGCTTGTGGCGATTGTTCAGGATCATGATGCCCTCGGGCGGGTCCATCTCATTGAGCAGTCGCTCGGTAGCTGATGGACTGGTCAGGGCCTCAACGTCATTGACATTGGCTCGCAGGCGGCGCTCGGTGATCGATACCTGCTTGCGCCGTGGCAGCGCCCTGATCGGCCTTGCTACCTGCCCTACTGGCAGACCGTTATTGCCGAGCTCACTGAAACCCTGACCGCCGGCACCGATCACCACATGGCCGGCGATCTCGATATCAGTATCCGTGAGCGTGGCAACCAGCTTCTTGGTGATGCGCTCGTCGGCTTGCGACGGCGCTGATACGCCTGACGGATGATTGTGGGCAAACCAGACCTTTTTCGCGCCCGGTGTGGTCAGGATCGCCCCGGCCATTACACTCGGAAAAACGCTGGTGCCGTCATAGGTGCCCTTGGTGTGAATGATCGCGCTGATAACTTGGTCATTCTCATCCAGCACCAGTGCCCACATGCCCTCCTGAGCATTGCGCCGTATCGGCGCCATAACGTGCGCGGCGTCCTCGGCGCTCTTAACGATATCGAGCCCGGTGGGCAGGGTGCCAGTCTCCTCATTCCTGACCCGTATCTTGTAATTGGCCTTGGCCTCGACGGCCTTCTGTGACTGGGGTACATCAGCATCGGAAAACAGGTCGCCCTGGTCCGGGCCAGCCGGCTTGATCGGCTCCATGATGATGTAGTCACCACGCTGATCGAGCACCGGGTTGCGGCGTTCCCCGTGGAACACCGTTTTAATTCGGTCATCGATGCTGGCATTCTGTTCCTGATAGGCGCGCAGCTTGGCATGCTGTCCGAATGCCTTGTCCTGCATCGCCCGGAAACTGCCGACCAGTGCGACCGGTGTATCGCCCTTGAGCCCCAGTCTGCCGGCCGCAAGGATTTCACGCTGGTTTGGATCGAACAGCATCGCGCTGAGTATGGCGGTCAAGTGCTGGTCATTGGCCAGATCGATCTGCTCGGCAACAAAGAAACCGCGGCGATCCGGGTAGTTGGCGACAAAATTCTCGATGGCCTCGATCTCCTGCAGAGTCTCGAGGGTTTTCGCCATTTTCTCCTGTACCGTGGCGCGCTCTTTTTGCAGCTTGTCGAGGTTGCGCATCTGGATTTCGCGGGCATCCACAAGAGGATTCGGGCGCCGCTGCACATTGCCGCCGGCCTCCTCGATTCGCTCAACGATGGCGATTAAATCCTGACTGGAATCGCGAAGGGACGCTATAACCGCATCATGCTCGGACATGCCAGCAGCCACATCGGACTCGATCTGAGCCCGGTCCTCCGAGCTGATCGCTTTCCCTAGCTGTTTGAAACAGTCCTTGAGCGCCATGTCAGTCCTGATCTTCGATGATGGCAGTGGTGGCGGCGATGACTATAGCAAGTATCTCGGCCTCCTCCTGCTCCATGCGCAGGCGGTACTGCTCATCGCCGTACTTTTGCAGGTCCCGGCCAGCCTCGATGTAGCCGACCTGCCCTTGAGAAGTCGGTTTCTTGATAGACGGTGAGCCACTGGCCTTAACGATGCGCCGAGCTGTGCCATTCGATACCGGCTTGGTGATCTCAGGTGTGCCGGTCGCCGTGACCTTGCGGAGCGCTGAGCCGGTTGCAGTGGGCTTGGTGATCGCCGGGGTGCCGGTCGCGGTGACGATGCGCCGAGCCACGCCGGTCGCAGTCGGCTCGGTGATTGACGGTGCGCCGCTGGCGGTGTGAGTGACGCCGCCTATCTGAATCTCGCAGCCGATCATGTACCACGGCTTATCCGAATCGAGTAAGTGCTGGATTTCGTCAGTCGGTCCACCGCCGCCAATGCGCGTGTAGATGCCCATTGTGGTCGAATCACCGCCATCGGTATGCTCGACAAAGTATTCCTCGGTGTAGTCGGCATCGAACGTGTCCACTGTCTCGTTGCGCGGCCAGAGCATATTCAGGACCATCGAATCGGAATCTGTGACCGTCATATCCAGCGTCGGCAGGTCATTGTCGGAGCCACCTGTGCAGGAGGGCCCGCCGCTATCGGCGTTCAGGTTTGAATAATCGGCATTGATCGGCGCCACATCCCCGGCGCCTGAGATGCGGCTGACGGTGACATGCAGGCCGGCAGCATCCCTGACCACATCGGTCAGATCGACCGTCAGGGTAAAGGCCGCGGGCGAGCCGAAGGCCCACCACAGCTCGCCACGGCCCTGACTGATGCGGCCATTACAGGCGGTTGTGCCGGCAACACGCGCCCAGGTGAGGCCACCGCCGCTGAGCGTATCGACATCGCTGGTGCCGGGAGTGCCGTTCGATGTGTAGATGGCGATGGCGACCAGATGGAATATATTGACGCCGGCCGGAATGCCGGTGACATCGGTGGTATCGACCGCGCCAGCCTCGAGCTTGGCGGTGATGCTTTCAAAGACCAGCGGCATTAGAGCGGCGTCCCGAGGGTCGGATTGCCGGCCCTGAGCAGGACCAGCCGATCCTGAGCGAGCTGCGGTAGATTCAGCTCGTTTACTGGGCCTACAAAATCATTACGGACGCCAATGACAATAAGCGCCGCAACATGCTGCCAGTCAGGCACCACGGCGATCTGGTCGGCAGGAAGGAACTGCAGCTCGTCGGCCTGCACCTGCGTCAGCTTCCAGTATTGCTTTGAGGCCTTGCGGTATTCGGCCGGGGTGCCGAGCAGTGGCGCAAATTGCTTGTCGGCCGCGTGGCTACTGCTCAGGCCATCGACATCGGTATGCGCGACATCGGCAAACTCATTGGTTTCACCAAGGTCAGGCGAAAAGACCCAGACGACTGTATCGGTCACTGCCATGCTTGGCCCTCATGTTAGGCCGGGACGGTGATCGAGAACGAAGTCAGCTCAATGGTATCCCCGGATGCGATCACCAGCGATGTGATATTGATATCACCGCCAGCGACCAAGACTACGCCCTCGAGCAGCTTGGCGGCTGACCGGGCATAGATGGAAAAATGCTCGATGGTGCCGGCATCTGAATTGTTGTCCTCGAGCGGCGTACCCTGCAGCGTGATAACGCCTGTGGCTGCGGCGCCGAAAGCGGGATTCTGAAAATCGATGGTCGCGACTTCGACATCGGTCGAAGTCTCAAACTTCATATTGGCGGTGCCGCCGCCAGTGTTTACGGAATCATCGATCTGGTTCGCCAGGTCATCCCGCAGCGTTGTTTCCAGTGTGAGAGCCATCCCTTACTCCTCGGCTGTGTCATCTACAGGTGGATCGTTGACAATTTCATCGACTGCGGGGCCTTCAACATCGTCAGTCTTTGTTAGCGTGGACTCCTCGGCCTGAGCCTTCTGCTCGGCCTCGGCCTCCGCAAGGTGCTCGGCCTGCTCCGCTTGCACGACCACCAGCTTGAGCATCCGGCCGTACTTGTTATTGAAATCGGTTAGCGCCTGCTTTTTATTGGCGTATTTCGTCCGAGCGGCTTGGAACTTGCCCTGCTCATGCTCGAAAGACTCCTGCAGGGCTGTCTGCTTCTGCTGCAGCTCCTCGATGCTCAGTTTCTCGTCAGCCATCTCCATCTCCCTTTTCATGGTATTTACCGGGCTCAGCGTCCTCATCGTACCTGATGGTGCCGTCAGCCTTGCGCACGACCGCGGTGCCCTTCATCTTGACCGCAGGATGTTTCAGTATCGCCTGCTGCTCAGCCTCGGGCATCGCCGCAAGCTCGTCCATTGTGATTGTTCGCTCGGCCATCTAAGCCCCCACTGGTTTTGCAATGATTTTGTCGGTGAACCCGGTGCGCCTATCGCGCTGAATATCGAACTCCCACGACCGCTCGCGCCGCATGGTGTTCTTGGCGATCATGTGCAGGAGTTTCTGCATTTCGTCATTCTGGGTAGGCTCCGGGTGCGTGTGCGCAATCTCCCTGAGTGCCTGAATATTCTCGGTCAGGGCCGTCATCAGCTCGGTATGCGAGGCGTTATCGCCATATTCCTCGCCCTCCATGCTGCCCTCGCCGTTATTCCTATGTGTGATCGCATCACACAGGCGGTCCATTTTTTCGAGGAGCTGATCGAATCCATCAATGGATCGTGGCGCTTTGTCGAGTGGAATAGTCTCGTCATCGAGGACCAGTTTAAGCACTTCCCTTGCTGTCATCTCAGCCATTGACACACTCCAAAAGATCCTGCATTGACCGCAACCGCGTGGCGGCGCTGTCAAACGATGTCTGCGCTGGCCGCGATATTCCCACAAAATCGCCCGGACGGCCAGCTATGCCTACGTCCTCGGTGATCGTGATACCAGTGAAATCCTGTACCAGCTCGATGTTGTCAGGCAACACGCCGGGAATCTCGATACTCTGATCCTGAGTGAGCATGAGCTCGCCAGTCAGCGCAGCGCGAATCTCGGGATTCGTCATTTTCTCCAGATCGAGCCCGAGCTGGTCGATCAGATCACCCAAGTCCTCGAGGTTCTTGGCCAGGGCTGCCTGCTCAGGGTCCGCACCGCGGCCGAATACCGGATCGCCACGGAGCTCCTGATCGAGTGCCTCGAGTAGCTGGTCGGTATCGAATTCAGCCAGAAACCCCGCCTCAAACGCGAGCTCGGCTGCCGCATCGAACGTCAGGCCGCCCTCTTTAATCAGGCCCTTGATCTCCGTAGCCACATCGCGGGCCGCCAGCTCACCACCCTGATCGATCAGGCCGCCCTTGGTTTTCAGGAAATCACTGAGCGAATCGCCAAAGATATCGCGCTGCGACGGCACATCGCCGGTGCGCAGCCGGTCGATCAGCGGATCGACAAAGATATCTATATCAGCCTTTTGCAGGATGCCCGGTACATCGCGCTGCACCCCACCCCAGTATTTATCGAATAACTCCTGCGGCTCCATGCCGTTGCGCTTGGCCAGCACCGAAAAGGCATGCTCGGTGAGTGCTGCCTGCTTTTCGGCGGCGGTGAATTCGGTGCCAGCCTCAACGAGCTGGTCACGCACGGTATCGAGGATCGCCTGCACCGCCTCATGGTCAGGCGGCGGCTCCTCGTCAAACATCGCCTTGGCGAGCTCATCGGCATTGCCATACCAGATTTCAGCCTCGCGGGCGCTCATCTGGCCCGCATCCGACTTGAGATCACGCGATAGCGGCTCATGGTGGATCGTGGGCGCTATTTTCTCGGCGTATTCCGCTACCGGTATCTCGAGATCGGTGCCGATGGCTCGGGCCTCCTCGAGATTGATACCCATATCGGCGGCGATCTTGTCGGGATTCTGCCCAACTTCTTGGAAATACTCGCTGAATCGGTCAACGTCGATCAGCAGATGCTCGACCGGGCCATCCTTGGTTTGCCGTTCCACGAATTCCTTGTATTTCGCAGGCACATTTTTCCTGAGCTCGGAATCGCTCGAGGCCTCACCAAGCGCCAGATAGACCTCACGCATCTGCTGTGCGTTGCGCGCTCGCCTGATGTCACCCGGCGCCGCCATGGTCGGGCCAAGGGCTGAGATCAGTACCACCGCCTTGGCGGTTTCCACAACCGTCTCGGCTACCTGATCCTTGTAATCTTCCCACGAAACTCTGAGCTCAGGCTTATTCTCGGCCGACGCCAGTATGTTCTGGGCTACCGTCATGGCCGAATCCTGCAAAACCTCAGTCGAAATCTCAGTGCCCTGCAGCAGGCCGTATCGTGCCACCACATTGCCGAATGCGCCTTTTACCGTTTGTCTGGCCAGCACATCGCCGGTGAGCTTTTCAGCCACCGAGGCGGCTGCATTGCTCGTTACGCGGCCGGCACCGGGTATGTATTTGAGAAACATATTGATGCCGAAGGCCTCAAGGCCTGCACCAACAGCGGCGGCAGACTTGGCAGCAATGGCGGCATTCTCATGTGTGAATCCAGCATCGATGTAGCGACCATAGGCCTCGCCGGTCAGGAGCTCGTAGGAGCCCATTGCAAGGCCGGTCTTAAAGCCGACACTCATGCCGATAGTGCCGCCGAGAACCATTCCCGGAGCCAGACCAACACCGCCGGCACTAAGCCCGAGGGTGCCGCCGAGCGTCACCCCCATACCGAGGCCCAACATGCCCTCATCGCCGGCCTGCCCTATGGTGTAGAGCATTGGTCCCAGATTCTTGGCGGTCCACACCAGCCACTTATGCGGTGTAAACGTGGCCCCGAAATCGTGCGGCTGCAGCAACTTCTCGTAGGTGGCGAGCTTGTCCTCGTCGCCCTCGCGAAAATCGCCGTGCGCACGGCGCGAATTGATTCTCGAGGATTCGACCTGCGCCCAGGTGGACTGCCAGCCCATGCTGATCGGATTCCACGCCCGCTCCCACTTGGTTAAATTCTCCTCGTCCTGCTTGAGTACCGCCATGTGATAGGGGTTTTCGGCCGCAAACTCAGCGAATTTCGGGCTTTCCCGCATCCACTGGTCTGCGCTGAATCCACCGCGCTGGACCTCGCGCTCGAGCTCATCGAGGTTCGCATCGATCAGGTCGTAGGGCATGCCGGTGTGCGAACCGACATTCAGCACCCTTGTTGCGCGTTCTGGATCGGGCGCTACATCCGAGCCCACCGTGAGCCGCATGTCCTCCTGAAAATTCTGCTGCAGCTTCTCGTATTCTGTGAGCTCGGCCATCAGTAACTCTCAGGTGATGCGAGCTGCCTTGTGGCGGCATCGACGCCGTCAGTGACCAGATAGAAATACGCTTGCTCGAGCAGCTCCTCATCCGGGATTTCATTGTTTTTATCGAGTGCCCTACCGGTGTTCACCAGCCACGTATATGCGTTGCCTGAATACCCCGGACCTGTTTCGGTCGGCGGTATCTTAATCATGGTGGTGTAGGCGGTCTGCTTGTTGGGCCCGAGCGGCTCATCGAGCGGGATGTAGGCATTCTTGGTCTGCTCATCGGACAGTGCCGCCAGCGGGAATTTCTTATCGGTGGCCCAGTCCTTGGCCACGAATACCTCGAATCGCATGACCTCCTCGATGATCTCGCGGCGCCGTGTCGGCGTCAGCTTTTGGTCTACGCCCTCATTGATGACGGCCCGATCATAGGCGTTGAAAATCCGGCTCCAGCGATCCTGATACTCCTTGTCGCTGGTGGCAGTCGGCCTGTGATCGAAGTACGGCGTGGACAGCAGGTAATTCTCGAGCGCCTGTGTCTGGGTGAGCCCAGGCTCGACGCTGCCGGCCGCGATGCCTTGCTCGGCTGCTGCCTTCTGGCGCTGCATCAGGTCCATTCGAGCCCGCGTGAATAGCATTTTCCACTTGACCTGCTCCTGACCCGGATTATTCGGATCGAGCGGCAAGAAGCCATTCAGATCGGTCGCTGCGCGCTCAGCCTGTGACATATCGGACCAGAGCTCCTGCGCATCCCAGTCATTATCGTCAGCGAATCCCCTGTTTTCGGCGGTGGTCTGGCCGTATTCCCGCAGCCTTTTGTTTTCGGCATCGGTGAGCTTCGATTTCAGGTCTGACGGCAGGCCGGTGTACGTTTCGCCCGCATCCATCATGGACTCGCCCTGATCCATAAGCGCCTGATGGTTAAGTGCCTCGCCCTGAATCGCTCCATTCTGCCGCAAACGATTGGCCTCCAGTGCCGCCTTGCGGACCTTCGGATCGTCCTTGGTCTGCTGGCGAATCCACTCCTCGCGGTCGGCGTTATTCTCCAGCTCCGGGAATATCGACCATGCCGCATCATCGACGGCGTAGGCATCTCGCTGCGTGTGGTCGAGCTCGTTTTCCTTCTTGGTTGCCTTCAAGAGCTTGGTTGCGGTGTCGGTGTGCAGGAAATCGGCAATCGATCCGGTGCCCTTGTTGGCACGGATATCATCGGGCGATAGCGCGCCGCCGGCCTTGCGGCCCGCCAGCGAGGCCTCGAGCACCTTCTCGCGCTCCTCCGGGTCCATCGAGGTCAGCGAAGCAAGCGCCACATCCTGCACAAACTCCTGCCGCTTGGCCTCGGCCTCTTTGTCGGTCAGCAGCAGCTCATCCTCGAGCGCGGTGATCGAATCCAGCGTCGTCAGCAGGATATCGTTGCGGGTCATCGGGTCTGCCAGTTGTATTTTCTCGCGAGCCATTGCCAGCGAGGCATCCAGCTTGGCCAGCTTGTCGTCAATCTCGATCTTGCGACCGAACTCGCCCACGCCGGCCGCGCCGCGTTCGCGGATCAGGTCTGCCTCGGCATCGAATATGGCCCGGTCATGCGGCGTCAGTCGGTACTTTTCTGTGATCCGATCACGGTCGGCGCCGAGCCCGGTGCGGTACTTCTCATCGAAACTTTCATAGTCCCGGTCATCCTTGAGCGCCTCACGCTGCGCCAGATCGGCAGTCAGAAACTCCTGCTTGGCCATCGAGTAATTGAAACGGTCCTGCTTGACCTTACGCTCGACCATGACCTGGCCGAAGGTATTGGCGGCACGTTCGATGGCGTCAGCGGTCGCCAGCTCGCCCTGCCCCGGTATATCGACGCGGCTTGATCTCAGCGATGGTCTGGAGCCGTAATCAATTACTTGCGGGATAGTGGCCATCAGAAACCCCACCGCGAGGCTTCAAAGCCTGATGGTCTGGGGATCGTAGCGCCACCGCCGCCAGTGACCGAGGCGCCTTGGGGAACAGAACCCCCACCAAAGCCGCCCATGCCCATGTAGCCCGAGACAGCACTGGTGATGCCGTTGATAATGCCGGCCTCGTAGGCTGACTCGCCCTCACGGCGAGCCGCTTCTGCCCGGAAACTGAGGCCCTCGGCCTCATTCTGGCCAGTCCACAGCACCGACATCATGCGGTATTCGCCCTCCGCATTAAGATCGGCCAAGAGCGTGGTAATGCCCGGATCGGATGTGTTGCCCGATTGCGCGCCAGCGACCGCCAGCGCTCGGGAGTACATGAATTCCTTCTTGCGCTTCTCCTCGGCTACCTCGCGAGTGGCTGCCGCCATGCGGCGATCACGCGCATCCTCGTAGGCGAGCGCCTCTTTGTCCTTGAGCTTCTTGGCCTGCGCACCCTTGTAGGCCGAGCCCAGAAACATGACAGCCGCTACCGCTAATTGAGCCATCCGTATAACGCTCCCTGTATGTGAGTGAACCCAAGCCTATTCAGCAGCCTGCAGCTCTCGGCATCGTCAGCAACCGCGATCAGCGGGCCACGGTACTCGTCAGCGAGCCTGAGCGAGGCCTTGACTGCGCGCATTATAGTGATACTTCTCAGGTGCGGCTGCAACTCAGGCTTGAAATCGCAGAAATACTTGCCGTAATTTCGCTCGCGCACTACGCCGACGATGCCGACCAGCTCGCCGTCCATTTCCGCGACAAATGCCCGCATAGAGCCGGCTTGCGGGCCGCCATAAAAAATCTCGAGATCGAGCCGTGTAGCCTGCCGTGTTGTTATCTGCGGCGGTTGCTCTGCCTCTCGATTGACTCCATGACCGCTAAAGCCGCCAACAGGGTGCATGGCCTCGGTGCTGCTGCTTGCAAGCATATTCTTGAATCCGTATCCCAATCGCCACCAAAGGAAAAATCATCCTCATGGTAGTCCTCCCAAACCGTGTTAGCCGGCGTGGTCATGCCATCCTCCACCAGCGGCAGATCGTACAGCTCGCTGAATGTCGGCCCGTACTGCAGCCCTTGGTAATGCAGCCACTTGGCAATGAATCCCAGTCGCGTGACCTTCTTGCGCTCGAGCAGGCCAATACCCTGCAGCTCGCCCAGTTTCGCTGACTTGAACTGCGCCGTGTAGGCAAGGCCGGCGACACAATTCGTTGTCGTCAGGGGTGAGATATCCAGATGCCCCGGAGCATCCACAACGTAGGTCCCGATATCCTCGCCATCAGACCACACCACCACCGTCTCACCGACGATGTGTGACAGCGGGCCTTGGAATGGCAGCGAGGTCGCCGGCCCGGTGTAGACCGCGAAATCATCAGCAATCTTGCTGAGCGCCTCACCGCGGGCCTCACGCTCGAGCGCCCACTTCTGGATGTGACGCTCGGTGCCGCCATCGATGGTGCGCTTGACGATGTAGTAGACCTGATCCTCGACCGTGCCCGGAAGCACTGCCACATCCTCGATAGTGCCGTCAGCCCCCGGTGATTCAACATCGACCCAGGCGATCACATTCTCGAGCCGGTCATACACCAGTACGCCCACGGTGCCATCAGTCCTGACGCAATGCACCCGGATATCCGGTTTCATCTGCACCGCGATCTGCGTAATGCCGGCCTCGTTGAAATCAGGCGCGAACACGCTCAGGTCCATCGAGCGGTAGTCCTGCTGGTCGAGATCGTAGAGCAGCTCGTACAGGCGTTGCTCAGTGCGATCCACGAATACCGCCCTCGAGGACGCGGTTTTGATGTTGAAATTAAACGGTGTCAGCGGCTCCTCGAATGAATTCGAGCGGGCGCCGAGGACACTGTTGCCATCCATCTTGGCAGCATCGACCTGTGCTGAATTCTCGGACGTACCGAACATCAGCCGGCCGAGGCTCTTGAGCCAATGGATCACACGGATCGGACCAAAGCCGACCGAGCGCGATATGGGTCCTGCATCGCCCTCGAAAGTGTCATCGAAGGACTCGAAAGCATCCACGATAGAGCCCCAGATTTTGTCATTGCCGGCCCAGAACAGGCGGGCCTCAAACAGATCGACGGCACTGGGGAAGCCGCGGAAATCTGACCACTCGCCCTCCGACCAGTCCTTGCTGGCGGTGATGGCGCCGAAATCCTTCAATACGATGGCATCGAGCACCGTCGCGCTTTGGAAGCCGTTTGCTCTCGCGATGCCCTCAATCGAGCCACCTTGGAAGCTCAGGGTGCAGGTCACGGTGCCGGATACATAATCGCCAGTCTTGACGCCAATGCGGTAGAAAATGATCGAGCCATCCTGCTGATCGTTGAACGTGGTCGATGTCGGCGTGGTAAAGCTGAGCCCCTGGTCATTCCACGGGCCACCAGCATCAAAGGCAAACTGCAGATTGACAGTTGCATCGAACGTGCCCTCGACAAAGATGCTGAATTGCCGCGCATCCCCGCTGCCGGTAACGCGAATCTCATCGGTGAAATCATCCTCGCTCGAGATCGCCTTGGTGACGACCTGACCGGTCGAGGCAATGCGCCACAGGGAGCGTCCGGTGACATGCTCATTTCTGAAAATCGACTCACTGGCGGTCAGCGTGATATCGCCGTTGATGGCCGAGGGTGTGATCGTGACACCCGAGACATTCTGAATCCTGAATGGCCCATCCTCGGACAGGTACAGCACGAAACTCCATGAGCGACCAGTGCCGCGGCGCTCGAGCTTAAACATATTTTCCCCGAAGGCGCCGCCGGCAATGTAGATGATATCGCCTGACTGCGCCCACCGCAGCAGCGGCAGATCGGCCGAAGTGTACGGCGTCACCAGTAGCAGGGTGCCCGCCGCGCTGACCTGACACAGGTCAACCACCGCAAAGAATTCCCGCTCATTGGCGATCTCGACGGTGAAATCCGTTGTTGGCGTGAAGGCAAGGAAATTCTGGCCCTGCCCGAGCCGCGTCTCCTGCACGTAGTCATCGAGGCCAGACGCCGAGCCGATCTTGAACCTGACCGGGCCGACATCGACATTGATATTGACGAAATGCTCGACGCCGGATTCGTTGAGCGTCACGGTCTGGCGCAAAATGCCGAAGTCCGTACCGTCGCCCTTGACCAGGGCCTTGCCGGAAGCATCCCACGACGCGGTGCCGCCGGCACCTGAGCCGTCGAGCCAGTTGGCATCCGGCACTACCGCCGTGAAAAGATCATTCGCAATGACAGCCGTGACCGTGGGCTTGACGATCAGCTCGTCATCCACGCGGAACTGGATGCTGCCGTTGCCCATCTCGATCAGCACATTGTCATCGACACCGAAGGTAAAGGGCAGATTGCGGGTGAAATTGGCGTCAGAGGCGACGTTATCGATGTACTCGAGCCCCGGCCTGAGCATCATCGAGCCCAGTACCCGCGGCATGAAATTCGATTGCCGCTCGGCCGACATGCCCATGCGGTCGAGATCGATCCGCGCAAGGCCTATCTTGGAGATGACCCCCCGATTGAAGGCCAGCATTTTTTTATCTTGAAAGGCCACCAGATCAGCCTATCAGTTGAGTGCGTTTGCCCCGTTCGCCAGAGCGGAAGCCCTGCCGTGAGCTGGCCCATGCGCCCTGCGGTGCCCATCTTGCCGGCGCCTCCATGCCATCGACCGCCTTGGCTTCCCTGAGTGCCATTTTCCACTTGCCGAGCAATTCCGTGGCCGTCAGGTCGAGCCCGGTCAGCCGCGGCGCCACCTTGTAGGCCAGATAGTGCTCGGCCATCTCGGTGAAATTGAAGGGCCACAGCGAGAAGTCACCGCCGAACTGGATGTCATTGGAGACGTACTGGACGAAAATCTCCTCCTCATTCATGAACCAGAATTGAGATTCGTCGTTGTAGCGTGTGATCGGTTGCTTGAAAAAATCGTCAAACGCGATGCGCATGGTGCGCACGAAATCATCCGGCTTGGGAAATGCAAACTCAAAGCCGAAGGTCGGCGTGACAGTGGTGGATGCCGGAATCTTTACCGAGCGAGCGGCGAAATTCCACTGCCCCATCTGCAGAATCCGGTTTTTGAAATCGTTGTCGAAAATGTCATCCAGCTTGAACCGTGACTCGCGATTCTCGGTCACGTTCGCCAGCCGGCGCTCGCCAATGATGTTAAGCGCCCCGTTGTAAATCGATAGCTTATCCGTCATATCGGCCTCCAGGCCGGCGCATCCCTGCGCCTGTGTTCATTCCTTGATCGGCTACCGTGCTACCGCTGCTTGGTGATTAGCGGCATAGCGCCGAGCAAGATCGGCAGTTGCAAATCCATCCTTGAGTGGCTTGTCATCCCTGAGTACGCGCCATTTGTGGTGCGCGCCTGCGAACTGGACTTTATACCTCGAGGGTATGATGACTGGGGCGGTCGCCGGCACCAGCGCGTAGCGCTGCTTTTCAACGACATGCAGGAACAGAGGCTCCTGACCGGCTACGTGGAGTACCAGCTCCCACGACATATCATCCGGTAATACGTGGATGTTGTCACCGGGCTGCATCATCTTGGCTACGTGCTCCCAGAACGACCCATCGAGGCAATGCTCGGGCGTCGTGTCCATATCGACATTCACCAGCCACGTATTGCGCGCCTGCTCCAGCAGGCCGATCCGGGCCACGTTTACTGCCTTGGCCCTGATATCGAGGGGTTTGTCGAGTAGTTGCTTTTTGGCCGGCGCGTCCTTGACTTCCGGTATTGTCTCCAGCTCGGGGCTGATTACCTGTGACTGTACTTCGCCCGCCGGTATAGGTGCCGGCTTGGATTTCGAGCCTGTCTTTTTCTTGGTTGCTGCTGCTGTCGCGGCCATTTTTAGGTTCTCCAAACAAAGAAAGGGCAGGCCCAGATGAGCCTGCCCTCGCATTGTCGCCTAAGCGAGTTCCTTATGCCAATTACGTGAACGCGATCATCGTTACGTCACCGAGCGGATTCGTGGAGACATCTACTACCGTGACGAGCGCCCACTGGGCATTCGGGGTGTTCTGATCGATGACCAGGACATAATCATTCACGCGAATGCCCTTGTCATCTCCGTCATCGATGTACGCAGCCGCGATCACTGTGGCGAAATCGTCGTCAGAGCGATACACGAACTGGTTCGCGGTGAACCCGGCATTTGCCAGATTCTCGCCCTCGCCCATGCGGGGGAGCTGGATATTCAGCGAATTTGTGTCATAAGCCATTTCAACTCTCCCTTATGCGGCTGCCAGACTCGAGCCATCGTGGTTAATCACCACAATGCCACTATTCTGGAGGACTTGCGAGCCCATGTAAATGGAACACCGGGACCATGAGTAATCCTGCTCCTCATCGTACCCGGCCCGAGCTTCCAGATTGTCAGCGTTATAAGCATGGCCAATCGCGGACTTGTGGAAGCAGAAACATTTCTCGGCGTTGGTGCCAGCACCCGGTAAATTCGGATGCACAACCCACATCATGTTGAGCCAGTAGTACGAGATGGGGCGGTCACGCCACGCCGGATCAGCGTTGCGCATGGGGCCACCGTCAATGTATTCCCGTGAGGAGAATTCCCGGACCTGCATCATGAACGCCTCATAGGCCGGCGTTACCAGCATGCAGATGTTGGAATCCCACGGAACTTCATTGTTGCCGAGGATGGTTTTCGCCCGAAGGGTCAGGCCCAGGTCAGCAGTGACGCTGACGCCGGTGTTGACCGTGCCGGTATTCAATTCCCCGATGATGTCCTGATCGATTTTACGATTGATGACACCCATGCAGGTCTGCTGCATGATCGCTCGCTGGTTGCCCTGCGAGGCGAAGATATTGAAATCCGTTTTGCGAACCAGATCGTGCCATTCGATCAGGGTCGCTACGGGCTGTGAAAGGTTGTCGCCGCGAGCGGGAATCAGACCATTAACGCCGCGGGTCTTGGCGGTCGCGCCGCCGGAATCAGCTACCAAAAACGTCGCTTGGTTGCCCTTAATGACTGCTTCGGTTGTGACGCAATCACGCAGGAGCGACTGGAGCTGCTCAAAACCTGCAATGAACTCTTGCCGGTATTGAATTTGAAAGGCAGTTTCAGCCATGAGGCTATCCTCCAATTTGATGGAAAGTCCGTGTCCACTAAATCGGGTTGGCCTGTTTGGCGGGCCATCAGGTTAGCCTTAAAGGGGCTGATGGCGGTGCCGCGAGGGGCCGGTCTGGGCGGCCAGGGCTCTTGCGAGGTTAGCTGGCCTGTGGTGAGTCCGAAATCTACTGCATGTCCAGATCATTGGCAAGTTTTTTCAGTTCAGCCTCGAGCGGCTCACCGAATGGCAGATCGTCGCGGCTCCAGTTGCTCATGGTCGGGATATCCGTGTCGCCGGCCTGCAGCCAGCCACCGATCACCTGATCGAAACGTGAGCGGCGGTGCCACTCATCGAAATTATCCGGGTGTACGCCCTCGCGGAGCGCCGACTCCTCGGCCCAGTGTCGGTAGCCGGGATCGGAAAGTGCAGCCTTTTCCATGCGGTCATAGCGCTCAGGATCGATGTTTTTCAGGTTGTGCAGGGACTCGCCCAGTATCACTTTTTCGCGGTAATTCGGCCCTGCACCAGCAGCCTCGAATGCCTTGTCGTTGATAAACACTTGCGGCCGGTCGTCCGGTGGATCGATGCGATCCTCACCGCGCATTACATCGCCCCAGTTTTCCGCGCCTGTATCTGGATTGACGAAATTGAATTGCGCGACGGTTTCCGGCGGTGCGATTGACACCGAGGCGAGGAGCCGCTCCTTGAGGGTGCCCTTGGGCTTGGGCTGTTTTGCTGAGATGCCGCCCGGTGCCTGATCGGTGAATAGCGGCATCCGGGCCATCAGGCACCAAGGCCCTGTGATGAAATCACATGCTTGGTGCCGCCAGTCGTGGCCTTACGCTTCTTGAAACCGCCAGTGGCGTAGTAGCGCGCCACCTGACGGCGCGTGAACTTGCGGCCTGACGGTGACTTGTAGCCACCGCCCTTGACCTTCTTGAACGGCATCAGTACGAGCCGCCTGACTCCGAGCGACTATGCCGCGATCTGGAGCCTGACGATCTCCACGACTTTTTCGGGGATTTCATCATCGGGCTCGAGGCGACCCTGTTTGAGCCGTAGCTGTGGCCCATGCCGGCATCCTTGATGACCTTCATGCCGCCCTTGGTGTTGAATTTGTCGCCCTGCGGTGTGCTGCCGGAATAGTTGGCCGTCACCGATTGCGAGTGGCCACCCATCATGGCTTTCTTGATGCCGGGATCGGCTGGTGAATTGTGATAAGGCATTTTCCTACTCCCTCGGTAATGCGTCTGAAAGGATGTCTCAGCCATAATCGACGCGGTGTTTTGGCGGTGTCATTGGCGTCCGGGCTCTTGGCGGCCCCGGCGGCAGTGCTGTCTGACTCACCACGCCTGCCGGCAACTGCTTCTTTTTGCCCTTACTGGACTGCCACAGATTGAAGCTGGCAGAGGGCGATTTTGCTCCGAACAGGCCGCTCATCAGTAGGTGCTCGTCAGAACCGATTGCGCACCCAGGCCTTTCCTTCGACCGCCCAAGCCCTGCCCCCGGCCACGCCGGCGACGGCCCTCAGTATTGTCATCGATGCTGCCCGCTTCGGCGGGTAGCTGTGATCGATCCACTCCGGGAGCTGCCGGATCGATGCCGGTATGCGGCTGTGAGCCTTGCTGCGCCGTCCTCGCCCGTGCGAACGCCTTGCCGATAGCGCCACTGCCTTTGAAAAGGCTACCCATCGCAATCTCCTTATGCTGCCTCATGCTTGATGCGGATATCGTACAACTGCCTGAGCCGCGCCTGCGCCGGCTCGTCGTTATTGTAACCCTTGCGGTCAGAGCGCATGTATTTTTCCAGCTCCGCGATTTCTGAGTTCAGGGTTTGCGCCGGATCACCACCGCTCGGTGCGAGCTGCGCCACCGGATTGATCTTGCGCGACAGCTCCGCAAGGCCCTCGAGGACGCCCGGTATATTCATGATGGCGCGGCCGTCCGGGTCACGCGCATTCAGAATGACCTCCTTGCCCTCGGCGCCAAATGTCGAGTCGAGCAGTGATCCGATCAGGTTGATATTGGCGCGATAATCACCGGACCATGTCTGCCTGAGCGCATCCTCGGTTTCCTGATGGTGCGCCGAATCATTATCGGCCAGGTCGTCCTGCGCCTGCTCAGAGAACTGGTTGTACCAGTCGATCACCGCATGGCCAACTTCGCGGGGCACATTCAGGCCATGCAGCACACCCATGAAATCGCCCATGAGCTCGCGATCCTCCTCACCGACGACGAGGCCATCAGGCAGGTCATCCATGTAGCCGGCGGGCTCGGCCGGCAGGTTGTTGGCATCGCGAAATGCGGCCACATCAGCCTCGGACGCATCCGGGCCCGGATGCTGGTGCTGCGAACGGCGGGACGCCTGCGCCTCGCGATACGCTTTGCCCATGTCCTCGGGCGAGTTAAAGCGCTCCAGCGTGGACTTGAATTTGTCATCGTCGCCAGCGTACTCGTCGCGCCAGTTTCGATTGACCATGCCATCGTAGTGCTCGAAAAACGCATCAGTGCTTTCATGCGCGTTCAGGGACTCGAGCCGCTCGAGGTTATCGCCGGCCATTGTTTCCTGCCAGGTCGGGCCGCCGTCATCACTTAGAATGTTTGCTGGCGGGTCGTTTGCTGGTGGGCTGCTTGGTTCTGGTGCCATGTTCTTCTACCTTTCTGGTTGCTATTTTGTCGGGGTCAGTCCTGACCGGGGCTGCCTTGAGCATCCATACTATCGTAGTTCCACAGAATCGCTTGCCTTCTGCAAAAGCCGTCAGGTGTTCGCCTGCCGGCCGGAATGAAATATCGTGAGTGCCGAAAGCCCGCATCAGGAAATCCAGCACCATGCGCTGCTGGCGGTCGTTTGCATCGCCGCGATGCACCGCCCTCAATGCCTGTACTTCGGCCTCGATGTAATCGGGGCGCTCCAGCGGATCCTTGTGCGGTAGGCATTCCTCAATTTTCTCCCTGAGCATAACTAAAACGGACTCGCACCGGCGCCGGCAGATTCCTCGGCGGCCGCAAAATCCTTGACCGCGCCGCCGGCAGTTGCGGCAAGCTCGGCCTCCTGCTGTGCCTGAGCCTGCGCTTGGGCCTGCTCGACCATTCTCTCGACATCCTCCTCGGAGCGAATGTGGCGCTGCTCGAGGCCTATGCCCTCGAGTGCAGCCCTGAGTGAGCTGGAGACATCGAAGTTCGCGCCAGCAGTCGGATCGAGTGCCATTGCGCGCTCAATGAGATCGGCAGACTCGAGGAATTCGCTGGCATTCTTGCGCTCGATGGCCTCATGCAGTGGTGAAATAAAGCGGAAATGGACATCCCTGCCCTGCAGCTCACGCGGGATATCCTGCGGTGCGCCGAAGCTGCCGGTCCTGAGCAGCGCATCGAACGTGTCCTCGCAGAGCTGGCCGTTGTATTCGTGCTCCATCGGCTCGAATAGTGGCAACGCGGCCCTGACGTACTCCTCGACCCGCTGGCCGACCTCGAATGCCGTCATATCGCCCTCGGGCGGCGGCAGCGTCAGTTTGTTCAGGTAGAAAGCGCTGGCAAGCATCTGCATCTGCTGATCGTGCTCGCCGTAGCCCATCGGCAGGCCTGAGCGGTCCTGATTGAGCGGGCGCAATACATCGCCCTTGCGCTCGTCGTATTCAGCGTCGGCCCAGGTGATGCCGCCGGCATATAGCTGCACATCGGATCGGATCACATCCTGCGTGGCGATCATCGGCGGGCGCACCGACATCTCGCCGGCCTCGAGCAGGGTCACAGTCATCGCCTGCAACAGACGCGCATCCGGCAACCCGGCAACAGTGGCAGGGGAGTAGGAATACTGGGAGCCGGATACGGTCTGCCATCTCGGCAGGGTGATGCCGTGCGAGAACGTGCCCATTTCGTGAATGATGTGATTGTTGAGGGTGTCCATGTACACCAGCACCCACGGATAGCCCTTGCCCTCGCCATTCTGGCCCTCGTAGACATCGGTGGAAAGCGCTGCCCGCATGTAATTGGGCTGGATGTAGGTGTCGGTGCGGTAATCGTCCTTCATGCCCTGCTGATTCGGGTGCAGCGCATCCTCACCGAATTGCTGCTTGAGCTGCTTAATCGTCGGTTTCCACTTGATATAGATTTCACCGACCGAGCCATCGGCCATCTCGTCCCAGGCCACATCCCTGAGATGCCATGTGCGATAGACCAAGTGCGGGTGCTCAGCGGCCCAGTTGATCTCGCGGGTGATGCAGCACTGGCCGAAGGCCGCAAAGTCGGCATCGCCCTCAGTGGTTGCGCGGACGAAATTCGCCTTGCGGTCATACATGGCGAATTTCATGCGCTTGGTGGCCCACTCGAGCCACTCCTTGGAGCCCTTGGCGAGCTGGTCCTCGTCATCGACGGTGATGCCAAACCAGTCCTTACGCCGCGGCCTGAGCATGGCGGCGAAGGCACTCGAGAGCTCGCGATGCACAATCAGCGGATAGCTCGAATAGAGCTGCTCGGCAAACTCCTCACCGATATAGCGGGTCAGCGTGAAGTCAGCGCGCTGCGGGTAAAAATGCTCGGCAATTTCCTGCCACAGCGTAGTGATCGCCTTTCGGACGTTAAACATGCCCGTGGCACGTTCAATGAGCTCGCGTGGCCTCATCGGCCTTATCCCAGTTGATCGGTCAGGACAGATTGAGCACGGCTGCCGCGCTTCGCGGCCTGTTTCCTACGTGCCCTGCGGCGACCCTCCTCCGGGTCAGGCAAATCGGCGCCTTGATAAATAGCGTCCAGCCTGCCTTTCTCGGCGGCATCGGCCTTGGCTTGGCGCTCGGCGCCGGTGCTGTAGCCCTTGCCCTTGGAGAAACTCATCATCCGTTTGCCGGTATTTTTCAATCCGCTCATTTCCGTCTCCTTGATCCCATGTTCACCACCGGGTTTTTCTTGCCGCCGCCCGGAATCTTACCAACTCGCTGATCGGGCCGCCATTCCTGCAGATGTGTCTGCGCTTTCGGCCCTGCCACCCAGGCCATGACCACCGCATCGCCCTTGTCTGGACTGCGTCCAAGCATCTTGATGACATCGGCCTTATTGGTGGCCTTGATGCCGTTTGGCGTCAGGGTCCAGCGCGGTGCGGTCAAATCGGAAATCAGCTCCGGGTCATCCGGCAGCGCTATCGGTGAGCCGCCATCCTGCCCCGGATCGAGCGCCTCGCGGAATCGCCACAAGACCTCGGATCGTTTGTTGAAAAAGCTGAGCTGGCGCTCCGCGGTGCGGCTGCTGGACTTGTCCATGCCGATATGGCGCCTGACCTCGATGCCGTTTTCCTTGCAGTGCGCATAGGCCTGCGCGCCGTTTGTCTCGCCACAGTCGAAAATGACCACCGCCTCATGCCGGCGGTGCTTGACCACCAGCGCTGCGACATCGGTGCCGTGCGGCGTCTCATGTCCGGGCACCGCGATCAGCGGCGCATACCAGCCATCGTGACGCGGTGCCAGCACCGTTTTGTCCTTTTGCCGTGCCGCATCGACGCCGATTGCGCACATCGGCACCCCGTAGGGCGGGAGCGACTGCCAGCGGGCCTGAGCACGGCGTACCCATTCAGTCGGGATGAGCTGGTCGGCCTGATCCTGCCGTGCGGCCATGAAATTGCCGTCGCGGATTGCGGACCTGAGCGGCTCAGGCAGCGCATCGAGCTGCGCGGCATAGCCGGTTTTTGCAAGAAACGGATTGTCAGACAGGTGCGCCGGGATAAAGGTGCGCGACATCGGCCGCTGCACCTTGCCGTTGATCTCAATGGGATTAGGCCCATCGACCCATAAATCCTTGCCATCGGCGTCCGAGACGCACCACCTGAGCTCGCCGTGAGCGGCCGGGTCCGGGTGCCGTGGATCGAGCCACGGCGCAAACATCGGGATAATCCAGTCGCCGCTCGGGTCAGTCGGCGGGTTTGAGGCGAATATGGCGCGGCAGCGCTGGCCCGGATCGGTGGTCCTGAGCCAGCCCATCAGGAATCGAATCTGCGCCTCGCGATTTTGCACCACTTCATCGACGGCCAGGAGATCGTGCGGCTGACCCTGCCAGTGATTCTCGTCACCGAGCTGAGCCAGACCGCCGAAATCGATGATCTTGCCATTGACCGTTTTTAGCCGTGGCGGGATCGAGCCCTTGTAGCCCTTGTCGGTGCCGTTGATTTCCTTGGCGCGGTCAGTCAGCGCGGTCAGATCTACATAGTGCTTGCGGATTATCAGGGTGCGCTGATGGTGCTCGAATGCGCAGCCCAGTATCAGGTCGGTTTTGCCGCCAGCGGCCTCACCGCCGTACAGCAGAATGTCGGCCTGACAGTCCACCGCATTGAGCTGCGGGCCGACCGTGGGAAACCACAAATGCCCCTTGGACTCATCCTCGACATACTGATCGAGCTCGGCGCGCTGTTCATCCGGCAGCGCCAGATATTTTTCCATCAGGTCGTCAATGAGCGCCGATTCTCTACTCATCGTTTGCTACCTGCTGCTTGACCTCGGTGATGACGCAATCGGCCGGCAGGGTGCCGGATGCGACGAAAGTCAGGCGCGAGGGCCAGTCGGCTGTGTTCCAGCGATACTGACCCCACAAAAAGCTGTCCTCGGGCATGGTGTGATCCGATCACTCCAAAAAAATGGGTGAGTCACGAAATCAACGGCGCAACCCACCCCAATCAGGAACGTGCTCTTTTAGCTGAGCAGGTCGTCAAACGTCTGGTAATGGACCTCCACGATCAGGTCCGAATCACCCGTGATGACCTCGCCCACCAGTATCGTTACCTCGAGCGCCAAATCCTGCAGCGCCGTCACATCCAGTACCTCGGGATTGACCGGGACGCGGTCGCCAAAGCGAATCTCGTCAAGCGCCGAATCCAAGAAACTGGCCGAATCGATGGCAGCAAAAACCACGCCACCACCCTCAGACTGCACGGCCAGGTCCTCGCCCGCGCCAGCGGCGAACGCCGTACCAGCCGCCTTTGAGGCCACAATCCTGTTTGCGATCAGCGTTTTACCGGGCCCCGGTGACGGCACTATCTCAAACGGCGTGGCGTTGAGTGCCAGTACCAAGGCATTGGCTATGGTCACTCGCTCGACGGCGTTGACCACCGCCTGCGCATTTTCCAAATTGCCGGCGGTTGAATTGACGATCATCTCGCCTTTGGGACCGATTCCGAAAAGCCGGCCATGAATACTCGTTAAAATTTGCGGTGCGCCCATTGAAGTCTCCTAACTGCTTGTTATCGGTGCTTAGGAATGTCCGGGCCGACTATACGCCCTCAGAAGCGAAAAACGTAATCTCGCTCCCAGTGGGCGCGGCGGCGCCACAGATTCATGCGATGCCACGGCGGCAGGCAGTCCTCGAAATCCTCACGCTCCCACCGCTCGATAAGCTCGGCAACAACCGGCTCAGGCGGCAGGCCGCCAAGCCTGAGAGTCCGGGCAGCCTTCTGAAACTCCCGCTCAGAGATACCTGACAAAGCGCGGGGTTGAGGTCTGCCCGCGTCGTCGGTCGCCGTCTTTTTTCGTGTCAAGCGCTCGGCAATGAGCGCGAGCTTCGGAGCGCGAGCCCTCAAATTGTTCCACCCATTCCGGTCCAGCCAGCGTCGTCGTGAATATTTCATAAATCCCCCTACGCACCGCGATCTCCCCTCCGGGCAATTTTTTGCAGCGCCTTGCCCACGGCGCTCAATTCCGGCCGCGGCGCCTTCATGCGACCACTGCCGGCCTCCGACTTGATAAATGACCGCTTGCCGCGGGCACGTTTTTTATTTTTGCGCGATTTCCAGCGGCCGATCACTGCGCCATGACCCCGGAGGCGCGCTGCAACTTGTCACGCACGATCTCGGCACCGCGAACATGCACATCGAAATATTTCGGGATCAAGGTCGGCTCAGTTTTGCCGCCGCGCAAGCCGCCGGTGTACATATACATGACACCATCCTCCATCCAGGCCAGCTTGCCAGCCGGCAAAAATATTTTTCTGCTCGGAATCGAAATCAATTTCTGACCGGGCATCCACAAGCCCTCGGCCGTCATAACCATGCCAGCCGCCATCGCCGCTATAAATTCTCTCCTGCTAACCCGCATCTCGGGCCCTCCGATCTCGCATGTAAGCCTTCATGTACTCCGAGCGCTTGCGCTTTCCCGCCAGCAGCTCATCCACGATCTGCTCCAGCGCCACAACCCGATCCTGCAAAGGCAACTGAGCCGCGGGCCGCATGACCCGTGGGGCATCCTCCGACTTGGCGGGCACTCTTTCCGTTTTCGCCGCGTTGCCGCTTTCCGCGCAATCCCCGTAGTGACGCCTGCCACATCCGGGTATTTTCTGACACTTCGGGGCATCCATCCGTAAACACTAACATGGGCTGTAAACACTAACAATAGCGCGTGGAAATTCTGGAAAAACTGGAGCAGGTCGCCCTCTCCAGGCTCAGCGCTGCAGCCACAGGGGTCCGGGGGGGGTCGGCCACACAGGGCGCAGGCATTCTCTCAAATGCTCGCCATCACTCATCGTCAGGCTGGTCGGGCTCCAGTTCAGCAGGGATCGGCTCGGCGTGGCCATCGATGACAGTGCTGCCGCCGGGTGACTGCAGCAGGAACAGGGCCAAGCGCCGTACCTTCTCGGTGTCGCTTATATGGTGTCGGTGATCGACTGCCCCGGTGTGCTCGACCTCCATGTGATCGCCGTACTGGCCGGGGTTCAGCTTGGACAGCAGCCAGCGCCGGGTATCCACACGCAGCCGGCTGCGCTGAATGTGCTCCTGATCCACGGCCATGTACTCAGTGCCGTTGCGGCCTACCTTCTCGACATAGTCGGTAGTCCCATCGTCAGCAATGTCAATGATTTCATCGGCCCATGCAGCAACGAGGCACTCCCGCGCCAGCGCGTACTGGTCCGCGAAGTCAGGATTTCTGCTCAGCCACCGGTATACCGTTGACCTTGCCGGCATGGCTGCGTCCCTGCATATCTGCCGCAGTGTCTCCCCCTCTGCCATGCGCCCACATATCTGGTCCGCTACCGTGTCATTGAACTTGACCAGCGCGCCCCGGAGACGAGGGCGGGAAACTGGGAGACTTGGGGCGCTGTTCGCTTGGGTAGGTTCGCTCATTGCCTGCTGTATCCATTGCCTGCAGAAGGCTGCATCTTACCCGGTCCCTGTTGTGCTTGACACCGGGCCAATGGTCCGGTATCGTCGGAGACGATTTCACACAACTTGGACGGCAAACCCATGACAGCACTCGACTACATCACTTTGACCGGCGGCCTTTTCTGGGCCGTCATTCTGGTCATCAAGCAGGCGGCATATTACCGCCACCATTCCGCTGTGATCCGATCACAGCACTACGAGGAGAAAAGCCATGACTAATGGCCTACACGTTTCAGTCCACGGTACGGACTGCACTGCCAACGGCGTCACATCTGGGCGCCGCCATGTCACCCTGATCGGTGACGGAATCCGCGGCCCATTCGAGCCGAGCGACGACGCCCCGGCGGTTATCCTTGAGTACGATTTCGAGCCTGCACTGCAGGCCGGTCAGCTCAGCGTTGCCAAGCCGGCATGGCTGAAAGAGCTCGGGATTGATACCCGGCCAGTGGGCGACTTTGAAGTGCTGCGCAATCCGCAGGGCTACGTGGATCGCCACCGCATTGTCAATGTGGTCGCTCGACCGGTTGACGCTGACGGCAGGCCACGGCGCGGCGGCATGTTTGGCGGTCACTACATCTCGACCAGTGACAGCCGTTTCCCAGTCACCTCACCGATCCCGGTCCACGACCGTTTCGAGGTGTGACTCACGGGCTGCCGTGTCAGAGACGGCAGCACGGGAATCATCCCACAACAATGGAGGCAAACCCATGACCACAACCAAGAAAGCAACACTCGGGCCGTGGACCGACGACGAGAACCGAGCCATCTGTGAGCTCTATTTCCAGATGCTCGAAATCGCCACCACAGCACCGGGCGCCAAGTACAAGGCCCACATGATCCGGGCCGCTCAGGGCACACCAAAACCCGGCGACGAGGATTACACCGGAGACGCCAGCGACTACGCCGGCAAACTGGCCGACCGCAGCAAGGGCAGCATCGAGGCCAAGCTGATGAACTGCAGCGCAGCGCACCGAGATGTGCGCCCCGGCGCTGAGACGATGGACGGCTACGGCTACCGCTGCTTGTCCAACTATCAGGGCATTCTCAAGACTGCCATGCAGAGCGCCGTGGCCGGCGAGGAAATCGTCGCCATGACCGTCAAGGGTATGGAGGGCCGAGCGTGAGCATTATCAAGCTGCCGGCGCTCGACGTTACCCGGCTGGCCGCGGACTTTTCCGCGGCCGTCCGGGCCGAGCTGACGGATTCCCAGATGCTCAATATCCGACGCGGTGACGCCGTCGCTGACGACTACCTCGATACCGGCGAGCTCGCCGCTCAGGCAGTCCACAGCCAGCGCCCCGGCGCCGACCTTGAGAACTACGGCGGCGATATCGTGACGGCCATCGAGCGGGCACAGGCAGCCGGCTACATGCTCAGCCGCGTACTGGTCGCCTGTGAATTCTCGGGCACCGTCAGGGACGCGCTGACGGCTCGCGGTCACTCGGCCATGTCCTGCGACCTGCTACCGACCGAGACGCCGGGACAGCACTATCAGGGCGATGTGAGAGACATTCTGGGCGACGGCTTTGACCTGATGATCGCCCACCCGCCATGTCAGTACCTCGCCGCCAGTCAACTGTGGCGATGCCAGCCGAAACACGACGCCAACTATCCCGAGCGCCAGCACAATTCTGACGAGGCGCTCGAATTCGTCAGGGACCTGATGGCCGCACCGATCCCGAGGCAGGCAATCGAGAACCCGGTGAGCAGGATCGGCACCGCGATCCGGCCAGCCAGCCAGTACGTGCAGCCCTACCAATTTGGCCACGACGCCAGCAAGAACACCGGCCTGTGGCTTGAGAATCTGCCGCTGCTACCCGTGCCGCCTGAGTCCGAATGGATCAAGCCGCGCCGGGTCCGCTACAACGGCAAGATGGTGAATCGATGGGCGAATCAGTCACTCTGCGGCGCTGACAACAAGAGCCCCGGACCTGATCGCTGGAAACTGCGCAGCAAGACATTCGACAATATTGCCGAGGCGATGGCTGACACTTGGGGCGGCATCAGCGCCGCCATCACGGCGCCGCCGGCAGCACTCAGGGAGGTAACGCAACTGGCACTATTCTGATGTTTCACGGGCAGCCGGGTGACAGGCGGCTGCACGGGACACATCCCACAACCTACGAGGTAACACTATGAGCATTGACACACTGAAACGGAAAGACGGCAGCTACAGGCGAGCCGAATACCGGGACATAAGCCGCGCCCTTGACGCCGGCCACACCGAGCACCTGCAGACCGAGCACGGTATTGTCGCCATCAGGCCGTACAAGATTGACGAGGTCCGGGTCAACAAGCGCACCGGGCTGCCCCTTTTCCCCGGCGAGGAGATCGGCAGGAACGTGCTGATTGAGTTCCAGAAACCGGACCACAGGCACGGCGACGAGGAACAGCATCGCGGGCCGATCTCCAATCTCTACATCACCGACCTGATCGCTTGGATATTCGAGCGCCTGAACGGCAGCCCCGATACATTCTGGCAGGCCAATGACAGCATCGAGGTATGGGCCAATCAGGCCGAGCGTGAGGGTTGCGTACTGGCCACACTTGGCGACGAGATTATCCTTGAGTACGAGATGCCGGGAACTACCAGCCAGTGGGGCTACAACCGGCGCACTGGTCAGTACCGTCACCCGGCCGTGCCGAGCAGCGCGCTCAGGATTCAGCGGACTATCGGCACCGAGATGGTCGGCGCCTACACCGCCGTCAGCTACAACCGGGTGCCCCGCAAATGGCTGGCCGCGATCCGTGCCGCCGAGATGACCGACTGGATCGGTATGGGCCAGCGCAGCACGGTGCGCATCCCATTCCCGGAGGCCGCAGCATGACAACCAGCAAAGGCCAGGGTCCAGCTAACCGGGCGACCGGTGAGCTCGGGCGACTGATCGACGGCGCTCACTTCTACGTGAGTCATTCAGGTGGCAAGGATTCGCTTGCCACCTATGCCACGGTCTGCGAGCTGGTGCCGGCTGACCGGATCACAGTAGTCCACGCCAATCTGGGCGAGGTCGAGTGGGATGGCATTGTCGAGCACATCGAGGCCAACATCGAGCACCCGCTGACAGTGGTCAGCGCCATATTCAAAGACGGCAGCCCGAAGGATTTCCTAAGCATGGTCGAGCGCCGGCATGAGCTCTACCCGGATAAACCCTGCTGGCCGAGCCCGAAATATCGGACCTGCACCAGTGACCTGAAAGTGGGCCCCATCGACAAATTCATCAAGGCCGACATGAAACGCCGCGGCATCACCGAGGCGGTCAATGTCATGGGCCTGCGCGCCGAGGAGTCCGACAACCGGGCCAAAAAGCCGGCGCTGAAACTTAATGACCGATTCACAGCCCCGACACTGGGCCGCAAGGTCTGGGACTGGCTACCTATCAAGGATTGGAAAGAGCGCCGCGTGTTCGACTACGTCGCCGCCAAGGGCATGACACAGCACCACGCCTATGGCGACGGCAACAAGCGCCTGAGCTGTCAATTTTGCATCATGGGATGCGACGGCGATCTCAGGAATGCAGCGCGCCAGAACCCCGAATTACTACAGAAATACATCGACATGGAGGAGCGTACAGGTTTCACCATGTTCGCGGCCGGCTCGCTTGCTGAGCGACTGGTCAATCAGCAGCGTGAGCTGTTTTAACTACGAGGAGCACCATCATGACAAGCAACACATTACCGGAGTATTGCATCGCAAGCCTGCCGAGCACCGGCGAGGCCATCAAGATCACCCGAGGAGAATCCGGCTACAGGCCGCTCGGCATGCAGGACGTTGACGCGCTTAACGCGGAGATCGGCGTCACCGTGCCGCAGCGTGAGGCCATGTTTGCCGGCTCGATGTTTGGCTGGCATGTCCCTGCAGCCGACCCCCGCACCTACAACGATGACGGCAGCCTGAACCGCAAAGGCTTAGAGGCCGTCCGGGAGGAATCATGAGCGTCGATGTCACCAAGGGCAACACCGAGAGTTGGCTTGAGGTCATCTGGGACGCGCTGCATGCGCATCAGGACAGCCAGCACATCATCGAGGATGACTGGGACGATATCTGCACCGCAATGGCGTGGATTCGCGAGAGCCTGGGCCTGCCGTCACAGACTGAGGCATTCGAGCCCAAGCCCGAGATGCTGGTCAACGAGTGGGCCGAGCTGCTTGAGGATGGAATGATCTACAGGCTGGTCAGGTGTACGCCCGAGGAGGTACTGCCGTGGCGATTCAGCCTCGAATGCTGCTCGGACTATCACACGGTTTTCGGCGGGAAATTTGCCGCCGACGAGGAAATTGTCGAGGTCTGTGATTCGGCTTTTAGTGACTTCGATGAGCTGTGTGGATTCGCCAAGGAAGTGGCGGCGATCCTGCACTGCGAGCCGGCAACCATAGTGAGGGCCATCTGATGAACTGCCCGGAATGCTGCAGCTCGGACACCTACGAGCAGGAGCTCAGGCCCCCGATGCCGGGAACTACGGCGCACCAGTGCGTTGAATGCGAGGCCGCGTGGCTGAGCAGTGACGGCGTCAGCGCCGAGGCCGTCGCCAGCGGCGAGGATCGCCGGCGATTCAGGGCCCAGATGGATCAGGTCACAGGCGACCTATTCGGAGGAGGAGACACATGATTGACCCAATGCTCGCCTACATACTGGCCGGATTGACGGCCGTCTCAGTGCTGGTCCCGCTCGGGCTGGCGATATATCTGGACTACATCAAGCCGCGGCGGCGGTGACTCACGGGCAGCCCGGTCAGAGCGGGCTGCACGGGAATCATCCCGCAACTACGAGGAGCACGACCATGAAAAATGCAGCCCTGAAAGTGGACGGCAACAAGCTGACGATAACCGTGGACCTGAGCAAGGATCACGGCCCGAGCAAGAGCGGCAAAACCATCATCATCGCGACCAGCTCAGGCAACAAGGCAATCGAAGGCACCGACGCGATTATCGGCCTGAATATCTACACGAAACGGTGACGCACGGGCAGCCGGGTGAGAGGCGGCTGCACGGGAATCATCCCACTACGAGGAGAAAAATCGTGATTGAAGGACTCAACGAGTACCAACAAAAGGCCAAGCGGCGGGCCGATGAATTCGCCGCGATCTTAGAGGCTGTCATGGATGACCTGCCCGGTGACTGGCAGCTCGACGCCTATGACGGCGACGGCTTTCCGTGCTGGCGCATAATCAGCGAGAAGGATAGCGGCAGGCAGTTCAGCGCCGGCCCCTATCTGGCCGCCAGCAAGCAGCGCATCGAGTTCAAGGCCTGCGGCTGGCCGAGCTACACCGACGCGGGCGGCAACAAGCAGACCCAGTACATCAGCAACCTGTGGAATCCAAAGGAAGCACTGCCGCAATGCACGGCCGCCTATGACCGCGAGACGCGGCTGGTCGCCAAGCAGATCGAGCGGCTGTTTCCCGAGTATGACCGCATCTATAAGCGGTTGACCGAGCGGGCTACCGAGGCCCAGACCTACGAGGATCGGACGCAGAGCGGGCTTAGGCGGCTCGCAGAGGCCACTGGCAACGAGTACAAGCCGAACGGTCACAGGGGCTTTTTTATGCGCGAGCTCCCCGGCGAGACGGTCAGCATCGACTTCAATTCTGTGGGCGATGTGAGGGTGCGACTCGATACCGAGGAAATGCTGGAAGTGATCGCATTGCTGTACAGGTTGCGCCAGTCCGGTAGCGACGGATCGGCCGGCCAGGGTCCGCTGCAGGCCTGCCCGGACTGCGGCTGCACGGATATCCAGACCAGTGCATGGGTCGAGGTAAACGGTTGCTCAGTCATCAATGACGAGGGCCCGCTCGATACGGTGTGGTGCCCGCAATGCGACAATGACGGCAACGATGGCGACAAGGGCAAGAGCCGCTACATGGTCGAGGTCAAAGAGGCCAAGCCATTCACTCAGTCCGGGCCTGAATGCGGGCACTCAGCCTGCAGTCAGAACTACATCGACACGGGAGAACGTCAATGTATATCTACATCCTGAGCGAGGACTTCCGCGAGGCCGGCGAGCGCCACCGACTATGGACGGTCGGATTCTATAAGCCTGATGGCAAATTCGAGGCCGAGTCAGATCATGACAGCACGACGCGAGCGGCGGCCCGAGTTCACTACCTGAATGGTGGAGTGTGGGACAAAATGGGGCAGCAACCGCGTGAAACCTGACGCCTCAAAGTATGACCCGCGGCCTGAGTACCTTGCCGAGCTGATCGGCTCGACAGGGCTCACTCAGGCCGCGCTTGCGCGGAAAATTGGAGTAGATGAGCGAACCATTCGGCGCTGGCTGTCCGGTCAGCGCCAATTCGATTACACGGTTCAATTCGCCATTGAGTGCTTAGTGCTATCAGTCTGAATCTCTGCCGGCCCCTGCGGGCCGGCCGTATCGACTTCGGTCGGCACTCGAATTATTCCGACACTGTTATCCCGGAGCACCAAGCAGTCACCGGGATGCAGCACCGTATTCAGGCCACCCCATGCCTGCAGCAGCAGGTTGTCGCCGTCAGGGATGCAGCGCGCCTCGAAATCCTTGATGAAGTCCTGCATCTCATCCCAGTTATCGACTTGCCACTGCACACTGGGCAGATCGGCCAGCTTTTGAGACACTTATCGGCGCCCGACTGTGCCGCACATCAGGCGCGGATTGACGACGCCACCGGCGCTCGACTGAATACGGATCGACTTGATGCTGGCGCGCATTACATACAAATTGCCAGCCGCAAACGCGATGACCCGAGTCTGCGGAGTGGTGGACATCTCATCCTCCCAGGCCATGTCGTTTGCCGTGTAAATGACGCCGTCGAGGCTTACCTGACAGTTCATGGTGCCAGCGCTGCACTGCAAAGAAAATTCATTGAATTTGGAAACGTCATCCAGCTCGATGCAGACGGCAGCGCCGCCCTGATCTACGCCAATGACGATGAGTGTTTGTCCACGCTCTTGCGGGTTGCCTACGAGTGCCATAATTTCATCCTCGGTCTGGGTGCCAGTGTGAGCCTATCAGGCGCTCAGGAGCGTCCTGATCGGTCAGGATGCGATTTACCTCGCCGCACACCATCCAATATTTCGGCCAGAGCGGATTCAGTTTGACTGATCGGCTGGTCGTGACAGTGATTGAGCGGTCGCATGATTCAGTTCTATCCATTTGGTGCGAGTGTCGATTGCTACATTACCGGGCAGATTGTACTCAGGCCACGGATCGGCGGCAAATCTCTTGAGCAGGTAGTTTTGGATCGGCAGCAGGATCTCGGACTCATCGCCAAAAAACTCCTCGAATGGTTTGCGGCCATTGGCCAGTGAGGGCCCGAGCTCAGCGGTCATGTAATCGGCGCGCTTGCCGCGGTGACAGTAGCCGAAATGATGCCAGCCGCACAGGCCCAGGCTGGCGTGATGGCCCTTGCGCCGGCCGGCCTCGGTGACATGCTCGATGGTCGCATGCACATCAGGCCAGCCCATGAGCAGGCAGCACAGGCAGCCGCAGTGCGTTTTGATAATCAGGAAACGGCGCTTGTCCTTGGGCCGGATCGGCTCGGTGCTACCCACCATTGGCGTGAGGATCGCGGTACTGGACGCCGCCGAATTTCAGGAACTCCTCGCACTCATGTATCTCGGCCGTGCGCAGATGGTTATAAATCCAATACTTGGCATGGTCGTCATCGAGGGCGTCGAGATCGTACTCGGTCAGCACCAGATTGTGCAGGATGTTGATAGTTTCACCGGGCCGCTTGGCGTCAGGCACAGTGCGATCCAGCACCAGCCTGATCCGGCCGTCATACATATACTCAGGATCGTCCCGGCCGATCACCCGGAGCACTTCACCGGGCTTGTACGTGACCGAATCAACCAGCTCCAAAAAATCCATGACGGTCATTCGGCCGCTCCCAGTTCATGAGCAATCTTGTGCGCTGCAGATCAGTCAGCGGCCTCGAGCGCGCCGGCCGATGCAGGCTGTGTGACATTTTTTTGATCTTGGCTACCGGCACCCCCGTTACCTGCGACATCTCATGAAAGGTCTTATTGGTTTCGGTGTACAGCTCGATGACCAGCTCGCGCTGCTTGGCTGATATCAGCTCATTGCAGGTCGTTGTTCTTGAATAGATTCGTCCCATTTCAATACTCCGTGATCGGGCTGCCCATTGCCTCCATGAGTGCCCGTTTTATTTTGTAAATCTCCGTGCGAAACCCGGACTGCATTTTGACATCTTCGATCACGAAGCTGTCAGTCTGCTTGTCCAAATATGTGAAGTCAGCGACATAGGTGAGCTGGCGCCCGTTGTGGTAGCGCTTCGACTTAATCATGATCGGCACCCCGGCAATCTCAATCGGAAACCTCGGATGCACCTTGAGCAGGCTGATCTCGCCGGCCCGCTGCAGGAGGAGGAGCTCGCAGTACCGCGTGAGCTCGCGCCCAGAATCCAGCTTAGTGCCGTCAGGGTGCTGGTGCTTTTTGATGTTCGCGTATCGTCTCATGCTATGATCCCCTGGTCCCGGTCGCGCTTCCGTCTTTTCATGGGTTTGCCGATTTGTGATCTTCGGCGGCCGACCGGGCAATTTCCCGCTTAACCATATTCCTGACTATCTGCATCGACTGGGCATACTCAGGCATCTCCCTGATCTCGTTGCCGGCCTCACCGGCATAGAACCCATCCCGGAAAAACGGGCTCAGCTTACCGCCGTGATCGACAATACAAATGGTCATCAGTATGGCCGTGCGATCAGCCAGAAATTTAACCGTGGCCTTGTGCTTTGAGCCTTCGCTGGACTGCTGCATAAGCTATGTTCCTCGATGTGATCCAGTTACGGACCCGCTTGTTGGGAGGGATGGCCGCCAGATCGGACCAGTGTCCGGGCGGGTAGCAGCCTACCTTTCTGTTGAATTGATTCCGGGCCCACCCGCTGGCGTATTTTTTCTCACGCTGCTTGTGCAGGAGCATCTGGAATAAGACCTCATGCGACGGCCAGCCCTCGGGCAGCCGCTTGACCATGTTCTTGCCTATCGGCACCAGATCGGCCTCAGTGGCCGCAACGTCGCGCTTGGAGTAGGGCACTTTCCAGCCGCATTTCGGGCATACGCGGCGCTGTGAGAACAGGTGGCCACACTCCTCGCAGGTATGCACGGTAGGATCAGGCTCGCCTGACTCCTCGCGCTTTGACCAGTTGACGCAGGCCTTCTTGCCCTCATCGAGGCGCCAGCGAAACAGATCGTCAGCCATGCCCAAGGCCGCCACATTGCCGGCATGATCGAGCACCATGCAGGTTTTGAAATTCGGGTCATCAGGATCGGTGATCCGCTCACCGTGCTCGTCAATTCCGGGCCGCATGCCGCGGCCGATCATCTGCAGATGCAGCACAATGGACTTGGTCGGCCGGCATATCTGGATGCAGTTGACGCTCGGCGCATCGTAGCCATAGCTGGCGATGCCGACATTGACGAGAACCTGCAACGCCTGAGACTTGAATAGGTAATTGACCTCCTCGCGCTCCTCGACATCGAGCCGGGTGTGCAGGGCCGCAGCCTTGACCCCTACCTCCTTGAATCGGTGCGCCAGCATCTCGGCGTGAGCTATATCGACGGCGAACACAATCGTATGGCGATCACTGGCCAGCCTGAGCCAGTTATCGACGGCGTCACCGACCAGCACAACGCAGGCATCGGATAGCTTTTTGACCTCGTAATCACCGCGGCTGATCTTGATGCCGGCCATATCCGGCGTGTTGCCACCCCAGTATTCAACCGGGCACAGATAGCCCTCGGCCATGAGCTGCCTGACGGTCGTGACATGCTTGATGGTCGTGTAAAAACGCCCAAGACCCTTGCCGGTCATTCTGGCGGGGGTTGCCGTATAACTATCGACAATAGCCTTGGGCGCGTAGTGCTCGAGGATTTCCAGAATCTTGGGCGCCATCGACAAGTGAGCCTCATCGACCAGCACCCGCCTCACATCAGGAAACCAGAATTTTGAGCGCTTGGTGCGCGAGATCAGGGTAGGCCAGGAGACTATATGGATCGGCCGGTCAGCTCGCCATGACTCACCCTCGCGCTTGGCGCGGAGCACGGAAACATTGTGCTCGCCGCATACCTCGCCGGTGATGCCTTGCGTCTGAGTGAAAATTTCATTGCGAGGCGTGAGGATCGCGGTCGGATCGCCGCGGTCCATGCTGCGCTTAGCGAGCAGTGCTTGGATCACGGTTTTACCGGACCCGGTCGGTGCGCAGTGAATCGGCCGCATTTCGAGGCCATGATTCATTGCATGGTTTACATCATCGAGCTGGTACTGGCGCTCCTCAATCACCGGGCGGCTTAATCTTGTCGATCATTTTGCCAACCTCATCCGGGTGCATGTTGGCGCGGCGGCCGAGTTCATGGCAGACATCGACCAGCGCCTTGGCATTAGCGTCATGCTTCCGGTAGTAGGAGGCTTTCGCCGCCTCGGTGACGCGCTCCTCCTCCTTGGCCGACCACTCGATTTTGTGCATGCGGCAGCAGGCCCACCACGCCTCATGCCAGATGCCGTAGTGCATGCTCATTCGGCAGTCGAATTTCGATGCGCCAGCACCGCATGGGCGCACCATGTCGAGATGTATTCCAGATCGGCAACGTCATCAGGCGTCAGCTCGAGATGCACAGTCTCCTCGCCACCGTAGGGCAGGGCCTTGACCAGTGACGCCGCCTGCCTGATCTCACCGCGCTCGATCTCCTGCTGTGTCGGCTCGGGCTTGGTCGCCCGCACATTGCCGTCCGAATTCTCCTCGGACTCACCGGGCTCGCCATCGACCTCCTTGGTAGAGTCCAGGGTATCGCGCCGGCTGATGCGATTGACCGCCTCACGGGTGATGCCGACGATGTCAGCGATCTCCTGCTGAGTGCGCTGCCTGAGCTCAGGATCGGCCAGCGCCATCTTGACCCCCTTGACCTTGTCGGCATTGGTCATGCGCAGGCCGTGGGCCCGGTTCGCCTGCAGGGCAAACTCGAGCGCGTCGTGCATGTCGCCTACGCGCAGATCAACGTCGATCTCCTCGAGGCCGGCATGGATGTGGGCGTACAGGCGGTGATGACCGTCAGCCAGAATGTAGCGCTGTGATCCATCCTCCGCGAATACCACGATAGGCGGCATCTGGGCCCCGGTTTCGATCTCCTCGCGGTACTGGTCGATGGTTTCCTCGGACAGCTTGGCGCGGACCTGCGTGGCCTCGGTGGCCTCGATGGTGTCGCAGTGCATTTTCATTTTTCGCTCCCTCCTTTTTTGCTCGGCACCAAATCCATCTGCTGCTGCTGATTGAAAAACTTTTCCAGCTCGGCCTCCTTGTGATTCGTGAGCCGAGTGACCAGCTTATCCTTGATGGTATCGGTACGGCCGCCTGCTGCCAGCTTGAGCAGGTCGGCGCCCCACATCTGATCGATGTCCCTCGTCAGCTCGGTAGCTCGCTCCTGTATTTGTTCGACCAAGCCATCCAGTTGGCCGGCTGCCTGCTCGCGCAGTCTTTTTCTTAAACTCATGTCAGTTCCTCATCTAATGTAATAAACCGGTGTGCTACGGGCATGACTTTTAACGGTCTGCATCGCCCGCTGCTTCCCGGTCGGTGTGATTAACTTTTGCTTGATGGCGGCCTTGATTAGGGCGCCCCAGGCATTGTGATGGTGCGGATTGCCGACGCGGTCGGCTATTCGCAACCGGATATCCTCGCCAGTCAGCTCAAATTCGGTATCAATAATTGAGATAGCGAACAACGCCTTGTGCATCCATTCGCCAGTGTTGCCTGACACCTGATCGAGCGCGCTATCACGCGCCTGCTTTGCACCGAATAGATCCTGCTGCTCACTCATAAGACGCACCGCCGGCCCTTCCCGCATCGGAATAGCGGTAGGCTCCCCTTCTCGCATCGTTGCCGTATTGGGACCGGGATCAGACGGTCGGCCGTGGAACCTACCCCGGATTTTTCTCGGTCTGAGTTTCGGTAAGACCTCTCAAAAACGCCGCTGGTAGCGGTAGGGCCTTGGCAGAGACACAACATCTTGTGTAAGATGCGCGAATCTGGTGGGAGCGGCCGTGCTGATACCAGATACCGAAGCCCCCGCTGACTAACAGAGGCGGGGGCTTCATCATTTGAGACTATCGAAATCACTCGACTGCCGCAAGCTCGGATTTTTCGGTACACCACTGGCAGCGAGAATCATTCTCGGCCAGCCGGCCCATCACATGCCCATTGATGCACTCATCGTCCGGGCACCGGGCAAGCGCCAGCAGCAGCAGCGCTTTTTTCAGCTCCTCGCGCAATTCCGGGGCCGTCATCATGCTGATGATTTTCATTTCGATCTCCGGTGCTGGTCAGCATTCGGGCAGGTCGCGAAGTGGCTGATGTGCTTGTCCTTGTCGTAGAGCAGCTCGTCGCCCTCCTCGAATGAATCGGCATCGACTGGCATATTGTTGCCGGCGTCAGTCTTAACCCAGACGATATACTCGCCGCAGCTACGGCACTTGGCGACCTTGGTCATAGCTGCATCAGGGCATCGATGTGCTGGCCGATTATGTCCTGCTGCTCCTGCAGAATGGTGATCTGGTGATTCAGCTCCTCGATAGCATGGCGCACCGGCTCGGGCGCCTCCTCCTCCACTTTGCCGTCAACGTGCTCGCCCAACACGCGGGCCCGGATGCCGGCAAGCGTTTCTCGATGCCCGCCTGCTGTCCCAATGGATGTGCGCACCCGCTTTGTGGCGGCGTCCAGTAAGTGATCGGACGCTGTTGATGCCGTGTTTAATCCTGATGGTTGTGGGTCATTCATGTCGGTATTCCCTTTTTCTGGGCCTGAGCCCGGATGTGATTGGTCAGCCAGGACGACGCAGTGACGCCATCGCGCTGAGCCAGCTTATACAGGGCGGCCAGCTCCAAGGGAGACAGCCGCATCTGGAATTTCTTGGATTTCGTTTTTATGCCCATAACTTGACTGTACTGACAAATGTCAGGACAATCAACACTCACGCATGCGAGGAAAAAGTTCAATGCCCGGATGCGAAAAATCAACCTACGAGGAAACCGATATGGCCAACGAAATCCCCACAGAATATGACTCAGGCGATGCCATCGCCACCACTCCCAAGCATGTGATCGAGTACAACATTACCGACGCTGCGCTGACCGAGCTGGCCGAGAAGCACAAGGATGTGGATGCCCACAAAGACTACGACACCGCCAAGCTGGCGGCCAAGGAATGCCAGCAGCTCCGCAAGGGCCTCGAGGAGAAGCGCGTCGAGCTGAAAAAGGATGCGCTCGAGTACGGTCGCGCCGTCGATGGCGAGGCCAACAGGATCAAGGCCGCCATCGTCAAGATCGAGGACCCGATCAAGGACGGCATCAAGGAGATCGATGACGCCGAGAAAATCAAGGAGGACCAGCGGCTCGCCACGCTCGAGGCTCAGCTCGCAGTGCTCCGCGCCTACGGACAAGACACGGACGGCAAGACGCTGGCCGAGCTGCAGGCATGGCAGGACGATCTCGCCGCCATTGAGATCACCGAGGAAATTTTTCAGGAGGCTCGCGAGCAGGCAGTCGGCGCCAAGGCTGAGAGTGAATCACGCCTACGCATCGCCATCGGCCACAAGCAGGCCGCCGAGGAGGAGGCCGCCAAGCTGGAACAGCAGGCCAAGGAGCAGGCCGAGCAGCAAGAGAAACTGGACGCACAGCAGGCCGAGATCGAGGAGGGTCAGCGCAAGCTGCGCGAGGCCCAGGAGGCCGCCGACACCAAGGCTCGCGAGGAGCAAGAGGCCAAGGATGCCGAGCGTCAGGCCGAGCTCGATGCGCAGCAGGCTGAGATCGACAAGCAGAATGCAGAGAAGGAGGAGGAGGAAAAACAGGAGCGTGAAAAAGCAGAGGCCGAGGCAGCGGCAACCCGCCAAGCGGAGCTGGCGCCGGATAAGGAAAAACTTGAAAGGCTGGCCAACATAATCGAGGCGACCGAGCTGCCCGCGGTCGCTTCGCAACAAGCAGAGGATGTGCTGAGCTACGTGAAATCAGAACTCAAAGCGATAGCCCACAACATCCGACACTACGCAGGAGAAATGGAATGAGTGAAGAACCCGGAGTCTACACACCAGCAGAAAATCAAATCCTTGAGGCTTTAATGCCGATAAAAAAACGAGTCGATGGCCTGCAGGAGGGAGCGCTCAGGCTCACTCAGCGGCTCAATGGAGTCGAGGCCTACATCGAGGAGCAAAAGCCAGCCGCGCCAAAACTCGATGCTCTATACGCCGCGCTGGCCGTGGCGCAGGGTGAGATTCAGGCAGCCGAGGCCACGCAGACCGCCGACGCCGGCAGCTACAGCTACAAGTATGCTGACCTTGCGGCCTGCCTCGAGGTAATCCGCAAGCCACTGGCCGAGAATGAGCTGGCGCTGATCCAGATACCCTCGATCATTGAGGGCGAGGTCCATCTCGAAACGATCCTCGGGCATTCATCAGGCCAGTCGATCTCATGCACCATGTCGATGCGCCCGGACAAGGGCGCATCGACATGGTGCATGAGAT
>Ga0209976_10000107_pt1 | contig 56841 bp, 85 predicted proteins | sample SumtaG_FD_182806 | JGI IMG/M metagenome (GOLD analysis project Ga0209976, IMG submission 182806) | Deep subsurface microbial communities from Indian Ocean to uncover new lineages of life (NeLLi) - Sumatra_00157 metaG (SPAdes) (version 2) | ecosystem: Environmental > Aquatic > Marine > Oceanic >... | reverse complement strand
CTTCGAAGGTCTCGATGTCCTTAGTCTTAAGGCAGACATCCATTGCACGATGATCCTATCCAAGGTACTGGACTCAGTAGAGAAGCGTCACAATCTGAGGTTCTTGGCCAGGAAGCATCTTGGCTGGACCACCGAAGATAAAGACGAGATTGAGTACTGGTTGAAAACTAATAAGCGGAGCTTTACCAAAGAGCATGGACGATCTCCAAACTTTAGAGATGCCCCTCTTAGTCTAGTCAAGGACAGAGTTAGGTGGGACACTGAAGCTACATTGGAAATCTTTGGAGTGCTTTATCCTCGAGCTCGCCGCATCTGTAACGAGCTTTACGAAACAGAACGGCATTTACTCTTTGTCTGTCTGGACATGGAAAGTACGGGAGTGTTGATTGATATAACCCGAGCTAGAGAGTTAAAGGCCGAAGCCCAGATTACCTTGGATAGAATCAAAGCTGACTTGGATAAACTGATATGTCCTCTTACCTTCGAGAAGAAAAAGAAAGGTGAGATGATAAAAGTAACTGTAGATGAGTTTAATCCTGGTAGTAGTGCTTTGCAGTTACCGGCAGCTTTCGAGAAGCTAGGAATTCCATTAAAGTATAAGACCAAACCAAAGAAGAACCACAAGACAGGTGGTAAGACAGGAGGAGGTAACTGGGCCTTCGATGAATACGCAATGATCCGCTATGTGTCTGAACCATTGGTGGATGTCATTCGAGATTCAGGAGAAGAGGGCTGGCCAGGAGATAAGTTTTACAGGGCTGTTAGGAAAACTGTACGGAAGCATAAACTAAATAAGCGAGAGTTGCTACCACCGCTGATTTTAAAATATAGGCAGCTCTCGAAGATGATCTCTACTTATTATGATCATTTCATCAACGACTGCTTGGACGTACATTTCACACCTGCTGGTATAGAAATAGGAACGATACACTGTAAGTTTAATCAGAGTACAGCTATGACCGGAAGGTTTAGTTCATCTGAGGTTAACCTACAAAATCAGCCTAGAAAACTTGGGCCTCGCGAATGCTTTATTACCAGGAACGGTCGGAACCATTATCACTTCGACTATGATCAGATAGAGATGAAGATGTTTGTTCACTTTGCCGAAGATACCAAGATGGCTGAGGCAATCAAAGATGATATTCATGCACACGTAGCTGCAGAAGTATATAACATTCCTCTCGAGGAGGTAACCTCAGAAAGAAGGAAGCGAGCAAAGGGAGTTAACTTTGGAATTATATATGGCTCAGGTCCTGCCACTATGGCCGAGACTTTAACTAAGAAAGGCTTACCAACTACAGTAGCCCAATCAACTAGACTAGTTCTGGGTTACCATAAGAAGTTCCCATCTGTTCAACGAACTGTTCGTGAACTGAAGCAAGATCTGAAACAGAAAGGCTATGTTACAAATCCATTCGGCCGTAGGTATCGGATCAAACTGAAGTTTGCATATAAAGCTTTGAACTATATGTGTCAAGGTACTTCGGCAGACCAGATGAAAAAAGCTATGGTCGATATTTGGTATTGGTTGAGAGAGAATAATCTGAAGAGCAAGATGATCCTGACTGTACATGATGAAATAGTACTAGAGGTTCCACCAGTCGAAGAGAGACTTGTGCTGCCTAAGGTTAAAGCAATCATGGAAGACCTGGAAACTTACTTTGTTCCTATGACCGTATCAGTAGAGAAGGTCGCCATGAACTGGAGTAAAAAAGAAAAAATTAAACTTGCAGCCTGACAAATAAAATAGCTTATGGTATATTAATATCTAAGCTGACTTAGGAAACAGTAGTTGTTAATCAAGGAGGTGATCATGAAATATCGGAAACAGTAGTCCAAGGATGGAAGAGGGACCCTGCCACTATGCAATTTGCCTTGCTCCGGTGGTGGGGTTTTTTTATGTCCTCATCGGAACCGCACGCAGCAGGCATACCCATGATAGGCCGGATTAAGTTATTTTTGAACTATTTTTCTGTGTAAGTCTTTTATTTACAATGACTTAACATAAATTTTGGTCCAAAAATGGTATTTTTATGGCTATAGGAGCCCTTATCCTATATAATTTACATGTACCTAATAGGGGCCGACGATATAAACCTTATTTAAAGGAGCAAGGCAATGAATCAGGTAACAAACTTATTACAGAAGTTGGCAAAGGCTAAGACCGCAACTGAGAAGAGGAGCATCAGGATTCGTCTTCGAAAGCTTGGCCACATCGGAGGGACTCGAGGTAAGGTCGTCGAGCCTAAACCTAAAAAGGAATTAACCAAAAAACAAAAGGAAAGTATCGGTAAACACAATGACGAAGTAACTCGTCGAATTAAATCCGGAGAGTATCGGGTTGACTTTTCAAATACAGGAGGGAGCAATAAAAAAACTTGTTGGAACTGTCAGAAATACAAATCTTGCCGTAGGAGTTTAAAAAAGAATAATATCAATCCAAAAGATCCTAGCAATGAAGCTATTAAGTTATGTTCAGTTTGGCGCCTGAACAAAGAAAGGAGCAAGGCAAATGGTAAGTAAAAATAAAAAGGTCAGTAAGAAGAAGCCGTCCCCAAAACCAACACTTCTTACTCACACTGAGGACAACGTCCTATTCATCGACGAGATCAAGGTTCCTGACAAGTGGAGTCCTGCTACCGATACCTTAGACAAGCTACTCAATCAGGCTGAGGTACTTGCTAAAACTGAGGGGGCCTTGTCGATCAAGATCAATGTCAAAGGTAAACTGAGCAAGTCCATAGCTGAGAGGCATAAGTTTAAGGAGATAGGAAAGCTCCCTACCAAGCCTGTCACTTACATCATGAAGCGGAACCTTAACTTCGAGGCCAGGGCAGAGAAACCTATCAACCCTAAGTACAGAACACCGACTCAGCTTATCGAAGCTATCACCAAGGACCTACAACAGTTAATGAACCGGTCAGAGGATATTACTGATATAGGTCACGAGGTAGTAGCAGCTGAGAAGACTTCCAAGATACTGTCTCGCCGGTCAGCCAACGGGAAGTACTCGCTTAATCCTCACAGGTTCCACCGACTGATACTCGACGAGATATCAGGCTCTGGCCTTGGCCGCTTAGTTAAAGAGGCCCTGAAGGATAGGCCTGACCTTAAGGTTTTAAAAACAGACGAGGAAGATATTAAGGAAGGTAAGAGAAGACGCAAGAGTATCCTGGCCGGCAACATGGCCAAGGAGCTTAAGGTACAAGCCAAGGTAATACTGAAGCAGATGGACGCCGACGTCAACGGCTTAGTATCTGATAGACAACTGATGATGAGTTGTAAGGCTGAGGTGGCCAGGACGGCTAAACTAGTAGTTAACAATTTAAAGGAAATGGAAACAAGTTTAGATAACTTAGAAAAATGGAAAGGGGTAATTCAAAACAGGTCAAGGGTATTACGTCTTCATAGACGAAAAGAGATAGCACTAAGCGAGAAGATCTTCGGTGATAGCCCTGCCGAACTAACTTCTAAAAAATCCACAAGGGCTGACAAAGGAGATTCAGAAATGGCAAAGAAAAAAGTAAAGAAAGCAAAGAAGGCTGCACCAAAAGGGAACATCAAGGAATTGATCGCCAAGCTTGGCAAGACAAAGGACCCAACCGAAAAACGTAAGATCCGTCAGCAGCTGAGGAAGCTCGGTCACACCGGTGGACTCGGTCAGGGAGCCGGTCGTCCTAAGAAGAGCAAGAAGAAAACTTCCAAGAAGAAAACCAGCAAGAAGGTTAGCAAGAAAGCCAAGAAGGCTAAAGGCAAGAAGAAGTATTCCAAGAAGGCTAAGAAGTAAGAGCCGAAACCTGTCCTTACTTAAAAGGGCAGGTCTGTCAGGTTGGTAACTGGCATTGATAAGGTAGCCAAAGAAATAACTATAACTTTTAGTTAAGGAGTAAGGCAATGACAATTCTAACTGAGGCCGATACAGATCTGCATGAAGAAATTCTTGATCGGGTAGAGAAAGAAAGTTTTAGGGATTTTAATTTTATTGATGAAGAAACTAAAGCTATGATCCATGAAGAAGAAATGTTCAGATGGATTCATACATTTTGTTAAGAAAGGAGCAAGGCAAAAATGGCAAAGAGTATACAATGGAAAAAAGATGACCGTGTAATGGTAGACTTTGGAGAGGAGTTCTTCAAAGGAACCATTACTAAACTAGTAAGGCAGGGAGCTAAAGTACACTTCGATGATGGTGAGACCCACGATATAAAATGTTCCAAGCTAGTAAGGCTTAGAGCTAAGAAGCAGAACCTTGGTTCTAAAGCAAAGGCCAGAACCAAAGAAGAAGCAGGAGGACAAGGTTTTACTCAGTACGTGGTAAAGTGGGATGGTGTTAACTTTAAAGTTAAGGCTGATGAGGGCGAGTTTTATGGATGGTGGAGAAAGATCCGGGTAAAGGACAGTGACGAGTCAGGTTACGGTGTTGATATCATGGTACGGTATGAAAATCACATATATAATGTAGAGTCCATCCGATATCTTATAGAAGATCCAAGGGATGATCTGGAATCTCTAAACGCTGATATCTGTGCTGCCATCAATAAGTGGTTCCACTACAAATGTAAAGGTACTTTCGACACTATCAAAGATCTTCAGCAACGAGCGGAGAAGCCTATGATCAGGGTCTCCCAACTATCAACGATCGACCAGATGATCATTGACCTGAAGGCCTACCGAGATACTGCCCTGCGGTGTGGTGGTCGTAGGACCATGGCCCTTGAGGGGGATAATCCTGACACCGAACCTAGCATGAGAATTGAGATAGACCTATCTGCTCAAGCTGCGACCATGAAGGGCAGTAGAGTTCCACCCGTAGGTGAAGGACTGCTATTCGACAACGTAGCTAAGGACATATCCAAAGGAGGCAAGAACCGAAAGGCTATGTCAACTAAGGTGGAAGGTAACTCGGATAACATCAAGGGTATTCTTAAACGGCTAGAGAAAACTACTGATAAGGCAGAGCGACGTAAGCTCCGAGGCATTCTGAGAAAGATGGGCCACACCGGTGGAACAAGAAAGAAAACTAAGAAGGGCAAGAAGTAAATAACTGGATAGTACCAACCTTATTACTAGGAGCAAGATAATGAAAGAAAAGAAACGAACTAAAGGTATGGGCAAAGCAAGAAGACTTAGAAGTTTGTTTGGTAAGAACTTCCGTCGAGCACTGAAGTCAATGAAGTTTGAAAGATTAGTTGGTTAAATCAGAAACTAAAATTTTATGTTAAAGGAGCAAGACAATGGCAAAGACAAGTAAAAAGAAAACATCAAAGAAGGACAGAGCACTGAGTATAACTACCGATGATGGTTACCTTGTAGTTAAGATCCCGTTGAACGACGAGCCGTTCCCTCTTTCCAAATCGGAGAAGAGTCAGGTGATCGCCACTACCCATGGTAACGCTACTACGGATCTGAGTCTCAACGGCACACCTGTAATCTTGGGCCTCAATGCTTATATTAAGAATAATAAGTAGAGGTGTCTTAGAGAAAAGGGATAACCTTCTGCTTTTCATCACCCTCCTCCGAAGGGTCGGGCTTTACAATAGCTCGGCCCTTTTATTTACATCGAATTTACTAACTTCTTTTTAAGGAGATTTTTATGAAGTACGTATTACTAATTGTAATTGCATTGGTTGCTTTGTTTGCGACCTTTACAATTACTGACCAAGCTCAGCCCGTAGAGGTTAGTGAGCTTGCGATGGACTTGTCGCCCCCGATGAGTGCTATCGAAATTGATTGCCTTGAATTAACATTCGAGCAGTTAATACATATTGGAAAGCTATTGATTGTTACAAACATGCTTTCGGATATGACATTGCAAAATGCAAATAGACTATATCGAATCGAAACTATGGTAGGAACAGCGAACACCATCGCGAGCATCTTTGCGGTGAACATTGGTTTTGATCACAGCAACCAAATTACTATGGAAAATATATTACGCATATCGGCGCCGATCAGGTTATTGTAGCAGGACCTAACAGATCAGCAATAAAGCCCGATCATTAACTTGGTCGGGCTTTTTATGTGTAAGTGCTTGTAAACAAAGGACTTACGAAGATATATCGGATATGGCCCTGAGAAAAATCAGTTAAATCGATGTAAGTGCTTGTAAACAAAGGACTTACGTTACCAGGTAAAAACACCCCCTTGTGTTACCTCCCCCGAGCGGTTAAATCCTCTCAGCTAGGAGCTCAGGAGCCCAGAAATTACATTAAAACAGGCCCTGAATACGTTATGTCCAGGACCCATTATACATGTACCAAATATCAGACTATGCGTCGTATTCGTAACCAAAGACGTCCACCACGCAGGTGGCTGCTCCTGTGGTCTCAGCAGTAGTAATCTCTACACCAAAGGACTCAGCCGCATCCAGGACTAACGAAGCTATTGGAGTTGCGTTTGGTATAGGCTGCATGATCAGGGCCTCGTCAGCAAAGCCTGCTCCAATGTTTGTAAAGGTTTGATCACCAAGGAATTCATTACAGTCCCCACCTGTCCTACCCAGAGTAATTACCGCTTCATCTACGGCTTCATCAAAGTCTCGAGCCACGACCATGACAGGTACTGCTTGTTTTCCAGCGGGAACAGTAAAGACGGAAGTTTCTGTGTCCGCTGCCTGGGTCAAGTCTACGGTAACACTACCGAGTAAAGCTAATGTTTTTTCTTTTCCTCTTGCCATTTGTGTATCTCCTTTTAATTTACAAGTTTAGGTTTAGATTTAAGCCCAGCCTAAGACCTCTCCATCATAGATGAGCAGTTCGGTGTCGTCCCAAGTTAAAGGATTTGAAGCTTCAGCTATCACTCGATCAACTGTCTCCAACATTCCATTGACGCCAGCTCCCCAGTTACCAGATCCTGTATCGAGCAGGGGGAACAAATAGTTTTCGGTATACGCTATTGTCATTTTATTCTCCTATCTTATAAGTGCTACATATTCAATAAAACTATCGTCTGCTGGATTCCCAGCCGATGGATGATAGTGTCTTGCAGTCACCCCACCAATATTTGATATATAATTTGGGGAATTTGGAACGTCTATCAAACGATAATCCATTCCATTACTCGATTCAATTGTAATCTGAGTGTCCCAGCTACCTGTAACACAATTATACAATTGAAATTCGATATAGTGATTCCCATCATAGTAAGCTTTAAAGGCTAGTCCGGAAAATCTAATTATATTTACAAAGAAAATCTTGAACCTTTGCCCCGGAGTACCGGCCGCTTCGGTTATATCAAATGAATTTCCATCGTTAAGTACTTGAAGGTCAGTAACTGTACTTGATGAAGTGCCTTCAAGCAGCTCAACAGAACTGGCGACCGTGTGATTTTCTGGTATTAGTTTCATATCTTCTCAATCGTAATAGTTCTACCCTCTGGAGCAGCTAGTGTTCCTCCAGGAGTTAAGGTTAGCTTGACAGTATTATTTCCAGACCTATCTGCTACTGGTATTAATAAGGCTAAAGGATCACCGATGCCATTTATACTAAGGGTTGTTTCTAAAATATCAGTTCCATCAATCTGCTCGAGTAAAGCAGTTATAGTTTCGATCATTTCTTCTTTTACAAAAGCTCCCCATAGTACTGAATTAAATCCCCCGACATTATAGCCCGATTGTCTGCTACACCAATTCCAATCAATAACCACATCATCTGTTGTATAGGTTGAGTACCCTTCTCTATATCTTATCCTCATCAGTGAGACAGGCAATGGTCTTTGATGAATCCCAAGTATAGTATGAGAAGAACTTGATACATCAGATATATCTTGTACATTATTTCCATAGAAGGTTAAAGCTTTTATAAAAACTGTTCGACCTATGTCTGACTCTGGGTAAGCTATGTTATAATCGACAGAGAGTGTTTTGAAAGTAGATCCAGGTCCATGAGCTACAGGTTCAGTATTGAACAATCCTCTCATTAACTCAGATACTTCCCAAACTCCAGATCCTATCTCAGTTGAAACCTTGTAACCAATTACTTCATTACCAATTAGGGCGATCTGTTTGTTCGAGAAGAAGTCGGCATCAGTAACAGTTGTGAGGTCAGTAACTATTCCTATATCTACCAAAAATGATTCATCTACTTTGTGTACAATAGCAGTATGAGCATGCAGGCTAGAGGTCAATGTTCCCTGGCTATTAGAATCTCCACCTGTTACTCCATCGATCACTGCTTTGCCAAGTAGCTCGTACGATACATCATCATAGCTTCTGTAAACGTACCAGCCATTTGTATATATGTTCGTAGGAATCAGACTGAGGAAGAGAACAGCTGAGGTTCTATGTTCAGAGTAAGCATACAAAGGAGAGGCTAGCAAATCTGTAAAGTCCGGATCGGGTATATGCTCAGTGTCCTGACCACGATAGCTAGTAAGATCGGGGTACATATACGGTTGATCCTCAACTGCCTCTACTTGTAAACTCTTACCATCTTTAGCTTCAGAGATATTCAATATCCTGATTCGCTGGTTAACTATCTGACCTCCATCACTTAATGTACCTACATCACCTACCTCAACTAGCATATCATTATATGATAACACAAAAGCATAGTTTGAAAATCTGTAGAGAGCTTCGAACAACATACGAAATGTAGTTCTCTGAGCTAGATTAGAATTCTTTATACCAGATAGATTGATTGTCTGCTTAACAATTTTATTTCTTTGCCGGATATCTGTTTCATCTTTAGCTACTGCAACCCCATTATCATATTCAGCAGACCTGTTCATCCATGCAACTTCTATCCGATTCTTGGTATCACTGTAAGGTCTCTTAGTAACTTGAACTGGAGGTTTATTCTTTACAGTAGCTAAGTTATCTCTAGTTATAGTAAAGGTAGAGGAATCATTTCTGAAAACTCCAATGTTGATCTTACCCTCTGACATAAATAGGTAGCCCTGGAAATGGCTGAGAACAAAATCAATATAATCTAGGACAGGCTTCTGTTCTTTTAATACAAAGCTGAACAACAAATCATTTGAGTTGCAGAAGTTTTCAATTCCATCAAAACTATCAGCATTTACAAAGCTGGTTGAGATCCCTGCTCCATAAATATTATTGGTCAGAAGATCGTAGATCAAGGTAGCTGGATTTAGATCTGATGCATAAGACTGAGTCACACGAGCTGGAAATTCGTGCATATAATATGAGGACGATGGACCTTCATAATCAGTTGACCAATCAGGGTCAATTGCTCCGGTGTAAGGATTAAATCGTTGCCATTGTTGTGAACCACTTAGACTATTTATATACAACCATCCTTTGTAGTATTTGCATATAATTCTTTGAATATTTTTATCACCAAGATTAGTAGTCCAAGCAATTGTTCCGTCTGGATTTAATTTCCTGATAAAACTAAAATCAGATACTGCTCCTGAGAATGAACCGCTAAAGAAAAGGCTTCCATCAGGACGAACATCAAATCTATCACGAGTTGAAGCCCAGTTGTGGGGAATTTCTCCACTAGCTAGTCCGGCAGAACCATCACCAAAAGTTCCGTAGCCAGTATCTAATTCAAGGCTTTCTGTTACTTCTCCAGTTAGAGGGTCAGTTGAGAATGATATCGTCAGTTTAGTAATAGCATTACGCCATTCTCCGCTATAATTTTTTAAGGTATTCATGCAATAAATGTTACCTACGCTATCCTGTCGCATTCCAAAGCAATCATCGTTGACGGAATAAGTTGGACCATTTACGAAAGAGTATGCCGTCCCATCGTTTCCCCAACTAGTATCAATCGAACCATCGTCGGTATTTATCTTAACTAGATTGTAGATAATCTCTGAGCCTAGATTAGCATGGCGATTACAATAGTTTCCGGCCAGCAACATTTTCTTTTCATTGTCAAAGAATAATCCCTCAAAAATATTGTGTGGAAGTTTAAAACCAACAACGGCGGCAGGTGGGCTTTCAGAATGAGTTCCCCATGCACTAACCCAATCATTATCCCACGTTATCAAATCCCAGTTTGCATCAGGAGCTGGTCCTGCATTAAAATTATCAACATAATTCCATAGCTCATTACCTTCAGAATCAAGCTTTCTTATCCCAGCAGCACAAGAAAAGAATGTGCTGTATCTATTGTCAGCCCACCACATAAGATAAATATTTCCTTCTCGGTCAACTCGTATGTTATTAGCACCATCTTCATGGGCGGTTGGATTATCCCAATGCCAAAGTTCTACCCCATCTGGGTCAAACTTCCAGACACCTGCGTCAGCAGTATCTGTAACATACAAATTACCGTCATCATCTTGATGAACAGCACCAATTACAATTCCAGCACCTAAATCAATTCTTCCTGCAGTTCCCCAATCAGGGTCAAGTGTTCCATCACGAAGATGTTTATAGACGTACCGAGCTAAACTACCTGAAGAGGAACGAGAAAATCCTTCAATACCCAACAATGATGCTGGAAAACCTTCAACCTCAAAAGTAAAGTTCGGAATCTGTTCGCTATTTCCAAGATCATACTCATCAAAATATGCACAGCAGATATGCTTATACTCAGCAAAATCTTTATCAATCACTGCACCTATCTGAGTATTATTAAACCCTGGAAAGACTGTGAAGGCATCTAGGTCAATCTCTGTCTTACCTGCCCATGCTCTTAGTACCTGGGCTGGACCATGACAGATACCAATCATGAAGGACTTTCTAAATCTTGTTTCTGTAGTCTCTCCACCACTAGAACCCCCTCCACCTTTTCCGCCTCCCCCACTGGAATGTTTTATTGTGTACGGATGAGTCTCGCCCAGGAAGATAACATTACCAGCAGCTAAGTCAGTTCCATAGACTATCTGGATAGGTCCGGTCTTCCCTGCGTTCTGCACAGGATAGGTAGCCATCTCTGGCATCTTAACATCACTGTTCGCTGGGAAGATAACGGTACCTAGGAAGCCACCCGCCAAACCACCAAGAGCGTAACCCATCTTAGCTCCAGCAGGACCAGCTATCATACCACCAACGATAGCTCCACCTATTGTTAAGGCCATTCGGCCAAAAGATTTTCCGCTTTCACCACTCATTTATATTTGCTCATCTTTCTTTCGCTAAACCTATAAGTTTTTGTCCACCTAGTGGCATGCTCAGAGTTTTCTAGATATCCATATTTGCATTTTTGTTTTGCTCGGCTGTGTACGAACAGACCATCCTTAATATAAATGCCTACATGTGCATTGCATTTTCCCCATTTAAAAACAACTATATCTCCTCTTTGGAGTTCAGAGTTTGGAACAAGATCTGCCACACGTTCTAACTGAGCCACAATAATTTCAGAAGCTCCAGCATGTAGATTCCAATCCATTTTATATTGTGGAAGAGAATAGCTCTTTAAAAGTTTTAACTCTCTAGCAATACCAATTATAAGTCCTGTACAATCGCAACCTCTACGAGTCATACCTCTATGCCGATAGGGTATATCTAGCTTTTGCCATTCAATAGCTTTGTCTGCAATTTCTTTGCTAATATCCATTACATAATCGTTTCTTGTACTTTAGGTATATATAGGAACCCCAGAAAGTTAGTTTCATTCTCAAACTTATTTCTACATGCTTCCAACGCTCGTTTATCACAACCCGGATAAACATTGTAAGTAACTGTATTCAGAATAGGTGTCTGGAAAGCTACGGCCATAGTAACTACTCCACCTGAGCTTAGTATGATCATACGTTTTTCACCACTATTAGCTCCATTGGTAATCTCCATCTCGCCCATCTCGTAAAAAGTTGTATCTTCAAGAGGAGTTCCGTTTACAGTAACTGCGTTACCACCCCCAGTTATTATTTCGTCATCAGCAAACTGTGTTGTATTCTCTACATACCAAATGAATCCAGAAGACGAACCAACATAGGAAATACCAACACATTTTCCATCTCCTGCTATACTACCTGACAAACTATCGCCAATCTCGACTGGGTTATCTGAGTCTCCTCCATCAAAAGCAACCTTGTATACTATAAGGTCTGTGTCGTTAACTGTGAAATTATCTGAAGCGTCAGAAGTAGCAGCACCTGCGTATGCATGATCAGCTTGAGTTAAAGCACAACCCGTATCGTAAAGAGTATAATTACAAGGCTCTTGGAATATCTGCCTAGGTACTTGGATATTAAGACTATCCAGAATAGACTTACAACTCAGAACTAAAATTGACCTATCAAATTTTACGTCACAGGTACCGATGAACAGAATTAACTCCATATTCTCAGCGTAAGATTGATCCCAGAAAATTCGCTTAACAGTTATCTGAGCATTATCTAAAGCATTTGACTGAACTATATCAAACAGTTCTCCTGTAATATTCTGAACTCTTATCTCTACTGAATCAACCTCTAGGTTTACATTGTTACTGATAGGACCTCGAGAGATTTGTTCATGGGCATAGGTATTAGAGCCAGCATCCCAAATAAGATCTCTCTGATGGGAAGTGTAATACAGAGTAGTCCCTGTCCGTAGCACTACGGTATAAAGCTCAGCGATCTTTAAACGTTTGGCAGTTAAGAAATTTATGAAGGCAGCAGCAGGATTTTTCATCAGTCAAGAACCTCCATTATGTCGATGTTCCCCGCGCTCCAAATATTTTTCACATTAGAAGAATCAGTGTAAGCATCTATATCAAATCTGACTCTAAAGTAGAAACGATAGTGAGCAGTTATAACCGCCCCTGCTCCAGGAGCTCCACTAAATATAACAATCCCAGTCGTATCGTCTAGAGTATAGTCAGTGTCCTCTACCTGAACTACACCATCAATCTTAACCGTGGGTTGGCAAATAGTTCCTGGCTGGATATCTTTTTTATCTTCATCCCAGGATTCGGCCTCACCTGGATAGTAAGTTTTGATAAGTTGGAAATCTGTCTGAGCCGCGATGGCAGTTATACTACACTCAGTAAAGTCACATTCAGAATCCTCAGGATCTTCGAAGAGAAAGGATAGGTAACGTCCTTTTGCTCGATTAAATAGTTCTACCAACTTAGCAATCTCATCGCCAGTTAGATTATTATAGGGTAAAGACCAATGACGTTTGGGTTGTTCCAGAAGTTGATTAGCTACCTCAGTTCCGGAATCCATCTCAACTATGTCAGTCCTCCACTCGAAGGTTCTTCCCAGAGGATAGTTATAGAGCTTATTATCAATAAAAGTATTTAGTAGTATATTCATTTTATTGCCTTCTTCTAGATGGATTATTATTGTTCATTTCTCTATCCATAACAGCGGCCAACATTTTACTATTATCACTTAAGAAAGCAAAGGTTCCTGGTCCATCTATAGCTGAGACGTTAATATTTATGATTGGCCTCCCCCGACCGACTTGATCCTTAGGTGTAACCTCTTCACCTTTCTGCAAGATCGCACCAAACTCGTCAGGGGCCAGTCCTTTATGCAAGCGAGGTAGATAATCAGATGGAATCCCATTATGCCCTGACACGAATGTTGCTCCAATTTCTCCTAGACCCATACCAGTGGCTGCTTGAGCAGTTCCTGCAGCCATTACTTGTGGGCCTCCACCACCGAATAATCCAGCTAGTAAACCTCCAAAGCCAGCTCCTGCTCCTCCTGCTGCTCCTGTCATTTGTTGGCGGATCAACATTTCTGCTTGTACTCTAATCCACTCAGCCAACATATCAGAAGCCATCTGCATAAAGGATTGCTGAATACCATCGAATACATTAATTAATCCCTGCTCAAAAGTTATGGCCTTATTTCCTAAGTCCATAAAGACATCGCTTAGACTGGCTTGGATTCTGTTACCCGCTTGGTTCCAATGATTAGCAACACTTTGAGAAACTTCTTTCTGTTGGGCCTCAGCTTCTCTAAGCCTAGTAGCTTCAATTTGCATCCTCTCTTCAGCTTCTCCCTCGTTACCAAGTCCAGCATCTATTTCTGATAGACGGGCCATCAACTTTTCCTGACTTCCAATTATATCGACGTTGGCGGCCTCTAGTATCTTCAATGAATTTTCTTTATATTCTTTCCAAGTCTTACCAGCAGTTTCATTGAACCCAGCAAAAGTAGACTCAGTTGCTTCTTGCAACATTTGCTGTCTTGCTAAGTTTTGCATTATAAGATTATCAGCTCCAGCATAAAACTTCTTATATCCAACAAGCAATCCCTCACTTTGTTTCTGAAAGAAGTTTCTTTCCTCAGGAGGTCTACCATATAATTGTTCAAACATATCTTCAGCTTTAGCAAAGCCTCCTCTCCCAGGACCGGCCATTCCTTTCTTTATAGCTTGGGCAATTCCTCGACCAGTTCTAAAAGCTACATCTATAGCGAGTTTTCCTCCCAGCTCAATAGTCTGAACAAACAAATCCCAGACTACTCCCCATCCAGCAGTAAAATCGTTTGTGGCGAAGGAAATCAGATCACCGAGAATATCTTTTATAAAACCTATATGGGCTACAACTTTACTGCTCATTATACCAATCTTTTCCTCGTTATCCACGGCCCATTGATTAATTTCTCTAGCAGTTTCTTTAATGGAAGAAAGGAAAGGTTTTCCAATTGCTTCAGCTACGTCACCAATCGCATTCCACATTTGTTTTAATGCACCACTTGCGGTATCGACGTCTTTAGCCATTCCACCGAACTGTCCTTCGAGTTCTGTCAAGATCAGATCTTGAGCTTTAGCTATTTGATTAGTGTCCATAAACTGTTGGACCATTTTCTTTTGCTGGTCAGTAAACTTGACACCCACACGACTTAATGCGGTCATACCGACCATAGGATCATTAAGAGCTTTACCTAATTGGATTGACGAAGCACTGAGATCAACAGTCCTACCAGTAACTGCTGCCATACCTGTTGCCATGTCAAGCGTAGCCTCAGTTGCTCTTTGGAACACATCTCCTTTTATGCTTTTGAAAGTAAGCAGCATAGTTTGTAATGCGATGATTGATTCATCACCAAACCTTGTTACCTTTTGTAGAGCTGCAGCTTGTTCTAGTAATTCTCTTTTGGTAAGTCCCGCAGCATGTTGTGTTGCTTTAAGAGTGATGGCTAATCTTTTTTCAACATCCTCCTGCTTCATAGCCGCACGAGTTACTAAGAGGAAAGCTCCTGCTAATGCAAGTGCTCCAACCTTAGCAACTCGTACCATCTTATCGAAAGCTGATTTGAATGAAGCAGACATTCGTTTGAAAGTCTTTTCTATTCTATCCACAGTCCTAGTGACTAAGCCTCTAGCTTTGTCTAGTTGGGCTTTGACCTTAGCAGAATCAAGTTTTAATTCGATGTCAGCGGTAAAGAAATTCATTCGTTCAGCTCTCTTTCTATTCTAAAACATTGTAAGACTTGCTCAAAAACATCTCTGCTGTTTTCCTTGGATATATCGTTCATATCCATGATTATCTTAACAGCATTGTAGTCAAGTCCTAGCACTACACCAGATGGAGCTATTCTTAATTGGTTCCGTACTAAGAAGTAAACTTCTACGACCTCAATATTTTGTTCATCAAGTTCAACAAAGCATTTTTCACAAGGAGGAAACGAAGTGGAACCCCGATCTTCGTAAAGCTCCTGGCAAGCTTCGCAACTAGGTTTTTCTAATTGCCACCCGATGAACTCTCGGAGTTTTTTAATCTGGCATTCTCGAGAGTTTCGTTCACCGATACAAGGTTTTCAATGCAATCAGTAACAAACTTGCAGAAGTCGGTGCACTTCATCATGGCCTGTTTGTTTTCTCCAGTGCATTCCTGCTCTTTACCATCAAGCTGTATACCCTTCCAATTGGTAATACAGTAATCCCACGTCATGTGAGAAGCGGTCTTGGCATCAATATCAGAAGTTTCCTGCATACGACCAGCGTGAGGTCGGCGTTTAACTTTAACAGTAATCTTCTCTATCCGCTTGGCCTCTTCAATACCTAGCTCTCTGAGACAGACACCACCTTTATCATGGTCATCCTCGTCAAAGTGAAACCACTTGCCTTCGTTTTTTGAGCTAAAATTAATTCCCATCTTAAATCTCCTTTATTAGTTTGGGTTTCGGTTTGGTTAATTATATACTCAGGTCAGGGACCTTCAGCATCCGGAGGCAGTCCCATCCTTCCCAAACCTTTTTCATCCGAATTTAGGAGTACAGAGTACCGACCTGAGTATTTGTTCGTGCTATTAATCTAGACCTAACGCTACCAGGTCAAAGGTGACAGTTCCAGCAGTGGCGGCTGCCAGTTTCAGATTCTTGTTCGTGCTGGTAACAATTCCAGCAGCAGTTGGATCTACCCAGAAGAATATTCCATTTGGTTGAATCACTATCGCATCAGTTGTACCGTTTGCAATAAGCAAGTCAAGCGATGCACCACCCAGAATTTCCAGCGATAAAGTTGCATGCGTATTCTTAATATACAGCAGCTTTATTGCAGCCATGGTAAGAGCATTACCAAAGGCATCCACCAAACTGCCACTAGCAAACAAGTCTAACGTTTCGCCTGTATCATCTGTAGACCTAGAGTCATGGAATAATACATTCGCCTGATTCGCTCCCGTTCCAAAGGACCAAGTAATCCCAGCATTGATAACTAGATCGTCGAGCACATTACTCAGATCAATAGAATCAGTATACTTGAGGTTAATACCCACATTGGTATTACCAGTTAATCCACTTCCATTTGCCATTTTATGTCTCCTAACTTTTTAGATTATTAATTTTTAGTTTCAACTACGGTTAATATATGGCCTTCATCTTGCCACTTACCTTGAAGGTAGCGTTAAACGTTCCAGTGCCTGACTTGTCGTTATCAACATTGTTATACTTTGTACATGTAACATATGTAGCCGGAGTTGTAGTCGAATCAGGGAATTGATAAAACCCATCAGACTGACTAAGATACAATTTGAGGTCTGTGATCTGTTCCCCACTATCAAATTTGGTTTTTAACAATTGCTGACCAGCATCTTCGTCGATCAAGTAGTTTCCAGTAACAGTGATCTCACCTCCTTCGATCTGACCAGGAATATGAGTCATATGCTCATCACCAAACTCGGTATCTTCTAACATAGTTCTAACCGCACCGGAGTTGGACCATGTAGTTGAACCACCTATTACAACAACCCCGATTAAAACTCTTCCTTTGTAACCTGCTTTTAACGTCATGATCTGTCTCCTTTAAATACCCATTAAGTTATACAAAAATTTATTTGTAACAGCATGTGCAATTACGCCGTCGTATTCAAGTACACATCTGTATAATACATTATACTGCCATACCTTTTCTATCCTTGTTCTGACTGCTTGTTCTCTTACCAAAGAAACTGGTTGAAAGTTATCCATAAATACTAGATCGTGATAATCAAATCCCTGGCCCAAATCTTTATCACCTTTTAAAAGATTAAACAAAACTCCTATCTCTTTACCAGAGGACTTTTTACTGAACAGATTAAACTGAATTAGACAATCCTCAAAGTCTTCAGTAAACGTAAATTCAGGCACATCACTGATGATAGAAACTACACCGTAAGGAAATACCGCATCTGCTGGAGCTTCTGTATCATACAACTCTGTTAAGTGAGTTGCGCTAGTAGCCAGAGGATCTTCCTCAAAATGATCATGGATAGCTGTGAATACTTCATTCATAATTATTCCACCTGGAATGTTGAAGAATAGTTAACTTCGTATTGCCATACCTTCTCTACTCGAGTACGAATAGATTCACCTCTTACCATACTGACTGCCCCATATCCAGTTATGGCCAGGTCCTTAAAATCAAATCCCTGGCCCAAATCTTTATCACCTTTTAAAAGATTAAACAAAACTCCTATCTCTTTACCAGAGGACTTTTTACTGAACAGATTAAACTGGATAATGGGGTTCTCAAAATCTTCAGTAAATGTAAAGTCCGGTGATCCTCCAATGATCGAGACTGTTCCATAAGGAAATACCGCATCCGATGGAGCTTCAGTATCGTACAAAGCAGTCAAGCTTGGAGTACCCGTGTTTAATGGGTCTGTCAAAAAATGACTTTGTATTGCGATAAGCAGTTCGTTCATTATTTATCCTTTAGTAAATAACCGTTTTATCCTAGCCATGTTTGCCATCAGTGCTGGACGTAGAAAAGGTTGAGCTGCCATCTTAACCGTGCCCATCTCTATATGAGGAGCATACTCTACGTTACTACCAACAACAGCCTTATTCTTTGTAACCTTGTGAGTAATACTACGTCTCAGCGTTCCCGTCTCTACAGGAGCTAATTGTTTAGCAGTACGTTCTACCATCAAGGCAGCTGTCTCTAGCTTCTCCTGGCTTTTTCTTTCTATCTCGGCCATAACCTTATCTGTGTTATCCATAATTTTAGCCATCCAGCATATCCTCGATGTCGTTATGTAGCATAATACTTTCGTTATTTATACGGCTAAGAGTTTTTTCTAACTCATTTAACTCACCTCTAAAAGTAATAAGTTGTTGATGTAGTTCTTGAAGTTTTTTTCTTTTCTCTAACACTAATTTCTCAGCTTTTTCTTTTACTTGTTCTTCCTCGTTCTCAGTCATGTCACTCCACCAACCTTTCTTACCGTCAAAATCATATAACGATTAACCTCGTCAGGATTTGCAACATCTACAACTTCGTATCTAGTTCCATCGTACTCAATCATGTCTTCGTTGATAATGTCGATCTTACTACAATAGATCACGGCATCTCTGAAGTAAGAGTTTTTACCAAAGAATATTTTCTCAGTCCCTTTCTTCCAGTTAATACGACAAGGTACATCTTGATTAATGACGTTATGAACCTTAGTCCATCCACCTTGACCGTCGGGTACTCTGGCGGGTCTGAGTATATTGATTTTAGATTTATACTGCATTGATCAAACTCTTCTTTCTGATATATCTTCTAATCAATCGGTCGGCCTCATGAATACCCGTAAGATAAGTTTTCTGACCACGGTTAGCGGTAGCATCTCCAAGTTTATCAGAAACCAGATCATCATACTTAGTATAGAGAGTTCCATCATTCTCGAATCTGGCCATGATTACTGCAGCTTGTTGTATAGCCCTGGGAGTAGTAACCCATCCATAGGTACCAGTGACTGAGACATTCATTGTTCCCTTTGGGAAGAGTCCGCCTCGTTGCCCAGTCTGATAAACTAGTTCTGATAATGAAGCGAATATAAGATTCCCTGAAACAAAGACACCAGAATAGTCGCTGCTGTCTGTCCCATTCAAAGAAAGCGCATCATTATCTAGCTTAACTACTCCATAGTCCCCAGCAAGATCTGGTGTAACTCCTACCATTGAGATTAACCGAGCAACCTGTCCAGTAATAAAACCATGGGCTGTTGCATTTACCTGAACCGGATCGCTACCAGCCAAAGTAATACCCTCGATGGCTTGTGTTTGAGCAGTAACTAATGCTGCTTGGAATATGCTGCTCTTATCAAAAGCATACAGGTTATCCTGAACAACCACTTCGTTAAGTTTAACTTCCGTTACACTCAGGATATCTGGATTCTGCTGTAGCCATAGACGAGATTTACCGGTACCATTCTTCACCACACTAAACGCCTTAGCATAGAAGCAGTCACGAGTAAGCTTCTCAATCATCTCCTCGACTAGTTCTATGACAACAAGCTTATCTGGATCTGTATAACTAGTTGGCCAGTTATCCACGTCCGAATCTGTTATGTAGTTTCCTTCTGCCGACATTTTTTAAATCCTCCCACAAGCCATTAGACCTGCTGCAGCTTCATTATCTTTCTTAACCTGTGCCTTTGTTTTTCCAAGTTTGTTCGTTGGTTCTACTTTAGGTACAGTTTTCTGGGGAGCGTGTGCATCGTGGTCGGCGTAAGTTTCAAAGGCGATTCCTGCTTCACGAATTCGAGCTGATATCGCTATGTAACTTCCACTGGCTTTAACATTAAGTCTTTTGGCTTTATTTTGCAATTCTTTATAGGACAGCATTTGTTTCTCCTTAGCAAAATGCTAGGAAGAATCGTTTCCAATTCTCCCTAGCGGGTATCTAACCTTTATCTTTACCTGTCAACATAGTAACCAACGATAGTAACTTCGAAGGCTCCAACTTCGGTAATCAAATCTACTGCGATAGCTCCGTTGGTTCCAAGAATTACTGCATCATGGAAATCAATTGGAGCAGCAAATGCCGTTGTTACTTGTGCGTTAACAGCAACCGGACTGTATACAGTCTCGATCGTGTTCGCTGCAACAAACACATTAGCAGATTCGTCAGCTTTAGCAATTGCAGCAGCTGCATCACCAAAAGCTGTGTTGAGGTTTTTACCAACCAACGCAGTTCCGGCCCACGTTACCACAGCAGGTAGATGCACCTTGATCTGACAAGCGGTATCGGTCCACAGATACGCTCTTGAGATAACAAGGTTTCTACTGTCTGAAGTATTGGCTACCAGAAGAGCAGTATCTCCGGCGTCGATGTCAGCGTTGACCGCTGTCCATGCATACGCATCGCCTAACAGGGATGCTTCAGCGATTGCAGATTGTACCACCGCTCGTGAAAGCACCTGACCGCGGGCATTGACGTTAGCCAAGTTCCCTTCACTACCTAATATTCTAACATCATCTGACATTTTAAATCTCCTTTATAATTCTAAACAGTTGGGAAAACTTACAATCCCAAATCAAGGTTAACAATACATGGTTCATCAGCGTCACCAACCCACATGACATCACCGTAACGATTTTCCAAAGTGACGCAAGGGCCACACGTGCCGTCTACTGCAGCAGTGGCTGGATGCGTTACTGGGAATCCAACTGAAACTGAATCGCCGGTATCTACAATTAGTGCAGCCGGACCTTTTGTCTGACTCCAATAATAATAAGATGCGGTAATATCAATTAGCGGAACACCAATTGCATGAGCGGTTAGTCCTGCGGTTTTATCAACCACGATCGTATCCATGAAATTGGATTTGATAATTGAAATTTCTGAAGCTGCTGCAATCTCAGTGATGACCGCATCGTACAAAGTAACGAACGGTTCTGTAGCGTGAGAAGTATTCGTTTGAATACGATAACGCTGACCTATGCCAGCTCCTTTGCTACAGAGTAACCAACCTTCAGCCCATTCGTTTGCTACTGGTGCAGTTCCAGTTATCAAAACTGTTCCGCTTTCTACTCCTGCAAGTAAACCGAAAGCAGTCTGTACTTCTTCAGTCCAGTCTGATGTGACGGCTTCTGCCTGTGCCATCTTTGCAATGCCAATACCTGCAGCACCAGCTTTGCAATAATGAAATTCTGTACCGTCAACCATACGCAGTTTCGAGCCGATCAAAGCAAGTTGATCAATGCTTTCTTCATAAACGTTTGGTGCAGCATTCACAAACATACCACCGGAAATAATGTTGCCATCTATGCCGTAATTAAACAGCCCGTGTACTAGCGTTGACAACGGAGTATTAACCGCTGTGCTTATGTCGCTTGGATTTGTCTTTGGCATAACTATTTTCCTTTCAATCTAAACAACGATTTTAGTTATACCTTAGTAACCAAGATCAAGGTTAATAAGACAAGTTTCATCGCCAGTTGCAATTGACATAGCTTTACCGTAATGACCTTCAAGGGTAGTAGCAACACCAACTGTACCAGCAACACCATTTGTGCCAGGTGAACCAACAGGCTCACCAATTGTAATGGTATCACCACTATCAACCGTCATAGCAGCTGGACCTTTTGTCTGTGCCCAGAAGTAATACTCTGCAGTAACTGCGAGCAACGGAACACCTGCTGGCGGAGCGGTAAGTGTGGTTACCGGAGCAACGATCGTATTCCTGAACGGGCTCATAACTAAAGTAATCTCTGAAGCTGCAGCGATGGCTGTTTGAACTGAGAATCCGCTTTTCAAAGCAATCTCAATGATGGTTGCATGTGATCCACTAGTCAGAATTGGGAAAGCCTGTCCCAGTCCTGCACCTTTGTTACAAACCATCCATCCATCGGCGAATAAGTTTGCAGCTGGTGTAGCTCCGGTAGTGATGAGCACCGTACCAGAAGTATCTCCAGCAGACCATCCATACGCTGTTTGAACTTCATCGATATAGTTAGAAACTTCAGCTGGTGACTGCGTCATCAAAGCTTTGCCAAGAGCAACCGCACCAGCACGGGAGTAATGAAATTCCCTACCGGATTCTTTCTCGACTAACTTTGAACCCAAAACACAATTCTGCGTTACGCTTTGAGCGTAGACACTTTGAAGCTCGGTCTGCCCGACTAACAGACCACCCTGTACGATATCATTATCGATACCATGTGCAAACGCTTGCTGGAGAAGTTTCCCTATTGGCGAAAACATATCTCCATCCATATTGGCTAAATCTCTTTTTGGCATTTCAGTCTCCTTTGACTTTTACATTTTATTAACTTTTTTTACTGCGTTTCTTTTTCTTTGAGAACTTCTTCTTAGAAGTTTTTTTCTTTTTGGACACCTTCTTCTTGGCGACCTTTTTATAAACCTTCTTTTTGGAAGTCTTCGTAACTGACTTTCCTATGACCTTGATGTCTACACCGAAGATCTTATCAAACTCGTCAGCAACTTCTTTGCTGTCAGTTGTGATCGAACCATTCTTAGGAACCTCCCAAGTTTGTCCATCTACGTAGACTGACTTGGTGTTCATATAGTTCGTGATCTTATATGACTGCTTAGAAACCTTCTTCTTTGCAGTTTTTTTCTTTTTCTTAGTCATAAGACTACTCCTTTATTAGTTTGGGTTTTTAAAACTTACTGTTAATTGTTAGCAGAAATCATCGATCCCGCTGTGAGAAGCTTTCTAGCAAGTACACAGGCGTTAATGTTTTCGATAGCAACATCGGCTCTCATGCTATAGAACCAATAAGTAGCCTCATCGGCTGCCATCCTCTGAGACTCGATCTTGATATCGCGCTGCATACCAATGATCAAGTTATTGTTCGGAGTAAGCAGAACGTCTGTATATGCTCCACCGCTGGAGGCTTCAGTTGCCTGAGCGCCGCCATCCATTGTAATAGGCATGTTAGGAGCCGATACGATTGGCACCATACCATACTGCATCATGTCGCCCTGTAACAAAGCAGCGTCACCCAGCTGAGTGTTGCGAGCACTAAGTGCTTCAACATAGTTCTGAGTAACATTGTCGTTGTTGTAGAAGCTTAGATTTTTCAGACCGACAGTTTTGTACTTCGAAGGTAACGTCTGAAGAATCTTGTTATACTTAAAGTCCCAGTTGTATGGAGCTGAGTTCGATACCATCGCGACTTTTCCGCCTTCAAGAGTGAAGGTATCATCATCTGTAGCGTCTAGCACAAATGATCCACCAGAAACATCGTTGAAGAATGCATCGCCATCAGTATCACCGTTAGCAATACGATAACGCCAGCCATCCCACAAGCTACGAATATCGGTATCACCATAAGCGTTACCTGAACCAGTATCACCTGTCCAATACGCAATATCCAGTTCATTAGCGATCTGTTTGGCAACCATCTGCATGATATGGTCAACAAATTGATCGCCTTCGATGTTATCTTCAAGGTCATCATCAAAGATTGCGACACAGCCTCGAACCTTTTTGCTAACCAGCTGGATATTGTTCTGAGACAAAGTCTTCAGATAATCAGCCTGGCTGAACGTGGCTCCCGGATGCAAGAATGCACCGGTACCCAAACCAAGGGCACGGATATTCTTGGTTTCTTTATTCATCTTGACAATCCGAGCTTTACCCTTCATGACAGACTCATCAACGATGTAGTCCAGAAATCGATCAGCCTCTTCTGCTGCAAGGTCGATATTCGGAAGACTAATCATCTTCGTGATCTGCTCTTTCTTGCTTAACATTGTTCTATTCGATCTTCCCATTATAAATCTCCTTTGTTATCTAAACTTAACTAGATTTTAACTTGTTAACTTGTTAATTTACTAACTAACTTATGTTAGACCTGGAAGGATGGCCACTTGGTATCGCTCTTCTCGATTCCTTCTTCGTCGTCATCGTTATCATCCTGGTCAGTGATACTCTTCTTGACGCCAGTTTCCTTCTCGATAGTTGCCAGACGTTTACCGATAGCTTTCAGGCTCTTAGCAAGATCGGTATCTTCACCTTCGCCTTCGCTCTTACCTTCAAGCTTAGCAAGCTGTTTAGTAATACCTTCGAGCGTCTTGGCAAGAGCATCATCACCAGTCGCTGCTTCGCCTTCTGCTCCCAGTCCTTCAAGCTGTTTGCTGATACCAGCAAGGGCTTTAGCCAAAGGATCATCTTCGGCATCATCAGCCTTTTCCTTCAAAGAAGGAACCAACGACTTGAGTGTGTTCAAAGCGTCAGTGATCTTTTTCATGGTGTCCTTTGAAAGCTTGGCACCAGCTTTTGCAACATGCTCGTTACCTTCTTCTGCAACTGTTCCAGGTACAAACTGGACAGCCTGCTTGGCAATAAGTCTGACAGCACCTCTCAAATCATCCGGAAAATCTCCGCGATATTCGTTGATAGTACCTAACGCCTTAGTGATCTCACCGACCTCTGCAACCTTTTCGAAGTCGATAGTAATATCTTCACCGAAATAGTCCTGTAATGCTTTTTCAATGTCCTTGTTTACCTTCATTTTTGAATCTCCTTTACTTAGATAGAAAGTTTCGGAACGGCTAAAGCCATCATCGCCTTCGACAAATTTGGAATAAGAAATTGATACAGCTCTTGAATCGTCGCCATCTCCATAATAATACATGGAGAAATCTCGAAGATTTTTAAGCTCTTCCTTATTAACCGATATCTTTGTTCCACCGATTGTTCCGTCCGTATCTATCACCATGTTAATTTTCTTTTTTAACTTCTTAGATTTACTTCCTGCAGGTTTATCTTCGCCAGCAGCTTTGAAGAATAAGAACTTCTTATTGTTCGCAGCTTTATCTACGAGAGAAACCTCTTGTATATCTAGGTCAGTTAATTCACGTGCTTTTTTAGTTATCTCGGCCATTATTATCTCCTATGACGTTTTAGCATAACCAGCCATTGAGAACCCAGTCAGATCTCCATCTTTTATGGCCTTCCAAATTTTCTTATCAAGAACTCTAACGGCCATTACCCATGAACCTTTCTTGATAGTCTGCGAAGCCATTTCAAAATCTGTGGGAGCTATATAGCTTTCCAATACTTTTACCTTGACTTTCTTACCTTTGTGCATCACCTTGAACGACTGCACCTTTTCCATAAATCCGTATGCAGCCTTTCGAATCTCGACCTCATTGGCTATGTCACCTTGAGCGTCCTCCTCGTCTGGTTCATACACTACACCATAAACAACTTGTTCATCCTTATCTGCTTTATCAAAAAGATAAACAGACACGTCCTTCTCAAATACTAATTCGTTCTTAATATCCTCGATAAGCTTCTCGGCATTCTTCTGAACCTTTTTCTTTATGGTCTCAGATAGTTTGCTTTTACTTATCTCGGGTAAAATACTTTCCAGTCGATCTATATCTACAGCATTATCTTTATTCATATAAGGGAAATATCTTTTCATTCCAGACATCCCCCGTTTAGTAATATACAAGAAAGCTTCATCGGGCAATGCCTCGATATATTTCTTAGCCCACATCTTCTTACGTTTCTTAGGAGCCACCTTTTCAACTTCTACAATTGCCGTTTTAGTTTTAGCTTTTAATACCAAATCGTACAAAGGAATGTAAGAAACTTCGCACTTTGAAACAACCACATCAGTTATTGTCTCAGGTGTAAATTCTTCAACCACCTGAATAGCTTTTTGCATAGTGGCTCCTTCTGCTGGTAGGGACATATAGTCTTTAATAACAACAATATCTTCCAGGTCTGTCACATCCAGCCCGAATGTTCTAGCTGTCATGACCTTTTTGAATACAGCCTTGTCAATCTTGCTCGTGCTTTTCGTAATATCTCTGGAGTTCATTTCAGTTAAGCAGAGACGGTAGTTCTTAAGAAAAGTACTTCGATCAAGACTACCAACAACTGCAACGTCATTGCCTTCGAAATTCTTATCCCACAGCTGAGTGAATCGAAGCTTGAGAATAAGTAACTCTTTATCTTTTGACTTAGTCAATTTGATTTTGGTAACTTCTTCTATTCTCATTTTTTCACGCTTTCCTTAATTTCCTTAATGTTATCGTCGATCGTACCTATCTTGGTATTAATCGATTTTATATCACCTTGAATACTACTAACTTTTTGGTCAGTAGCTTTTTGATCAACCTTAACTTCATCAACCACTTCTTTATTTCGTTTCACATCACCAGACAGAGTAGCCCAAGCTATACCTACAGCAAAGATAATAACCACTAGCTCAATCAACAGTTTGAAACCAAATCCAATATTCTTTTGAATAGCTTGTGTAGGTGTCATACTAATATCTCCTCTAGTGGTTTAAATAATAGTTTCTCTTCTCTGAAGGTTTTATTATGACTGATAACTCCATTCCATATCTCTTCAGGAATACCGTCCGGAAAAGCTTCACAGGTAGGTTTATTATAGTCACCATTAAAACGTTCGCACAGAACACATTGTACATTTCGTAGTTTCATTATTTGATCCCCGCTATTCTCATAACCTTGGCCGCTTCTTTTGAAAGTCTACCTGTGCGAAACTGAACAAAAGCCTCAGCGAATAACTCGTGGCTACTCTCTGCAGCATACTTTCCTATTTGTTTTTTGACAGCCGTCTTGTTCATCTTCAGCATCCAGTAATCAAACAGTTTTCTTTGAGTAGCTTTAGGTAAGGTCCTCTCTAATACATGACCAAACTCATGAGTGGATAAGTCGACAGGTGTCTTTGAAGCCCACCATTTCTTTTTATGTAAGACCTTAGCAACATCTTCCATATCGAACTTAGCTTTTGATCCGAACCACTTTGAACTAAAGGTTATTTGGGACTTTCCTTTGGGCAGGTCCGTAACTATACCCATCGAGTCTCCATCTCCACCATCAAGTTTGCGCATAACCTTGTTATTACCCATACCAGCTCTGAACTTACCTTTGGTCTTTGGATATTGACTGGCCAAGAAGTTTAGCTCTTCTTCAACTTGATCTTTGAATACAGGGTCCATTCCCTTCAGATTAATATTCTTAGAGCTTAGCGGTTTAGCCGTCGAGGCAGGTTTGACAGTTGCTCTGGCAGGGGCAGTTCTCTGTGAACCTCCAACATGGCCAAGCTTCCTTAATGCCCTTCGTATTTTTCTCTTCTCTGCCGGATCTGTTTCCTTTCCTAACTTCTTTAACAGTCCTCCAACATGATCTGCTCTCACGGCCTTAGGTGGAGAACTAGCCTGTATTGCTTTATCGTTTATAACGGGTAGCATAACACATCGACAGTTAGGATGTACTGGTATAAGAGTGGCAGCTTCTTTTGGAGGATAAGCATTACCATCTAACTCTCGGCACTCAGAAGAAGTTTCAGCATCATCAAATATACTGAATTCTAATTCCTTTACTCCAAGATCTTCCATCCCTTTGGAATAACCAATATTCTGAGCTCTAGCTGTTTCAGTTCGAGCAATAGACTGAGTTCTTTGGCGATGAGTCTTAGCTGCATATCGATCTGTCCTCTTGTCTATATCCTTTGCAGTAAGGTTAGGAAACTTCTCTTTATCACTAAGCCTTTCACGAAAGTTAATGACGGATTCGGTCTGTCTTCCAGTCAGTCCAACTATAGGTCGAAGCTCCCTGGAAATTTTATCCATCGATTTACCATCTTTAATACCCTGACTAATGTAAGTGCGAACACCTTTCTTAGTTTCACCGTTTACCTCTCTAACCATCTCGGCCGTAAACTTGTTAGCAGCCTTTACTGACTCAGGATTAAGTATATCAAAACTACCCTGTACCTCGAACATTTTATAAGCTTCTTTACCACCAGAGTTCATGATCTGCAATGTCGTAGGTCTGACAATCTCTTCTCCACCATCTTGAAGGAACTCCCAGTCTATGACATTACCAGTAACATCCTTCTGGAATTTATTACGAAGGGTAGTATTGATCTCCTTGATAGTAAACGCAAACCATCTCTGTATCGTTTCCGTATAGATAACCTGATTACGCTTAGATAATCTATACAACGTATTGTGCAGAGCATTAAATTTTCTTATACAGGTTTGCATTATACTCTAATAACCTTTCCACGATGATCATTCCCAGGAAGCGAAGCTTTCTTACCAAATCTACGGATAAAGAAATACCAAAGTTTAGCTCTTAGTTTACTCATTCCATCTTCAAGACAAAGCTCGATAAGATATTTATCGGCCATAGCTCTAAACATACTTCGAGTTGAGTCAGTAAGAGGACTTTCCCTTAACACTTGATAAAGAACATCATGTACTAATGAACCACGATAATTTGTTTTATCATCCCAAGTTGGACCGCTTGCGCCATCCCAAGCATAACCTTTCTTAATAGCTAACTTGCTCTTACGTAAAAAGAAATACTCATGTTGATATTCCAGGCCCAAGTCAAATCCTGGAAGTGTATGATCTTGAACCTCTTTGACCCTATACTTATAACCTTCAAGTTTTTCAAAAGTTAATTTGCTCATCTTTAGTTACCTTTCTTAGAAGCACGACCACCCATAATAGCATTACCGAGAATGGAACCAAGAGCTATCCAAGTCACAGGATCTTTTTCACGGCCCTTTAGTTCTTCGATCTTTTCAACCACTTTAGGTTTGACTGTTATAACACCATCAATATTAGCCACACCTTCCTTTAGCCTGGCGGTCTCAACGTTAAGTTCATTTACTGCTTCGATAAATTCTCCTTGTGCATTATCAGACATTTCCTTCATAGCAGCTACGCCAGTTCCGAATCCTACAACAAAAGACTCTTCGACACATCCTACCAGGAGCAAACCCAAAACAAGCACTACTAAATAAACTACTAGTTCTTTTGCAACAATACCTTTTCTATTCATTTTCTTCTTCCCCACTTTCTTCTTCAAGTTCTGGTTCGCCCAACGGTTCATCTGGTTCTCCAACCTCAACGAAGCTAGTTCCCATATAGAACTTGTCTCCTCCTGAATAAGCAGGAAGACCTAATTCAACTCTAGCCTCGTTAGGAGTTAGCGTACCATTTTGAATTTGCTTGTTTGTTCGTTCAACCTCAGCATCATGGTCTCTAGTGTCAATCTCGTTGAATTGGAATGTATACACATCTGAACCAATGAGCTTGTTCATTATGTCAGACAGATCAAGCTGTAGCGGTTTAACTACAGACTGAACATAGATCTTGTTAGCTTCTTCTGCGACGTTACCTCCAAGCTTACCAACAATTCTGACACCTATCCTTTCAGGTGGCATCGAGAAAGAGATAAGAATGTGTTCTCGTCTAGTTTGTTCGTATAACTTGAAGCTGGCCTCCTTTACCTCCTTACCTAAAGGAGTGTAATGGAACTTACAGTTATCAGGCTGAGTAATAACCAACGACTTGTGTCCGTTCTCAGCACCTTTCAGATTAGCGTTCAAGAATTCAGTGACAGTCTTATCAGAGCCCTCTTCCCACTCACCTTCAAGAACGATGATGGCAGAGGGTACTCCATAGTTTTCAAAGAAAGCTAGGTTGTAATCTCGTAAACCGATCATAGCCATTATATCGCCAGTAGCAGCTATTGAATTAGGCACTCCATAGTAATCAGACTTAGGGTAATACTTCTTAAAGAAGATCATCTCATTAGCCTTAGTTCTGAAGCTTAAACCTTTTCCTTCTTTACCTTTGTCCTTACCATCTTTCCAGGCTATGTCCTTTTTAGATCCAAACTTCTTGAACCATACCTTCTTCTGGCCTCGAACCTGGACATACTTTCGATTAGAGATATGAACTCGAAGAGTCTGAGCAGGAACTTGATAGATCTCAGCTACCTCGCCCTTCTTGTTCTTAACTATTTCTAAACCAAACCAGCCCATCGAACCCCAGTCGATTAGAAGCTTATTAAGGATAGTGCGTAAAGCTTCTTCCTCGTTAGGTTTGGTCAGGAACTCATTTATCCTAGCGAGCTCAGTCTTGCTCTCTGACTTACCTTCCTTCAAAGTTATATTCCAGCCCAGTCCTGCTACGTCAATAGCTAATTGATTGACGCATCTATATAGGATAGAGTTGGATTCATACAAGTTGAGCAACACTTCTGGCCGATAAGGAGGAGGAACTAATTGATTGCTCGCCATCCAGGTCTGCTTCTGTTTAAGCTGTTTAGAGTTAGTATCATTCACCTCTATCTCAGCAGACTTAAGAACCTCGTATGGAAAGACTCCTTTGTCAGTCTGGATAAATACCTTGCCCTTTGGTATATCAGGAAGAATAGACTTTTCTATTTTCTTTTTTGATTTAGCCATTATCAATATCCTCTAAGGGAACCGTCTGTCCTTTTAGTTCATGAAAACAATCATTCAAAAATTGTATCTTACCATCTTTAACAAAACTGTGACACCTGCTTTTAGGATCATCCTTATTAACAAGCATTGATGGAGTGAAGGTTGGGTTTTCCAAATCTCCATTAAATTTCCATCTGCTTAAATCAAAAGCATGTCCAGTTTTACAACCAGGGCAAAAGATAAGTACTGAGTGGTTCTTAACTTTTTGACTGTCTAAGTAATAAGCTATAACCATGACCTAAGCTTCTTGCTGTCCATGTCCTGTGTACAGTTTCGGTTTTGTTGGTACATCGATCTGACTCTTCGGCTCGATGATAGTAACCAAGAGAATCATTTCAGTATCAACAACCATATATGCGTTTGGATCTTTATTTTCTACATAATCTTGAGCACAGAAAGACTTGATTGGATTGGGACCCCAAATATCCTCCCGCATTTTTCTTGCCATCTTTGGAGCAGATAGTTCATCGAAGCCCATCATAATTTGTTGGCCATTTTTTAACATTACTGCTATGTTAACATTCTTAGCACTCATTGCAACTCTCCTTTCTATGCAGCTATTACACTGCCTTTCTTTCTCTTACCATCAGTTGAGTATATAACATATCTGGTAACGTCCAGAGTATGGTCATCTTTCCCTACCGGAATATCAGCAGGGTTTCTTTTGTTAGTTCCCTTAGGATAATGATAAGAAGGAAACTCACGACAGGTATTTCTACAAGTGTTGAAAATGTACAGGCTCGGCTTTTTATTCTCTTTAACCTTTAGCTTAGATTGTACCAGCTCAATACCACGAGCGATATCTTTATGAGCACACCTAGTCGGAATGCCCGCCTTCCTCATGTCAGACCTGTTCTCTGCATTCTCAGGATCTGCCCAGTTAGCTAGATACTGCTCTTTACCACTGAGACGTTTAACGTTAATGATATGTTCTTGAATACCAGTTCTGGCTTGGTAGTACTCACGGAAGACGTACCAGTTCTCGTCCTTATCCTTCGCCATCCATAGACAACAGAATGGATTAGTAAAGCCAAAGTCAAATCCCCTGTACAAACCCCAACCCTCAGGAATCTCAAATGGCTTGATAACATGGACCGATCTACTAAAGGTACTGTACACTGCACCATGGAAGGATGCGAACTTACCTTCGATTCTAGTTGTCTGTGTTTCGGCAGGCCAACCAGCGATAAGCTTATCTATTCTAGCATCTGCGATATAACCGCCTCGGCTTTTTCGGTTAGAGTTCAGATTAGCATAGAACACCTCATCTGTGTCAGGCAGATCTTCGATTCGTTCTTCTAGTTCAGATTGTGGCAGAACAGGCGTCATAGACCAAGAGATATATCCTTCTTTGACTAATAGCCTTGCTTGGATCTCGTCGAATATACCAACAAAATCATGATGGCATTGTTCATCACAGTAACAGGAGTCAATTGCTCTACCCTGGAATAGTTCACGGCCTTGATTAAAAGCTTTGAACTCGATCTTGTGACCATTCTTTAAGAAGACTTTTCTAGGTACCTTATCTTGACCATAAACTATATTAGCAATATGATGTTTAGGAATAAGTTGCTCTAGGTTATCAGCCCAGAGAATATCTCGGACCTGTTCCCAGGATTCAATACAACACCAGTGTGTTCCTTTACGAATATTCTTATAAGGATGAATGTTTAAAACAACCTGAGCAAGATCGATCATATTAGTATGAGTCTTACCAGACTGGTTTCCGCCAAAGAACCACTTAATGTCAGCGTTCGACTTATGGAAGTCACTCTGTGTGGTATCATCTTCCAATGGTTTATATAAAGCTAGTTTAGGTCCTAGCCACTTTATCTGGGTAGTCGTTAACATTACGGAGCAGTAAGACCTCCAAGTACATTATTGATGCTACGTATATTTTCGGACTCAGTATTAGTCATCTTCTGAATGAGCAGGATATCTCCCGTTGTCTTATGCTTATACTCTAACTGCCAAGGAGTAGTGTCAATGTTGATTATCTTGTTAGCATTAAGTAAGTCCATTATCAATTCGCTTGTTCGGCCACCATTATTAAAAAAGGTTTCAAAGTTCTGACCTGTCTTCTCAGTAAGCTCAGTTCCCTTAATGGCTTGAGTTTCAACACAGACCATAGGAAGCATAACATAAGCAGAAGTTGTGTCTGGTACAATATCCCAATCATCATCAGCAGGTAAAGTTGCTACTTTAGTTGTTCCATTGTAACCAATAATTCTCTTAACTTGATCTTCCCCAGTACCAGAGCGAATGAATACCATTTGGTTTCGATACACATCATCTTGATCTGAAGCTAACGCATTAAGTGTTATAGTAGTAGCAGTTCCCCCTTGAGCAAGACCTTCATTAACGTGCTCTCTACCAGGGTCACTTATAATAATAAATTCACTGTCATCGGCGGGATTGACCTTCCAATTGCGATCAACCGTTGCAGTTTTATTTGTACCATTGTATTGATATATTAATCTACTTTGACCTTTACCTGTTCCTGCGATAATACATACTCTACCAGGATCATAAGCACCATTAACTGCAGAAGCATCAACATCGAATTGAATTTGATTGTTACCAGTGCCCGGACCACGTGCAAGTTCATTTCTAATAACATGAGCGGCTACAGTCCGTAACCTTCTTCCAGCAGAGGTCGGTATATTATGAGTTGAGGCAGTAAGAGGAGCATCCCATATAATGTTCTCAGCTTCCTTATAGATACTACCATTTCCAAAGTTAACTCCAGCAACAGCAGGTTTGATTACATCACCTGGTTCTATAGTGATAGATCCAAGATTAGCATAAAGATTAAGGTGATCCGTATCGCTAAGAGCAACTGCAGTCTGACTATCTCTGATGGTCAAGTCAGGTTTGTAGATAGCAGCAGTAACTGTCGCTAATCCTGATACTGGATATACGACTACAATTTCTAGCTCATTAGCCATTCTTAATTTCTTCCTCTACCTTATGCTGCTGATTAAGGTTTAACTGTAAAGCGGTCTTGGTCCGGTTAAGATCTAAGATAAGGGTCTCACGTTTTTTGAAAAGATCATTACCAGCCAATTGTAGCTTTGTCAGTTTCTTTTTTAAAGGATTCTCAGTTTTCTTTTTCTTCTTCGCCATTAGCATATTCCCTTAAGATTATTTATCGAATTCTCTAAGAAGCGATATTAGAGAAGTCCTTCTATCCTGGAATCTTTTATCTATGGCTGCTTTCAAAGATAATATCCTAGCGTTAAGCTTAGATAGTTCAGTTTGAACATCTGCCTTAGCTATGTCCTTTGTTTCTCTTACCGTGTTGTCATCTATCCGTTCTATAGTCATATCATTTCCTTTGTTATGCTGACTGCCTGACTAGTCCCATATTTTGTAGCGCAGTTATAACGTTGTCAACCGTTGCTCCACCACCTGTGGCAAGGACTTGTTGTACAATAGGAGTCACTCCCCAAAACGATAATTTATTAGACGAATTGAGTCCTACTCTTCCTCCCGTTGAAGTTCCAAATATAATATTGTCTCCTTCACCAAGTTCTATATCCACACCAAATTGAACTCTATTTGCACCAGCATTGACTACAAGTGCATTAGCATCACCATTTGTTTCTACTCTGAAGTCAATATCTTGAGAATCATCATTGAAAGAAATCTCATCCTTACCTATTGTCATAAGACTATTAGCACTGTGGTCACTAATTAAGAATCTACCATACAAAGCAGTGACTCCTCCCCTGTTACCTAAAGTTATATCCATATCGCCACCTGGTCCATAACTACCTACTATTGGAATTGATCCATCGCCGGTTACTATTGTTACGCCTCCACCCTGCCCACTCGGAGCTGATGTAGAACTTCCACAATTAACTTCCAAACAAGAAGCAGAAATATTTGATGCGTCTGGTTGATTAATGGTAAGAGTTTTAATTACTACATCAGCACCTGCCATATCAACATCACCACCAACTTCTAAGTCATTCCATATTCTTAAATCTCCAACCATTGAAGTATTATCAGGCATTAATCTTATTTCCAAACTATCTATAACGGCACTACAAGAATCAAGTGCACGAGTTGCTTGTAGTTGGGGATTAGTTGTGGAACCAGCTACCTCATTTACAAAATAAGTTCCAGGACTTTTGAATTGTCCAAGAGAAGTTCCGCCCACTCTCAATCGTAAGTTTCCTGTCGTACCTGTTGTTAGTGAAGAGATTATAATTTTTGCAGAATATCTTCTGCCTGCAATTATTGGTACTGATGGGTCTGGTTGTAACGTTTGTTCGTTACCAGTTGCAGTAATACTTGCTTGCCCACCGGACACCGACCATGGTGCTGCGAATGACCAAGCATCAGCATCATCAAATGAATAATCTATAATTTCTTCCGCTCCAACAAAACAACCACTTCCGTCTGTACGAAGATTCTGAGTAGCATCAGTCCAATCGATATGTTCATTGACAACATAGCCAGCAATAAAATCATGATGTACGGTTTCAATAAGCATTATTTGTAACGCTCCAATAATTCCTCTTGAATGGCCTTTGCGACTTCATCTTCCATAGAAGCTTCAAAATTAGCCATAACACCTTCAATTGATTTAAGGTCTGGCAGGAGTTTCTTCATCAAAGCGATCATCACTGTTTTATCCTCATATCCTTTTTTAACAAAGGTTGAAAGCAAAGATTCACCCTTCTCTACTTCAACCTCTTTGATAGCTTCCATTAATTCCTTGATGGAGTATTTGTTTTTACTCCCCTTAGGACGACCTTTAGCATTAAGACAATGTCCTGGCATGATATGTCCAAGATGATCCCTTTCTGGAGTGCTATCTGTGAACACTTCCTTCTTGAAGGTCTTCTTGCTATACTTGCTTTTTGGTTTGTACTTCGGAGGCATATCCCATACCTTTAAAAATAAAGTTAAGAAGTAATATCATGGGACCATCAAACATTCGATTTATGTTTTTGCTCTAGCTACTGATCTTAGTTCGAGCAGCACTTAATACAAAATGAATAAATGGTCCCCTAATACAACCTCTTAACTTTTTAATTACCCAAATCCTTCTGCGACCTTAGAACCCTTCTGCGCTTATCCTCGAGTTCTTTACAAGCATAATATATACGACAAGCAGCACTTTAGCAGGTATATTCCGCACTAATTCTACGGTATTGGATATGGTGTGTCCATGGTATGGTAGCCTATGGTATAGGCACAACAGGGAATTTATTTGGTAATCTCGTTACTTGTTGAGATTCATCAGGAAATATCGGCCTACTCCTACTGCATCAGCCTGGTCGGGTTGGGTAATTGTTATCCCGAAGGTACGTTTAATACGTCTCTGTGTGTCTTCCTTTTTGGTGTTCCCTTTCCACTTACGTACCCCCAATAGATGGACCTTACAACCCATCCTTTTAGCTCCCATCCTTATGCTATGCACTACAGCGGTCAGTTTAAGAACGGACCCTGAGTTATTTGCACCTTCTCCTTTTTCAGTACCTATAAAGATCGCAGGTTCCTCTATTACTACTATATCAATACAGTATTCCTTGATAAGGCTATGGACATCTATTAGGAGTATATCCATGCGCTGCATCCAGTCAAGGCTTTTGTTCTTTATCTGAAATACTCCACTGTCCATATACTTGTATCGGGTCTGTCCTACGTTAAATATGGCCCATCCTAGGTTTTCAGTACCAGGATCTATTGCAAGTAGCTTACGTATTATTTTAGGGTTCTTTTTCTTGTATTTTGGTGGCATTTGTAAATTCCTTAATTTTCAGTCCTATTAGTGGTTATCCTCTTTAGCGTATTATAAACGAAGTAATTCTATAAGTCAGGAAAAAACCTTCGTATGGCAGATCGTGTAATTAAATAGTTACATACACCATGTTTTTACGTACGAAGGTGTACGAAGGTTTTATTCAATCCTATAAGAATTGCATTTAAAATAGGTCAAAAGAATCAAAGCTCTGTTTCTCTTCATAAGTCTATATTATATATATCTATATATATATATATCTATATTGGTTTATTTATTTATATTATATGATGAGCAGTATAGTAATAAGTTATAGGGGGGTAAGTTACCTCCTTCGGGGACCTAAGAGGAAGAGGACAATTGCATTGTAAGCTGTTATATAGCCTAATATCCTGTATATACGCTCATCTCACAAAATAAATAAATAAATCCTGACATATTTAATCCCTTATGGTATACTACGGATGGACACCAAAATGGTGCAAAAACGAGTATATATAGGAAACAAGTGTATCATGGAAAATACTGCCAAAAATACTGATACCCCCAAACGAGGGGAGCCACTTAGCTTTACTGCCAAAGATATTGACAAGCTCGACAGAGCGGGAAGAGTACTTGAATTTCAGCAACCTCATCCATCAGGAGGTAACTGTCGAGTTCAGATCTCTATGAAAAAGGCAATTGAATTCGCAAAGCAAGTTCATCCTAATCAATACGAATCAGATGAAGATGCTTTGGAAGATTTTAAGACTATTCATTGGGCTTACTGGACTGAGCCTTGGAAGGGAGCAAAACATGAGAAAAGTGGTAATAGAGAATAACATAATAAAGGAAGCAGGTACTCAGGGCAAACCTATACTGTGCTGCAACCATATAGGTTATCCTTGTAATAGTAAATGTGCTGTATATCTAACTCAGGCCAAGACAGGTCAAGACCAAACCATGGGTCCTTCTGGTCAGGTGGCTTACTGTAATCTAGCCAAGTGTATAATTGGCTGGTTTAGTTAGAAACCATTTTCTAAGGTATATAAAGGAAGCAATGCTATGCCTGAAAACGCTACACTATCAAAGCTGGCTATCAAGCAATGGAGAGTTGTCCTTTGTCGGACCTATCCTAATTGCTATAAGGCCGAATCGCCATCTGGTGGTAACGAGACCTGGAAGTATAAGAAGACTCGTAAAGAAGCCCAAGATCTGTGCGATAAAATGAACGGGAAGCTGGAAAAGTTTTTGAAAGGAGAGTCTGTCTAATGGAGACGGAACACACAATCAAAAAAGATGACTATGTAAAGGTCACGGATGGTAAACCTATCAATGCTCGATATAAAGGCAAGATAGGAAAAGTGGTAAGTGTACATCCTAGAAGTAATATGTACCTCCACATTTCTTTCAAGGGATGTGGACTATCAGATCAAGGTTTTAAAGAATGTGAAGTTGAAAAACTAAACTGTTAGGGAGAAAGCAATGAACTACGTACTTAGAATACTAGAGAGGACTCTGCCCTCGTCTATCTCGGCTAATCCAGACCGGGTAAGACACTACTGGGTATTGGAGAATAGCAGAGGAGACTTTATCTGCCGGAGTTTCAATGGACGTTCCAGAGGAGCTAACTGGGGCTACAAACATAAGTCTATTGCTGTTACTGCGGCTAAACGGTTCATGAAGAACTGCCTCGGAGACCACTACGTAAGATTGGTTGAAGGCTACTATCCCGATAACAAAGGAAAGCTGATTGGTGGTAAGAACATGACCAAACGACGAAGAGCCAAGAGTCAGAAATTTGACTACAGCAGTTTAGTCCACGCGAAACCTAGTGTTAAGGTCAAGAAACCATCAGGTGGGAGAGGAGTTACCGAAAGATGAAGAAACTACTTATACTTATATTACTCAGCTTTTTAATATCAGGCTGTGTTGAAAATATCGGTACTTATCAAAGAACTCCCACTAAGTATTATCGAACTTACACCTTACCGAGTGGGCGAACGTTAATCGAAGAACTAACTTATTAAAGGAGTAAGGCAAATGAGTACAGAACTAGCCAAACAAATAGTGGACAGATTTAGTAGATTGGGACATCGACTTTCAACCCACAACATGAGATTTAATCTTTGCCAGAACATTCCAAATCATGACCTCCTTGAGTTTATTGAATTTGTGCTCGATGAGTCAGCCAAAGATGAATCGGCTAAAACTGTTGAAGAAACAACTGCAGATTCTATGCTAGAGATAGGACAACTGTCCGACGAAATAACTAAGCTATTAACAGATCTTCGTTTTCAGCTTGTTATAGGACATGATGTAGTTCCTCCTGAGTTAATTACCAGGATTGATAGTTTAGTAATCAAACCAACTCCCAAGATAAAAGACAAAGTAAAGATTATGTATCTGGGGGCGAATGATCAACGCAATCTCCATCCTAAATACTTAGGTGAAGAAGGAGTTGTTGTAGGCATAAAGGTTGAGTTGGATTATCCTTATCCTTACTACGTCCAAGTTCCAGGAGTACCTATCATGCAGTTCCAAGCAAAAGAACTTGAGATCATAAAGAAAGGAGTCTCATGAAGTATCAAATTCTGCTTAACATAGTGATCGTTATCTGGCTCTTTACTATTGAGAGACGGTTGAAACTAATTAATGCTGGCTGTTCTGCAGCTTGGCTGTTTACACAACGTTTATATCGTGAAGTATTCGGAACTACTGAGGACGAGAATGAAAAGTACAATAAACCTTGTCCTCACAATCCTGAAGTGATGTGTGTACAAATGCCTATCGATGAGGAGATAGATGATACTAACTGTCATGCATGTCCCGAAAAAGATGGGCAGAAAGAAGGAAGTAATGATGAATAGGATAATAGAAGATATTTGTATGGTTGGATTAGCTTTGATTGTAGCGAGCTTTTCTATTGGTGGAGCTTTGCTTTTTGTGTTTAAAGAAGTTCTTACCGAGAGATATCCAACCCCTCCACTATGGTTGTGGCAAGCTTTAATAGGAGCTCTAGCTATATACGCACTTCTATTTATTGCTGTTATAATTTGCAGGTGCTTTGACCAACAAGAATTCTGAAAGGACCGAAAAATGATACCGATGATTGAAAACGTTGTGACTATCACAATGGAAGTGATATTCTTTGGTCTACTGATAATCTTGTGTGTTGGAGTTGTAGTAATCCGGGCAGCTGCAACCATCTACTGGAAAGATCGCTGTCATCGTTGCAAAGCTAAGAACAGTCTACGATGGACAAAAGAATTCATAGATGGTCAGATGGAAGATATCCCCAAGTGTATGGAATGTAACGACGAACTTTATTACCAACTACCATAAGGAGTAGCCTTCGGATGATTAAAGATTCTGATATCGCAAAAAAATTAAAGCCCTCTGAAGTTGAAGAAATAGTTGAGTTATTAGGACAAAACTTTAGATCCGAAATTATGGCCAGAATGAATCCTGTCCTATCTCCACATGATTATGCTGACTACTATGCAGTGGCTATTCAAAAACTTGATAAAGTACGTGAACTTCTATTCGGCTCAGATTGTATGGTAGAGATGGGTTATAAGTGGAAGTTATTAAAAAAGGAAGAGTCTAAGAAAGAAAAGAAGAGCAAGAAAGCTAAGAAAAAGTATTCTAAGAAAAAGAAATACTCTAAAAAGAAGAAGATAGATAAATGGCAAGGTTTTAAAGATAATGTATATGATGATGGACCCTCAGAAGATAGTCAAATACACAAGCTGACTAAGAAACTAAAGCGGGCGACAGATCCGGCGGACAAACGTAAAATCCGCAAACAGTTAAGGAAATTAGGACACACAGGTGGCACACGATAATGATTAGAAAATTAATGGTTCTACGATTACGGTTCTTTCTATTGCTCGGAGCGATAGAGCTAAGAATTCGTTTTGGCAAACCTCTAGGAGGTACACGACAATGGAATTCATGTTAAGAACAGCCGCAGCAATGTTAAATTGTGAGCAGAGTCAGCTACACCCTGACTTTGTTAAATACTTGGGAGAGATCCAGAGTCTGGTATTTCAAGTAGAGGGTCGAATAACAAGCAGACAGATCGTAGCTCCTGCCATAGTTAACTGGCAACATCTTACTGGAGAGAAAGCAAAGGTAATCTGATGGCCAAGAACACTAAGATAAATATAAAGACCGATATACCTTATCGATGGAGTGAGCGAGGTTATGATGAGAGTATTAATGATTGTGTTTTAGCCTCAGACGATCTGTGGTACTTAGCAGTACTAGGTGAGCTTGCGGCTGATATCTCCGAGGTTACAGGCGACCCTGTTATCTCAGATCAAGATCTTGTTAACTTTTATAACGACGCTACAGGCATAAGTAGCGAGTGGGAAGAAGAAGGAGACGAAAATGAGACAGAGTTTTGAAACTGCAGTAGCAGGGATAGCCACGCTTATAATAGTGGTGCTTATAATCTTGGGGCTGTATTTTAGTTCAGGATGTGCTCCTGAGTCCAGAAGTTTAGTTCCCAGGACTCAAGAGCAAAAGGTACAGTCATTCATACGTATTTTCACAGATCCAAATATGGCACCCATATTGCGTCATCTTCGAATAAAACAGATGGAAGCTATCATGGAAAAAGAACTTGAAGAGCTCGACCGTGAGCGGGCTTTGAACACAATCTAATGAAAGGAGCAAGGCAATGCCAAAGCAACAAAACAAATTTGGAGCAAAGAAGCTGGCTATGAAACAGTCTAAACGAGACAGGGAGAAAGTTAAAGCTATCGCTAAGGCTGACGCTTTAAAGCCCATCGGAGGAAAGTGCCCTGAGTGTAAGCTGCGTATTCGTACCAATGATATGGGTAAGCATCGGGCAGGTATTAGTCATATTCGTCGTGTTGGTGTGTCGACGGATCGCACAAAGTACGGCGGCGGTCACAAATGAACTGGGCTAAAGTTGATATAACTATCGATCGACAGGTAAGGAAACTATGCTTTAAACCTTATCCAGGACATCGTCGAGGTTGTCCTAACTTTGGTAAGAAGGCAGGCTGTCCTCCTCAGGTACCTATGATCAATGAGCTATTTGATTTATCTCAGCCTGTCTGGGCGATCTGGAACATCTTTGACTTTGCAGCACATTGTGATAGGATGAGGGAAGCCCATCCAAATTGGAGTAAGCGTCAGGTCGAATGTTGTCTATATTGGCAGCCGACCGCTAGGAAACAATTGTTCAGTACCTCTGTAGAGTTTTTACAGGAGCACAAAGACCTTATGGTTATCTCTTGTCCTGAAGCCTGCGGAGTAAATGTCACGAAAACTATGTTAGATATTGGTCATGAATTAGAGTGGCCCCCTACAACAAAAACTTATCAAATACTGTTGGCAGGAAGTCGAATTAATAAATCTGTAAGAAAAAGGAGATCGCCATGTTGAATAGAAGAGAAGTATTGAAAGGAATAACCTTAGCTGCCCTTTTCCCTAGCCTGGGAATTAAAAGGATAGGAGGGTTGGTTTCTGCCCAGGGTGGAGTAGTTAGTTTAGGAAGCACGGCTGGACTTCTCTCCAATCCTGGATATATCTTGTATGACCTCGTAAAGAAGTGGATACCAGATGACAAGATAGATCATAAGGCTTTTGAAAACCTGATTAAAGATTGCTCAATAGAGATAGACACAGGGGATATTCCAACCACCAGTTCTATTGACGCTATAGTTTTTCTTGGTCAGGAGACTAAGCATGTCGTTTGGTTTGATGGTTCCGACAGGGGTAAGATGAGTGTAATGCCCGAACGAAAAGCTAAAGACTTATTTGATAAGGATGGACATCGCTATGCCTAAGTATAAGAAAATAACTTCCTTCAGAGGGCAGTACTTCTTTCTTAGCAACTTTGCTAGAAGTCCAATCGTGCATAATGGACACTTCTATCCGTCTGCTGAGCATTTATTTCAGACTATGAAAGCAACTGATGATGAGCATCGAGAATATATCCGAACAGGTAGAGATGCCAGGGAGGCAAAATATCGAGGCCGACTTAGTCCGTTACGAGATGACTGGGAACAAATTAAGGATGCGATAATGCTTCTGGTTGTTCTCGCTAAGTTTAATAGTAATCCTGGGTTGGCTAAGAAACTTAAGGCCACAGGAAATGCTATATTAATCGAAGAGAATTATTGGCACGATAATTATTGGGGGAACTGTCTCTGTGCCAATTGTGAAAATAAGCAACCTCACAATATGCTGGGTAGAATTTTAATGAGAGTTAGGAGAACACTGTAATGGGTAGAAAATCGATACACCAAAAAAGTGCTATACTCAAAGCTTATAAAAAAGTAAAGTCTGTAAAAAGAATGGCTTTTCTTCTTAAAGTGACTGAAGCTACAGTGCATAACTACTTGAAGAAGTATAAGTTTAAACCTTTCGAGACTGAGACTGACGAGGTTTCTTTTGATGTGGCTAAAGCTTATACCTACGATACTACTACCAGAGACCTAGTTCGTAAGTTTGGTTACTCAGTTGGAGGTATACGATATCACTTGGAGAAGTTTGTATTGTTTCCCCTGAAATACAGGCTTACTGAAGATTGGACTCCTCCTAAGAAGATACAACATATTAAGGTTATCAATGCTCTGATAGCCAGGGATACCGATGATCCCCGAGATTTGGTAGGTTTACCAGGATTATCTAATAAGCTGATAGATGAGTATTGGTCTGGAGCTACAGGTAAAACTCTGAAGGATTACGACGAATGAAGAAGATAGGTATAGTTGGATCTAGAAGAAGGAATACTACCAAAGATCTTATACGGGTCGAGGACACCTTCTGGGATATCTATGAAGATGATGATATTATCGTCAGCGGAGGTTGTCCTGAAGGGGGTGATCGCTTTGCTGAAATAATTGCTTCTCAACATGAGATACCTATTATTATCTTTAAGGCAGACTGGTCAGTAGGGCGACATGCTGGATTTTTAAGGAACACAGATATAGCAAAGGGTTCTGACGTTCTAATAGCTTGTGTATCGGGCGATCGAACAGGTGGGACCGAAGATACAATTTATAAGTTTAGAGGATTTTATCCAGAAGGGAGAGTAGTATTAGTATGAATGAAGACTATTGGAAAAGACGAGAAGCATTAGATAAAGCTTGGAGAGATGCTCCTCGCGATGTGTTAATGGGCGGGGCTCTTGCTCTAATAATAATAATAATATGTGGTAGCGTAATAGGATTACTTAGCATAGCTATTATGGATTATATCACAAAGTAAGGGAGACTTAGAGATGGACCCTATAAAATTTGAATCAATGAACAAAACTTTTGCAGAGGATCAACCTCAATATATACCGCTGCCAGTCTTCCAAGACCCAGATGGCCGAGTGACCAGCGTTTGGAAACCGACCGACGAGGAGAAAAAGATAATTGCAGAAGGTGGTATGATCTGCTTGTGTCAGAGTACTTTTAATCAGCCCTTACAACCCGTGAACTTATGGGCTGCCGATGTTAAAGAAATAGAATAAGGAGATTTACAAGATGGAAATGTACGAAGAGATGATGTTAGAATTTCACAAAGCGTTCGAGGTACCCATCGCCGCATGTCCTGCCTTGCTACCTGCTGAAGCTGCACTGAGGAGGATAACTCTTATAGAATCTGAGGCAGGTGAACTAGGTGATGCGTTTCGAGAAAAGGATTTGGTAAAAGCTGCTGATGGTATTGGCGACCTTCTTTACGTTACGTTTGGTACTGCAGTTGAGATGGGCTTACCAATAGACGAGATCTTTGCTCAGATCCATAGATCGAATATGACCAAGGTCTGTAAAGATGGAAGTCTGTTAAAAGACGCTGGAGGTAAAGTTCTTAAGCCTGCTACCTATGAGCCTGTAGATCTTAGCTGGCTACTTAAGAACAGAGATCGTGATCTTGATGACCCACAATCTCCTTCAAATGGTTACATTTGCCAGGATTGTCAGTACTACGCTTCTGTGAACTGTAAGTCTGGTTCTGGTGAGTTATGCAAGATATTCACATTAAGAGCCTTTAACTATAGATGACAGTACAGCAAGTACAAGTTAGAAGAGTACATCCATACAGAAAGTTTATGCCTCATCAGGTAAAGGCGATGGCCTTCTTGAAAAAGCTAAACGGTTGTGCTGGATTGTACATGGCTTGTGGAACTGGTAAGACCTTAGTAGTCGCTAGATATGCTAGGTTCCGTATGCCTGCTCTGATAATCTGTCGGAGAGATGACTACTTCACCTGGCAGAAAGAACTGGCTTTAGAGGGAGTTCCTGGAAGCGATGTATTCTTACTACAGAATGCCAGGCAAGAACTACCTCTTGATCCACGCTGGGCCATCATAACGTATGGACAGGTTAGGAATGCCAGGATTTTCCGTTGGATTAGACACATGCTTTGGAAGGTCACTGCCGCTGATGAATCGCATACTATTAAGAGATGGAAAGCTCAGCGAACTAAAAAGGTGATAGCAGCTACTAGGCATATACCCCATAGGATTGCTATGACCGGAACACCTATCACGAATACTCCTGGCGATGTTTACACGCAGTCCTTATTCGTAGATAATGGTAGAACGTTTGGTAACAACTGGTGGAAGTTTAAAAAGAAGTATTATATTCAGTCAGGTCCTGGATGGTATCTGAAGCATAACTCCAAGGATCTTATCGCTAATAAACTTAGCAAGATGTCTTTCTACGTTCATGAGGACGACGTACTTAATCTTCCTCCTGTTCGACGGTTGACTAAATCAGTTCGTATGTCAGGACAACAGAGGCATCTTTACAGGAAGATCTGGTCAGATTTTGATGTAGTGATACCAGGCCGAAAGATCGTGGAGCTTAATCATGTAATATCTCAGTGTATTAAGAGTAGACAGATTGCTTCGGGTTTTATCTATGATGAAAACCATAAAGCTATATGGATGAAATCTCCTAAGCTTGATTTGTTATTATCGATGTTGAAAGACGAGGATTACTTCAAGTACAAAGAGAAGATCGTTATATGGTGCGCTCATTCGGCCGAAATATTTAAGATAACTTCAGAAGCTAAAGCTTTGGGAGTTAAATCAGTAACCTTTGGAGGACATCTAGATCCAGACCAAAAGATCGAGGCTCGACAAAGATTTGAAGGTGATAAAGCTATCAAGCTATTTATTGGTCAGGTAGATGCAGGAGTAGGAATGAACGAACTTGTCGTAGCTGACACGGCTGTATATTTCTCTAACTCTTCTCGAGTAGTATCGCGTCAGCAATCTGAGTTGAGAATACGTAGGAAAGGTTCAGAAGGTCATAAGTCTATAACCTATTGGGATTTTGTCTCAGAGGATTCAATCGACGTTACCATATTGGAAGCTCTCAGGCAGAATATCTCTCTCGCTGACTATATAACCGCCAGAATTAACATGGGAGATTCGCTTTCTCGCATTCTCAATCTGGTAGCTTACAAATAGAATAACTTGATATATAATAAAAAATTAATCAAAAAGGAAAGGAGTAAGGCAAATGGCAAATTCATTGTTAATAGTAGAAAACCCATTTGAGAAGCCCCCTATAATTCCTAAGAGATTTGGTTGGTCGTACTCTACTCAAAAGCTTTTTAGGAAATGTAAGCGCAAGTTCTTCTGGACCAAGATATTTAGGTTACGATCACGGAGAGAAGCTGCTCCATTGGTCATCAGTAGTGCTGGACACGAAGGTCTAGAACTATGGTATCGTTTTCCAAAAGTACGAATGAGGAAAGTGGCTGACCGGATTGTCAAAGAGACTAAAGCTAGGCTTGAAGGTAACTCTCGTTTTTATAACCAAGATGATTATGATAGCTTGATGATCTTGTTAGATACCGTCACAGGTATGCTGATGGGCTATGCTAGTCATTACGCCAGTGACCGAAAGAGATGGAAGATCGCTAAGGAAGGTGTTGAAGCGTGGTTCGATATCAATATGGGCCGATTCGACTACAGAGGTAAGATAGACTTGCTTCCTATCATCAACGGTAAGCAACGGGTGATGGATCATAAAATCATCAGTAAACTTGATGGAGCTTTTATAGAAGCTCTTCCAATGGATGGACAGTTGAGAAGTTATCTGCTAGGAACTAGAAGAGGTTTAAACCTTCAACCTAAGCAGGTTACTTACAATATGATCAAGAAGTGTAAACTAAGGAGGAAGTCCAACGAGTCACTTAAAGAATTCTCTGACCGAATTCAACTTGATTATATGAACAGAGCTGAATTCTACTTCCATCGAGAAACTCTTACATTTACCAAAGCTGAGATAGCTAACTTCGTGTACAGTTTAGAAACAACTAACGCTGAATACGAATGGCTCCTTAGCAGAATGGATAATCCTCTTGATCCACAAGAGTGGCCAGAGGCAGATCATAACTGTGGAGAGTTCTTTAAGACCTGTGAATTCTTCTCCCTTTGTCACGAGGGCTTAGATCGTGGAACAGGTCAATTATTTTGCCAATATAATCCGGAGAAGAAAAATGCCACCAAAAAGAAAAAAGTCGTCAAAAAAGGTAAAGGTAAAGGCAAAAAGAAAAAGTGAGATTGTACTACCAACCGATAGATCAGTAATAGCTCAGACTATCTTTGACCATATCATCATGGTGTACGGTCCTCCAGGTGTGGGCAAGACAATGTTCATCGACAGTTTGGCTGATCAAGTTTTCTTCATTAGCACAGACCGAGGAACTCGTTACCTATCAGCTCGTAGGTTAGAAGCTCATAACTATGAGCAGTTAGATGCGATCGTAAAGAAACTAGAGTCTGAGTTTAAAGCTGGTACTCTTGCTTACGACCTTGTCTGCCTAGATCATGTTGACGACATCTGTCTTATGGTCGAAGAGTATACCTGCGATCAACTAGGTATAGAAGCTCTGGGTGATGTAGGTTTCGCCAAGGGTTGGAAGGCATATAAGAAAGGTATCTGGACCATCCTGCAAAGGTTGTTAAAGATTAACGTTGGAGTAGCGCTTATCTGCCACGAGCGGATTACAACTATCAGGACTTCAGTCATGGAGACTGAACGAACAATGCCTGATATAGGTAAATCTGCCAGCAAAGTGCTAGTCCCAGTTTGTGATATTGTAGGTTACTGCGGATTTAAGATTATGAAGGAAGGAGGTAAGCGTAAACAGGTCCGCATTATTCGTACCAAGTGTTTAGAGTCTATCTATGCTAAGGATAGAACAGGACGTAAAAAACCAGTCGATGGTTTTGAATTACTAAATGGCGAAGCTTTCGCCGAAACTTTTAAGAAAGGGGCCAAGAAACATGGCAAGAAAAAAAAGCGCAAAGGCAAAAAAGTCAAAAAAGGCTAAAGCCAAAGATGAGCACGGGCTGGGCTCAGTAAATGAACAGCTGGATTCTGTGTTTGAAGAATCCTGGGAAGGTGTCGATGCTTATACTTTTGATGACACTCCCGATGGCAGCTATCCTTCTAAGTTAGTTGGTGCCAACATTAACAACGCTAAGTCTAGCGGACGTTTGCAGTGCTCTTGGGAATGGATTATCGTATCCGGTGACAACAAAGGCCGGCATATCTTTATCCATCAGGGTCTCAATACCGAAGATGCTTTGGCTTACTTCAAGGGCAGCTTAGCTCGCCTTGGTCATGAAGAGCCAAGCTCCAAGAAGAAACTGCTGGCTACGTTGGAAGAGATGGTAGAAGGACCTACCTACGCTGTTGTACGTCTGGCAACTAAGAAGAAAAAGGTTGATGGTGAAATGGTTGAGCAGCAGAACAGCCGCATCATCAAGGCTTTGGATTCTGACGAGGTCGAGGATGAACTCGATGACGAAGCAGCAACTGCCAGTGGCAGTGTTGAACCGGATGCCGAAGAGCCTGAAGAAGAAGGCGAAGAAGAAGGCGACGACTGGGCTAAAGGTGATCGTTGTGTAGTTGATATTGATGGTGCAGATTTTGCTGGTAAGATCACGAAGATCGGTGATGAGAATGCTACTGTCAAATTCGACGACGGCGATGTTCAGGAAATTGACATTGATGATCTCAAGGAAGAAGAGCCCGAAGAGGAGCCCGAGGAAGAAGCCGAAGAAGAAGCCGAAGAAGAAGGCGAAGAAGAAGGCGAAGATTGGGCCAAGGGCGACCGCTGCTTAGTTGATATCGACGGTAAAGACTACGCCGGTAAGATCACAAAGATCGATGACGAGAATGCTAACGTCACGTTTGATGATGGTGACAAGCAGGTAATCGCTATTGACGACCTCAAGGAAGAGGAAGCTGAAGAAGAAGGCGAAGAAGAAGGCGAAGATGAAGATGAAGTTCCTCCATGTGAGCTGAAGAGCAAGAAGCTCAGCTCCGCCGAAAAGAAGGAGACTAACAAGCTGGCAAAGGAATACAGCTTCTCTCCTGACGACTTCGACAGTTCAGCTAAACTACTTTGTGAGATCGGCGACTATTCCGGTCTGAGTGGTAAGTTCAAGAACCCAGCTGCTTTACTCAAAGCGATCAAGGCAGCAATAGCGGAAGATTAATCTATGATTACTTCATTAGTCAGATATATAAAAAAGAATGTTAATCCTGAAGAGTACTACAGGTCAATCTTTCCTGATATTACTTGGCCCACTGGGAGTGACGAGACAAAAGTAAAGTCTCCATTCGTGGAAGAGACAATACCTAGTCTTTCCATTAACAGAGATACAGGAGCGTGGTATTCTTTCTGTGCATCTGACGAACAGGGCGGCAACTCCATTGTTTCTTTTCAAGCAGCATACGAAGAGTATTCTGATGGAGAAGCCGCCCGCGCTATTTTTCACAAGTTTGTTCATCCCATTATCCCTGATAGTCAGATCCGTAAATGGGTTAGAAAGTTGTACCAGACTCCTAGCGTTATGCGGTATCTTCGTAAAAGACATTTGTCTAAAGCTAAAATCATACAATACAAAATTGGATGGAACGGCAATAGAATTATAATGCCTGTCTATAATGAATTTGGATTATGCGTCAGTGCTCGAATGTGTAATCCTAAAGCCAAGGCCAAGGTAATTAACTACACCTCAAAGAATGAGACTCGGTCCTATGGTAGTCCTACAATGCTATATCCTTTGAAGGTTTTGATGGAAGCCCCCGAGGATGAACCTATCTATATCTGTGAAGGCGAATGGGACATGTTTGTTTTACTTTGTATGGGTCTATACGCTGTTACCTCATCCTCTGGAGCTAAGACCTGGCCTAGTCAGTATAATGAATTGTTCCGTGGAAGAGATGTAATAATTGTTTATGACAATGATGAACCAGGTAAAGAGGGAGCCAAAAGAGTATGTAAACAACTTCTGAATATAGCCAAGAGTATACGACAATTGGAAGTTCCTAAGAAGTATGGTAAAGATACTACTGATTACGTTACCAAGAAACCTGCTATGCGTAAAAAATCGGCCTGGGAAAATTGGACATCCAAGGCTAAAACCTTAGTTGATAATCCCGACGAGTTAATTACTCCGCAGGATGAAGCTATAGAAGTTTCCTTAGACCAAGCAAGTAAGTCGGATTGGTATGGACAGAGAATTTCAATCGAAGCTTTAATCACTGGAAAAGATCATGCTCCTTATCTATTACCTAAAAGGTTTAGGATTAGTTGTAGTGATAGTTGTGATGATTGTCCTATTGCGAATAGTGATAAAGGATTTAGAGATTATGATCTGGAATTAGATAACACTATTGTTCTTCGCATGTTAGATACTCCCTACGATACTACCAGAAGAAGATTGCTAAATCGAATTGGTATTACCAATACTCAGAATTGCAAAGCCAAGGTTGATTATCTTAAAACCTTTAACGTAGAGCATGTCATGCTAATTCCAACTTTAGATTCTGAATCTAAGGAATATGTTGTAAGAGCTGCTTACTATATTGGCCATGGTTTACGAGCGAATAAGGCTTATCGATTCGAAGGATCAATGACCAACTCTCCGAAAGACCAACACGTTATTTACCTGTTCGATAAAGCTAAGCCTGTCCAGGACGAGATCGAAACCTTTGAGCTAAGTACTGAGGTCAGAAAGAAGCTGATTAGATTTAGACCAAAGAAGATAAGCTATCTGGCTAAGATGCAGAGTATAGCTGATTGGCAGTCTCGAAATATAACTAAGATCCTTGATCGTCCCGACTTACATATGGCTATAGATCTTGCCTTTCATTCAGTTCCATCATTTTGGTTTAACAAGGAATACATACACAGAGGCATGTTAGATATATTAGTGCTAGGAGATACTCGTTGTGGTAAAGGGTATGTTACAGAAAGACTCAGCAAGTATTATAAGCTAGGAGAAATTGCCTCGGGTGATAACTGTAGCTTTGCGGGACTAGTAGGTGGGTTACAACAGTTAGGAAATAACTGGAGGATTACTTGGGGATTACTTCCGTTAAATCACAGACGTCTGGTTGTTATAGATGAAGCTTCAAGTCTCGAAACAAAAGAAATTGGTCGACTTAGCAGGATTAGATCTGAAGGAGTGGCCGAGATAGTTAAGATTATTCGAGAAACTACTCAGGCTAATACCAGAATAATATGGTTAGCTAATCCACGAAGCGGAAGACCTATGGCCACCTACAATACTGGAGTTGAGGCTGTGAAGGAATTGATTGGAGCAGTGGAGGATGTTAGTAGGTTTGACTTTGTTCTGACCGTAGCTTCAAACGAGGTGCCTAGTGAAGTTATAAATGCTCCAGCTTTGTACGATACTAGTGATAAAGATAAGTTTCCAGCCGAGCTTTGTCAGGCTTTAATCTTGTGGGCTTGGTCCAGATCTCCTAGTCAAATTGTCTTTACTGATAAAGCTACCAAAAGGATAATTGAGAAATCAGTAGAGTTCGGCAATACCTACTCCTCAGTTATTCCTTTAGTGCAAGCTGAAAATATCCGAATTAAAATAGCCAAGATTAGTGCAGCAGTAGCCGCTAGAGTTTTTAGTACAGACAAATCCTTCGAAAAATTAATCATCTCATCTAAGCATGTTAACTGTGCTACTGAGATCTTAAAATCGTTTTACAATAAACCAAGTATGGCCTATAACTTATTCAGCCAGACCACAGTCGCTGCTTCTAGAATTGAAAAACCTCAGGTGGTTGATAAGAGTATACAGATGTTGAGTACTGATGAGTTGACAACAATCACAGGTCTGCTTGAAATGCATAGAATTAATTCTGATACTCTGGCTGATTACGTGGGAGATCCGGCTACAGCTAAATCTCTGATAGGCGAGTTAGTCCAGCACAGATGTTTAACTCGAATAGAGGGTACCGGTTGGTACATTAAGAATGCAGGCTTTACTAAACAGCTGCGTAAAAAACAAAAAACTTTATCCAAGAAGGTGAAATAAAAATGAAGATTCAATTAGGAACCATTCGTAGGATTCTTTCCACTGGATTCAAATCATGTCCTAGATGTGGACATAAACATATAAGAGCTATTCTTACATGGGGAGATAAGTTTAATTCCTGTGGTAAAGACAAGAGGTGGTATTACGTAGATGTTAAATGCAGAGATAAGGAATGTGGAGTAGTATTACATAAAAGTAAGTGTGTAGGAGGGGGATTTTTAAATCCTGGTGTGCTTAACTGGTTCAGACTGATGAGAGATCATTGGAACGAAAGACCTGTAGAAAAATAACTTTATCTAAAGGAGAACGAAATGTCTGAGTATTTAATGAACGAACCTTGTGATGTTTTCAAGGTCATCCAGCAAATCGAAAAGCAGGATGTCAAAAAACATAAGAGCCAAACCTGGTTGGATGTATTACAAAGTATACTAAACGTGGCTAGGCTTAGAATCTTGGATAACGAGCCGGTAAAGTGGGAGGCTCTTTTCTTACAGGCCGGAGCTGTTGTTACCGAGATCCTGACTGATCATCGCTTTAACAGGATGAACTTTGCTAAGTTCCTGTTACAGAAACACAAAGCGTATGGAATGGAACCGTTGGTGGCTTGGAGAGAGCTTGGTATTCTTGTCCGATTAACCTCCAAGGTAGGCCGGATTCATACTATTAAGGGTGATGAGGCGATTGATCTTGGAGATGAATCGATGCAGGACACACTCAAAGACAGCCTTGGTTATTGTATTTTAGGATTCCTCTTATGCATACGGCTCAAAGACGAAAGCTAGAGAAGACTCGGATAGGTATTACTCAAAAAGGTAAAGTAGCTAACATGGAGTACTACGCTACTGTGAACTTTTTTAAGGACACCACTGAACCTGGCGAGATCTTTATCAAGATCGCCAAGGAAGGTTCAACTATAGCCGGACTGATAGATGCTCTTGCTATTACTATTAGTGTAGCATTGCAGTACAGTGTTCCTTGGGAAATACTTGGAAAGAAATATCTGCAAACTATATTTGATCCTAGAGATGACGAAGCTAGTTCATTGGTTGATGGGATCACTAAAACCATAGACGAAGTTATTGAGATAAGAAAGGAGTTGATCAAGTGAATATCGACGACGTAACAGACCAAGTTGAAATACCTGGCAACCCAGTGATTAGGATCTTCGCTCTTCAAAGGGTACTGCAGTCCAAGTACCATCACATCGAAGTGGCGAATGGAATTAACTATCCTCTTGCACCTTGGAACATTGATGACAGTGCTGTTCAGTATATTCTCAAGGATATATTCTGGCGCACTACTGAGGAACTCTGTGAAGCTATGGAGGTTATACCTAGCGACTCAGATTTTGCTAACTGGAAAGCTCGGTGGGGGGTTAATTCTGATCTCAGGCATTTCTTCGAGGAACTGGCTGATGCTCTGCACTTCCTGGTCGAAGCTTCAATCATAGCAGAGATGAACGAGAACGAGATCGAGATTGCTATCTGTCCTATCCTTGATGAGCCAGTTGTTTTTAATTGTAATGATGACTTCGATGCCAGGTTACTTGTAGCGGAAGTAATCTTTAGTCTAGGTCTAGCCGCCAACACCTTGAAGAATAAGCCATGGAAACAAACTCAGATGCCAACTGACAAGGACAGGTTCCAAGCAAAGCTTCTTACGGCTTGGCAGGACTTTGCGACAATGTGGAACGAGATGGGCTTCTCTCTGGCTGATATATTCATTCTATACACTCGGAAGCATACTGTTAACACGTGGAGACAGGAGACGAACTACTAATGAATAAATCATATCCCAACTTAACTATGCTAGCCAAAAACCTGCTGCCCTCCTTATTGGAGGACCGTGACTGTGCAGGTAAAGTTAAATCTAACGCTTATCACAGATTCAACATGATGTTCAGAACCAAGACCTGTGAGTATAACGTGGACCTGGGAAAGGAAACCGGGTTTTCTAAATCCCGCTGGACAAGGCTGGTGAATCAGTATGTTGATAAGTCAAGATTAAAAGCCTTTGTTAAGGTGGCCAAGAAATTGGATAATCAGTGCAGTGCTTCTATGCTATTCAAATCCATCATGGGCAAAAGGCTTAATCATCAGTATGGGAACTGTCTGCTCAGCATAACTTATTGCGATAACACCATTACCTTACTCAGTAGAACTTGTTATGCAGGGTACATGTCGTTCTTTGATATTGCTCTGGCCCATAAGATAGCTGAGAAGATAGGTGATCCTAGTAAGATCAAGTTCAGGTGGTATGTTGTAGACCTACAGGTAAGCTATCTGCGATCTCTCCAGGTTATCTTTCTGAATAAGAAATTGATGACTAAGTTAAAGCGTCTGCATAAAAAGCCAAAGTCTATCTTCGAACGAGCTCCGATGCCGTGGCAAAGAGTAGCTGGAGTTTACAGAAGAAGATTCCTGTATCATTATAAAAAATCAGGAATGAAGATGTTAGCTGAAGCTAAGTATGGTCCAGCCAAACGCTATATCGAAAAGTGGTTCTATCTTACCGGTAGGCTTAAACCAAAAAATGGTTATCCTAAATCTTTTACACTGAAAGATATAAAGCTATGAAAAAGACTAAGGTAGTTCATATTAAAAGATGTAGATCTCCAATAATAGTAGCGATTGACCGTACTACTATATTTGGAAGTCGCTTCCCTCTTAGTCGATATTCTCGTGGGGAATCAATTAAGAGATACAAGGAATATTTCTATGCAAGGCTCGAGTCAGACCCTGCCTTCAAAGCGGCCGTTCATAAATTAAAAGGATGCTTACTTGGGTGTTGGTGTAAACCTAAAGCTTGTCACGGTGATATCATAGTAGAATATTTAGAGAAAGGACAAACGAAATGAGGATCTATACAAATCTGTTTGAAGCAATGCGAGAAACCGAACGAGATCTTATGGAGATGGGTATCGAGGTTGCTTCAAATACAATGCAGGACAAAAATGTTAAGGGAAATTCCGACTACATTACAAAAGAAGTCCAGGGATATGCTTTCAAACTTGTCAATTGGAAGTGGGATGGAGAGATGGCCAAAAGAGTTATGGAATACTTCTTCAAAGAAAAAGGCGGCGCTGTCTTAACTTATGTTCTGGCCGAACTCAGAGATCGAGTTTCAGGTGTAGCTACTAATCCAGGCCAAGCTTATACACATCGAAAAAATGTATGGGATGAATTCTTACACAATGGTAAGTTCGCCTATACCTACAGCGAACGACTAGCTCCGCAGATAAAAACCATCCTGGAAGAACTGGTACAGAATCCTGAGTCTCGTCAAGCTATTCTGAATATACATAGCAATATCTGTCCAAGTATACGTAACCTAGAGCATACCGGACTTGGTATTAACCTGATAGAAGGTAGTGCTGACCTGGCTAACCGGGGTGGCGGTGGTCGTATCCCTTGTAGTATGTACTATCAAATCATGGTCCGTAAAGGAAGAGTTGACCTGATTTACACAATGCGCTCCTGTGATTTGCTTACGCATTTTCCAGTGGATATTTGTCTTGCTGCGTTAATGCAGGACTGGTTCGCAGATCAACTTGGCTTGGAGATAGGTATGCTGACTTATTTTGCCGGCTCGCTCCATGCTTATAATAAGGATCTTAAAGTGAGAGGAATATTTTAAAATGAAGTTAATGAAACCAAAAGTTGAACATCTCGATTGCACTGGCGATCCGCTGGTAGTAATCGAAAGAGCAGGTCGAACCTGTTACAAAAGTGAAGATAAGATCACAGACGAGTCAGCGCCAAAGTTCGTTAAGATGTTGCTAGATCGAAAACATCATGCTATGATCGAACATGCTAGTCTTGTCTTCAGTGTCAGTAATTTCTTGTATAATCGGTTGATAGCATTGCAAGATCCTTACAGAGACCATATTTCTCTGACTCGTGAAGCGCATGGTTGTATTCTTTCAGGAAACGTCAGAGCGCTCAGAGATATCTGCGAAGATACTGAGGTTGACACGCATGTCAGAAACTCGATAGCCATAGCTGCTGGAGATGTAGTTCCTATGCTATTCACAGGTTTCCTTGAGTTGCCGCTATCAAGAAAGAACTGTATGGCCGCTATCTATTCCGGTGAGCTTACCCAGATGGAGCAGATTGCCCATCAGTACTTCTCCTATCGAGTCATCTGTGATCGTGGCGTAACTCACGAGATAGTTCGGCATAGACCTTTCAGTTATGGTCAAGAGAGTTCGAGGTATTGTAATTATAAAGGTGGAGTAACCTTTATCATACCTCCATGGATGGATCTTTGCGAAGGAGACTACGAAGTAGACGAGAACGTGGAGTGGTTCGAGATAGATAACGAGACAGTGTCAGTCGATGACCTTAATGGTCAGACGGTTAAATGGCTGGCTTCATTATATGAATCTGAGTCTACCTATCAAGCTTTGTTAGAGCATGAAGGATGGACTCCTCAACAGGCACGATCAGTATTACCTAACAGTCTCAAAACTGAGATCATCATGACTGCTAACCTTCGCCGATGGGATCACTTCTTTACAATGAGGTGTAGTAAATACGCCCATCCTCAGATGCAGGAAGTTGCTAACATGATCTGGGAAGATATGCAAAAAAGAGTTTTGTGGTTACCTGATTACTATTAAGAAGGGAGCGTGAAATGTTTAATGATGATAGACCTAAACGTAGGAATATCTATATGAGGTTTGCTTTGGATTGGGCAGGTCGAGCTTTGTGTAAGCAGGATAATCGAGCTGTAGGTTGTGTGATCACTACCGAAGATATGAGAGTAACTTTGGCCACAGGCTACAATGGTCCACCTAAGCAACTAGGTAATGACGCTTGTCGTAATGAGAAAGGTAACTGTGGCTGTCTTCATGCTGAAGCCAACGCGATTGCTATGGTAGATGGACGAATACCAAACAAGATCATGTTCGTAACGATGTGTCCTTGCGAAACTTGTGCTACTCTCATTGCTCAGAGCAATATTACCAAGGTTTTTTATTACCAAGATTATCGGAATAAAGCTGGTTTAGAAAGATTACAAGCATGCGGAATAGACGTAATAAGAATAAACGATCTAGGTTGCTCCCGCCCTTACCTTGTCTAGAAGGTAACGTAGTTGCAATTGATACCGAGACTACGGGTTTAAATCCGTATGACAATGGTGTTCACGACAAGTTCGGGAATGCTTCAGGAGCTCGTATCTTTTGCTGGAGTTACAAAACTAGCAAGGGTGAGTGGGGCTTCATGCTAAAGAATCCTCGGAACATTCGTTGGCTAAAGCGATTGATGAATGACCCTACTAAGCATATAGTATTTCAAAATGCTAAGTTCGATTTAAAGATGCTTTCCTTCGAAGGTCTCGATGTCCTTAGTCTTAAGGCAGACATCCATTGCACGATGATCCTATCCAAGGTACTGGACTCAGTAGAGAAGCGTCACAATCTGAGGTTCTTGGCCAGGAAGCATCTTGGCTGACCA
>Ga0209976_10000105_pt1 | contig 56946 bp, 63 predicted proteins | sample SumtaG_FD_182806 | JGI IMG/M metagenome (GOLD analysis project Ga0209976, IMG submission 182806) | Deep subsurface microbial communities from Indian Ocean to uncover new lineages of life (NeLLi) - Sumatra_00157 metaG (SPAdes) (version 2) | ecosystem: Environmental > Aquatic > Marine > Oceanic >... | reverse complement strand
CCGAACCCGAACCCGAACCCGAACCCGAACCCGAACCCGAACCCGAACCCGAACCCGAAACGGAGATGAAAGATGAAGAAGCTCCTGAAAGCGATGATTCTGAAGTGGGCGAAGGCGTGGTTGAAGACGCTCCCGCAGAAGGCGATGGAGTGGTTGAAGACTCTCCCCGGGAAGCTCCTGAGCCAGTTCAAGAAGAAGTAAAGAAACCTCGTCGGGGTCGCAGACAACGGTAAGAGGGACTCAATGGATCTGCTCACGGAAATGACACTGACAGTAGCGGAGGGCCTACAAAGCCAATCGCTCACAAGCTGTCTTCGATGGGCAGCCAATCGTCGGATTATGGCGCACGCGGATTTTCCCGGCCCCTATTCGCCGAAGTACCATCCGTGGGTCAAGGAGATGCATAACTCGAAGGCGCCCTTCAATTATGCTATGAAGGGCGCCCAATTGGGCGTCACTGAGGTTCTCATCAACCTGGCATTCTACACGATTGATATGCTGAAGCGGGATGTTCTTTACGTCCTGCCTACCAGTAAGAACGCCAGTGACTTCTCTAAGTCTCGTTTCAATCCAGCGTTGAAGAATAGCTCGTACCTCAAGGGTATTTTCACAGACACCAACGCTATCGAGTTGAAGCAAGCTGGTGCCAACACGCTTTACATTCGCGGGTCGCGTGGTGATAGCAATTTGAAATCGATTCCTGTCAGCGTACTCCTGTTGGACGAGATTGATGAGATGAGTCAGCGAGCGATTCAACTCGCCCTGGAGCGTCTCTCAGGTGGTCTGAGTAAAACTGTATGGGGTATTTCAACTCCGACAGTCCCGGGGTACGGGATCGACAAGCGTTTTCAAAAAACTACTCAGGAACATTTCACTTTCAAGTGTCCATGCTGCGGGCGGCACACAGAACTGATTTGGCCCGACTGTGTGGAGATCATTGGAGAAAGTCTTCAAGACCCCCGCTGCCATGAGTCCTTTTTGAAGTGCAAAGAGTGTGGTGGTAAGCTGCCCCAGGAGGCAAAGCCCGAATGGCTGAAGAATGCCAAGTGGCATGCAACAAACGACAATGGTAATCCCGACATTCGTGGATTCGCGATTTCGCAGTTGTACTCGTTTACGGTGACACCGGGTGAGTTGGCAGTCGCACATTTCACTGGCTTCGGGGATGAGGCGGCCAATGTCGAATTTCATAACTCCAAACTGGGTAGGCCCTACATTGGTGATGGTGCCAAGATCACTGATGACGATATCGATGAGTGCATAGGAAACTACTCGAAGACAGACTCTCACCCGGACAATAGTGGTCGTGTAATTGTTCTCGGTATAGATCAGGGTAAATGGAACTACGCCGAAGTGACAGAGTATTTTTTCGACAGGTACTCAACCGACTTGAATGTGGCGGCAAGGGCCAAAGTTCTCTATCAAACCAAGTTTCACGAGGAAGATTTTGACACTACTGTAAATGAATTGATGCGGCAGTGGCAAATCCAAGCCTGTGTGATAGACGCCGACCCTCAGATTATGGAAGCACGACGCTTTGCCCGTCGCTTCCCAGGTTACGTGTGGCTGTCTCGATTTCGACGAGGTGTAACGGGGAAAGAAATCTCTGTATCAGACGAGGGGGATTATGCCCCAATCGCGACTGTTGACCGTACAAACTGGTTCAGTGCTGCATTAGGTCGATTTCGCGAACCTCGCCGAATCCTTCTTCCACGTGACGTATCCCTGGAATACCGTGAACATATCCGTGCTCCAGTCCGCACCTACGTGAAGAGTGGTGGTGAGAAAAGCACGAAGGATGAGCAAAGGAAGAATCACAGCAGCGATATGGTGGCTACGTACATAAGTACCGGGCCAGACCATTATGCTTTAGCTCGCGTCTATAGTGAGATCGCACTGCCCTTTGCTGCAAGTCTTAGCCAGGGCGAGGATATCAGCAAATTTCTCTAAGAGGATAGTCATGGCCGAGACACGAATCACTAAATTTCGCCTGCCGGGATTTCTGTCCTCTATGACGGATTGGCAGAAGTACAGGCTGACGTACGAAGGTGGAGAACTTTTTCGAACTGAGTACTTGCAACAGTTCACTTCACGTGAGGATCTCGCTGCATTTCACACACGCCGCGACATGACGCCCATACCAACGTTTGCCAAAGCGGCGATTAACGATATCCGGAATGCACTTTATCAACCGATGGTGGACATCATTCGTCGGGATGGTAGTGATCGCTACCAAACTGCGATTTCCGGGCAAGACGGTGGTGTTGACAGGCGTGGGGCCAGCATGAACGCCTTCGTTGGGCAGGAAGTGTTGGAAGAGTTGTTAGTCTTGGGGAAGGTAGGCGTGTATATTGATGCCCCCACGGTGACCCTTCAACCCACTCTCGCAGATGTGAGTGGTTTCCGACCGTTTCTTTACACATACAAGATCGAGGACATTCTTTCGTATGCGTGTACGGACCCGGAAAATCCATCCGAATTCAAATCCATACTCCTGCAAGATACGGTAATCTCGTATGATCAGGGGACGGGTTTGCCGGTTGAAGAAATACGTCGCTTCCGTCACTTGTGGCTCGACGAGGATGGTTTTGTCAATATCCAATTCTACAACGCGAGTGACGAACCTACGGACCGGAACGGTGACCCCGCTGGTCCAACTGTTCTCGCGCTCACAAAGATTCCATTCGTGATATTAGACATTGGCCAAAGTCTACTCAAGGACGTGTGTGAGTACCAGATTGCGTTGCTCAATCTCGCGTCCAGTGACGTGAATTATACGTTGCTGGCAAATTTCCCGTTCTACACTGAGCAGAAAGATCTCCGCAAAGTTGGTGGTCATCTCAAGCCAGCGGCCAATCCGGATGGGACAGCGACTTCAGGTGGGCAAGGGGCGCATGACAACGAAATAAAGACTGGTGTCGCCCAAGGTCGTGCGTACGACAAGGACATGGATCGCCCTCAATTCATCCATCCGTCCAGCGAACCACTGAAGGCATCAATGATGCTTCAGGAGAAGCTGGAGCAGGACATTCGAAAACTTGTCAACCTTGCTGTACATACAGTAGCCAGTCGTCAGTCGGGCGAAAGCAAGGCCATGGACAACCAAGGTCTGGAAGCGGGCCTAAGCTACATCGGTTTGAAGCTGGAAACCGCCGAACGACAAATTGTCGAACACTGGGCAGCCTACGAAGAGAGCGTACCCAGCAACCAGCAGATTGCCACGATCAAATACCCCGACCGGTATTCGCTTAAAACGGATGTTCAACGTGTCGAGGAAGCCACCGCATTGTCCAAAGTGATCGTCAACACACCAAGCAAGGCGGCGCGTAAAGAGCTTTGGAAGACGCTGGTAGCCAAATTGCTCGGTGGGAAGGTCAACTCAGACCAACTTGCTGTCATTATGACGGAAATCGACAACGCGGAGTTTACAACGTCCGATCCTAAAGTGATCATTGCCGCCAAGGATGCCGGATTGGTTGGCGAGCAACTAGCCTCAAAGGCTCTGGGCTTCCCGGACGATGAGTATCTTCAAGCTCGTGAAGATCACATAGCCCGATTGATGGCTATTGCTGAACATCAAGGTGTCTTGGACAAAGCTCCCGTCAGCGCAGCCTCTCGTGGGGCTGTTGATTTGGATGATAATCCGAAATCGGGCGTGGTAGAGAAGGAAGTTAGCCGCGACACAACACTACAAGATACCACAAAGTCCCGCACGCGGGGCAGGGGAGCGAACAATGCCGTCAGTGAGTAAAGACACCGTCGCTGGGAAAGGCTTGAGACATGGCCACGTCGTGGCTGGGACCACCATTGGGAAACTGTCGGCATATTCCTTTGAATGTGATAAAGGAATTTTGCTTCGCGCTCCTGGCGCCGATGACCCTGTGCCAAACACTGCTCCGGTGTGGGTAGGCGGGTCAGCCGTGACTGCCGACGCCGATGTTGGAACGGGTGGTCTGCCTATTTTGCCTGGGGAGTCTGTTGTGTTGCCAATTGACGACCCAAATGATGTTTGGGTCATCTCGACTGCAGCCACTCAGGATATCGCCTGGCTTGGAGTGTAAAATGTTGCCATCTTTCACCCCGTGGAATAGGTTTGGTTTTGGGGCATCGTTCGCCTTGGGATCGACTTTTCGATTGCCGAGTGGACCAGCCGAGTTTCCGGCGTGGGATAGTGCGCATACATGGGCTGATTTTCAGGAAGCGCTCTCAGATTATACTTCTGGAATAGGTCAGGATTTTGATGAGACTGTGAGCACGTTTGGGTCTTTCTCAGCCTCCGCGAATTGGGTTGGTGGGGTGATGGCTCCAAACGGGATGCTCTATGGTGCCCCACAGAACAGCACCGCAGTGCTTAAAATTGATCCAAGTGACGACTCATTTGACAATTTTGGAAATGAAGTTGGCACCGGGAAATGGGTTGGATGCGTGTTGGCCCTTAACGGTATCATCTATTGTATACCACAAAATCATCCCAACATCTTGAGGATTGATCCTAGTGATGATTCTACTTCGTTGATTGGCAACATATCCGGGTCAGTGAAATGGTCAGGCGGGGTGTTGGCACCTAATGGGAACATTTATGGTATCCCACGCAACTCAACCAGCATCCTGAAAATTGTTCCGTCGGGCCCAGACACGGTAAGCACGTTTGGAAGCTATGCGTCCACCGAAAAATGGATGGGAGGCGTGCTTGCACCAAATGGAATGATCTATGGCATACCACATACGGCCGGGACCATTCTGAAAATAGATCCAAGTGACGACTCACATTCTACATTCGGCACTGTGGGCTCAGGCGACGACGATTGGAGTGGTGGAGTTGTTGCTCCAAATGGTAAGATCTATTGCATTCCACAAAACAACTCTGCAATTCTGGTGATTGACACAAGTGACGACTCTACTGACACTTTTGGTAGTTACAGTGGTTCTGATAAATGGACGGGAGGTGTTTTAGCACCTAATGGAATGATCTACGGTATTCCATACGACAGTAAGTCGACTTTTTTGAGGATCGACCCTACTGATGACACAGCCACCGAAGTAGGCACAACGACGGGTGTTCACCGTGGTGGAGTGTTGAGTCCGAACGGAAACATCTACTGTATCCCAAACACGGGGACCGAAGCCGTAAAAATGGGCGACGGGGCACCCACTGTTCCAGTGGATATGTATCTTTCCAGGTACTTGAACAAAGGGATTTGAATCACCTATGCAATTCTACAAACTCACGGCTGAACAGCGTGCTAAGTTGGAAGCATTGAATGAGATGCGTACGGGTACACTGTTGATCATCTGCGACCATGGTGATGGTAACATCGGTGTGGAAGTGGATCATATCAAGGACCCAAAATTTTCAGCTTACCTCAACGAGATTGGTGGGTCAGTTGATAATGGCAAGGTTACGACAATTTCATTTGATGCTCGTGGCTCCATTGACCGCACGCCATAGTCAATCCAGATTGGTGAACTATCCGAGATCTACGTTATTGGTGACGCCGCTATACAGGAGTACTCGTGGCTAGCCATCTAAGCTAAGTGTGGGGGCACACAATGGGAAGCATCACACCGTACCAGCCGCAGGGCGGGGCGTCTGTCGCTCTATCAAACCTTGCCACGACTTCAATCAACACATCACTGCTGCCAGACACCACAAACAGCCATGATTTAGGTAGCAATTCGCTACGCTTCAAAGACGGCTACTTTGCAGGTGAACTCACGGTTTGGGATCTCGTCGTAGAGAGTGGATCATCCATTACACTGGCTGGTGCCACATTCGAGAACCAGGGTCACTACACGTCCGTCAACACGAATTGGATAGTCTCCAATGCCGGTCAAGACACGTCCTTCTTAGGAGTTTATGCTCCGAACGTTGATGAGCATTCTCATGCTAATTTGGTGCTTGAAACCATTGACAGTGCGTTTAATATCATCAAGCATTCTCCTCTGCACGCGGAAGAGCCTGGTGTGGTTGAAATCATCAATGAAGGTACGTGGGTATCACTTGTTGAGCATTCCGATGAGTTCCAATGGGGTCACTACACCACTCTCAGTAAAGATGCATACGGTAACATCCTATCGATTACAGGTGAGCAAATCTTGTTATCATTGGACAATGACCACCTAACACTTGATGAAGTTGACCTTTGCATCGAAGATCTCACCGACCCTGGGACGACAGTTGTCAAGCTTAGTGCCACTGAAGACTGCTACATCAATTCCGGCCAGGGTTTGGGCATCGGAACGGCCACCGTCCCGCATGCAGGTATCGGTCACGCGATATTTGCCATAGACGGACCCAACGCACATGCTGATGGTCCACACATTCAGTACACAACCGACGCTGATGATTACCCGGTGTTCCAGCAAATGAACTGGCGGCACAACGACATCAACTTCACATTCGACGCCTATTATGATGCAGGGTGGAAAAGTTCTGATGTCACCTCAAACTATCGGATGTTCAAGAACGGGGACGAACTTCGATTCGACTACTCCAGCGGAAATGCTCAAGGTGCAGCGGTCGCATGGTCGCGTGGCTTCGATCTGGATGCTTCAGGACTATTCAGCATTCCCAATGATCTTGATGTCGGCGGGATATCGACTGCCAATGATTTTTTTGACAGTGGCGATAACATCAGTGTGACCAAGTTGGCGAAGAATATTCAGACAACGGGTTTGATTAGTGGTATAGTCACCACTAAGGCATCTTCGACAACTCTGGACGTATCAGCCGGTACGGGTTATGTGGTTGATTATTCTGACCCTGCAAATCCAGTGGTGATACCTGTCACGTATGCTGGAGTTACCGGATACACTCCCGTCAACTTGGGTACCGATGGAACCTTCATCATAGCCATTGACTCCACTGGTAGTTTGGTGGAATTGGGGACGGGCTTCTCTAGCCAAGAAAAACGCGACCATATCTTAGTAGGAATTTACATCGCAAAAAGCGGAACGATTCTTACCGCGATAGATGCACCTTTCAATGTGGGCTACGATGGGATGGGCAGCGTTAGTGATTTTATTCGGAATGTGGTTGGACCGGCTAATATCAATGGGAATGTGATTTCTGCGAACGTAGGGGCAAATTTAAGTATCGACACAAGTGCAGGAACCATTTACATTATCGCAGGCAACTTCAGAAATAACCCCGAAGTACCAGATGAGATAGCGATCGCGTCAGGGACTGCCATCCCGTTTGTTCAAGTGTATAGACAAGCATCGTCTTCCACACAGTTATCTAACACGGGTCCGCCTACGACATTCATCGACCCCGATCAATGGGATGACGGGACAGGTGTTTTGGCATCTGTCACTCCTAACGACTACACGGTTCAAGTGGTATACGTAGCTCCAAATGGGAGTTATTGGGTGGCGTTTGGCCAAGAAGTGTTTGGCACTATGGCAAATGCCGAGACGGCATTATTGAATGGCACATTGTCTTTTGAAGAATATCCATTTGAGTTGGGCATAGTAAGACGATCATTCCTAATCGTTCAGGAAGGTACGACCGACTTAACGAATTCTTCTGATGCCAAGTTTTTTGCTGATGGCAAATTCAGGGTTGGTGGCATTGCCGTAACTGGTGGATTAACGTCTCCGGGCGGGTTTGATACGAACGTCCAGTACAATGATGCCGGTGTCTTTGGTGGCAGCAGCGATTTCACCTGGGACGGCAGTGTCCTGACGGTCAACGGCAGTCCATACTTTGTCTACGCGGGAAACCAATCGTTAAACATCCAGGCAACGACTGATTCGCAAGCAACAGTAAATCTGAGTTCCAACGGCACACAGAAAGGAATCATGGGTTACAACGAGGCTGATTACCTCGTACTCGCCCACAGTGAGGCTGGGGTCACGAAGAATAGTGACGGTATCAGGATCAAGGAAGGTTCAGTCGGTATCGGAGCCACACCAGCATCCAAACTCCATGTCTCTGGGTCAGAGGTCACGGCACACGGTAATGATGCGTGTCTCACAATCGAAAATACGGCCACTGGTGGCGACTCATGGTATCTGAGGGCAGGTGCTGATGGGACTGATACTCCTTCTGGCGGGTTCTCGATTGCTGACACCGTTGGCTACCACCTGAAGATTGATGGTTCTGGCAGGTTTGGAATTGGTGCTGATCCCTCAGCCGCATACCAACTTCGCGTTGGTACCCTGCCTGTATACTGCAGTGTCGGCCTCGATGCTCCAGAAGTCTACAACTCCACGAGCATCTTGAAGATACAACCGGATGCGAATGCAGATGTTGAACTCTTCGGCGACACGGATGTTGACAATGCTGACAACGGCAAAATGTTGTATGTCAGACGGCAGGCAGCCGAAGGCAATAGCTACCTGCGGTACTACATCAGTTCGACTCAAGTCGCATACATGCATGCTAATTGTCCTCTGACACTGCAAGCACAACAACCATTCACCATCAATTCAGTCACTGACGATATCAACTTCAAGGTAGGAGACAATGCTGGGGCCAAAAAGGTCTACTTCAAAGACAGCGACAACACCGAGGTTGCCTCCGTTGACAGCAACGGCGCTGCTGAGTTTCAGAACAGTGTTCTGGTTGCAGGCCAAGATATACCATCTACACTGACATTGGAACGGGTGGATACAATCATTGGTATGGGTTATGCAGTGGCTTCGGTGGTCTTCAAGGCTGGTGAAACTACTCCATCAACTGTGAGTGAGATACGTGTCTCGGCCACAGAAGATTGGACAGCCACTTCGTCACCAACGCGAATGGAATTCCATACAACAGCGCCTGGAGAGTTGTCTGGTACAGCGAGGATGTTACTCACTGAACTTGGTTGTCTTTCGGTCGGTAGCAATACTCAACCTGGACACACCTTGGACATAGATGGTGGCATCGGTGTGGCAGATGCGATTGTGTTTCAGGACGGTTCAACCAAAGCGTTTGAATCCAACCCCTTCACATGGCACATTGTCAACTCACGATATCGGAACACCAAGGATATATCGGCAGAGGTAGATGGCCCTTGTGGCATCTTCTTCAAGCCTGATGGAACCCGATGCTTCGTTGTTGACAATCAGCTTGACACCGTGTTTGAGTACGACTTATCTGTTCCGTGGGACACCTCCACAATCACCTACAACAGTGTGAGTTACGCCACCTCGGGATCAACGGCTCCTCAGGGAATCTTCTTCCGACACGACGGTCGGAAGATGTACCTTGCTGACCCAGGTGACGACGAGGTCAATGAGTATAATCTCGCGGTGGCTTGGGATCTTTCGTTCTCGGTCACATTGGTGGGTACGATGAGTCTACCGGCTACAACGCTAGTAGGTATTTTCTTCAGACCAGATGGTCGAAGGATGTACGTCAGTGATGCAGCCTCCAATGATGTGAAGCAGTATACTTTGACAATTCCGTGGGATGTCACAACTGCCTCCTGGGATCAAACCTACGGCACAAATATCGATGCTGTTGAAGATCTTTCATTCAGTTCTGACGGGCGGAAGATGTTTATCATCGACGGCTCCGCTGAAGATGATTTGCACGAGTTCAGGTTGACGACCCCTTGGGATATTTCGACGGCGTCATTGCATTCTCTGTTTTCCCTCTGGCGAGATACCGTACCAATTGGTCTTGCGTTCTCGCCAGATGGTTCCAAGATGTACTTCACGGGTAACGCTAACGACAGCATCTACGAGTATGACGTTGGAGTAACAATTCCCCGTGGAAGTGTCACCATTGGACACGATGCTCAAGCTGGTTCATCCCGCTTGGAGGTTTGGGACGACGATGACCATCAGATTGTTGCCCATGACTCCCGACCTCAAGCAGCCGACGTTGGTGGTGGGATTGTACTTGGTGGGCATTTCACGGATGCAGGGGCTTTAGGACTTGGGAGCCGTATCCGAGCCTCAAAAGTCAATGGGGTATCCGGGGATTATGGCTTTGATCTGTCCATCTCAGTAATGGAAAATGGAGATACCCTCTCCGAACGAATGCGACTCTTTTCAGATGGTGGTGTTCAATTTGTTGCTGAGCGTGATAACACGTTGCACCTCAACCGTGATAGTGACTCTGAAGATGGGTCGGCTATGGCGAAAATCCTATTTGGATGTCGTACAGACCCATCACTCCAGCAGAAGGGTGCGATCATCTTTCAACGGAATGCATCGTATGGTCGCGGTAATTTGCTCTTCTGTGTGGACGGTACGGCTTCCAACTCGGATGCCGATGATGGTGATGCAGTACTAACACTCGGTAGTGTTACCGCCACTTTCGATGTGCATACAGTTCTCAATGAAGCACTGACGGTAAATGGAGACGTAGAAGTCACGGGTCGAATCGGAATTGGAACCGATACACCTATGGAGGAGTTCCACATAAAATCGGATCATCCGACTATCACCTTTGAAGAACAGGATGGGGCAAGTAACGAGAAAGTCTGGGAATTTGGTGCCAGTGGTGATGAATTCATATTCAAGTCCGCGAATGATTCACATACCGGGACCCAAACCATCTTTAAGGCATCCGGTAGAAGTGGCACTAGCGTCACTGAGTTCTCAATTCCCAATGCAAGAGTTGGTATCGGAGTCGATGGTGCAGCTATCAGTGCTGCCTTGGAAATTCAATCGACAACAGGTGCTCTGCTAGTTTCACGGATGACAACAACCCAGCGAAGTAACCTGACGGCAGTCAATGGAATGATTATCTATGACACCACTCAGAACGCATTTCGGAAATACGAAAACGGAGCCTGGGCATCGTTCTAGGGAGGCAGCATGAACGAAATCGAGCAGCGAAAAGTCAAGTGCTATGATTTGCTGAGGCAGATCTACAAGGCACAAGCGGTTATACAGGAATGTCAAACCGAGATCACTCATCTCGGCGACGAGATCAACCACTTGGAGCAGTCAAATGGATGACAACATATTCGTTGTGAAAGACTCTCCTACGCCGGTCTTCACGCTCGAACCTGTGCAAATGATCACACTCACGCATCCGGACGGCAGGGAAGCTGTCATCGATTTTAGTGGGGATGCAGTTGTGTATTCTGGAGAGTTGCCCGTTGAGGAATCCGCCAGGATATTTTTTGAATGCGTGTTTGAACGGGTCGGGAGGTAGATGATGTCGACACCCAAGAAGAACGTGGCATACACATTCTATCTCTCGCTGATTGATTCGACCGATCCTGGGACGTTCAAAGCGAACCCGACAATTGCGGCTGGCGATTTCAAAGTAAGCATTGATGGGGGAGCATTCACGAATCTTGCTACCTTACCGGCAGTCGAACCTGCTGGTTCGATCGTCGTGAAGGCCAGCCTGTCTGCTGGCGAGATGAACGGGGCCAAGATTGTGGTCCAATGTATTGATGTAGCGGGTGGGGAATGGAATGATCTGCTTGTCTTCATTGACACGGATGTCGTCAACATGGAAGATATCGTGAGGTCAACGACACCGGCAAATACGCTCAATGTAGCTGCCGATGGATTGGCTGCTGCTGATATCCAGCAACTCGGAGGCAGTGCGACAGCCCTCGCGACAATGGCTGCACTTTATGACGGAGCCGTGGCTCGCGGCACTGTTGACACGGTGACCGACAGTGGCGATTTCACCGTCATCTGCGCTGACCTGTCAGCCAACGATTTCGACTACGATAATATGTGGTTCGTGATGCTCGACGGCAACAACAAGTTCGTCCCACGTCTCACTGGTATCTACACCGAAACCACTGGAACGAAACGATTTCAATTCACTGGTGCAGGGATGGCTGGTGCATTTCCTCAAACCGTTGTTACTGGTGATGCATGGATGCTCATCTCTGGTAGTTTGTAAGGGGCACCATGTCAAATCTCATCTACACCAACGGGCAATACAATGCCCAGAAGAATAATCTCAACTGGGAAACGGCTGTAATTTGCGTGCTGTTGGAACGGAGCACATCGACGTATGTGCCGGACAAGGATCACAACTTCCTTGACGCCTTCACGGGTGGAGGTGGGGCCGAAATTTCGGTCGCAAGTTATGCACGACGGACACTCACCAGTACTGCTGTCAACAAAAACGACACTCTCGATCAGACTGAACTAGATTGCAGCAACATCGCCTTCGGGAGCTTGGAAGCGGGTCAAACAGTGAAGTCACTGATTATCTACGCACAAGTTGGTGGCGACGATAGTACACCAGAGGACGACATCTTGCTTGCAAGGATTGACACTGACTCTGGGGCAATACTTCCTGTCGCATTAGGTGGTGGAGCCTTCAATATCACCGTCAACGGTCAGGGTCTATTCAAGGTGGCTCAAGGGGCATAGCCATGGCCTATTTCTTTTTCTCTGGGTCGTCACGAGGTGGCGAAGTAGGGGTCACTGTCACATTGACGGAACCCCTAAGCATCGAAGTAACACCCACGACCCCGATAATTACAGTAGGTACTGTTCTGAAACTGCCTGTCTTAGGTATGAACGTTGAGTTGGCCATGCCCGACATCTCAATGGGTGTTGAGTTGAACTTGCCCACTTTCAACGTGGTTGTGACACTGGTCATGCCACACATCTCGGTCGGAGCGGATGCGGAATCTTGGTGGTATTACAACATGCTTGATGGAGACTAATCATGGCGATGAAACCTGTAGACCGAGACATCAAAGTCGTCCTTGGACCAATCGTCAGTAGTTCCGACTTCATTACGCCAGACGAGAGTCTGGTGTTCAATTCAGCCGGGCTCGAACTCGATGTTGTCCTTGAGAAGACCAATGGATCAGTTGTGACCACTGCGCTGGTCCCAACTGCAAGCGGAGACTACGATTTCACCCATGCTGATCAAGGCTACTACGAGCTTGAAATACCGGCTGCCGGTGGCTCGGGTTTCAACAACAACGCGAAGGGCACGCTGACCGTGATCGGCAACGCCACGGGTGTGATGCCTTTCCGCACGGTTGTGTCCTACGACATTGTTCCAGGCCCCGTATATGACGCTCTCGTGGCCGGGACCGAGACAGTGACGATTCCAGCCCCTGGAACTGAGGATGTGCCGGTGGGCCTCTCTCAGGCATATTATGGCTCGATCTCGGAGGCGAACGACTACTTTGAAATGCGTCTTCATTCCCCGGCCTGGCTGCGTTCCCTGGTAGCTGACCGTCCAAAAGCCCTCTGGGCCGCAACATTGATCATTGACGCGATGAATTACAAGGGGAACAAATCCACCGTTTACACGCTCTTAGAAGCTGACTCCAATGCCACAGTCGCCGAGATTCGCGCAGCCGAGGCTGCACAGGCATTGGAGTTTCCACGAGGTGCAGACACAACGGTCCCAGTGGACATTCGTAAAGCGTCCTATGAGATCGCCTATGCGTTGCTCGACGGCAAGGACCCTGAGTTGGAGTTGGAGAACCTTGGCATCACAAGTCAAGGTTATGCGTCCGTGCGGACGACTTATTCCCGCAACCAGGTTCCCATCGAGCACATCATCAACGGCGTGCCCAGCCCACAAGCGTGGCGTTGGCTCAAGCCGTTCTTACGTGATGATGACGCCATCAAACTATCTCGGGTTTCCTAACCCTCTTACGTCACTGACCACGTAGGTCAGGTATTTTGCTGTACCGTCTCACCGCTACCGGTATGGTTTAACATTTCAAGCGGGTATTGGAGATGATCCATGTTTTCTGATCTGTACTTGTATTTGTCCACTCCCCAAGTTTCTTGCTTTGATGGCGAAGAGGGAAGTGATCCGCCTGCTGGTGATCCGCCTGCTGGTGATCCGCCTGCTGGTGATCCGCCTGCTGGTGATCCGCCTGCTGGTGCTGGTGAGGGCGACGGTAAGACTTTCAAGACTGCCGATGTCAACCGTATCGTGCAGGAACGGCTTGAGCGTGACCGCAAGAGTCGAGAATCTGCGCACGCAGCCAAGTACACGGATCTGGAAGGCCGATACAGTGAACTTCTTGAGAATTCGAATCTCGACGAAGAGCAACGCGGTAAGCTGAACGAACAGTTGGAGGATGTTCGGAAGCAACTGCGAACCAAAGAGCAGCAAGCTGCTCACGAGCGTAAGCTGCTCACGGACGACCACGATGCTAAACTGTCTGAAGCAAAAGAGTCCGCCGTGGTCTGGGAGGATCGATTCCGCGAATCGAGTATTTCGCGAGCGTTGCAGGATGCTGCGGCATCCAACGACGCTTGGGACTCCGACCAAATCATTGCTCTTCTTCGACCCATGACGAAGCTGGTCGAGGTGGTTGATGAAAACACCAACATGCCGACAGGAGATTACAACACAGTGGTTGATTTCTCCGATGTCGACGAAAAAGGACTGTCTGTCGTCACACAACGCACACCCGATGAGACTGTGAAGCGAATGAAAGAGATTCCGAAGCATCAGAATCTCTTCAAGAGCAACATCGTTTCTGGAATCGGGGCACCTCCTGCTACCGGTGGCTTAACACCGGGTACCAATGGTCAAGTTGACTGTCGTAACATCGACATGGCAACATACGAGAGACTCCGAAAAGAGAACCCCGCTGCGCTCGGACTGTAACGGCCATTTAGATACCTGTCGGGGGTATAGCGTAAACCCAAATACTGTCTTTTTCTGAAGGAAGGTTCATAATGAACACTCTTTACCTTTGTGCCGCTGAAGTGGCTTGCTACGCCAATGACAATGACGCTTACATCCCCGAGAAGTGGGCGATGGAGGGTCTCATGCAACTCGAAGAGAACATGGTGATCGCCAATCTGGTCCACCGTGACTTCGAGGATGCGGTCGCTCGTGAGGGCGACACGGTCAACACCCGTAAGCCCGGGGAGTTCGCGATCGCCAGGAAGGTTGATGGAGACACTCTCACTTACCAGGACGCTGCGTCGACCAACGTGCAGGTCAAACTTGACCAGTGGTTCACCCAGCCCTTCGTCATTTATGACGGCGAGGGCAGCATGTCCTTCCGGGAGTTGGTTGAGATTTACCTCGGCCCCGCCATGCGAACCATCGCCCGTGGTGTCGATCGAGCCGTTCTCGGCCGATTCCAAAGCTTCATTGGGGCCCCGGCCGACCGAGTTGGTCGCCTGGAGAACCTGGCGTCGGCTACGTCCCACGAGACCGTCCTGGACGCTCGTGAAGTGCTCAATGTGAATCTGGCTCCGCTGGATGAGCAACGGCATATGGTCCTCTCGCCTCGCAGCGAAACTGCCCTCTTGAAGAACGATATGTTCATCAAGAGCAACGAGCGTGGTGACGGTGGTGCGGCCTTGGAGAACGCCCGTCTGGGTCGTATCCTTGGCTTCAATACCTGGATGGGTCAGAATGTGGCCTCCAAGATCGGTGGCGATGTGGCCACGGGTGTGACCGATGGTGCCGAAGTTGCGGGTGAGGCGGGTTCGATCGCCACTACCCTGGCTGGCTATGCGGCTACCATTGGTGAGTTCTGCAACCTTGCCGGTAACGATCAGCCGACATGGGTGACCGCGACGACGGGTACTGGGTCGACGGACTCCGTCACCTTGAACGAGGCTCTGAAGTACGCTGTGGCCAGTGGTGCGGTTGTGACTCTCTACAAGAAGGACACGACCACGGCTGCCTACGCCATCAACTACAGCAAAGAGGTCGCTCTGACCAACGCCCTTGTGACGGTTGGCCAGTTGGTTGCCTTTGGTACCGGTGCCAGCCGTAGGCTGTACACCATCATCGAGAAGCAGGGTCTCAATGTCATTCTCGATCGCCCGTTGGAAGTTGCCGTTGGCAGCGGTGACGACGTCTTCCCGGGTCCCGCCGGTGCGTTCAACCTCGCGTTCCATCGGGAGGCTCTCGCGCTCGTCGTGCGGCCCCTCGCACTGCCTCGCGTGGGCACTGGCTCGGCTTCCGGCGTTGCGTCCCACAACAATATCAGCATGCGGATCAACATGCAGTACGACCAGAGCGTTGGTGGTACCCGCGTGAATGCCGATCTGCTCGCCGGTGTTGCGGTCTTGGACCAGGATCTCGCGGTCGTGGTCTTGGGCTAAACCTCTCTTGCCTCTCAAGGCTTGCCCGCCGGGACACACCCCGGCGGGCGGCCTTTCTTTTCATGTGCCAGTGGAGGTGACCGATGGATGTACAGTTACTCGCTTTTGTTGGTGGTTTTGCGGATTTCACGTGGCTGCTAAAAACCTTTGGGCCACTCCTCATTGCCGTCATATTTTTCCTCTGGCGCGACTACCGTCGCGAAGACAGACTTACAACCCGTATCAAAGAGCTTGAGGACGAGCAACGGAAGGTTATCCTCCCACTTGTGGTCAATTGTACTGAGGTGATCACGAAGAACACGCAAGTCATGGAAGAGAGTCACAAGGTCATGGAACGTTTGGAACATGCTCTTGATCGAGCACTCAACTAAGTGAGGTTGCCATGTACCCTGCCGAAATCACACTGACTCGGACTATCAGGCAAGTGCTTTACATGTTGAAGCGTCAGTTTGGTGGCACGATCGACATCTACACCTTGGACAGTGCTGATACTGATCCGAGAACAGGCGAAGTCACGGCAACCAGAACAGTGTTAAATGTCGCTCGTGCCATCATACTGCCCGCCCGGATGACGAGAGATGTAAAGAAAAGCATTTCTCAAATTTCGGCCAACAAACAGTTCGTAGTCGGCGGGACGTTTGATGCATCTCGACGACTTTTCATTGTTGATCGGAGTGATGTCTCTGATCTTGATTTAACAAATAACTCGTACGTCGTCTACCGCAGTAGAAAATACGAGATCGAAGCAGTCCAAGAATTCGAGTTCGAATCGGGGTGGATAATTACCGGCCGTGAACTCATGGGCGAAGATCCGCAACAAATTCATCTGCTTTATGCGGATAACTTCATCCCCTTCACTCAAGGTTTGGAGGTGACGTAATGCCAGCAAACCCGAATTGGGCAAGATGGATATTTGCCTCCATATCCGATGTTCTGAAGACAGTGGCTGAGACGAACAGCATCCCGGTCATCGTTGAAGGAATGGATGACGAGACCGATGCGTTCACGGAGGCAACGGATCGCCTTGAGATCAGAATTAGCGGACCGTTCACCAAGGAATTTCCAGGTGAGTACCGCATCTACATGGATGTCAACGTGCTCCTAACTAGCCGTTTCGACGGCCCTAGTAAGAACAGGTACGCGATCCTGCTAAACGCGGGCCTCTTTCACGAGGCGATGGACCAGGCAATCAAAGTCTACCGATACGGAATCGAAGTTGGCGACGATGATTCATACCTGGGTTGCTTGCTTCCCCGCTCGGGAAAGAACGATACCATTCGAGTGATTCACTTTGGCAAAATCGATCCAACTGATAAGCTGAAGCAGTCCGTGGTGGACGCTCGTTACGAAATGTACCTCGACAACTAGGAGAGATCTCCATGGCACGCATCGAACTCAAAAATACTGTCGTCCGTCTGAAGGACGGCCTCAGTGGTACAGGGGCGATCAATGAGCCTACCACGGCTCCGGTCGCCACTGACACCGAATTTGACATTGACACAGTAGTTCTCAACGCTGGTGGACTCGGGACTGATGTGATCCCGCTCGGCGCCAGATTTACAGTGGCGGGCGAAACGGACGCCACACAGGTTCACGTTGTCACTGGTCGAACACCGTCTGACGGATTGTCGGCTACTACAAACATCGTGTTCACCCCAGCACTGGGTGCGGGCACATACGTGGATGGTGGAGTCGTCACGTTTACGTCGAACCAGATCGAAATCAAGATTGGTGATGGCAACATCACCTACACCGAAGCCAACGAGTATGAGTACGATCTCGACCGTGGCGTACTCGACACTGTTCGAGAAGGGGACCAGGTTCCCATCGACGTGAGTATTGACTTTGTGTACGAGTTCATCACCACGGGCACTAGCGAAAGTGTCTCGATGATGGACGCCTTGAAAGCGATTGGTGGCGCGGCCGAATGGCGAAGCTCGTCTTCGGACCCATGCGAACCATACTCAGTGGATCTTGAGGTAATCTACACGCCGCTGTGTACTACCTCTGAAATCGAGACCACGCTCTTCCCGGAATTCCGTTCAGAGAGCCGCGAAATCGATTACGGTGAAGCTAACATCTCCGTTTCTGGGCGCTGCAATGTCACGGCACCCACTGTCACTCGAACTGCTCAGTAAGGAGGTGTATCATCGCGCGTATAGAATTGAAGCACACCGTCATCCATATGAAGGATGGCTGGTCAGGGGCCGCCCTGGTTGATGACACTGCGATTGCCGGGTCCGATACGACTCTGGAGATCGATACGTTGTCTGGCCTCCCAGGTACTCTGACAGTTGTGCCAGTAGGTGTCCGTTTTACCATTGACACAGTCGCTGACACAACGTTTGTTATCACGGCATCAAATGCCAATGAGCAGCAAACGCTTGACTTGGATACGCCTACGGCAGGCACCTTCACGCTGAGCTTTAATGGTTCTGGCCCAACGGCGACTATCCAGTGGGATGCCTCGGCTCAGGATATCATTGATGCTCTGGAACTGATTGCCAGTGTTGATACTAACGATGTGTTAGTGACTGGGGCATCGGAAGGTCCGTTCATCATCGAATATAGGGGTCAGTATCTGGCAACAGATGTCGTCCTGATGACGATCGATGGAACCAGCTTGACAAATGCGTCCAGTGCAGAGTCCATCACTGAACTCCACCCAGGTGCGACTACTTGGGAATTGACTTTCACACCCGCGTTGGATGCTGGCGATTTGCCAGCAAATGATGATGTCATCACCTTCTTTCCACAACAGCTTGACATCAAAATCGGCGACGGCAATGTCACGTACACAGAGGCCAACGAGTACGAGTACGATCTCGACCGTGGGGTTCTCGATACCGTACGTGAGGGTGACCAGGTTCCGATCGACGTGAGTATCGATTTTGTGTATGAGTTCATCACCACGGGTACCTCGGAAGAGATCACCCCGATGGATGCTCTCAAGCAGATCGGTGGAGCCACTCTGTGGGTCAGTAGCTCTGCTGATCCTTGTGAGCCATACTCGGTTGACCTTGAAGTAGTTTATACACCGCTGTGTACTACCTCCGAGATCGAGACAACCCTATTCCCGGAATTCCGCTCAGAAAGCCGCGAAGTCGACTTCGGCGAAGCGTCTGTCTCAGTATCCGGCCGTTGCAATGTAACCGCGCCTACCGTAACCCGGACGGCGCAACCGTAACGTTTACGAGCCCGGGATGCACACCCATCCCGGGCTTTTCTTTTGTCTCTTACGAGGGAGATCAAATATGAAGATTGGTGGAGTAGATCCGACAACCTTGCCTATCGAGGAAATTCTCGTGCTGCCACGGGGCGAACACAACATCGTCTTCCGCGCAGTAGGAGTCCCCGACTATGACGAGTTCAACAAACTCTGTCCAGAACCCAAACCTCCTGGTGTCCATAAGCCAAATGAGGGCTGGGTTCCGAATGAAGACGACCCTGCCTACAAGGATATGATGGCGACACACAACCGAAAGCGAATTGCTTGGATGGTCGTCACATCCCTGCATCCCACTGGGATTGAGTGGGACACAGTTGATCTGAGCAACCCGTCGACTTGGACTCAATGGGAAGACGACATGAAGGAAGGCGGTCTCAGTCAAATTGAATGCAACAGGGTCGTGCAAGTCGTCATGCAGGCGAATTGCCTTGACGAAAGCAAGCTCCAAAAGGCTCGCGAGTCTTTTCTTGCTGGTCAGCAGCCAATGCCAAGCGAATTCTCTGGCCCAAGTTCCGCACCGGAGAGTACGCCGTCTGGCACGCCTGCATCCGAGTAGGCATCCTCCCGCCAGGGGTGAAAACCTCCTGGGATGAAAATGGCGTCCAGACTCAAGCGATGATTCTCGCGTTTGACCAAGTCGCTGGGCATGATGAAGCTGAGTTTCAGATTTCGGCCATGCCTAAGTTCAGATGACGCCAATATGGAGGCTGCTGACCATGAAGTTCAAAGGTTCGCTAGTCACTCTTGGTATCGATTTTTCCAGGTTCCAGAAATTGCTGCATGAGGAACTCTCCAACGAGATTGCTCATGCAGCATTTGTCTGGCTTGAAGCCGTCCTCGCGGAGATACCTACATGGAGCGGCGCGTCACGAGCAACCTTTCTTCGGCTAGCACGTGAAGTTGAATACGCAATCTCCATCGAGCCAAAAGTTATCAGTCGTATACCTTATGGACAGCGTAGTGGAGATGGCGAGGTCACAGCCAACCCTCAGAAGGGTATCTATACTTTCAAGTATTCAACGACGCTTGCTCACTTGATCCATAACGAATTCAACTCACCCGAAAGCGATCCTGCCGTTTTCCATCGTCTTCGATTCCCGGGCCCTTACCATTTCCAACAAAAGGGCCAGGAAGCGTTTCGACGTTTCGCTGCACAAGTTCGTCTACCGTCGCCGTTAAAATCACTGAAGGTTCATAGGCATAGGGTGAAATAATGGCCGAGCAAATCAGACAAGAACTTGGCTTTGATGCCACTCAGGCGATTTCCACTTTGCGCCAACTTGATAACGTCATGAAGGCGTTCAACAACACGGTGGGAACCACACTCCGTACCCTGGATGGGTTCAACAAAAAGAGCGGGAAAACCGTTAGGGCTTTCAAGCAGATTAACAACTCTGCTAATACCGCTGCCACCAGTATGAAAACAGTGCGAACAGCCGCCGCTGAAGCAGGATCATCGGCCGAGGAGGCAGGCAAGAAGGGTGAGAAAGCAGCCAAAAGTTGGACGATCTCTTGGCAGACACTTACGCGAGTTGTTGCAACTCAGGCTATTGTACGAGCCCTCAATGTTGTTCGACAGTCCCTGAGCGCTGCCATCGGAGACGCTGTCAAATTTCAGCGATCTGTGGCCGAAATCAAAACCATCAGTAGTGATAATTTGGGCTTAGACACAATTGCTGATTTGGCTCGACGGGTATCTGATGAGTTCAACGTTGGACTTGGTGATAGTGCTGAGGCGATCTATCAAGCGCTATCAAATCAGATTGCCCAGACCGAAAAGCAATTGGAGAGTTTTACTGGGTCGGCGGCCAAGTTTTCAAAAATCACCAAAACAGATTTGGCAACTTCTGTCAATCTGTTATCAGGTACTTTGAATGCCTTTGGGTTACAAGTAGCTGATACGGAGGAAGTGGCGGCCAAGTTTTTCAACACGATTAAATTGGGTCGGACACGGGCTGAAGAGTTGGCTCAGGGCTACGGTACTGTCGCGCCTATTGCTAAAACTCTCGGGGTAGCATTTGACGAGTTGAATGCCTCGATAGCCACTCTGACCATTAGTGGTATTCAGACTGACAAGGCGTTCACACAAATCCGTGGCGTCATGCAGAGTTTCCTGAAGCCAACCGAAGAGATGAAAGACGCTATGCGGGAGTTGGGATTCTCGACCGGTGAGCAAATCCTGGAGGCGTTCAATCTACAAGACGCACTTAAAGCCGTCATAGGTACGACAGACGGAAGTGCAGCATCCGTTGCCAAGCTAGTGCCACGTATCCGTGGGTTGACTGGTGCCATCAGTCTGGCAAATGATGATGCTGGTCGATTTACCACGTCTATCAACGAGCAGAAGACTGCGTTAGAGGATGCTTATGGCCAAGCTTTCCAGGTTGTTGTTGAAACTGACGCGGAAAAGGTCACAAAGGAATTGAACAGGTTGAAGAACTTCTTCACGGTTGAATTCGGGCAGGCCGTACTTGATGCTGGTGTGAAAATGTTCGAGTTTATCGGTGGTGCCTCCACCCTCATCACTATTTTCCAGTCTATCGCTGCGTCCTTGCCCACGATCTTGGCGGGTTTCGCCGCATTTGGGGTTGCTCTTGGAGTGCTTCACATTGGATCATTGGTGTTAGCTGGTGGTTTGACTACGGCCGCTACTGCGGCAACACAATTGCAAATAGCATTAGGTGTCATTGGTTTGGCGGCTGGAGCTATCTTGGCTGTAAACTTTCTCTTCAAGACGCTGGAGAAAAATCGAGCCGAGGAGCTTGCGTCTTCCCTCAAAGCTAACGATGAGGCCGTTGAAGCAAGGAAGCAGAAAATCGAAAAGGAGCTTCGAGCCGAAAAGGAGAAGTTGGAGGAACTGAAAAAGTTCCATGCTCAAGAGGTGGCAAATTCACGAAAGCTCTACTTGGCTGAAGTGGACGCCATTCGGAAGGATGACGATGTTGTTGTTAGCAACACCAAATGGGCATTAGGTGAAGTTGTCCGGTCACGTGAGGCTGCTGTTAATGCGATCGGCGCTGCTTCCAAAGGGATGTCCAAAAGTATCGACGACGCTCGCCGGAGTGCCATCGATTTGCGAGCGGATCTTGATCGTCTTCTCTTTCAACGAAAGTTGAAGGGCAAGGGAGAGAACGAACAATTTCGAAAGTTGACAACCGCTGCTGCGATGGCGGCAAAAGAAGCTGTTGATCTGATGAATGCGGCAGTCACGGATGTTGATCGCAAGGCTGCCCAGGAGGCTCATAAACGGGCTCTCGCACTAAATGAGCAAGCGTTCAGTTTGGACCTGGTCACCAAGAGTCAATTCCGTCAAAACAAGGTCAATTCCCAGGCTCGGGTAATTACGGGCAACTTCACCAAGGCTATGGAAGACAATGCCGATGTTCTGGTGGATAACAGGAAGAGCTTGGCTGAGAGTTCGCGGGCAGCCGCTGCGGCACTTGTTGACCTCAAGAAGCGTGAAGCCAGTCTCCTAGATCTTACCAGTGTATTCGACAAGGCGGGGAAACCTCTTGATCCTGAGCAAGTGATAGCCAACCGGAAGAGATTTGAATCCGAACTTGCTGGATTCCTAGCGGCAGCGGAAGGATTCTCCGACAAGATTGGGATTGAAGGGTCTGAAATTGCCAAGAAGCTAGTCGAAAAGATTACTTTTGACCGTGACGCTGTCGAAGTGCAGACCTTGATTGAAACTCCAGACAACATTGGTGCAGTGTACAATCAAATTGACGCAGCATTTCAGAGGTTGGCACAGAGTGATCCGATCATAGTCGAGATTCAAGCCTTTGCTAAATTGCAGGGTCTCGATATAACGGACGCAGCGTCACTGGAAAATGTTCAAAGGCAATTCGCGGAAGGAGCCGCGACTAGTAAGGAACAAATTGCTGCTTCGAACATCCAATTGGGAGTACGCAACAACTTGTTGACAGACACTGGGGTACTTCTCGAAGACATCAAGAAGTTTGAACCGGCGCCCTTCACAGGATTTCTCAACAGAAGTGCAAAGGAATGGAACGCACTCAATACGGAAATCGCCACTATGACCAGGGAAGGTCCTGTGAGTATAGAGTCCGTTAACGAGATAGGTGAACGCTTAAATACGTTCGTGGAAAACCTTGGTCTCCTACAGAGGAAATTAACATTCCCGGTAGAAGATATCAACAAGATGGTGCAGGCACTCGACAATCTTGGTGAGGCGGCCAACATCGCGAATGTTGATCTTCAAGCAAACGACCTCAGCCCCTTTGCTGATCCCGAAAGTGCGAAGTTCCAGACGGCTCTCAAACTTGATGCCCTTTATGATCAACGCACGTTGAAGTTGCAAGCTGAGAAAACTCTGACAGAGCAAACAACATCCGCTCAAAAAGTTCAGGCTGAAGCTGTCAAGGCCACGGACACGGCTGTCCAAAATCTGGCTGCCAGTTACGGCCGTGTAGTTGCTGTTGCTCGACAAGCCGCATCGGCTCAAGCTGTTGCGGCACAAGGGTTACCTGGTGCGATTAAGAATCCTTTCTTCGCATCCGGAGGTATTGCGAGAGGTACGGACACCATCAACGCTGTTCTCTCAAAAGGGGAGACGGTTACCAATGCCAAATCCTCGCGGCGTTTCTTTTCTCAACTGCAAGCAATTAACGCTGGTCAACGGCCAGTGTACCGTAGTGCTGGTGGTGACACCTATAGTACAACTGTAGGTGACATCAATATTCAAGCGGCTGACCGTCCACAACAGACGGCTCGTGAAACGATGGCATTGATCCGACGTGAGGAACGTCGTGGCTCAGGTCGTCTCTAAACCCTAACTTTCAGGAGAATTCCATGTCGGGAACACTTCAATTCCGTCATCAGGCAGTCGCTTCCTTGGTCCAGAACGGGCCGATCGCGAAACCAGTTGACACCTCTCTCAAGCTCAAGGGTAAGTATGTCGTCCAGCATTGGCGGGATGGCAAACGAATCAATGAGTGGCACTTTCACAATGACATCACCAACGAAGGCAAGAATAAGCTTCTCGATGTTCATTTCCATGCGGACGCGGCGATCACCGCTTGGTTCCTCGGTCTGATCGACAATTCTGGTTACACAGCGTTGGCGGCAACCGATACCTACGATGATATTGACCAGGCAGGCAATGGCTGGGATGAGTTCCAAGCTTACACCGATGCTGGTAATGGCGACAGCGCCACGACGCGACCTGCTTGGCCTGAGGATGCGGCTTCTGGCCAGTCGATCACCAATTCTGCAGTGGCAATTTTCGACATTACGGGTACGGGTACCGTCAAAGGTCTCTTCCTGGTTGGTGGTATTGCCAATGCCAATCTCAAAGGAAACCATGAACCGGGCGGGAACCTTTGGGCGACGGCTCTGTTTGGGTCAGGCGACGTGGCCGTATTGAATAGTGACCAACTCAAGGTCACTTATACGATCAGCGCATAACCGCTCTCCCTCGTGGCGGCCGGGTTCGGGTTTCGACCCTGCCCGGCCGCTTTTCTCATGCTAGGAGGTTCTCATGGCACTTTTATGGATTGAGGGTTTTGAAGGATTTGGTGCAACCACTGGTGTTGCGCCTGCACCCGCCGGGATCATCGCTCAAAAGTATCTCAATATCGTTGATGAATCAGTCATGCGAATCAACACAGGTCGAACTGGAGGTCGTTGTCTCACTATCATGCAACAGGGGGACTACTTCACCTCTCCTGATTTGACAACAAATGGGACGATCATACTTGGCTTCGCGTTCAAATTGAATGTCTGGCCCTCAGCCGTACAAGGCGAGATTCTCCGTTTGATGGATGGAACCGACATCGCGATGACTGTTAAAGTGCAGAACGCGACGGGGAAATTGGAGTTATACCAAGGTATAGGCTTACTTGAGAGGTCAACCGAAGTAATAGTCATCGACACTTGGTACTATTTTGAATTGAAAGTTGTTGTTAGCAACACAGGGAGTTATGAGTGTCGAATGAATGGTGATGTATGGCTTGAGGACACAGGACCTGTTGATACACAATGGGGGTCCAATAGCTTCTACTCAGGCTTTCGACTCGAAGGCGCCATTGGATCTCAGGTTTCGTTTGACGACTTGTATTGCGTGGATGGGACAGCGGGTTTGTCCAACTTCCTTGGCGATCACATAGTTGTCGCATTGAATCCTAATGGTGACGACACAATTACCTGGGATCGGTCGACAGGGTCATTTAACTACGCCGTGATCGATGATGGGCTTGAAATCGATGATACTGACTACGTCTCCACAGACACCACCCCTGAACAAGATCTGTACGATTATGAGGATCTAGACGCGGGCGTCACCGCTGTGCGTGGTGTGCAGATAATGACGGAAGCCGACATTGACACTGGCACACTGGATCTAGCGGCTGTTGTTAAATCCGGCACTACGGAAAGTGTTGGAACGCCAGTGTCTCTAACTCCAGGTGACGTGACAATTGTCCGTGTGGTGGAAGAAGACCCAGATACTGCAGCGCCTTGGGCACCAAGTGCTATTGATGCAGCGTTATTTGGAATCAAAGCGACTACCTAAGCAGGTGTTGATATGGCTATCATTTCTGTCTTTCGACAACATGTTGAAGCCTTAACCTTTTCTGCACCAGTCGTGTCAGTGTTTAGGCAACATGTCGAAGCCTTAACCTTTTCCTTTATTCCACCCGTTGTGTCAGTGTTTAGGCAACATGCCGAAGTGTTGTCATCGACGGACATACCCAATCTGACCCCCTCAGCGACATCGACAATTGTTTTCACACAAGAGGGACTTCCTACACATGTATGTGCTGTAACCACAGAAAATACATTGACTTTAGCACACAGTGTGGATTACATTGGTCCAAAAGAAGTCGAAGCTCAAAGTATACTCGTTCTGTCTCATATTCCGTATTATGGTCAGGTTTACGAAGCATCAGCCACATCAACGCTCGACTTGTCAATTTCCTTGGCGCACTTCGGGACACAACGTGTAAACGCTGAGACTGTCATTACATTCCAGCAGTTTGGCGACACTACCGTTAAGGTGAGACGTGAGGAAAGTACGCTCTTGCTCTCGCAAGCAGCAACCGTTGAAAAATCCATAACTGCATCTAGCCAACTCACCCTGACACAGTCCGGGTTGGTTGGTATGATTGAAGTTTCGGCCGCGAGTACACTCAGCTTTCAGCAGTCGATTCGAGTGGCTCCTGCGGCTCAAACTGCTGACACACAGATTGATTTGAGTGTGTCTGCTCGTTCAAGTATCAAAAGCATCTCGGAGGGGCACGCTCTTTCGCTTACGCAGACTGCTGTCGTCACGAAACCTATACGTGTGTCAGCAGAGAGTCAACTGATCACGTCGGAGTTGGTTTACAATCCCGAGACATTTGGGTTTGATCTAGTTTTCTCGGGATTGGGCCACACTGCGTCTGTGAGTCCGCAGCTACAGTTCGGCAGCACGTCATACCTATCATTCAGTCAGGCCGCCCATCCAGGGCATGTCAGGGTGGATGGAGACAGCGTATCTGCTACCAGCACGATCTCATTCACGCATAGTGCGATCGTCAACTTGACGGGTGATGGGTCGTCAACGCTAACGCTTACGCAAGCTGCGTTTGGGTCTGCCGGGACCCCCGTGGATAGTCAACTCGATTTGACACACTTGGCGGCCCAAACTATTGTTCGAGCACAGACGTCAACCACGTCGATCGGGCTTACACAAGCGGCTAGCTTTACGCTCATCATTGGATCGACTACTTGCCAGTATTCACCTTTCGTTGGATCAACTACTGATCCTGATGCGCCAACACCACCCTCGCTGACCGTCAATGGTCCGATGGCTGGCATCCAAGTGCCATTCCAATTGGTTTATCCTTCAGTCGGTCCAGTCACTGATTCCGTGAGTCTGAAAGCTCCTAACCTTGGCAACAAGGACCGTTTGAGCTTCAACAGAATCCTTCGGGAAACTCGTGGTGGAACTGTAATCGTTTTCTCTGACCCTGATTGGCCTCAAATTCAAACACAAGTGCTTTCGTTCTCTGGTCTGTTACGAGTTGAGGCTCAGGAACTCATGACATTTTTTGAGGACCATCTCGGCCAAGAAATTGGAATGATAGATTGGGAGCATCGTTTTTGGAAGGGGGTTATCACCACACCGGAAGAGCCGGTTGTTGAAGATACGTTTGATAACTTCACGGCAAGTTTCAGTTTTGAAGGGGAACTCGATCCAACTTGGAATCCGCAAGTGGTTCCGCCCTCACTTAGGTACTCAGCCACTAGATCTGAACAACAGGGAGGTTACTACGTGCCGAACGAGCCCATCCTACCTGCCACACCGGACACAACGTTCTATTCTGCTGAAGCAGGTGTGGATGTTAAGATCGGATATCCATTGTACTTGTCAAGTGGTCTTGTTTACCCAGCCCAAGCAAATGCTGCAGGGTCAGCCCAAGTGGTAGGCGTGTCAATCGAAGATGTTTCTGCGGGTGTGGGTTGCACCTACATCACGGAAGGTAGCGTTACAAGGGCAGATTGGACTGATGTCTCTGGCTCAGTTAGTTTGTCGTCTGGTGCCACTTATTATTTGGACCCGTCCACGGCTGGGCGGATTACCACCACATCCCCCACCGCCAGTGGTCAGTATGTGGTGCGTATCGGTCGTGCGGTCAATACAACGACCCTCGATATCGAAATTGAACTTCCCATCCGCTTGTAAAGGAGAGCCAAATGGTTCTGCGAAAACCTATTGTTATGAACGCGGGCCAGCTTGAGCAAATTCAATCTGGTGATACCTTAGATGCTGTAGTCAGTGAAGTCGATGTGGTCTCCCTGACAAACAACAACGCTTCTCCTATCGTGATTGGCGCTCCTGTCTACACAGATGTCGCCAATGGTGTTGATTTAGCCCAGGCGGACGCCTCTGGGACAGTGGAAGTCCTCGGCCTGGTCCAGGAAACTTCGATTGCTGCCGCAGCCAGCGGGTTCATTCAAACAGACGGTATCCTCTCGGCTACAACTACCCAGTGGGATGCCGTTGCTGGTACTACCGGCGGTTTGACGGCTGGAGCAATCTATTATCTCAGTTCGGCAACCGCTGGTATAATGACGGAGACAGCACCATCGACTGTTGGGCAATTTGTGGTTCGTGTTGGCAAAGCCATCAGCACCACTGAGATGGAAATCTCAATTTCGCAACCCGTCAAGCTGTAAGATCTGTGAGGGAGAATCATGGCTTTCAAACCAATCATCATCGATCAAGGATTGCTGCAACAGTTGCCAAGTGGTCAAGCGCTCGATGTCGGTGGGTGGGACCTGCCGCTGGCTGGCGGCACTGAGAACTACGTACTCGTAGCGGATGCCGGTGGCAATGGGGTTTGGACCTCGGACCTCGCCGGTTTAACTTCTGTGGTCGTTGACAATATCACAATCGATGGCGCTGCCATTACCAGTGACACTGGGGCGATCAGTTTCAATGATGAGAATCTTTCGACCACAGGCACACTGACCAGCGGTCAAATTATTGCCACCTACTCAAGTTGGCCTGTTATACGTGGAGTAAGAACCACTGCATCAACGACCGCTGCGGGTGCGGCATTGGATACTTTGTTTCAAACGTCAGGGAACATGGTTGATGGTTTCGGCTCTGGAATTTCTTTCAGTGTTGAAGACGATACTTCAGGTGTTGTCTCACTCGCAGGCGTTTATGGCATCCGGGACGGTGCCGACAACACCGGCAGTTTGGATTTCTACACCAGCAATGCGGGATCTTTCACCTCAAAAGGTCGGATCACTCCTGATGGAAATCTTGAATTGGATAGTGGCACCATCCTCATGAATGGGTTCACATTGTCCAATCCGACTGCGGCTGCGCAGTTGCTTCGCGCAACTGGGGCCGATGCCGCCAGTTGGACAACAGACATCACTGGGCTCACCTCGCTCAACGTGGACAACATCACGATTGATGGTGCTGTCATCACCAGTGACACTGGTGCAATCAGTTTTGGTGATGAAAATTTGTCCACAACGGGTAAACTTGGTGTTGGAATTACATCGGTTTATACCAATTCCCATTGTGAAATTGTTGGTGCGTATACTACAGACAAATTTGCATCAGCTTTGAATGTACGAACGACCAACGACATTTATGGGTTATTTTTGGGGTCATGGGCTTCGGGTACTGGATACGTGACATGCGGAGCACATTATTCGGCTTCTGGTGATTGGTTGGCAAGGAGCACGTATGCCTCTGGAATCGCCTTCTTGAATGGTGGGATCAGACTATACACGGATACGGGACTCACAAATGGTGTTGCCTACACCCCAACAACCAGGTTATTGATCAACTCGGCAGGTTTGACCGTTGTTGGACTCCTAGACACCGACACGTTGACGATTGGGACCTGGGCAGTAGGGGCACCAACCGCTGTCGACCAGGCTCATGTATCCACGGCAGCGAATGCTTCAACCTGGTACACCACGGGTTTGGCCGACGTGTTGAAGATCGAGGTGCCCTCTGCGAGTGGTGCTGAAAGGAAGTACGTCTTAACGGCTGGCAGCGGTGAAAAGTTTGCGATTGAATCGGCTCCATGGCCACTTGCACTTTCGTCCAATGAAACGATCTACATTCGCACAACGGGAAATGATACTACTGGGGATGGTTCCAGTGGTTCGCCCTTCCTCACGTTGGGGAGGACAGTCGCATATCTCGGTGGTCTGTACATTGGTGATTACACTGTCACGGTCGACATTGGGGAAGGAGTCTTTACAGAAGCTGGTACGATTACGTTCCAACACCCATTCGGGTCCCAAGTAACTTTCCAGGGTGTGTCAGAGAGAATCACTGGGCAAAGTATTAGCTCGATCAGTGGAACCACCTCATATGGGCACAACAACCTCTATTACCGCGACATGACCATGGTTCTTCCCGTGGGGAAATCCGTGTCAGTTGGGGACTATATTGCATGTTCGTCTCCAACCGGGGGTACGAATCCAAATGCAATACTTGGATTGCATCCTGTATCAGCATGGGTGGGTGGGACACGTACAGCAACCGTCGAGGTAGGATACCGCAATGGCTCGGAGACACCGAGTGGGTCTATTTCCTGTACGATCGATTTGATCAAGACAGTATTTGACTTCAGCAACAAGAACGGCATCAAAGTCACGGGTCCTTATTTTGCTGGGACTTGGAGAGGTCTTGTCATACAAGGGGATTACGACGGTGCCAATGATGCTAAGTATGGCATCTGGATGTTGAACGGCGGGGTGATCTCTGTAGCAACTGACACTACAAGTGGGTATGCCGCAGGGGTGTGGGGTTTCCAAACTGGGATCTTTGCGCAGAACAACGCACTGGTGTTTGCTGATTACGGGTTTGTTTCTAAGGCTGGTCTGCATCTCACAAACTGTCAGAACGGTGGAATCCTTTCACTCCGGGATGCGAATCTAAACGCTTGCAACAACTCAGGTATTTTCGCATCCAATGGTTCAACTGTCGCGGCCAACTCGGTTCAGATTGTTGGGACGGGTGACAACTCTGTGTATTCCTACCAAGGCTCATTCATCGATATCTCAAGCGCGTTTGTTGGTGAGAGCAACTCAACAACTTCTGTGCTGGCCGATCGATGGGCCGCCATTGATGGTACCAGTGCTACTGTGGATGACGCGATCAGTCCAGTCACGGACGGCAATAATGATGGCAGCTACGTCATCGGTTTGTAAGGAGAAATCATGTTTTTGGCGATCCGCGACGGGAAAATAGTCGAGACAAGTACCGACATCAAGACGCTACTGAAACTCGATCGAACTACCCATGAGATTGCAGAGTGGGATGGACCACTTCCATCCCATGATCCAATGAGTGGCGAACCCAGGTTGGACCCTCGTGGTCCGGCTCAACAGGCCAATGATTCTAGCCAACGCTACAAGAGGCGTCGGTTGCGGGCATACCCATCACTTCAAAAGCAGCTAGACATGCTGTACTGGGACTCGGTCAATGGGACCACCACCTGGGTGGACGAGATTACCCGAATCAAGGAAGAGTTTCCCAAACCCACATAACCATCTTGAGGGAGAATGATTATGTTTCAATTCCAAGCTCCGTACCCGGGTGTGCAGACTATATCCGTTCTGCCAAGCCCAGAGTTTGGAGATAGCGAGGCTTTGAAAGTCGAAGTCAGTCGGAAACGTGCTATGGATGGAACTCTATACACATACGTGAAACGAAAGGGAGGCCGCACGATTCAATGGACGTTTCGAGTGACTCGGAACAAAGGTCTGGAAATACGTGCATTCATCCAGTCCTATTATGCGTCCACGGTCAAGGTGATTGACCACGCTGACCGTGTTTGGATTGGGAAGTTCATCAACAATCCATTCGAGTTTGACACAGCCTCTCGGGGAGGCGTGGCGATTGCCCCGATGCCACGTGGCGAGACGCAGGTGATCACGATCGAATTTGATGGAGAGGAGCAGCTATGAGAAACCTTTCCGCGAATGCTTTAGCCCAGATTGCAGTCACGCATGGCAGTGAACCAGTGGCAATTATCGAGATCGATTGGATCGAGGACGATGCCCCTAAGATGTATGCGGATCGCGACATTGGATCGATCCCGGGGAAAATTCTGGAATTCGGGGATTTGGATCACGTGATTGGTGTCAGCAACAGCAACAGTTCCCAAGAACTTCCAATAACACTGGATGACACAGATGGCACAATCAAAGCGATCACTGATTCCAACGACATACACAAACGGAGCGCCCGTGTATACCAGTGGTTTGAGGGGATGGACCTTGATGACCGTTTCCTGCTCTTCGCCGGAAAAATCAGCACGCCAATCACATGGAGTGAAAGAGACCGCAGTGTCGGCTTCACGATCGTCTCACAACTCGAAGACAAAGAAGTAGGCTTTTCGGCCGAGGAAGGTGATTTCCCGTGGATTCCTAAGGACTTGATTGGCGTAACATGGCCAATGGTTTTTGGCAAAGTTCAGGATGTCCCTTGCCTCCAGTTCAACAAGGCTGTCTCTGGGTCCACACTCTGTGGAGTCGGGATCGTAAGTGGCAAGGCATTCCATAATGCCGTGTCTCTAGGTGGGAACGATCAATCGCTCGGTGTGCAAATCAATCAAATGAATGCACAAATCAGTCATTTGTTCCGAGTGAGGAGCGCGTATGAGCGTGCCTACTCCCAGGGGCGATACGCTGACTACCAAATTAAAGCTGATCAGGTTCTGGATCAGATCAATTCGGTAATAGCTCAACGTACTGCGGCGGTGACAGCCAGAGTACTACAAGATATCTGTGCCACGGATACTCGTACAGCCACAGTGGACGATCCAACCGACGAGGGTTGCAACCCTGTTCGCATTTTGGGTGGTGAGGACTTTCCTCAGAATACTGGCCTACGTATCAACATCAATGGTGGGATTTTCACGGGAAGCTTCTCAGGTGACTTGTTCACTATTGTTGATCGCGTGCATGAAGTGGATGAGCAGCGTGCTGAAAATGCCTTCAACTCTTCGTTGAGCAAATACTGTGAACCCCAGCCTCCCTACGCTGAATGGGATTTCCAAACCAACGTACCGGAAGGTTTCGGTGGAGCTTGGATCAATGATGAGTTCGGCATGGTATGGGTACGCGACCTGATTCGAGACCACGGGTTTTCCATCGGGACTGTCCCGGATCAGACTCGACCCGCTACTGATCAGGTTGCACAACACTTCTGGGCCGACGCAGGCAGTCGAGTAGTCTTGGCTGATGACGAACCTCTGACCTATGTTGTCAGTACAATACCAGGCACTGTCTTGGCCGTCAAAGCATTCAAGACATTCGCAAACGAGCGAACATTGGTCAATGTCCCAACCGAACTGTGGTTCTCCGAGACAGTGAATTACGGGCCCGTAACAGCGGTTCAAGTTGTGACAACCAAACCTTTGAGTACCATACCAGATCAAGGTTGGGAGGACGATCTATACGTCACATTCGAATCTGATGTTGGTCCACACACAATCGACATTCTTGAGTACATCATCGACAACTACACCGACTTGAGTTCCGATTCTACAAGCTTCACGGCTGTTCGGTCAAAACTTGATCCGTTCCCAATGAACTTCCCAATTCTCACTCGGAAGAATACATTGGCAGTTCTGCAGGAACTTGCCTTCCAGGCGAGGTGCGCCCTTTGGCTGTCAAATGGTGTGTTCTATATCAAGTACTTACCGGAAGAGCCAACGAGCGACGGGACGGTCACACTAAGCGATCTCGATGCTGATGCAGGAGTCAATGTCGACTTCACAGCAACGGAAGACTTGGTCACCAAGATGATTGTGGAATGGAGGATCAGTTGGGCTCCTGATGAGGAGAACAAGATCATCCTCCGACACAACGTGAAGAAGTATGGCACTCAAGAACAGAAATTCGACTTCTATGCCTTCAATCAACCGGACATTGTTCTGAAGGCCGCCACGTTCTGGCTGATTCGGCTGGCGAACACTTGGAAACGAATTCGCTTTAAGACATTTCTACAGATGCTGAACCTCGAAACGTTTGACACACTCACATTGGACTTCGGAGAGACCTACGTAGCCAGTGGTTCAATCAAATCCGTCGTGGAGGAGGCGACTTACAACTCGAATGACAGGCTTATTGATTTCTCGTGCCTGGTACCTGTTCGGTCGGGTGAGATGGTCCAGTACAAATTCTTCTGGCCCTCGGCAATTTCAGTCAATGAAGAATTTCCCACTGCTGAAGAGAAGGCCGCCGGTTTAGCAGGTGGGGACGGCATTGGGTCTGGGGCTACAGGGACACTACCAATTGGATTCACGGACCCTGAGAATTGGGGAGAAGGAATCGTATTTGTGGGTGGCCCAAACGTGGTCTTCACGGGGCACGCTGACTACGGAGAAAGCACTCCGACAGACGTGGATTTCGTGGCTCAAGAAGTGATTCTTCCAGAGACGTATGCCGAACTGACAGTCACATCTAATCCGAATCCCGATCTCAAGATCAACTACAAAGAACCAGTTGACATTCCTCAATTACAGGAGATGCCCGCTGGTACGTTTGTGATTGACTTGCATAACACCACGATCGTGGACTCAGAAAATGATGGAAAGGAAGCAAAGCTGAGTTCTTTCTTCTCGAAGGTCAATGCGAATGAAGAGCTTGTCGTAGACGCCGATAATGCGAAGTTTGGCGACACGGAGCAACCAGACGGGGAGGTATTCGATTTCCGGTATGATGATGAAGGCGGGAAATTTGGTGCCGGGACGGCGTGGCTAAAATCTTAGGGTGTAAATAACAACACCCCACCAGGCTAGATGCCAGGTGGGGTGTTTTCTTTTGGGAGAGAATCTATGAAACTAAGCAAACGTCAGCAAAGACTTTGGAGATACTCGATCAACCAACTACGGAAGAACTTTTCACCGGGTGTCCCAGTCGAAGTGAGAACGCAACCGCTCAAGGGTATAGTCGCCGATTGTGATGGAGTGATGAAACTTGGTCGTATGATCAAGATCCTCATTCGCATTGACCCGAGACAATGTTGGAAATGCAAGCACAACGCATTGATGCATGAGTGGGCACACGCCATGGAGTGGGAGGTAAATTGGACTGACAACAGTCCTAAGAAAGATCACGGTGAAACTTGGGGCGTGTGGTTCTCCAAGATCTACCAACACCTAATCGACGATCATTGGGAGGACATGAAAGCACGTGGACTCATTCATAAGGATCAACTTGATCTGGAATGAAGCGTTTTCTTCTGTGGAATGGGCCTCGGCTTGATTTCTTCACGACACTCGCACCGGTTGCATATTTCGCATTTTACGAACTCATCCACGTTAGGTGACATTGGGTGGCCACATTTGGCGACCACATTCAAGCACTGGCAGTTGTCTGTCACTCGCACACTGAAACGACGCCAACGACAGGATTTCCATAGTGGTCGGAAGAGCAACGGGTTCGCCGCGTCACGTTCGTACCCATTTATTGGGCTCGGCGGCTCCCAGTCGTCGAGCCCTTTTGCGTATTCGATCGATCCGTCGTGGTGTACGGTCACTCGATCGTAGCCCTGTGGCAGGACGTGCGCCAGTGCGGCAAGGTGAGCCTCGGGTGGTCCACCCGTAAAGATTACCCAACCTTGCCCCGAGCCCCTCCGGGAGCGTCCTATGGCCTCTGGAGCCACTCCCCCACTTGGGGGTGTTTGGTGTGGCTGAGAGCAACCTTCACAGCCCGAGGCATTTTCCACAGGTGGAGAGGTCATGAATCCTGATCCTTTCGGGTCCCTTGGTACAGAAATAGGTGATCTTGCAGGCCCCGCAGTGTCCATGTTCGATCTCCTGGGGGCGGTGCTGACATTCCGGCAGAATCGGTATGAAGATCCAAGCGTCAGCGCTTTTGAGATTCTCCGTCTTTCGGCGGTAACCCGCCGGGATGGAAGGTGGCTCCCATCCGCGTTTCGGGTACGTGATGACCCCATCCGACATAATGCGTGGCCGTCCATGTGATGGGCTGCTGACCACAATTCGATCCTCCAGTTGGTTGGCTCCTTCGCGGAGTAAGCATTGGTTACAAGTGTCTTCAATGACCTGACGTTTGAATTTGTGATGCTCCTTGCAATTGCAAATGAGGAACTTCAACTGGCCATCCTTGATCCCTTCAAGCCGTGCCGCACATGGAAGTAGTTCGATGTTATTCTTCATCGCAGTCGGCGCACTCTGCTAAGGATGTTGTGATTTTGATAAACCATGAGAGGTTACTCCAGTCAACAAGCTTAGCTGCTTCTTGATCAATTCTCACCCGACAAGCCTCATTACACACACTACAGTTTACACTGATTCCCCAACCAGTTGGGTAAAGTCTGGAGCCAGTGTAAATAATATCACCTTCACAACTGATAAATCCAGCGACAACAAAACTTCTGTTAGGCACTGTGAAGGTGTCTGTGTTGTAAGGCTCGCTCCAAATCTCCCAGCGACGGCGCTCAATCCCGGACTTAGCAATTGACATTCCGTCTATGACATCCTTCAACAGAACTTCAAGTCGTTCCAGGCCGAAACAATTTGAAGCCATAGATGGTTCATAATCAAAGAGTTCAATCTCAGTCCCTTCTTCTCCATGAAGAAATTCATCGTCACAACAATCACACCACGCCTGTTCCATGGCGGATTCAATCTCATCGATGATACCAGGCTTCCATATTTCCAAAGGCTCAGAGAAGCTGATCTCGTCACAAGTTTCAATCAACTTGTCCTGCATCTCTTCGACATCACTGACTTCCCAGATATGTGGATCGCTGACCGTATCAAGTGGGTCAATTGGTTCACATTCCGAGTCCCCTTCTGGAGGGTCGTCAAGTATTTCGTTCACAGCATCGACTAGCTTGTTCCAATCGTCGATGCTGTATGGCCGATCGACATCATAGAAATCACTCATTCGAATAACCCATGGAGTAAAAGGGCGCGGTACACTGCAGCCTCGGCGTAAGCGTCACTAAGGGCGTCGTGTGGATTTTCATTGTTGACCCCAAAATGCTTACAAAGTGCCTTGAGACCGACCCGTGCAAATGGGACTGGTTCCCCGGCAAAGGACGACCGGTCATTCAGAGCAATGGCAAGTCGCATACCATCACGTGCATGTCCGTGGAAAAGCTGATTAAACAGTTCATAGCCCAACCACGCCCGACCATGCCCAGTCTCGAACTCCCAATTGAACCCGAGAGGAACTATCGTCTTGTTTTCTGGAAGATCAAGTCGCTCCCACCAATCTACAAGTAGATCCGCGACACGTTCGCTAGACGGGGCGTGGATCATCAGATCGGAAAGATCCAATCCGTGAACCTGTCCCGCCCCTGCCTGTGAGCGTTCAGGGAACTTGGGCGCCATGTTGTGGTAAAACGGCCGCAACTCTGGATTCGGACGAAGGTCGGCATTCAGAGGTACCACACCAATCTGGATAATCTCATGGTAGCCAGGAATCAATCCCGTCGTCTCAAAATCGATGGCGGTCAATAGATTCCCATTCAAGTGGACGAGTCCGTTGTAGGTCTTAATCATGCTTCCACCTTTGCTGCGCGACGCGCCTCAACGATCGCCTTGATGTCGGGATTACGTTCCAAGTAGGCGTGCTCATCGAAGGTCTGTGCAAGGTCATCCATCCAGTCGGCAAAACTCAAAGAAGCCTCCAAGGGACGATCATCCCCTTCCGTGTAGGTCTTGGTGTAATGCCGCAACATGAAGATATTTGCCAAGACATGATCTAGATGATGTTCACCACTTTCAGGGTCGATCTCTTCTCCACAATACCACCATTTGAGTAGGTGACGGAAGACACAATCAAAGCAGATACTCCACTTCATGCCTTTGGCCCAATTGAAGGATGAATACTTGAGCAAGCCCCCCATAAACACACGCGACACACCCGCCATGAGATGCATCGGCAACAGTGAGAAACTAACTTTACCCGCATTGGCGCGGGCCCCCGAACCCTTGGCGTCACTGTTCACGTCACCAGCAGCATAGAAATCACTCATGTTCAGTCTTCCTTTATCTTGAGACGGCTGTTAGCACAAATATAGGGTAGAGCATCTTCATCCTTGCAGGGTTCCCAAGAGAGATTCCCGACAAAACGTTGGTTACCACCACCGCTCGCACCGGACGGAGTGTCGGATGGTAACGCCCTTGATGCCTTGGACTTACTCCATTCGTACCTCACCCCTGGATCGAGCCACTTGGCAAACCGATCGTAGAAGTCGGCGAATAGAATCTTGTTCCCAGGAGAGTAGTAACACTGATCAGAAATGAACTCCTCCAAAGGTGACCGCTGCATTTGCTGAGACTGCTGACGTTTGTAGGTATCCACAAGGGGCAAACGCATACGATCATAAACTTGCGGGAGTTCCACAGTCATGAGTGTCTTCATGAAATGAGGTGCTTCTTCTTTCAATTTTTCCAGGAAAGTCTGCTTTGGAATTTCCTCGTCGAGAAGTAAATCTGGCACCTCAATTACCATGATACGTGTGTCACCCATATCTACCGGACAGTTTTCTTGATGATTGGCCATCATCATGAAGTGTAAGGTGTTCGGCTGGGGGTATGCATCCATTCGCATTTTACGAATCCAAAGCACTTTGGAGGTAACCCAATCTTTGATTCGAGCATATGCCTGTGGACTGCCCGCGATGTTCTTCTCTTCAATGACGGCCAACACACCGGTAGCAAGTTCTCCGTTGAAGTTGTTGTTGTTTGTCAAAGCTTGATCGGCTGTGACCACGCCGCCAGTCACTAACAAACTGAGTGCCTCGTGTAAGATTGACTTGCCACTATTTTGGTTGCCAAAAAAGAATAGGAATGGCAATGGTTCGAATGGATCTCGGAAACAACAAGCCGTCCACGCCAGTCCATACTGATATCCATTGCGAATGTTTGCCTCTTGGGCCCAACGCAATTTCTTGAGTTCAGCGTCCAAGTCACAGAAACAATGCGTGAGTACCTTATCCCAGTGTGGATGACATGGAGTTTCTGTGTCGGCAGGTTTGAACTTGAATTGCGGGGCGTTGTAATTCCATTGTCGGCCTCCCGGATATTCGGCTTGGAATGGACAATTCACTAATTCCCAAGGCTGATTGACACACCCACCAAGAACGTCGTCGGCATTTGGTTTAGGAACACCCTGGTTCAAGAGCCAGTTTTTGCATTCGCCCATAGCGCGCCGTTGCCATTTCCCGTTTGTAGATTGAACAAACCAGCCAGCAGATTCACCGGAGGGGGCCACGAGAGTTCTCAAACGATCATCAAATTGGGCAGTACCCAATTGATCTTCAGTATTATCAGTCTTCACCCCAAAGACCTTTTCCCACCAATCACCACGTATCTTAGCCCAACCTGCATCAGGCTTTGTCTCGTCCTTTTCCTTCTTAATCCGCATCACAGCGCGACCGTCTTTGTTAGGTCTAAGAGTGGCTTCGCGGTAAAGAAATTTGTCCTCAAGGACAATATCTTGCCCAATGGCTTTGGCTACTTCAATAGCCTGTTTGACATCATCGAACTGGAACCCCTTGTTGTCCGCAAGTTCCGCGCCACCCAAGGCGCGAGCGGCCGTCTTCAGATCAGGTTCGTGATTGTAAAAGCAGGTGGTCCAATTTTCGCCGTCCTGTTGCCATGTATTTGATTCAGACACACCGGGTGAGAATCGATAGACCTTGAACGCACCATCTGGCAAAGGGAACATGAAACAGTTGGGACTGGCCCTATCGGTGCCTTCTGAGGTTGTCGAGTAGAACCCCTTTAAGTTGAGTTCCTTATTGGTCTCAGGATCGTCAAGCAACTTTTGAAGAGCACACGTGTGTGTCTGAAGCAGGTGATGGTCTGAGACCCAGACCGTTGAATACCCACTTCGGGCAAGCTCGTCAATGATAGCTTTATGGTTGTCGTCCAATGGGACCATCCGCCGAGCCGATGCCAGTTCATCAAAGGGGTCAATGTACTGGTCTTTGATACCTCCAATACGGACCTTGCTCCGTTTACCCTTGACGACATCAATGTGGTCCATCCAGTTGGCTGGTAGGTCATCGACACCAAGAGTCTTCTCGGAGGGTTTCAGGAGTTTTAGACCTTGATTCTCTTCTGTGATCTTCCTATGCCACACCCACATAACCCCACCACAGCAATCGATCTGACGCGCAAAGTCGAAGCCGGTCTCACTGGACATCATACCTAACACGCACCGCGCGAGTGCGGCGTGTTCGGTGTGATTGGCGGTCGGCACCTCGTCTACGTAAACATAGAGGTGGATGCCCTGGCCCCCGGTGCTCTTCCGAACCTCAACGAATGGAAGTGCTTCGGCCGCTCGTTGAACTTCTAACAACTGGTCCTCATTGATTCCAACACCAGCAGCATGGTCGGTCAAAGCATCAAAGTCGAAACCCAGCCACCGGCTGCATCGCTTCTTCCAGTCCCATCCGGTGGAACCGATACCCTCGGCGTGTTCTTCCAGAGGCCAGGAGAGCTTGTAATCCTTGAACTTGGGATCGGCCATGGCATTCTTGGGGATGCGAACATTCCACCACTGGTCGACACCGTCTGTCCAGGTGGCTCGCTTGCCATGAACGGGTTCGCCGTTCCCGGCGGCGACGTTGGTTTGTGTCTCCATCGCGGTTCCGTGTTCAAGATAACGATCAAGTAGATCCTGGCCGGGATGTTCTGCCCGCCGGGCCCGTAGAAAGTCAACAATGGCCTGGCTGATGAACTTCTGTGACATGTGGTCTCCTTCCAGAGTGTGAACGGTCTGTGGGGGAAGTTGGATGTTGTGACCCTCTTCCCCTAATCTCTTATAATGGAGTAGAAAATGACGAAAAGGTAACGATCTTTTCGGAAAATACCGAAATTCTTCGAAGAAATCTTAGACCAATAACTGTAAATACTTGGTATTTCACCACTTAGGACCGAAAAGTACTCAATTAAGTAATAAGGAAGAATACTAAGCAACTTAGATGTAAAGATATGAATAGTGCTTATAGGGTATATGGACTCGGAGTATTTACTCCTTCGGTCACCTGGGGAGAATTTTGGAAAATTTCCAGAATTCCGTAACCTTTTCAGCAAATCAGCCTCCATTATAAGAGATTAGGGGAAGAGGCTAACATGCGACTGGCGAATGAATGATCAAATCCAGACCATACCAACCAACCAACTTGTGGACCCCTGGGTGCTCCTCAGGCCGGTCCTTACGGGTTCGGTCGAGTATCTGGAAATGCTGCATTCCCTCAAAGAAAAGGGGTTCCTCAACTCGATCTCAGCCCGGCCAAGCACCAAACAACCTGGTCACTTCGAAGTCATTGATGGTATGTGGAGGACGACATGTGCCCGAGAATTGCGGTTTGACACCGTCCCGTGCATCATCAAATACAACATCACAGACGATGATGTACTCGCACTTCAAGTCCAAGCGCAAGCCATACGCCCCGAAACGAAACCGACAGAGTATGCCCGACAACTGAGGCGAATCCAGAAGGCAAAGCCAGGGATCACCCTTAGAGGATTAGCGAACCTGGTCAACAAAAGTCCGCAGTGGATCAGCAAACAACTAGGACTGTTGAAACTTGAGCATCAACATCAAAAAGCAGTTGATAGGGGTGAGATCCCTTTAGCAAACGCTTATATGCTGGCGAAGATACCACCGAGGTTGCGATCAGAGTATACCGCACAAGCCAAGGTGATGTCAATCAAACAGTTCAAACCTCTCGCAGCGGGGGTGATCAAACAATTTCGTGAAGCCGTTCGTCAAGGAAAGCTGGACGCATTTTTCACCGAGGATTTCACACCACAAGCTTACCTCAGATCACTAAAAGATGTTGAGACTGAGTCGCGGACACAAACGGAAGCCCCTTTGATACTCACTGCTGATGGATGTACAACACCAATGGATGGTTGGAATGCAGCACTCCAATGGATGATGCATCTCGATCGACGCAGTGTGGAGGGGCAGGAGCAGGCCGCGAGGGCAAAGGTTCGTAAGAGGTGGTCCAATACCAAGGAGACTTAATGGCATAGAACTTACAATTCGAATTTTCAATACAATCTTTTCAACCCTTTCAATCAGAGGTATCTCATGTCTGACACTGCTTTGGTCCCTGTCGATTACACCCAGCTTCCTTCCACACAGATTGGCTCCGATGATGGCTTTACCGATCTCGCGAAAGGTGGTGATTTCTTAGCCCGTCTTCAACTCTGTTCCAAGGACAAGTATGTGCTTGGAGGGCAGATTCCTCCCGGTAGTTGGGGAATTCCTGAGAGTGCTGACAAGATTACCAACTTGGGTAAGTCAGTCGACGTGGTCCCGTTCGCACGGCGTCCGAAGGCCGTAGACTTGAGCGACAAGGCTGCGATCATTAACAGCTATGATATGGAGTCCGCCGAGTTCAAACGAATTCGAATCAAGGCTGGTACTAAGGACTCCGGTTGTATGTTTGGACCCAGTTTCCTTGTGTTCGAGCGATCGTCCGGCCGTTTCCTGGAGTGGTTTTGTGGTTCTAAGACCAATCGGATTGCCGCCAAGAGTATGTATCCGTATCTCACTTTGAGTGAGGAGGACATCGCGGCACGCAGGCTTGAAAACGTTGAGGCACATGGGCCTTTGCCTTTCACGATGAACATCGAGTTGTTGACGAAGGGTGATTTCAAGTGGCACGCGCCTGTCGTAGTCCCCTGCTCAACGCCATTCGATGAGATTTCTGTCAAACAGATCATCTTCGAAATGGAACGTTTCCTCAATCCGCCGGTTTCGGACGTGGAAAAAGTTCCTGAAAATGAGGCAGGATCGGCACGCGCCCGATAATTCCGTCAACTCTGAGGCGTTTTGCTGTATAATACATACAGAGAGGCAACGTCTCAGATAACAACTACCCCACCGGGTCGACTTCTATAGACCGACTCTGTCCAACGGAACTGAAGGTAGGTGTGCGTTGGTCTCAATCCAACCTGTGGTTGGGTGAAGGGGACCTTCAGGGTGGGTATCATTTCTCGAAAGGTACAACATGCAATTCCTCAAGAGTCTTCTGAAGAACAAGTGGGTACTCATAATCATACTTGCTCTTCTCGCTTTAGCCGGTGGTGGGGTTTACTCGGATCAACTCACGGAGATGATTCAGAAACTCCTCTCTGGGACGTAGTGTGTAAACGTAGCTCCAGCAGGAGCTATTACAATTCGATCAAGGCCAGTAACGCCGTCTCCTCCGTTGCTGGCCTTTTGTATTGCGGTGTTGAGAAGGGGTATCTCGTGGGTCTCATAAGCCCACCTACGCAGGTTCGAATCCTGCCGCCGCAACTTAGGTGTCACCATGCAAGCTAACGCTATTCTGATCCAACAGCCCGATATCGACTTTCACAGTTTTCTGAAGCTGAGTCACAAGATGTTTGGCTACAGTTTGGCATCAACAGTGGACGCCAGTCCCAGAAAACTGAGTCACTCGGAACGGTTCCTTAGCTGCTTGGCAGCCCTAAACGATCAACAAGCTCCGGTGTGCTTGTCACCACATCTGTTGACCCATGTCTCGTTCTCTATTTTGATTGTTGCCAATGATCGAGACATGATGGATACACTTCAATATTGTTCCGGGATGCCATTCGTTATTGGAGACACAGTTGTGCGTGACATTCAGGCCGCCGTGGTGACAGGTACTATGGCCCAGTGGCGCGATGCTGTCATCTCAGGTTGCCAACCTGAAGTGGAATACTCAGTTCGTGTCCTATTCAATAAACTTCTTGGGATTTTCGAACTGGCCAAGTTGAACGTATGGAAAGATTGCGAACGCACGCAGGCCCAAGACAACACTATCCTGATAGAGGATTTGCGGTGAGCATCAAAGACATCAAACTTCAGTTGCGGACACCAAGTGGGACTCTCATTCGCACACCGGCGAAGATCGAAGTCACCGATGGCCGTGTGTATTTTGTCCAGAGTGCCTTTGCTCTGAAAGATGAGATAAAAGCCATGAAGGGATCCAAATGGCATGGTTTTGAGGATGAGAACCCACGCAAGATTTGGTCTGTGCTTGATTGCTTCCGTAATCAATTCCAACTCGGCTACTTGATGGGTGAGGATGTTTATAAGTGGTTTGATAGGCCCTTGGTGGAACACACCTACGAACGACCATTGATGCCTCACCAGTGCGACATGTCGAACCACGGTTTGACATACCATTATCAGATCTGGGGCGCAGAGATGGGCGTCGGCAAGACGCTTTCTGCTCAGGAAGTAATTGAACGTTCTGGTGTCAACTATTGGTACTGGGTTGGCCCAAAGACCAGTTTGCCGAATATCCAACGGGAGTTTCGGAAGTGGTCTTTCGACGAAACACGGGCTAAGATTGAGTACATGACCTACGAGCGTCTCGTGCGTGTCATGGACGATTGGAAGCCTGGGAATCCACTTCCTCAAGGGGTGGTGTACGACGAATCATCCAAGTGCAAGACGGATACCAGTCAACGCTCCAAAGGTGCTCAAAAGCTGTCCGACATGATCCGGGACACGTATGGCTGGGATGGCTACACGATACTCATGTCTGGAACTCCATCACCAAAGAAACCAACTGATTGGTGGAGCCAATGTGAGATAGCCTGGCCCGGCTTTCTACGCGAAGGTAGCGTGAAAGCGTTGAAAGCGCGGCTGGCATTCCAGGAGCAGCAGACGTTCGATTCTGGCACGTTCTGGAAGACGACAGGGTGGAAAGACAATATTCTCAAGTGTAACAAGTGCGGCTTGTTGCATGCAGAAGGTATCCACGAGATTGATGTCTATGGGGACAATGAGGAGTACCACGAGTTTGAGCCATCAAAGAACGAAGTCGCTTATATGTTCGAGCGTCTCAAAGGGTTGGTGGTGGTCAAGCACAAGAAGGACTGCCTAACCCTACCTGAAAAACGGTACCGAAAGATCGTGTGCAAACCTTCCGCTTCGATATTGCGGCTCGCCAAGGTCATCGCGGATTCAGCGCCTAGTGCTATGACCGGCGGCACCTTGTTACGGGAACTATCGGATGGGTTCCAATACAGGGATGTGGATGATGGCACACGTCCGTGCAACCATTGCAAGGATGCTTGCGGAGAAGTTGATGAATGGTTTGACCCAGATGACGAACATCGAACGTACCAGGACATTGATATGCTTGCGCCAGAGCGAGTCGCCCACCTGGAGAAACGACGAGTTCGGTGTCCGAAATGCAAGGGCTCGTGCGAGATTAAGAAGACAAAGCGTATCGCTCGCGAGATACCCTGTCCAAAAGAGACAGCCTTTCGTGGACTCCTTGAAGAATGCGAAGAGACAGGTCGAATTGTGGTTTTCGCTGGATTCACTGGGTCAGTCGATCGTTGTGTCAACATCTGTCATAAGGAAGGATGGTCTGTCGTCCGTTGTGATGGGCGCGGTTTCCAAGTGACAAACAAGGACGGTAATATTCTGACGGACAGCGAAGCCTTGGATTTCTGGGCGGACTTGGAGAACAATCCGGAAGTTGCTTTTGTCGCCCATCCTGAATCGGGAGGTATGTCCCTCACATTGGTGGAGTCAAGGATGTCCGTCTACTGGTCGAATTCGTTCAAACCGGAGTATCGCGGTCAGAGTGAAGATCGAATTCACAGAAAAGGCATGGATGAGAATCTTGGATGTACCATTGTTGACCTGGTCCATCTGCCCACCGACGAACGTGTCCTACAAATCATCCGCGAAAACAGGAAACTCGAACTGATGACACTTGGAGAGCTAGTTGACGACATCGACTGGGCTACATCCGGGGAAGGAACGGAGATCGTGGAGCTATGACCAGGACACGACTGTACATCTCGATTGACATGGATTGGATGACGCATATTGAGACCCCTGGGAAGGAATTCCTGACCGCTGTTGTGTCTGGGCTACGGGCCTATGGGGAAGAACTCAGTGCGTTTGAATACGAAGATGATGGTATCTTCATGGTGGAGACGTACTGTGAGGGCCGCGATAGCGAGGTCATTGAGGACATTGTGTTTGAGGGCCTCCTTGAGTATTTCCCCGACCTTCATGACTCGGCGATTGACATTGAGATTGATCTTTCAATCGATCTCGGAATCTAGGTATTACTCTTTCTGAACAGGAGATTTGCGATGAGACAGCTTTTGTTTTGTGCTCTGCTTTGTGTGGCGACGGCTGTGAGTGCCGCCCCTGTAACTGATCAGACAATCATTGACAACTTGCAAGGGATCAGCGTGACGATCAGTGTTGATGGACGAGGACGAGGATCGGGTACGATGTTCACTCGTGAGGTCGAGCCCGGCGTCTACAAGTCTTTTGTTTGGACGGCAGGTCACGTCATTGAAGATCTACGTACTGAACGATCTGCCATTGATAAGGAGACTGGTACCAAGAGGATCGTAGTCGGTTTCAAGGATTGCCAGATTTATCAAGAGACTATCCAGGACGGGCGTAAGGTCCAGCAGGAATACCTTGACTGTAAAGTCATCTGTTACAGCAATTGCGAGACTGGTGATGACCAGGGAGTGTTGGAAGTTCGTCTGAGAAACTACACACAAGCGACTGCGACGTTCTATCTCGGCGACGAGATTCCCGGTATCGGTACCGAATTGATTCATGTTGGAAGTTTGCTTGGTGACATTGGATCGTGTTCGTTCACGACTGGCGTCACGTCGCAAGTCGGACGATTGCTTGCGCTCGACCCTGAATACGCTGAAGTTGTGTATGATCAAACATCGGCTGTATCGTTTCCCGGTTCGTCAGGTGGTGGTGTATTCAACCAAGAGACTGGCCAATACGTCGGTATGCTGACGGCAGGTATTCGTGATGCTCAGGGTTTTGCTTGGTACGTACCTGTACGACGTATGCGAGACTGGGCCAGTAGTGTCAATATGGAGTGGGCCATGGACGCGAGCGTCCCCATGCCTAGTGCTGAAGACATCAAGGACATTCCGCTCGACGACGGTCGATGATCTGTGATTCTCTTTACAACCCCGCAGGCAACCCTGCGGGGTTGTCTTCTCACATTTAAGGACATACCATGTCACGAAAGAAGATCACAAAAGAAAACGTAGCGCAATTGAAAGCCGATCTCAAGGTGATTGGGGCGAAGCAAACCGATATCGCTGCAAAATACAAAATCAGTCGATCTCTCGTTAGCGATATTGCGAACGAGCGGGTACACAAGGATGTTCCTTGGCCCGGCGACAAGCCTACGCCCAAACGTGCTGCTGGTCAACGGAAGCCCTTACCTGACTACGATCCCACTGATCGACGTGTCTTGGAATTGGAAGCTGAAGTTCATCATCTCACAGACGAGAGGAATCGTGAACGGCGAAAGGTCAAGGCTGGTGCCAAGATCGAAGGTTTGTTCAAGGCAATGGGGGAGGTCTTGGAAGATCGAATTACCCCCATCAAACCCTTGCCGCCCGCCCGCAGGAAACCTACTAAGAAAGGTTTGATCTCGGAGCACGCGGTCCTTCATCTCAGTGATGGTCATCACGACCAGGTGGTAATGCCTGAGGAATGCGGCGGGCTGGAGACGTATGACTTTCCGATCAGTTGTTGCCGTGGCGAACGCTTGGTGGACACTACAATCCAATGGACACAGGAAACGCTCGCGGCGAGTCATACCTTTCCCGTATTGAACGTGTTGGCCTATGGTGATTTTACTTCGGGTGAGATCCATGGCGCGGCTGGGCGATCCTACTTCAAACGTGTGATGAAGAATTGCATCGCCACCGGAAAGCTTCATTCTTTGATGTATCGAGATCTGGCACCATACTTTGACCAGGTGAATGTCGTCTATGTCCCTGGCAATCATGGTCGTCGGACATCAAAGAAAGATTACCATGGGGCGCACGACAATTGGGACTACTTGATCGCCAAGATGGCAGAGCAGTACTGTGTGGATCTGGATAACGTCAACTTCTTGATTCCGGACTGCTGGTCAGTGAATCTTGATATCAACGGTGTGGGTTTCAATATCGCTCATGGTGATGATATCCGCTCCAGTCTTGGCATCCCATTCTATGGCCTACAGCGGCGACAAGGACAATTGCAAGCGTTGGCTCCATTTCAGGAAGGTCCACGAGTTCGCTATTTTTGTGTTGGCCATTTTCACCAAAAGGGATTGATGGGTAAGCATGATACTGAGATTATCATGAATGGCCCCTGGCCAGCGACGGATGCATACGCATTCAATGCTCTTTCTGGGTACACGGAGCCTTTCCAATGGCTGCATGGTGTGAACAAGAAGGGTATCACGTGGCGGATGGATGTCCGCTTGAAGGATGCCGAGAAGGAAGTCATTGGACCCCAACGATACTGCATCGAGGTTGACTGATGAAATTACTGAGACCATTCACAGGGACTGGTTCCGTGTTCTTTCCGATCGGCTTACCACCTCATGGCACGTGTGAGTTTTCCACGGCGCGGTGTCGTAAGTATTGCTACATGGATGACCCAAGTGACTTCGATGAGGAGACACGGGTTTCGTGGTCGGAGACCTGGGACATTCATGCAGCCGTGACGACAGCGTCCGTTTGTGAAGTCCGAGACCGGTTCCTGGAAGATCTTGATGGTTTGCAAACGAATATTTTGTCCTGGTTTGGATCGGGTGATTGTCCAACAGGGGATGTGGATCGAATTTCAACTCTGATCAATTTGATGCCCAAACGAATTGTTCAAATGGGCTTCACGCGAAATCGAGAGTTGTGGGAACGGCACAAGGATGTGTTTGCGCTCACGGTCGAAGCCCTGGAGGAAATTACCGATCCAGACGCATTGTATTCCGTACCGGATTACGAGGCGGAAACTTCAGTCATGTACATTCCAAACCATGAGATCAGAGGTGGATTTTGTGGTCCAATACTCTGCCAAGATCGGGATCGTACCCGTGAGGATTTGTCACACTACATCAACTGTCGCACGTGTTATCGCCTGGGCACAGGCTGCTTTGACAGAAAGGACCAACAATGACACAAGACAGTCTGTTTGAAAAGTTGTATGGGGATCAAGAACCTCGTCCGGAGGAGGAGTGTACGGTGGTTCCTCACTTGAAAGCCCGCAGTGCGAGAACCTATTTGGAGTACCTGAAAAATGGACGACAACCTGGAGATCCACGTAAGCCGGACACCGGCAGCGAATCGGATTGATTCCACGCATTCAGAGGTGCAACCATGATCGGATGGATAGGGTCAATCTGTTTCGCAGCGTGTGGAATACCACAGGCATTACAATGTATCCACCAAGGGCATGCTAGGGGGTTGTCTTCTCTGTGCTTGTTCCTCTGGCTGGCCGGTGAAGTGTGTTACGTGATTGCTGTCTTGACGGAATTTGGGTGGGTGGCATGGATGCTGACGAACTACGTCATCAACATCATGTGCTTGTCGTGGATCATTCGATACAAGTTTTGGCCGAGGACCTCATGACTGTTAGGATCTCAAAACAACCTATTTACGAAATCACTTTCTCGTTGGGGGACAGGGTTGGAAACGTTGTCTCGCAGTTTCGGATGGTCGGATTGCCAAGTCAGTTGAAGATCACTTCTTTCCTACTGAGTACCATCACCAAGATGCAAGATACGGTGTCTCCAGAAAGTGGCCTGCCGTCAACCGAGTGTTTGAGGTATCAACAGTGTTGGTTCTTGCTGAAGATTTTGGGGATGCCACCCTTAGGTGAGTTAAAGGAATTCTGGCTTGGAGGCACACTTGTGGGTCATCTTTCTGTGATGAAAATCGATGACGCAATTCAAGTGGATATGTAGCGTCGGCGCCCTGTGGTGTAGCTCAATTGGTAGAGCGGATGACTGTTAATCATCAGGTTGCAGGTTCAAGTCCTGCCGCTACAGCTTTGATGTCATGGATAACAGGTAAGAATCCCACTCACTGAGAGACGCCGGTTCGACTCCGGGTGGCATCCCCTTAAAAGGAAATCATCGTGTACCTAGAACTCAAAAGCAAAATCATCGTCGCCAAGAAACCTCATCAATGTGAATGGTGTGGTGAGACGATTCACCCTGGCGTGATGGCGCAGTATCGAGCGTACGTGTACGATGGAGAATTTAATCACGGGTGGATGCACATGGACTGCCATGATGCCATAGGGAGTATTGATTGGGAAGACGGTGATACCTGGTCGCCAGGGGACTTCAAGAGAGGCTCGACGTCACATGTTTGACAAAATCACGTATGCCTACTGGAAGATCTTACCATATGACTGGCGGCCGGGCCAGATTTGGTACCGACTGAAGTGTTTCTTCTGGCATCGCTATACCACGATGAAGCCTCGTTACCTTCACCACACCTGGTGTGATCGTTGCGAGATCATGCCACACATGATGTTCGAAGTACTCACACGGTTCATTGATGATGAATGTTCCCCGGGTTATGTCCAGTGGTATGGCGAGGAGGGCCACAAGATCACTGTTAATGACCAGGAGAAATACGTCCTTGACGAGATGAAGGATCTTGTCGCGTGGTGGGACACAGTCTGGAATAGTGAGTGGGAGGAAGTGCAGGACATCCTCTGGGCCGAGGCTCACAAGCACGATCCGACTTCCGAGTGGACTGAGTATGGTGATGCTAAGCCTGGCCTCTCATATTGGGACCCTCAATTTACGGAAACTGAAGACGGTGAGCTTTGGCACGTGTGCCTCCGTGCTGTTAGCAAGCTTGAACGCATCATGCACAAGAAGCGCGAAGACATGTTGCATCGCATGATAACAATCATCCCTTACCTGTGGACCTAACATGAGGCGTCTTGACTTGCCAGTCACAAATGGGGCTGTAATGGTTGAAGTTGAACTAGGTGAACCCGTATACATTGGCCGTTATCTCCAACTGATGCCACGGGTAAATTGTACACAATGTGGTCGACGGTTCTGGACCATTCCGAGTATCGACAAGGGGACTTGTCCTAAGTGTCAAGGTGTGATATGAATCAAAAGCAACAGATTTACGATTGTAAACTCTTGAAGCATCGGATGCGGACTGCACAAGCCCAACGTGCTGAAGCGGAGTGGGAGGCCGTCAATGCAGAGTACCGTACAACTGATGTCGAGGAGGATCTGAGACACAATCGACTTCGACGACTCCAGGAGATGGACGACACGAAAGAACGGAAGCGTCTAGAGAAGGAACAACAGCGGCCGTCCCGCGCCCTTTGGCCGGAAGTGTTTTGGGAAGCTCACAAGGAGAAATGGGCATGTGAGCATTCCGGAGTGGTTGCCTATGGTGATTCGCCCGAGATTGCCTGTGAGAACTTCGATCAATTGTGGATGTTTGGCCATGGAACGACTGGAACAGTATGACACTTTCGCGATCTCAGTCAAGGACATTTCGTACGACCCCTCATTCAATTGCCGAGGTGCCTTCACGGCTCAGTCTGTCAAAGATTTGGCGGACTCCATTAAGGAAAACGAACTCCAATTCCCGATCGTTGTTCAGCCCAGAGATGGAGGCTCTTATCGCCTACTTGCTGGCCATAGGAGATTCAAAGCCGTCACGATCTTTCTGAAGTGGGAAACGATTCCAGCAACCATCCGACATGATCTCACAGAACATCAAGCTCGAATACTAAACTTTACGGAGAACCTCGAACGCAAAGATCTCAACATCCTGGAGGAGGCCCAGGCGATTCAGCATCTATACCCCGGCGGTGTGTCTCTCAGGACGGCAGCCAAGGATTTGAAGCGGTCGACTCAGTGGATCCATGTGCGATTACGTTTGCTGAAGTTACCAGAAGAGGTGCAGAAAAAAGCGGCGGCGGGACTTCTTTCAGCTTTGAACATTGAAGCCATTTGCCTATTACCTGAAGACGAGCAGATCAAAGCAGCATATGGGATCATCAAATCAAAAAGGGAGAGGGGGACACACGCTCGCCTACCTACCAAGTATCGACGCCGAATTCGACCCAGGAAAACGAAAGAACAGATCAGTAAAATGGTGTCCATGTTAATGGATGCTGAAATTGACGGACTTCCATTGAGGTTGCTAGCGTGGGCAGCAGGATACGTCAGTGATGAGGAGATAAGGAATGACATCCATGAGCAACGACCACAATATCGATTCGGACGCAGTGGACAAGATTCTTTCGGGCGAGATTCATGTTGACAGACTCAAAGCCGGAACTGTCATTCTTGTCGAGACAGAGGATGCCATCTACGAACTTGAGGTGCTCAACCCCGAGACCGCAATGGTTGAAGTCAACACCAATGACACACGGCTCAAGGAAATTCAAGCAGCCCTTATCAATGGTCCCATACGATGGGGAAGTTGTATGCCCCTGGTTTTGACCACTAACTCAACGTTGTATAGTCGTAAGTGTGTTGGCGCCACGATACGTGGTGATGGCTGGTCTTATGACGTGTTTTAGGTAAAGGGTCGGAAACAGTGTGGACTCAATCCACTGAACCTATAACCACGTGGCTGGTGACTAGGGTAGCCTTGGTAGCGTCTGTCTGGCAAACAGGTGAACCCACGTGATGTACACCGACCCTTTGCCTACGCCGCCATAGCTCAGTCGGCAGAGCAGGTGTTTTGTAAACATCAGGTCGTAGGTTCGAACCCTACTGGTGGCTCTCATGAAATGGTACGAATACGAAAAGCGAGGTTGGTGTTGGTCAATCGGATTTAATCCGAACTACGGAGGGTATTACGCGCAGGCATATCGGGATTTGCCGAAACAACCTGATGGTAAGAAAGGTCGCATTCGCGTCAATGGCGGATGGGTATTCCGCGAGGTTGTGATCGAGGGTGGACGGACCATCGCTGAAGCAGAAAGCAAAACACAACAACGTCTTGATTCCATAGACAGCTTAGGAGACTCACCATGAAACATATTGTGTACCTAGCAGGGCCAATTACGGGTTGCAGTTACGACAACTGTACAGATTGGCGGGGGTGGTTTGAAGATGAACTGAACAACGATGAAGTTCAAGCTCTCAGTCCAATGCGCGGTAAGCACTACTTACAGCATTTGGATACGATTGCACACGACTATCCAGATCATGTTATGTCATGTCAACGCGGGATCATGGTGCGTGATCATTTCGACACAAAGCGTGCGACGGTCTTACTTGTCAACTTGCTAGGTGCTGAGAAAGTCAGCGTCGGGACAGTAATGGAAATGTCCTGGGCTTGGGATAATGGCATCCCTGTGGTTTGTATCATTGAAGAAGAGGGAAATATCCACGACCATCCCATGCTGCGAGAAACGATTGGCTTCCGTGTCACGTCCGAAGCCGAAGCTCTGCATATTGTCAAGACGATCCTGTGGAGTTGATCCATGCTGAAATTACGAGTTATCACGGTTTGTAACAATCTGCCAGAGTGTGCAAACTGTGGCTGCAATTGTACATTGTACAACAACGAATTCCCACACCTTTTGAAACAGATCGATGATACGTGTGAGGAGTTTGTGGTTGCTGATGACGGGAGATATTGGGATTGTAGAGAGTTTTTCAACTACCACAATTTGACTGCTTTGTGGGTAGCCCCCAATGAACTCAATAATTAAGGCATCTGATGCTGAAACTCTATCTTGATTCTGAGACTTGTGGCCTCCATTCGATGCCGGTCCTCTTGCAGTATGCAATTGAGGATGGGCCAATCACTCTATATGACATCTGGAAGAATCGAATCGGTAAAACTCTCCGTCTCATCGAGAGTTGGTTGGAATATTGTATCGTTGGTTTCAACCTGTCTTTTGATGTCTTCCAACTGGTGAAGCTGTACACGATATTTCGATTGTGTCCACTTGACTGGATCCCTGAGCAACACATCAACGAGATCGCCGCGAAAGAGATGTACGGCCGTGATGGGCCTGCCATCAAGTTTGCGAGTGCTCTCGATCTCATGCTCCACTCCCGTAAAGGGGAATACCAATCTCTCATGGCCCGGAAGGACATTAAGATCCGGAAGGTGCCAACTGCCTTAGCGTATGCGCTGGCCGATGAACTTGAGGATCGTGTGGAAATTGACAACATCTTCTTCGCCAAAAAGTCCGACCCAGAAGCTCCACGTTGGTCTGTATTCGACCGTGAGATAGAGGGCGAGTTTGACGAGCATTTCAAAGATGTGGTACTCAAGTTTAGTCCTGCGGGCGGCTTGAAATTCCTTGCCGAGTTTGCTATGGGATACAAGCCAAAGTACCACTACGAAGATGTGGAGCCTCCAAAGGACTGGTACCCGATCGAATTGGGGTATGCGCCTTTCGCCAACGCAATCTCCACGGTCGAGAAGAATTGGGAGGTCTGGCGCCCGGACAAGAAAGGTGAGCCTAAGCTGGTGGGGAAAGCATGGCCTGCTTGCATCCAGAAATTCATAGACCACTGGGCATACAATGAACCGGCCCGGGAGTACGCGAACGATGATATTGTGTACACACGGGCTTTGGACGAGCATTTCAAATTCCCGGAAATTGGGGACGATGATTCGATCTTGTCAACCATGGTCCCGGTGGTCCGATGGCGAGGGTTCAAGATTGATATAAAAGGCATGCGGGAGCTTCGTACTAAAGCTCAAGTCAAGGTGGATGCATCACCCATCAACACAAACACACATACTCAAGTTAGAGCTTACGTTGAAGCGGCGATGGATGAGACAGAGCGGTTGGCGGTCGATACCACGTGGGGCCAGTCGACTAAAAAGGCGAACCTCATCTCGATCCGAGACTGGGAAATCACACCGGAAGAGGCTGGGGAAGCATGTACCAAATGTGAAGGGAAAGGTTGTGCTCGGTGTGTGGATGGTTTGATGTGCGCAGATGCTCAACCTTGTGGTGAGGAGATGGGTAACCATCCGGCCGCCTACCGGGCCAAGGAAGTCATGGACATCAAGATCGCCGCTAAGGAGGTTGAGCTTTATGACAAACTCATCTTAGCGGGAAGATTCCACGCAAGTTTTATTGTGGTTGGGACCAAGAGTTCCCGCATGGGCGGATCTCTAATGAAGGGGGATGGTCTCAACTCACAAGGGATCAAGTCGACCAAGGAAGTTCGACGGTGCTTTCCGTTAGCGTGGGATGGATTTACTTTGTGCGGTGGTGACTTTGATTCGTTCGAAGTGACACTAGCCGATGCGGTATACAATGATCCGTCGTTGAGACGTGACCTGATCAAGAAGATTCCGTGTCCTTTCTGTGACCACATGGGAGATTGTGGTGAGTGTGATGACAACGGTGAAGTGCGTCAGAAGATTCATGGATTGTTTGGTATGGCCATTTTTCCTGGGCATACCTATGCCCAAATCCTAGCCTCATCAGGTACTGAAAACGACATGTACCTGAAGGGCAAGTCGGGCGTGTTCGCCATGATTTATGGTGGCACCTGGGAAACCTTGGTGCGCAATTTGAGCATCAAGGAAGAGGTGGCTAAGGAAGCCATGGAAAACTTCGACAAGGCATACCCAGGGGTGGCCAAAGCCCGTGAGCGTACGTTCGATGCTTTTTGCTCGATGCGTCAGCCGGGTGGTGTTGGGTCCCAGGTGATCTGGAAAGAGCCCGATGACAAGATCGTGACATTTCTTGGCTTCCCTCGTTATTTCACATTAGAGAATCGTATCTGCAAGGCGATGTTTGAATTCGCCCAGGCGCCACCCAAGGGCTGGAGAAATCATCCAGTTAAGGTGTGGCGGCGTGACCGTGTGCAAACGGCCGGAGGTGCGGTTGCAAGTGCCTTGTACGGAGCAGCCTTTGGATTACAGCAGGCCAACATGCGAGCCGCCGCCAACCACGAGATTCAATCCCCTGGTGGACAGATCACCAAGCACGTTCAGCGAGCGATCTGGGATCTTCAACCTGTTGGGGTCTCCGAACTCATTGTTGCTCCGCTCAACGTACATGATGAGATCATGTGCGTGACGCATCCTGAGTACGTGACCAAGGTCACAGACGCTGTGCGCCCTATTGTAGAATCCTATCGACCACAAGTCCCGTTGATCGGCCTGACCTGGAACGAACACCAGGACAACTGGGCTGAGAAGAAGGGCGGCTCAAAAACTGTCAAGATGTGTGCCCTGGAGATGGAATAATGTATGTAGATGAAGAAAAGAAGGTGGCCTTCATTGCCCACCCACGGACAGCCTCATCAGCTACTGGACACGTTCTTACGCAACTCGGTTTCACACAATGGGTCAACCATCACGGTTTCAAACCGGAATGGGATCTCTCAGGGTGGACTGTCTTCTCAACGGTTCGAGATCCGTTCGACGTGATGGTGTCGTGGTACTACCACAAAAAGCGGCATCAAGAGGAAACGTTCCAAACGTGGTTGCCGAAATTTATTGCCGTGTCCAATGAATATCTGGATCAAGGCATGTTCTTCGGATTCGCATATTGCACCCATGTGATGAGTTACGAGACACTACAAGAGGATTTCGATTACATCATGGATGTAACAGGTTTTCCACAGACGGAAATACCATTTAGGAACGTTTCACAGGATAGGCCTGACACACCCTTGTCTGAGTTCTACACACCCAAACTCGTCAAACTGATGCAGGCATACTTCGGCGAAGAGATTCACCAGTTAGGGTATGGGTTACCACTATGAACACTATTTACTATGTTGTTGAATACCGTGCTCGTGACACTGGTTATTGGACAGAAGAAGAGTTGTTCAAGCCCGAGTACAAGATCACCAAAACCATCAGTCCTCGTAGTTTCCTTTTCTTTACATGGGAGAAGACTGTCACCGAGTGTCACAATCAAGAGGAAGCAGGAGATGCCGCAAGGGTCAAGGCACTCAAGTGCGCAAGATCACTACGCGATAAAGATGTCTGCGTGAGATCATGTACTCGGATTGCGGATTATGAGTGGTGGTCTACCATCTGGGAGAATGGAAAGTTCAAGGATTGATAAGTTTGTTTATCAACTCACACAAGAGGTGAAGTTATGTTAATCAGTGACACGTTTGAGTTCGAAGACACGGTCAGTGGTCTGAAATTGAAGGTCATCCCTCGCGGGGGTCGGAATGTTCTACATATTGAGCAGATCGGAGAACCGGAGTCCCTCGACCGAGATTTCCTCTTCACGGCGAGTGGGGAATTTGATGGCGTCGGACGGTGTGTTGCCCCTGCTTTCAGTGAGAACCGTTATGCAGGTATTGGCTAATGGCCAAGATTCAACGGGCAAAACATGGGCCAGAATGGCACATCCAAAAGAAGCTGGTGCAATACCTAAAGGACCGGGAGTGGGTCGTTGAGGTCATGCACGGAAATGCCTTTCAGCAGGGCATACCAGATCTGTGGATCTTCAATCGCAAGTGG
>Ga0209976_10000103_pt1 | contig 58217 bp, 51 predicted proteins | sample SumtaG_FD_182806 | JGI IMG/M metagenome (GOLD analysis project Ga0209976, IMG submission 182806) | Deep subsurface microbial communities from Indian Ocean to uncover new lineages of life (NeLLi) - Sumatra_00157 metaG (SPAdes) (version 2) | ecosystem: Environmental > Aquatic > Marine > Oceanic >... | reverse complement strand
GGGCCATGGCGGTCACCAGGCCGCCTGAACCGGGCTCCACCGACCATGCGTCGCCCTTTTTGCTAAGGGAGACGGGGAGGCGGTTAGAGATGGCGACAAGTCGGGTTTTCTTCGGTTGGGCCACGATCTAAATCCCTTTTGGTTGAAACGATCAGCGGCGCCTCGGCGGTCAGGACTCCTTTCCCGCTGCCCGGCACCGCTCATCAACTCATTATAACATAATAACATACCCGAACTTCTGGAGGTCAAAAGTTGATGGCTTCGCAAAAAGTCATCAACGCGCCCCGAAGGAAAGCGAAAACCACGCTTTTCGCTTTCCGATGAGCAAAAAGCCACGAATGGACTTTTTGCGACCCTATCAAAAGTCGAATTGTGGCTGAAAAGCAGTACCTGGTTCCTGGATCCTGGTTACCAGGTATCAGTTGATTTTTCGAGTTAAGGCTGTTTTCTTCTCCTCGTATTCAACTCTGTCGATCTCACCGAGAGCATATCTCCCGTCCAGTACATCCAGGGCTGAATCGGATGGGGAAGCAATATGCTCCTCATGTGAATCGTCAGCGTGCCGGCCCATCATGCAGAATCCCCTGCCCCTCATTCCGATGAAGCAAAATGCCATCATGACCAAAGGTATTATCCACCAGTATGTTCCCCATAAAGTTACGTCAGCATACATTTGAATCACCTCCTTTTGACTCTATAGACGAAAGGAGGGAGGAAAAGGATACTGCTTTCGCGGTTTCAATATAAAAAGTTTCAGGTTTCTGGTAGGGAAATTTGATATGGGAACTGCAAATTGGGGTATTAGAAATTGAATATAATAATGAGGCAGGGAGGCAGGTGTCAGAGCACTATTGATGTGTGCACTTTATTGTTCCCTTCTCTGCACTTCCTGTCCTCCGTAGCTGTTCGACAGGCGTTAGCGAAGGGGGATGCACCCTGCACTGTTGTTATACGTTAAACCTTACGTGAAAGATTTCTCCGTCCTGGACGATATAATCTTTCCCCTCTATCCTCAGTTTGCCTGCCTTTTTGGCCTGATTCAGTCCCCCAAGGGCGATGCAATCCTCCCCCGAGATAACTTCGGCCCGAATGAAGCCCCGCTCCAGGTCCGTGTGGATCTTGCCGGCTGCTTTGGCGGCAGGTGTGCCCTCGGGGACGGTCCAGGCCCTCACCTCGTCCTCTCCCACAGTAAAAAAGGTGGCGATCCGCAACTGGGCGAAAAGGGTTCCCATGAATTTCTCCCTGGCTGGTATCTGAATACCTAGATCTGCCAGGAACGGCCCCCTTTCAATCTCGGGTATTTCCAGTGTCTCGAACTCCGCCAGAGTCGGGATCTCGACATAGGCTATCCCTTCACGCTTGCAGCGTTCGGCCAGGTCCGGGTACCTGAGGCTCTTAACATCCTCCGCCCCCAGGCTGGCAACAACGGTGAGCGGCACCAGGGTTAGAAAATTATATCCCGAAAGGGACTTCAGTTCATCCTTATCAAGCCCCAGCTCCCTGATGGGAAGTCCCTCCTCCAGACCGTCTTTGAGCCGGGTCAGCAGTTGGGCTTCCCTTGATGACAGTTTTCGCTCTTTGCCGAGCCGTTCAAGGCGGTTCTCAATAGGCATGAGGTCGGCAATGCCAAACTCCTGCAGGAGCGAATCAAGCTCCCTTAAAAGCTCCTCAGCTTGACGGCACACCTCTGACATGGGAGCGTCAAAACCGCGTAGAACCAGAACCAGGGCGTCCAGGCCGGCGGAACGGGCCAGGGTCTCCTTCCGCAGGCCTCCCCCCTCCTGGGGCCGCAGATCTCCCAGCTCGATGACTTCCTCCTGAAGCGGGCTTATTTTCTTTGGCTTGAAAAGCTTCACCTGGCGATCCAGCCTGGGATCGTCAACCGTAATGGAGCGAACTTCGGGGCGCCCGTGCCTGGTTACAAGCTCCGGGTCCTCGGAAAGAAGGGCCAGGAAAGTTGTCACTCCTGACCCGGAATAACCAGCGAGACCGATTTTCATAGGATTAAGTTTATGGTTTCCGGTTTACAGTTTACAGTGAGACCGCTGGCTCCCCATGAACCTTGCGGTTTTTCACCGTGAACTGTTCCCTGTTTATGGTTAATTGCACGGTGCTCTTTATCACCTTTCCTCATTCTCTACAACCCCGGTGTTTCACCTCTAAATCCGCGATAGGTTTTGGCCCGCCGCAGGCTGGTGGGCCTGGAGGATTGCTAATTCGTTTACTCTCCATCACTATCAACCCGCATTATTCATGAACAAACTGCTAGGAGCCTGTATGGGGTTCTCCGACAGGCTCCCAGGGTCCATGGAAACAAATCGTGAATTGTGTTAGATTAATAAAAATTACCAGGAAGGAGAAGCTATGTTAAAGAAAGACAGGCTCAGCTGGATCTACTCCTCAAAGGACAGTGTGGAGCTGGCTGAGCGGTATGACGAGTGGGCGGATAGTTATGACCAGGAACTGGAAGAGGATTACGGTTGGCAGATCCCACGGTTAATCGCAAGTGTACTTTCCCAATTCACTCCCGCAAGCGCCAGGGTCCTGGACGCGGGCGCTGGAACAGGCCTGGTGGGGCAGTACCTGGGATCGCTGGGCTACGATAGCCTGGTGGCGATGGACATCTCCAATGAGATGCTTAATAAAGCCCGGGAAAAAAATGTCTACCAGGAGTTTCACCAGATGGATATGGGGGAGACACTGGATTTCCCCGACGATTCATTCGATGCTGTCGTCTGTGCGGGTGTCCTCACGTTCAGCCACGCTCCTGCCAAATCCCTTCGCGAGATGGTTCGCGTGACGAAACCCGGAGGATATATTCTGTATTCCCTCAGAACGGACGCTTACGAATCCATGGGGTTCGAGGAGATCACCAGCCGGCTGGATTCGGACGGTGAGTGGCAAATGGTGGAAAAGAAGGGCCATCAGTCTTTCGCCCGGAAAGAGCAGGAGGTCATCCACGATATCTGGGTGTACAAGGTGTTGTAGAGTAGCCGTGATTCGTGACTCGCCTGCCCTGAGCAAGCCGTAGGTCCTGAGCTTTGTCGAAGGGCGTAGCGCGTCGAAGGGTGATTCGTGATTGGTAAAACCTGAAACCCGTGACAAGCGGCTCTGCCCGGAATGACGAAGAAGGAGGCGTTTACTTCGATACCTCGATATCTGGGATACTCAGTGGGATATGTTCCTGGCTTTTGTTGGAGCGATCACTTCCCAGATTATCCTTTCAAGGGTTCATGACAAACAATTGATAACCTCGTAAAAAGTCTCTTCGCTTTGCTGTGACCTCGACACCTCGATACTTCGTTACAGTTCTTCCGGTGGCCTTTCGCCAATTTTCTCGCAACCCGCCTTCCCGAAAGGGAAGGCGGGTCGTTCTTGATCACATCTCTTCAAGCACGGACAAAATATTGCCATCCGGATCTTTGAACCAGGCTATCTTCGGCCCCTCACCCCGGGAAATACCCTTTTCGTCTGTCTTGAGGTCACCCTCATCGTAGATTTCAAAGCGCACACCTCGTCTGTTCAATTCGTCCACGGCCTCTTCAGTATTGTCCACGGGGAAATTAAGGACCGTAAATGTCGCCGGGGTATGGTCGGGTTTGGGATATATCAGAACCTTGTTGCCGCCCGCAATTTGGAGGATCAGCATCCCGTATATCTCGGTAACTTCCAACCCAAGTATTTGTGTGTAGAACTCCCTGGCCTTTGGTAGGTCGTTTACCGAATAGCTGCCGAATGCCTTACTGTTTCTCAACATCGAATCACTCCTTCACGTAAATTAGTCTTGCATCAAACTGCTCTGGCTCCAGATTCTCTCTGCGATAAATCAAGAATTATTTATTTTACAGGTTCAACAAGATGCAATCGCAGGGATGATGGATCAGCTAACACCTGACAGATATCCTCTAATTACGGGCGCAGGCGCGGTTTTACCAATCACGAATCACCAATCACGAATCACGGCTCTTCCCTATTCCAGGAACGGATAGTCGGTGTAGCCCTCCGCTCCTCCTCCGTAGAAGGTGTCAGGGTTCGGCTTGTTGAAAGGCCCGCCTGCCCTCAAGCGTTCCGGCAGGTCGGGATTGGCCAGGTACAGCGACCCGAAGGCCACGAGATCGGCACGGCCCTCGCTCAAAGTTTTTTCAGCCCGTTCCCTTGTATAACCTCCATTCGCGATATACGTCCCCTCGAAGGCATCCATGACCTGGGTGAAATCAAAGCTTTCGTCGAAGGAAAGGGTATCACCGATGATGGCCTCTACCACGTGGAGGTAGGCCAGGTTCAGCCTGGATAGGACTCCCGCCACGTGGTTGAATGTGGCCTGAGGATTGGAATCGGACATGTCGTTAAAGGAGTTCACGGGGGATATCCTCACCCCAACACGGTCGCTTCCCCAGACCCTGGTGACAGCATGGGTGACCTCCAGAAGGAACCGCATGCGGTTATCGAGAGACTCTCCGTATTCATCAGTCCGGTGGTTGGTCCCGTCCCTCAGGAACTGATCGATGAGATAACCATTGGCCCCGTGGATCTCCACGCCGTCAAAATCGGCCGCGAGGGCATTTTCAGCGCCTTTCCTGAACTGATCGACCACACCTGCGATCTCAGTGGTCTCGAGGGCGCGGGGAGTTACAAAATCCTGGAGCCCCTCATAGGTGATGGCCTGTCCGGCGGGGCGAATGGCGGAGGGAGCTATCGGCAGCTGTCCGTCCGGCTGCAGAGAAGGATGGGAAATCCTGCCTACGTGCCATAGCTGCAGGAAGATCCTGCCCCCTTTGCTGTGGACGGCATCAGTCACCTGTTTCCAGCCTTTAATCTGTTCCGGTGTGTGGATCCCGGGGGTGGCCGGATAGCCGATACCCGTCAGAGCCACCTGGGTCGCACAGGTGACCATGAACCCGCCCGTTGCTCTTTGGGAGTAATACCGGGCATGCAGGGGTGTTGGCACGTTTCCCTCTCCGGCTCTGTTCCTCGTCATGGGGGCCATGACGATCCGGTTTTTGAGTTCGATCGGGCCAAGTTTGAAGGGTGTAAAGAGGGGCGATACTGCTGACATAGATACCTCCTGTGGCTGAAGAGGAAAACCTCCATACACTACAAATGTAACCGTCACTGGCTGTCAGCGCAAATGTGGGAATGTGCCGACTCCGGCGTCGAAAAATAGTATCTGGAACCAGGCACTGATCTTCTGCACTGATCTTCTGTACTAGGCAACAGGCACTGTTTTCCATTATACTCTCCCCATGAAAATTAACCGCATTGCCGGCGGTTGTCTGGCCGTCGTCGCTTTCGCCCTCTTCGGGATGGTCATGTCCTCCCGGGGATCCTCCACGATGGGGCTCGAGCTCATGAACCGTCTCGGGCTGCCCTTCGTTTTCCTGTTCCTGGCCGCGCAGCTGGTTCTCTGCCTGATCTACCTCCGGCCAAAGGATCGGCTGGTGCCGTTGCTACTCTTCGCGGGGGGTACGATACTGTACGCCGTGATGACCGGAACCGGAGGCGGCGCGGCTGTGGCGGCCCGGATTCCGCTGCACTATGCCCTCTTCGCCGGGGCCAGTTTCAGCGGCTTTGCATCGGGAGCCCTGGTGTGGATCGGGGATATATAGGGAGTTGAAGTGGGAAAATCACGTACGTGCGTTAGTGCGTAAGGCGTGGTTGCGACAGCCCTTTCGCATGGTCAAATTCTTGCGTTACTCACTCACGAGTATTTCCTCTGTGATCTTTGTCTGCCCTGCGTTGAAATAACCAGAGTCCGGATTTCAGCTTCTGCTCTTTACGCGGTGTCAGAACACTTTGGATGAAAACGCCGTTTCAAAAATAGACGCGTGATCGCGTCAGGAGGCCGTTTGTGAGAAGAGCCAGGATCATCTGCACCCTCGGACCTGCCAGCGGTTCACCGCAGATGATCGAGCGCCTCGTGCGGGCAGGAATGGATGTGGCTCGCCTGAACATGTCCCACGGCACCCACGAAGACCACAGAAAATATATCAGGGCTGTGAGGGCGGCAGGCAGGAAACTGGGCCGGCCGGTTGCTGTCCTTCTGGACCTCCAGGGGATCAAGATCCGCATCGGTGAAGTAAATGGTGAACAGGTCCTCCTGAAGAAGGGCAGCCGGGTCCTGCTGCGGGCCGGTGATCGCCAGTCCAACGCAGAAACTCTCTATATCTCCTGTCCCTCACTGGCCAGGGATCTGAAAAAGGGACACCGTGTCCTCCTGGATGACGGGCTCATGGAACTGGTCGTCACGGGGCGGCAGGGAGACGCTCTTGTAACAGATGTGAGAGAGGGCGGGTTCCTTTCCTCCCGAAAGGGTGTGAACCTTCCTGATTCACATGTGTCCGCCAGGTCCTTCACGACCAAGGACCAGGAGGATCTGGCCTTCGGCCTCAGTGAGGATGTGGACGCGGTGGCCATATCCTTCGTCACCAGTGAGTCCGATATTCTGGCGCTGAAGAGCCGGCTGAGACAGGCCCAGTCCACCATCACGGTTATCGCCAAGATCGAAAAGCCCGCCGCGTTGGACAGGATCGAGGCCATACTCGACGTGTCTGACGGGATCATGGTGGCGCGGGGGGATCTGGGTGTGGAGATGCCGGCTTATACCGTCCCTATCACCCAGAAGGATCTGATCCGAAGGGCCAACCGCAAACAGAAGCTGGTGATCACGGCCACACAGATGCTTGAATCCATGCGACAGAGCCCGGTTCCGACCAGGGCCGAAGCCGCTGACGTTGCTAACGCTGTCCTCGATGGTTCGGATGCGGTCATGCTTTCGGGGGAAACCTCCGTGGGCAGGCACCCTGTCCGGGTTGTCCGGACCATGGCGCAGCTGGTCGAAGAGACCGAGCGGACCGGTCACTCCTTCAGTGCCGGCCTGCCCTCACCGGAGCCCGTTTTCGGCACGGATGTGGACCGGACCAGCTTTGCTGTCGCCGACGCGGCAGTGGGGGCAGCGGCGGATTTGGGGGCGCGCTGTATTGTGGCGTTGACAAAAACAGGCTACACGGCCAGCCTCATTGCCAAGTTCCGCCCCACGGTTCCCATCATCGCCTGTACTTCAGACAGAAAAGTGATACGGCGGATGAAACTCCTGTGGGGTGTCACGCCCCAGTATATAAAACCTCTTTCGGGCACCGATGCCCTCATACGGGAGGTGGAGCGGGTACTGAAAACGCACGGATACTCGAAACGGGGACAGGATGTTGTTCTCACCGCAAGCATCCCACTGGGGATAGATGGCAAGACCAACTTCCTGAAGGTCCACAGGGTGGGCTGAAATCAGATCGATTGGATTGGGGGTGTGTAATGCGCTTGTTCAAGTGGGTCGTGCCGGTTCTGGTTGTTGCCTTTCTACCGTTTTCGGTTTTCGCCGGCGACGGGTTTCCCGATTTCATCACCAGCAATGAGGATTACTACATCACCCGCATCGGTAAACTCCCGAACATAAAGGAGTCTGAATACCGTCTGGAGATCACCGGGCTGGTTGACAAGCCCGGTAAGTGGACTTTGGAGGAGTTGCGGGCTCTTCCCAGTGTCGAGATCCCCCTCACCGTGGAATGTATCGGAAATTCCCGGGGTGGTCCGCTGCTTTCAACGGCTGTCTGGAAAGGCTTTTTGCTCTATGACCTTCTCGTTTCCCTTGGTCTGAAGGACGGGGTGACGGGTGTGCGTTACGAGGCAGCCGATGGATACTATGCCTCCCACACTCTTGACCAGATCCGGGATAACCACGTCATGGCTGCCCTGTACATGAACGGGGATTCCATTCCCCGTTTGCATGGCTTTCCCCTGCGGATCCTCAACCCGGGCTTTTACGGTGTGAAACAGCCGGCGTGGGTGACGAGGATTGAAGTGATCGACAGACCCATGAAAGATTACTGGGAGGACAGAGGCTGGGACTGTTCACCACCCATGCAGGTGGACAGTGTCATTTTCTTCCCGGAGAAAAACGATAAGTTCAAGGTGGGAAGGCCGGTGATGATAGGAGGCGCGGCTTTTGGAGGAAAAAGGATCGCCAGGGTCGAACTCACTACCGACGGTGGTAAGACGTGGACCGAGGCGAAGATCGTTAATAACAAAGATGCCGATAATGTCTGGGTTTTCTGGGAAGGGGAGTTGACCTTTGCCAGGAAGGGAAGTTATGTGATCAATGCCCGGGCTACTGACATCATGGGAAATGTTCAGGTGGAGCAGGACCCGGCAAGGTTCGACGGTACGGGCGACTGGCCCCTTGTCAAGGTGAAGGTCCGATAACTGGAAAGATACGAGATACAAGAGACAAGATACAAGTAAGCGCTTTTCCTTGTTCCTTTTACCTTGTCCCTTTATTGTCCCTTGTCTCCTGTGCCTCGTATTCTGATACTTGGACTAAGACCAGGACGAGAACTAGACCCTAGATGATGACCCTGTTTTTTCCTGCTCCAGCCCCTCACCCAATTCAGTCAGTTCCTCGATTATCAAACGTCCTTCACGTCCCAGGCGTTCCCTCAGGTCCGGGTTTTTCAGGAACAGGAAAAATGTGCGGCTGCGGTGCCAGATGTTTCCCACCCGGTCCCGGTACAGGATAGTGAAGAGACCGCTGAAGGGAAGGGAGACCATATACAGAGCTGCCCACCAGGGTGGAAGGAAGAACCATGCGGCTGAGATCTGAACCGCGTAGAAGAAGGGGATGAGAATGATGGTGGGTAAGACAACGTTGGAGGCCCACTTGTCCTTTTCGGCAGAAAGGTTTACGGCGATGATCCTGATGGCGGCAGCAGGGATGAGGTGGTTCAAATATCCCCAGGCGGCGATAGGCATCCCCACCATTAGGATCACCAGCTCCCTTACAACGAAACGGGCAACCCGCCACGCCGGCATCCGGATGAACACCTCGGACGGCTTTATCCCAAGGTCACGAAGCTCCAGCCGATAGGCCCGTATCCGCTTGCGGAGTTCGGCTATGGCCTCTGCCTGATCCTCCTTTAACTGCTTGTATCCCTCGTTGAGGAGTCGGACAAGCTTGAGCCGCCTCGAAATGGTGCTTTTGTCAAGTCCCAGCCGAGCCGGGGGCGCTGCGCCTGTCTCCAGGATCTTGGCCGCCCACATGAGCAGGACCGAGTCCGGGCGGTCTTCGAAGTTCAGGGTCAGTTCCCTGATGCGATTTTCGATCTCGGCGGTCAACTCCAGAGGACCGCCATCCGGATTCTCGTCCTGCCACTTACGTGGGTCGAGGGGCTTTCCGAAGCGGACCCATACGTCAGAACGGAAGCGGTCCTTCTCGGGAAAGTGCAGACCCACCGGGATGATCACCAGGTCGGCGGCTGCCCCCCCGGAGTGCAGGCAGTCAAGAGCTATGCGGGCCGCGCCGGAGCGAAGAGGCCTTAAACCCGGATCGGAATGGCTCTGCCCTTCCGGGAAGATGAGAATGGCCTCACCCTGCTCAAGCCTGAGCCGACATTCGGTGATGGCATCTGCGTTTCTGGACGGGTCTGCGCCCTTCGCCGCGTCCTTTTTCCGGTGGAACAGGATAATGTTGGTGGATTTTATCATCTGCCGCAGGAGAAAGATGTCGGCCAGGGTACTCTTGGCTGTCAGGGAGACGGGCCGCTTGAGGTGCATAAGGACCACGAGGGCGTCCACAAGAGCGTTGGGGTGGTTGGGGACCAGGAGTACAGGGCCCGATTCGGGCACGTTCTCGATCCCCTCCACCTCGATCCGCCGGAAGAATATACGCACCGAGATACGTAACAACCAACGCAGTATCCTGTAGACCATTTCGTGTCTCCCTGCCGCGAAAGAGCAATGCCAGATATCCTAAAATATCGGTTCATCCGGGAAATGAGTACCTGTAGTCTGATGAGGTTCTTCGGCAGGCTCCCAGGTAATTAAAAGCCTTAACGCAGAGGGCCGCAGGTAGCGCCACCTTTCAGGCGCTGTCGCTAAGGGCCGCGGTTGAACCCCCGAATCGTGTTTTTTCTAAGACCTGACTGCGAAACTCTGCGGGATGTGCGGCCTACCAGCGGGCTGCCTTTCGCTGTCGCTAACGCCTCTCGACCAGCTTCCCCCTTCGCCAAGGCTACGGAGGATAGGATGACGGACAAGCCGCGTAACTCTGCGTTAATGTTTTCAACCGCTTCTACAAAAACCGCGCACAAGGGTGAAACCGCCAAGGTACGCATTATCCGGAAGACCCAAAATAACATTTTCAGTCCAGGAATGAAAAGTGCGGCAAACGTTGAAAGTACATCTCCCGGGATCGGAAATTGGTGTCGGAAGGGGAACTGAATAGAGGTTAAAGGTTAAAGCTGCGACCCCAATTTTCTAACAAGGTTCCTTCATGTGGTATCATTTAGTTGTATAGCACGAGGGTACCCTCGGGGGACATGGTTGGCCGTGGATCTTAACCCTGCTGGAAGTGACTTGGGTCCGGCTATTTAAGCAGGAGGTCGACCATGCCAGGAATTATAAGATCATACAAACTGACTACCTTCCTCGTACTGTGTTTTCTACTGACAGGCACGACCGTCTGGGCTGACCTTGACACCTGGCACGCGCGAAGGGTCGGGTTCAGCGTGGAGAACATCGCCTACGGAAACGGCACCTTCGTTGCTGCCGCGGGAGGCTCCGGCATTGTGACCTCGCCGGACGGCGTGAATTGGACTCTGCGGGACCCCGGTCCGTTGGGTTACTACAACGACGTAGCGTTTGACGGATCCTCCTTCGTCGCTGTGAACGGTGACGGGGACATCGTCACCTCCCCGGACGGATTTGACTGGACCGAGGCCCCCACCCCGCTGATAACCATCCAGCTCCTGGGAGCTGCCTGGGGCGGAGGTACCTGGATCACTGTAGGGGATGCAGGATTAGTGGGGACCTCCCCCGACGGGACTAACTGGACAAGTCAGGCCTCGGGTGTATCTGAACGTCTGAGCTCGGTGGCTCACGACGGCAGCGGTACCTTCGTGTCGGTGGGTTCTAACGGTACCATTATATCTTCCCCTGACGGCGCCACCTGGACAACTCAGGTATCCGGAACAACGAATATCCTGTCATCTGTCACCTACGGTGGTGGAATTTTTGTGGCCGTGGGAGGTGTTGGGACCATCGTAACTTCCAGCGATGGAGCGGTCTGGACTACAGAGACTTCGGGCACCATCGATCATCTGAGCAATGTGGCTTACAACGGTACGGGAACCTTTGTCGCGACCGTTGGGACCGGCGATGTGTTGACCTCTCCCAACGGGGTGGACTGGACGTTGCGTACAACGACAACATCACACCCCCTTACCGCGGTGGGCTACGGGGGCGGGATCTTCGTGGCCTGGGACCAGGGCGGTGTCATCCTGACCTCCTCTGACGGAACCACCTGGGCTGGCCAGAACGACGATGTCTGGAATGAATATTTTGACGCTGCCTACGGTTCGAGTACTTTCGTGTCGGTGGGCCGCAACGGGGAGATCGCCGCCTCGGCGGACGGAAGTAACTGGATCGTCCAGAACTCGCCCACCGTGTCGCACCTTTACGCAGTTGAGTACCTCAACGGAATTTTCGTTGCTGTGGGACTCGTGGAAACCGTCCTCACCTCAACGGACGGGATTACCTGGGACCTGAGGTATGAAAATATCTTTGTCAACGCACCGACTTTAGAAGATGTTGCTTACGGTGGTGGAGAATGGGTCGCTGTGGGGAGCCAGTTATCAGGATCGGGGATAATCTACTCGTCTAACAATCTGTCCGTCTCATCGACATTGGCCCTGGTCCTGGAGCCATCGTCCCGGTTAAAGGGCATCGCTTACGGTAACGGCACCTTCGTTGCCGCAGGTGAAGACGACCTCATCATGACCTCTACTGACGCCGCCGTCTGGACTTCGCTTTATACAGGCCCAGGGACGACATTCCACGAAGGAGTCGCCTTCGGAAACGGAACCTTTGTGGCTGTAGGTAACGGCGGGACCATCATGACCTCCTCAACGGGAGCGGTGTGGACCACGCAGACGTCCGGAACAACTGAGATACTTCGTGCCGTAACCTACGGCAACGGTCTCTTCGTGGCAGTGGGGGGGATCGGCATAGTGCTGTCGTCCCCCGACGGGGTCACCTGGACCGCCCACGATGCCGAGACCTTCGTCCCTCTGTACGGGGTGGCCAACGGGGACGACACATTCCTTGCTCTCGCATCCTTTGTGACCCTCCAGTCCGATCCCATCGTATCCACCGGCGGCACCACCCCGAGTGGCGGCGGTGGGGGCGGTGGCGGAGGGTGTTTCATCGCCACGGCTGCCTACGGCACCGATATGGCCGACGATGTGGTCTTGCTCCGGCAGTTCAGGGACGAGGTGCTGCTGGAATCGGCCGCCGGCCGCAAATTCGTGGAGCTTTACTACAGGTACTCTCCGCCAGTGGCCGATTACATCAGGGAAAGGGAAACGCTCAAGGCGGTGACGAGGGCGGCATTGAAACCGCTGGTCTGGGGAGTGGAGAAAATAGCTGATAAATATTGATGACTTCGTAAAAAGTCATCAACGCGCCTCGGTTGGGGCGCCCGGATCAATGATCGACAATGTAGGTCATAGATCCGTGAGGAAAGGGAAAATGACACTTTTCACTTTCCGTGGAGCAAAAAGCCACTAATGGACTTTTTGCGACCCTTTCAATGAAGATAAGAGATAAGGAAAATAAAGGAACATGGGACAAGAAATTAAGGGACGAAGGACAAGGTAAAAGGGACAAGGAAAACAGCCTTCTTGATCTTGCCCGGATAAAACGGACATATTGTGAAGCGACACGGCGGCTGATCTAATAGTTCACTGGGCTCATGTAACCCAGCGTCGAGTGGAGCATCTGTCGATTGTAAAACAGCACGATATGTTCGTACAACTCCCCAATCGTTTCTTGCCTGTTCATCACCTGGCCTTTCGTCGAACAGTTCGAGTTTCAAGGTGGCAAAAAAGCTCTCCGTGTAACTGCGTTATCGTAACAGTCGGTTTTGCGGTTCATGCTGCGGGGAAAGCCGTACTTATCCAAAACCTCCTGGTATCCCTTGCTCGCGAACTGGCTGCCCTGGTCTGAATGGTGAAGACACCCGGGAAGCGGCTGGTGAAGACTCCGCAAGCCAACTGCCCACTATGGTGTGTAGTTTTCCCGTTTATTTTCATGCGTTTATTTTCATGCGGTTGCAGGTTCATAAGTATTGGGATAAAATTTAAAGACTATTCTGGTATGGGGGCTCCTGAGTACTTGCCATGATCGTCAGTCCGCCTTCCCGGAAGGGAAGGCGGTTTGCGCTTGGTCATATCGTGGTTGAATGTACAGGACGGATTCCGCGTCAGCCTCGTAAATGAGTGGCTGGCAATCAGTAAGAGATGATGAAGGAACAGAAAAGGGGGTGGGGTAAGGAGGTGAGCAGATCGGGTTAAATTTCAGGTGCATGGGACTTTACTATCGATTGGGGGAAATTAGATGAAAAAGGTATCGTTAAAGAGTTTTTTTGTGATTCTTTCGCTCCTGCTTGTCCTCCCCGCCCCGGTGATGGCCAATCAGGACCAGGATATTGGGACTTCCAGGTGGGTTATCGATGATGTTCTACCGCCCGATATCGTTCCGCTTGCCATCGGCCATCGAGGCTACGGTGTGAATCTGGGAGAAATTCTGGACAATCCCATTGAGAATACCACCAAATCAGTGCGCCGTGCTTTCCTGGAAGGCGTTCAGATAGTGGAGGTGGACGCTAATCTGACCGCAGACAACGTGGCGGTGGCCCTCCACGACGACTACTTGCCCGATCTCACCTGTATCAACACACTGACCTTTAAGGAACTCAAGAAAATCCTCCCGGGGATCTCTTCCCTGAGGCAGATCCTTAAAGTGTCGCGTACCTATAGTGTCATGACCGAATCGGACAGGCCGAGTGGCCAGGTCGTGGTGGAGATCAAGACGCCCACCCCATTCTGCGTTCCTCTGGAGGAAGAGGAGGATGCCCTTGAGGCCCTGGTGGATGCAGTTCTGGACGACATTCGATTCACGCGGATGGTGGACCAGGTGACCATCGAATCGTTCTCGCCCGAGATCCTGGATCTGGTGGCCGATGAAAATATGGATATTCCTCTCATGCTGGCTCTGGACGTGCTGCAGCTGCTCCCGCTCGAGTTGATAGGGCCAGCTTCAGGAGGCGAGTACATAGTGCGGATTATTGAAAAGGATTCGTTCGACCTTGCCTGGGGCGAGGTCGGCATCGAACTTTATCCGGGCGGCCCCGAGCTCTGGCTCTTCCGCGTACCGGGGTATTATACCGAGGAGTCCGGGGGGGCATTAGGCAACTACATCAGGGTACTGGGCGAAACGGGTTCAACCATCGCGTCCCTGGATAAACGAGTTCTTTTCATGGCCGCGGACCCGCCGCACCCTCTTGCAGCCGCCGTGGTAGTTGGTGAGCTTCATTCTTACGGTTTCAATGTTCTGGTTTTCACCATCGACTTCGAGAATCCTTATTTAGGTTATATTGATGAATGGCCATTCATGTCCCAAGCGGGCGTGGACGGGATGTACGTCGATGACATCCCCACGGGATTGGATATGGAGGGGCAATGATCCCACAGCCGGGTACGTTTCATTTGAGGTTGATATTGTAGATATAAAAGCCCTCCCCACGTTTATCGGGGAGGGCTTTTATCTTCAAACTCCGGAAAGGACAGTCAGCTCCCGCTCTTCGCGAACATATCTATCATCTTCCGGCTGGACTGCCCCACCTCAATGATGTAGCCGTCCGGGTCCCTCATGTAGCACCTCATCTCCCACCCGTGGTTATCCAGAGGCTCGGTTATAAAGTGGGCGCCCTTACCTGTCCACTCGCTGTAGCGGGCCCGGATGTCGGCCACCCTCAGGTTGAGAAAACTGCTGAGCCGGTTCGGGTTCGGGGGCGTCTCTAGAATGACATCCGGTTTGTCGGGCGTCGGACCGCCTCCGGAGTTGAGGATAATCCAGGAATTGGCAAGTTTGATGATGCACGGATTTTCCTTGAAAATGACCTTTCCACCCAGTACTCCGGAGTAGAACTCCCTTGACCTGGTCTGATCCTCCACCGTGAGGAAATGGGTGACGAAAAAACCTTCTTTCGGTACCGGCGCGTCGGGCAGTAACATGGCGATAACCTCCGCGAAAGGGTGATAAGGAAAGGATCGAATTTGATAACCTCGTAAAAAGTCTCTTCGAGCTTTCTGAAGGGCGGTCATCACGCCTGTGGCGTGATTGGCGTGACTCCCTCGCCAGGCGGAGTGAATCCGCCTGGTTCCGCCCTCACCCCCATTCCATCCCTTAGTCGCACGCTACGCGCACACCCTGTCTGATAGACTTTTTGCGAGTCCATCAGATTAAAGCCTAGCCGATATTTCCGGAAAATGTTGTCAAAACCTCTCAGACCAAAGTTGATGACTTCGCAAGAAGTCATCAATGCGCCCCGGGAGGGGCGCCCAAATCAATGACCGTCAATGTAAGTCATTGATTTGTAAGGAAAGCGAAAATGACACTTTTCGCTTTTAAGTTGAGCAAAAAGCCACGAATGGACTTTTTGCGACCCTATCAAAGTTGGAATGCCAATAATTCCGGCGCCGCGGTACGCCGCGATTCGTATCTGCCGACAGGGATGCAGGCTACATAACTACCCCTCGGATTGCAAATAACCAACTAATAAAGTAAACTTTACCTATACCAGTATTGCGGAAGGGGTTTTTGCGGTCCGTACGGTGTTTCGAGCCCGGAAAAAGCTTCAAAATTTCATATAAACGGTTCGAGGAAAGCCGGATCGGAGGTTGGATCATGAGTGGAAAAGCGGCAATGCAGATGGCGGAAGCGGCACGGGAAGCTGTATCAAGCGTCGGGAGCTTTGGTGGTGACCTGTTCATGGGCCGTTTCGATTTTTCGGCCATCTCCCCCTTCCCGGTGCAATCGGCGAAAGACAGGCTGATCGGTGATGCTCTGATCGGGAAGGTCAGGGTTTTCCTCGAAACCAGAGTAGATGCCGATCTCATCGACCGGGAGGATCGGATACCGTCCGAGGTAATGAAGGAGCTGAAAGAGCTCGGTCTTTTCGGTATGAAGATACCCGCCAAGTACGGGGGGCTCGGGTTGTCCCAGACCAACTACAATCGAGTGATCAAACTGCTGGGATCCCACTCCTCTGCGATAACAGTCCTTCTGTCTGCCCACCAGAGCATCGGAGTTCCACAACCTCTCATGCTTTTCGGTACGGAGGAACAAAAGGAGAAATACCTGCACCGTCTTGCGGCCGGAGCGATCTCCGCCTTCGCGCTTACAGAACCCGATGCCGGATCGGACCCTTCTCACATGGTCACTACCGCCGTGAAAACCCCGGACGGTGAGGCATATCTCATCAATGGACAGAAGCTGTGGATCAGCAATGGCCCCATAGCAGACATAATGATCGTTATGGCCAGGACCTCGCCCGAAGGAGCAGATCCTCCAGAGATCTCAGCTTTCATCGTGGAGATTCCTTCGCCCGGATTCTCATCCCATCCTTGCCGGTTTATGGGCTTAAGGGGTCTTCCCAACGGGTTCCTGAAATTCGAGAATGTCCGCGTTCCGGCTGGGAACCTCCTGGGAGAGCAGGGGAGGGGTTTGAAGATCGCCCTCACCACACTCAACACAGGGCGCCTGACTCTCCCGGCCGCATCAGCTGGCACGGCGAGACAGATCTTGGCCATGTTGCGCCCGTGGGTCCAGGTCCGGGAACAGTGGGGCAGGAGAATTGGAGAGCACGAGGCCGTGGCGAGCCGGATGGCGAACCTGGTAGCCCGATGTTATGCCCTGGACGCCGTCGCGGACCTGACTTCCGCTATGGCGGACGCAAAGGTGGGTGATCTCAGGATCGAAGCGGCTATGGCCAAGCTTTACTCATCGGAAACCATGTGGAAGATCGCTGATGACGCACTCCAGACGCGGGGAGGCCGCGGGTACGAAACGGCCGATTCTCTGAGGGAAAGGGGTGAAATGCCCATCCCCGTGGAAAGAGTCTTACGCGACGCGAGGATCAACACCATCATCGAGGGAACAAGCGACATCATGCACTTGTTCATAGCACGGGAAGTTCTTGATCCGCACCTTGAAGCGACCGGTATGAAACCCGGACGCGAAGGAGTTTCGGTGACCCGGGCCTTGAGGTTCTATACTACCTGGTTCCCGGGCTTGTTCCTTCCCGGGAGAAAGAGCTTACCTGGTAATGCCCCGCCTTCACTGCGTAAACACCTGGTTTACATCGAGAAGGAGACCAGAAAACTGGCGAGGACGGTGTTCTATGCAATGTTCAAGCACAGGCACCGGCTGGAGGTAAGACAGAGAGTTCTGGCCAGGGTCGTTGATATAGGCACAGGCCTCTTCGTCATGGCGGCAGTGATCTCCAAGGCTGTTTCCGACCTCGCGGCCAATCCCGCCGACACGGCTCCCGCTGAACTCGCTGATCTGCTGTGCCGCCTGGAGAAAAGGGATATCAGCGTTTTACGCTCGGAACTTCGGAAAAACACGGATGAATCTGAATATCAAATAGCCATGGACCTCATGGATGGCAGATTCACCTGGCTGGAAGAGGGTGTAACCACATCCTGGACACACACCGATCCCATCGACTGGCCCCATGGCAAAATCTCGAGGATCGCCTTGCACTTCAAAGAATTTATCCGCAAGGCCAGATCCAAAGCGGCTTAAGAAACAGTTCGGGAAGAATTACCTGTTGACCATTCTCCTGGAGAACCTGGACGAAATCGCTGATCACGACAGTTAGGATCATGCTATTCGGACATTTGAAAAGGAACACGGGGCACCGGGGAAAAATCGGTCTAAAATTCAAGATTCAAAGTTGTCAACTGCTCCCTTCGGAATAATCGCCTGGAAAGTGATGGCGGCCAGGATAATGGCGCCCCCCACCAAAGCCCACGGTCCCGGTACCTCGCCGAGGGCGAGGAAGGTCCACACGGGGTTCAGCAGCGGTTCGAGGAGCAGGATGAGGGCCGCGTCGATGGCGGTGACGTACCTGGTCGCGACGGAGAATAGGGAGTAGGCGACTCCCAACTGGACGATTCCCAGAAGAAGAAGGACGGCAATGCCTTGTCCCCCCGGTGAGCCCTGGAACATGAAAGGGAGGCAGATAATTCCAGCGAGGATATTGCCCAGGAACAGGGAGCCATAGGGCCCGTCTTCCTTCTGGCGGCGGAACAGGAGGAAGACCCAGCCAAAAGAAAAACCGCTGGCAATGGCGACCATGTTGCCCCAGAAACCGGTGAAGGTCAGTTTGTCCATAAAGAACAGAACGACCCCACCCATGACCAATGAGATGGTCACCCAGTCCGACCGGCGTATTCTCTCCCTGAGAAACCATGCTGAAAAAAAGGCCACCCAGGCCGGGGCGGTGTACTGGAGGAGCACGGCGTTGGCAGAGGTAGTCATTTTGTTGGCCACCACAAAGGTGACCATGTTGGCAGCGTAGGCCCCGGCGCCCGCGAGTTGATAGAAAGACCAGGAAAACTTCATCCCGGGGAATGCAAACCACACGAACACAGCGGCGATCAGACTTCGAGCCCCTGCGATGGCCATGGGATTCCAGTCGACCCACTTGATGAGCACACCGCCCAGGCTCCAGCACAGGGCTGCGCCGATTAGTAAAGCGAGTGCTTTTTCCCGTTTCAATTCATATTTTCTCCACCCAGGATTCCTGGAATAACTACCGCATCATAGAGTCAAGTGGATTACATTACCACTAGCGCACAGGGTTAAATCAAATAAAACTTTAAAGACCGTTCTGTTTCACCACCCGTTCGTCACCTACTCCAGTAATGTGACTCACTGGAGACACTGAGAAAAGCGGAGAAGAACGTTGATGGCTTCGCAAAAAGTCATTGATTTGTAAGGAAAGCGAAAACCACGCTTTTCGCTTTCCGAAGAGCAAAAAGTCCCGGCTGGACTTTTTGCGACCCTATCAACGTTAAGCCTGGGTAAATCGTAGCTGCTATAAAAACGATGGTTTTCAAATCTACTTTGCTTTCCGTCAGGCAACTTGCAGTTTTCAGGTCTAAGGGTGTATAAATTATGGAGGCTGCAGCTCAATTTCCCATAATAAAGAGATCATCCGGTTAATGAGTCCCTGATACCAGGCCTGCGCCGGGGGTGTTCTCCGGTCAAAGCGCTCGGCTCCGCAGAGTACTTAAGAAGCTACGCTTCGCTCTTTGCCGGAGAACATTAGTCGGGCACGACCGCGATCCCCAGCGGTGAAGAACAGTCCATATAATTTGAAACCGCTGGGAACAGGCACTCATCTCCCGGGTGAACCAGAAAAGAAGTTGGATTCCGTGGATTCATCTGAAAACAGAGGCCTTTAGAGATCTTTTATGATCCGGCAAAGGGGCGAATTATGAAATCAAAAAAGCGCTTCAAAGGACGGTTCCTCGTCAGCCGACCTTACCAGGTACGCTTTATAGCTGAGATCCTATTGGTGGTCCTCCTGGCCACCTTTCTTTCCGCCGGAGGGGCTTACGTGCTCACGAAAGGGGAGATGGAGAGCGGTTTCTACTCCGGCCACCGCAAGCTGGTCAACCTGCATCAGGTTCTCCCCAAAGTTCTCGCGGTCTCATCCCTGGTAACCCTTGTGGCCATGGGCCTCCTCGGAGGCTACATAACTCTGCGGGAAACACACAGGGTCGTCGGTCCAGTGAACCGCATGGAGAAGAAATTCAAGGAGATGGCGGAGGGAGATTTCAGTTATCTGGAAAGTTTCAGGAAGGATGATGTACTCAAAGGTCTGGACGATTCCATCAACATTCACCTGAACAGCCTGGGTGATTTCTTCATCACATTTGAAAAGGCAATGCGTGAGATCACTCCGCGACTGGTAGCCCTCGAAAGATCTGAGGAAGATACAGATGAAAATCTGGATATAATCCGTAAACTTCTTGCAGAGATCGACCACTATGCGGATGCCTTCCGGCCGCAGTAGCTCAGTTCTCCTCATTCTGGTACTGGCCTACCTTTTCGCAGGTCGCGGGCTCGCGTCCGACAGCGCTTATAACCCCCATGCGTTCATGTCCGACCAGGAAAAGTGCGGGACCTGCCACGCCGGTGAACCGGTGACCGCCTCAACCCCTCTTGTCAAGGATGTGGTGAGTCTCTGCTGGGATTGCCACTTCGAGAGGATGCAGGAGGTCCACCCAGTGGACATACGGCCTGAAAAAGCCGGCAGCATCCCCCTGCCTCTGGACGAAGAAAAAACCATCACTTGTGTCACCTGTCATAATCCTCACTCCAGCCCCTATGGCGAAGTGCCTTACACCCGGCAGAATCCTCTTGGACGGTTAACAGGAATATTCAAAGGCTACCGCACCTATTTTTTGAGAATACCCAACGACCAGGGACAGATCTGTCTCAATTGCCATACGCGAGAAGATTTGACAGCTATAAACGCAGTCATCCACGTCGATGGCGCGAGGGATTTCAGAGGCTCGGCATCGTGCAGGCCTTGCCACGAGGAGCACCATAGCGCTTGGGAGTTGAGCTACCATGCACGGACCTTGAGGGACCCGGCCCTGGTTCCCTCAGCAGTCGCTGCAGTCTTTACCGGCGAAGAAACCTTCACGCGCAGAGAGATTTACAGGACGCTGGGTACGCACTGGACCCAGAGATATTTGCTTAAAAGGGCGGACGGGCTGCGGGTCAGCCGAGAAGTGTGGTCCCTTCCTGAAGGGAAATGGATCCAAACTTACTGGCGGGAACAGCTGTGGCGAGAACTTTGCGCCGGTTGCCACTACACGGGATACAATCCTTATATCGAGACGTTCGTCGAGGAGGGGGTGGGATGCGAATCGTGCCACGGTCCAGGTGGCTCCCATGTCGATTCAGGCAGATCAGAGCACATCCTGAACCCGGCGAAGCTTGATGCCGACGGGAGGGATACGATCTGTGCTTCGTGCCACACCCACGGTCACGACAGAACAGGTGAGTTCCGTTATCCTGCCGGATACGTCGCCGGGGAGGATTTGACAGTTTACTTCAAGGGGCTCATTCCCAAAAAGGGACAAGGTAAGGACACTTTCAGAGAAGACGGCACTCTCGCTGATCGGCTTAGGTCTTTCAGGTACTGGGTAAACCGTTTCTTTGCACAGGGGGGTGTCAACTGTACTCTCTGTAAAAGTTTCAGGTCCAGCGAGGAAGCGGTTACGGGAACCGGGAACGAACCCGAAGATATGAGCCTCGCTGAACATTGCATCAGCTGCCATTCGTTCATTGAAGAAGGTTCGTCTGTCCATACTGCTGAGATGACAGCTGAAACGGGCTGTTATAGCTGCCATGAACCGATGCGAGATACCCGGGGTGACCCCAGTATTCATGACCACAAGTTCGTGTTTAAACAGGCACTGGATCGGACGGTCCGCTAGATTTTTTCGTTTCTTCTCCTAAACTCCTCCATGCGCCGTTTGAGCTCCCCCTCGATCCATCTTTCGACCTCCTGCTGGATCCCCTCCCTGATACTTTCCCGGAGGGTTTCGAGCCGCTTTTTGCACTCCTCCTCGACCCAGGTGAGCGCTTTTTCCTCCAACTGCAACCGGACCTTACTCTCGAGGCCCATTATCTGTTCCTCGAGGATTTCCTCGATCTGCATTTCGAGCTCCAGGTTCATACTGCCCTGATCCCTTGCACTCCTCACGTCTATACTCATAGCTCCCCCTTTTTACAGCGCCATGGTACGGCGCCGATCCATATCACTACTCCATATTTAATTATAGCGTACCTAGGAGTCTGTCGGAGAACCCTCCACAGACTCCTAGCTAAAATTTTTCGGAAGCTCTTTTTTTGGGGTTTTTCCTGAAAACATGTGCATTTAGCAGGTGAATTACCGTTGCAGATTACCAAATGTGCTATGTTTTTTCTTGGCTCTTGGATTTTAGATCTTGGATCGCTTTTGAGATATGAGATCTGAGATTATTAACCGATCACCGATCACCGATCACGAATTTTCCTCCTCGATCTTCGACTCCTGGTTGTTATGCAGCACCCTGAAGAGCAGGTTTTCAGTCTCCTCCAGATGTTCACGCATGATTCTCTCGGCCAACTCGCTGTCCTGCGATTTGATGGCGACCAGGATCTCCTTATGACGGGCAAGGGACTTCTCAGGCCTGTCTTTAACCTGAAGGTACTTGTCCCGGCTTTCTGCGAGAGAATCTATGATGCTTTCCATGATGCTTATGAGGATCTTGTTCTTTGCCGCTCGGGTCAGGGCGTGGTGGAGCGTCTGCTCGGGGTTCGACCCGGTGTCCTTGCCGGCAAGCTCCTCCTCCTGGATGGTCACAAGCTGCTCCATCTCGGCTATTTCATCTGGAGTGGCCCGTTCGGCAGCGAGATAAGCCAATTGAGGCTCGATGAGCCGGCGCATTTCGAACAGTTCCAGTTGGTCGAACTTCTCTCTCGTGATCACAGACGCAAACGGTTCAATGATGAGTTCGATGGGTTGCTGGGAAACGTACGTCCCGTCCCCCTGCCTGCTCTCCAGGAACCCTTGGATCTCCAGGGACCTGAGAGCTTCCCTCACCGACGGCCTACTTACCTGGAACGCTTCGGCAAGTTCCCTCTCGGTAGGCAACTGATCCCCCGTTTTGAGCCTGCCCTGCTCGATCATGCTCTTGATCTTGAACACGATCTCCTCGTGGATTCTGATTTTTTTAACAGGTTTGAACATAATCGTTTTCCCAGCAGCGTGTTGAAAACCACAACACGCAACGCATACATCCTGATTGATGGACTTGTTACGAGTCCATCAGTTATCTTGTCTGAAGATGGAATATCGGCCCCGTTGACTACCAGACGGTTCCTCCATCTTCCTCACATTGAATTTATACCATAAAATACCGTTTCTATCACAGAATGTGCTACGGAATTAGATGGCACTGTTGATGACTTCGCAAAAAGTCATTAATCGGGGATTTCGGGTATTGATTTCAATCTATTCTTCCGTATAATGTGCCCCCGCAGAATAGAATTTCAAATACAGTAATAATGAGGAGATTAAAGAATGCATTTTGATGATGGAAGAGTGAAAATTGAAGAATGTCCATTGTGTCAGGGAGTTCACGAATACGATATTCAGCTGACCACCAAAGCCATGCATGTCACACTTACCGATAATAAAGAGGCAGACCGCTGTTCCACCCCCATAGAGGGCAAATACCACTGCCCCAAGACGAACGAAGAGTTCGAGCAGGAAGTTAACGTTATCCACAGGTTCTACGAGATGCTCAGAGGTATTGAGACGAGGCTCGTGGAGGAGGGTGTGGAAAAGGAGTAGAGCGGTAATCAGTACTCAGTAGTCGGTAACATCAAACCTCCAAACTTCAAACCTCTGTATTTCCCCTGACTCAATAGCACTTTTGAAAGGGCCGCCTCTTATTCGGGGGCGGCTTTTTTTAATCAGTAGACAGTGGACAGAATCGGGACCAAGACCAAGACTTAGTCTCTTATCCCTTTTCCATTATGTCGATAAACTATTGATAGGGTCGCAAAAAGTCCATTCGTGGCTTTTTTGAGATCCATAATTTCTTTGGGGAAAGCGAAAAGTGTCATTTTCGCTTTCCTCACAAATCAATGTATTGAGTTGCTGGTCATTGATTTGGGCGCTTCTTTGATAGGGTCGCAAAAAGTCCATTCGCGGCTTTTTGCTCCTCGGAAAGCGAAAAGCGTGGTTTTCGCTTTCCTTGGCGGGGCGCGTTGATGACTTTTTGCGATGTCATCACTGTTCACCATATACAGTTTTACCCTGGGATTTGAGATGTGAGATCGATCCCCATCGTGTCGATCCCCACCGTGTTCGATCCCCACCGTCCCCCAGTCGCGATGTTTTCTGGTAATATGGAGTCTGGCATGGGTTCTCTGACAGACTCCAAGGAGCAAAGGATGAAATATTGAGAAAAGCCTTTCTTCCATCTCTGATCCTGATCCCCCTGTTTCTCTCCTGTTCGTCAGGTAAGCCACCGGATGATCTTATTCATGACAATATCGAGAAGATGGTTCTCCTCGACCATGCGTTGGAGTTCAAAGAAGAGATTACAAAGATCAGCATCGTCAGCACGACGGTTTACGAGGATCAGGTGGAGGTCGAGGTCCGCGTGGAGGGTTGGGCCACTCACCCTGACCTCTCCATTGGCGCCACTCTGCCTGCTTCAAAGGTAAAACAACCGAGTTGGGCGACCTGGAAGTTCTTCACGAACAAGAGGGGAGAGAACTGGATCATCAGGGAAAAATACAAGGTGGCGGAAGGGTTTGAAGGGCAGGAGCCAGAATCCGGTAGCCAGTAGCCAGGAGAAAAAGCAGTGCGTAGGTCTAAGGGCGGAGGGCGTTGCGATCGTTGTGATTGAGAAGCCTTATTTCATGCCGAAGCAATCTCGAGATCGCTTCACTCGGTTAACGGTTCACGATGACAAAGGCAGTATCTAGTCCCCAGACCCCAGACCCCAGAACCCAGAACTTTCCCTACATCACCTTCCCCAACATTAAATACACTCCCATTCCTATGGCAACGGAAAGGATCAAATTCCTCGTCCGGTAAGAGATGATAAAGGTGACTACCCCGGCCAGGCTGAAGGGGTTTATCAGGGATAGTTTCATCGCGGGGCCGGGAAGCAAGAGGTAGGGTGTGACAAGGGCTGTGAGGACCGCAAGGGGGATGAAGGTCAGATAGTGTTCCCACCAAGGGGAGATGCGCACACTGGATACGGAAATTGTAAAGAGCGCCCTGCACAGATAGGTTACCACCGCCATGGCCAGGTTGGCGAGGATGAAGTCAACTCCCATGTGTCCCCTCCCTGAATAGTGTAGAGGCTACGAAGGGTACCAGAAGGCCGGCGGCGAAAAGGTGCCAGTGCCCGCCTGCCAAGGTGAAAGCCAGCAGAGCCGTTACGATGGAAAGGCCGATGACAAACCAGTCTGTCTCTCTTCGAATAGAAGATCCCACCATGGAGATAAAGACAGCCGGCATGGCGAAATCCAGTGCGCCCGTATTTAACGCCGCGGTCCATTTACCGGCGACAGCTCCCACAAGGGTCCCCACGTTCCAGGCGGTGTAGGAGCAAATAGCCGTTCCCGCGAAGTAGGGGATAGACTTTATGAAACCACCAGGTCCGATGGTGTTAAATGCGTAAGTTTCGTCCACGATCCCCAGCGAAATACCGAGCAGCTTCCAGGTGCCTGCATCCGGGTATTTTCTACCTATATTCAGGCCGTAGAGAAGGTGACGCAGATTGACTACCAGCGCCATGGCGGTCAGGGCCCCGATGGTTGAGCCCTTCTGGATCATGGGCAGGGCGATGAACTGGGACGCTCCCGCAAAGATGGTGAGGGACATGAGGCAGGCTTGGACGATGGTGAGACCGCTGTTTACCGCCAGGACCCCGAACACCAGGGCATAGCCGAAGATCACCACCCCCACAGGCAGGAAGTGAAGGAATCCCAGCCTCATGTCGGTGAGGAGAGTGGAGTGAGTCCTATCGCGAACATCTTTCATGGGAAATGGACGATACTCTTAACTATCATCTGAAGCAAGGTAACTTACGACTGGACGACGTAGCGATCCTTCGACGCGTTTCACTTGCTCCTTTCGACAGGCTCAAGGCAGGCAGGACAGGCTGAGCGACTGAGTAAAAAAGACGTACTTTACTCAGTTTTCATTACAGTGAATTTCAAATCTCATATCTCATATTTCTTTAAAGGTGCTCCAAAGTCCGTGTGAATTTGCCATCCATGCTGCGATTCATGGATTTAATATCGGGAATAATTGCTTTAATTCGCTCGGTCGTCCCGTCGCTTTGTCGTAAATCCGAAAGGTTCTGACCAGTCACCTCCTTCCTGGTTTCAATATTTGAAACACTGGTTATAATATAGTCCGTGCGAGAATGGCGGAACTGGCAGACGCGCAGGATTTAGGATCCTGTACCTTACGGTGTGGGGGTTCGAGTCCCCCTTTTCGCACCAATCGACGCGCCATGAAATACCAACGGGCTTGCTCATGGCAGGCCACTGGCTCGAAGGGGGACGAGAATCCGCCTTTGCCAACGCCCAGCGACCGGCTACGGCGGACAGGCCTTGACCGAAGGTCAGTAGTGCTTGTCCGGCCGAAGCCTTGTGCGAAGGCGGAAGCCTGTCCCGAGCAAGCGAGCCCGGAACAGTTGGAGTGAGCTCGTCGAAGGGCACCACCAACTAAAAAGATCCCGGATGGGTTTTTTTAGTTGGAGTTCCATGTTCCGGGTTCCAGGTGAAGGGAACCAAATTCCGGATTTCGGGTTTTGGGTGAAATGCTCTAAAAACTGTTAAAAAACAGGTTTTCAACATCAAAAAGCCCTGATATTTTATGTAAATAAAGCTTTTTCATCGCAACTTGCCCAATTCTGCGAATTCAGGTAGCATCAGCCTTCTTTTTCAAAGATCTTTAATCCAACCCGAAACCCGAAACTCGAAACTCGAAACCGATTTTCCGAGCAAAGGGCATTAAAGTATTTATAGAAACGAGGAAAATCCATGAAAATCACCGTTGAAGTAACAAGCGAGGTAGAACGCAAACTGAACATTGAGGTTCCCTGGGACAAATACCAGGAAGAGCTGGATCGTCAGCTGGGGCAGATCCGTAAAAGCGCAACATTAAAAGGTTTTCGGAAGGGCAAGGCCCCGATGGAGATGGTGCGCCGGATCTATTCTGAGGACGCAGGTAAAGATGCAGTCAATGCCCTGGCAGGCGAGGCAGTCAGGGACACCCTGGCTGAGCACGAACTGAAGCCCTTCGGCAGCCCCTACCTGACGGATGTCAACACCGAGGAGAACAAGTCCGTTAATATGGAAGCCATCGTGGAGCTGGAACCAACCTTCGAACTGGCAGATTATTCGGCTTTAGATCTCATCAAACCTGGTACCGAGGTGAATGATGACGAAGTGGATAAGTTTCTCCAGAATATGAGGCAGAACCAAGCCGATACGGTCAGCATTGATGAAAAACGCGGCTTAAAAGACGGTGACGTCGCCAATGTCGATTTTTCCGGCACCATGGGCGGTCAACCTGTTGAGGACTTGAACGGCACCGATTATATGATCCATATTGGGAGTTCTGAATCCGTGCCCGGTTTCGAGGAGCAGGTCGTCGGCATGGAGGCCGACCAGAAAAAGGAGTTCGACCTGACCTTTCCGAAGGATTTTTTCAAACCGGACCTGGCCGGACAGGTAATTCATTTCGCCGTCCATCTCAAGGAAATTCGTGAGCTCCAGCTTCCCGACCTGGACGACGAATTCGCCAAGGACCAGGGAGAGTTCAAGGACCTCGAGGAGCTTAAGACTGCCATCAGGGAGAACATGAGCCGAATGAAAGCATCGGATTCCGAAAAGGCCCTTCGGCGCAACCTGACCAAGCGTCTGGTGGATGACAACGTTTTCGAGGTGCCTCCATCTCTCGCGGACAAGGAACTGAGGCGCGTCGTCCAGGAATACGGCGACAAAATGGTCCAATCAGGGCTCGACAACGATAAGGTCAGGGAATCGATCCTGGAAAATGAGGAGCATCTGAAGAAAACGGCTGCCGAGACCATCAGGCATCTGTACATCATTACGGCAATCGCGGAAAAAGAAGATATTGAGGCGAGCGAAAAAGAGATCCGTGAAGTGGTGACGGGGATGGCTGCCCGCATGGGCAAGCCTGCGGAAGGCCTTTTGGAGGAATACGGCAAGGACGGAACCCTGAGTGAGATCGGGTTCAACATCGTCAAGGAGAAGGTCTTCACCAAGCTCCTCGATACTGCGAAGGTAACGGAAGTGGGAGGGGCAGCGGGGGAACCCGCGAAAGCGAAGAAAGAGAAAAAGAGGAAGAAGAGTAAAGATAAATAACTGAAACGGGGAATCGGGGAACCGGCGAAACGGGGAAAAATCTTTGATCACCGTTTCACCGAATGATTAGGCGATTATTACAATAATTTTTCTTTGATTATTAAGGTGTGCGAGAGTAGTTCAGATACAAGGCCAGAGTCCCGAGGAACACCGGAGACGTATATGATGACATACGTCGAGGATTTCCGAGGGGCGATAACGCAGTAGATGATCTGCTATCGCGCACCGCATAAAGGCGGAGGAGTGACATGAATTTAATTCCCATGGTCATCGAACAAACAGGACGCGGCGAGCGAGCCTACGACATCTACTCCCGGCTCCTCAAGGACAGGATCATCTTCATAGGTACCGGTATTGACGACCAGATTTCAAACCTGATCATCGCTCAGCTTCTCTACCTCGAGGCTGAAGGACCTGAGAAGGATATTCGCCTTTATATCAACAGTCCGGGCGGTTCTGTATCAGCGGGCCTTGCGATATACGATACCCTGCGTTACATTAAGCCGGAAATCGAGACGATCTGCATTGGGCAGGCTGCCAGCATGGCGGCGCTTATCCTCTCGGCGGGGACAAAGGGCAAGCGGTTCGCCCTCCCCCACTCCAGGATCATGATCCATCAGCCCATGGGCGGATTCTCAGGACAGGCCTCAGATATAGACATCCACGCGAAGGAGATTCTGAGGCTCAAAGGGGAACTTAACAAAATCCTGTCTGAAAGCACGGAGCAACACCTGGACAGGATTGAGGCCGACACCGACCGGGATTTTTTCATGTCCGGGAAGCAGGCTGTCGAGTATGGTATTGTGGATAGCGTTATATTCACCAGAAACACCGAAAAAAAGGAATAATCCGCAAGGAGATGAGATGAGCGACACAAGAAATAAAGATGCCGGGATCCTGAGGTGTTCTTTCTGCGGCAAAACACAGGACGAGGTCCGTAAGCTCATTGCGGGCCCCACTGTCTATATATGCAATGAGTGTGTGGATCTGTGCACCGACATCATCGCTGAAGAATGGGAACGGGAAGAGAGCGAGCGCATTTTGAGCGGTCTTCTCAAGCCGGAACAGATAAAGGCTGCTTTGGACGAATATGTTATCGGACAGGAGCGGGCCAAAAAGGTCCTCGCTGTTGCCGTGTACAACCATTACAAGAGGATCGAGGCGACCCAGGAGGACGTGGAACTCCAAAAGAGCAATATCTTTCTAATCGGACCCACAGGAACAGGCAAGACGCTGCTGGCACAGACCCTGGCACGTATCATCAACGTCCCATTTGCCATTGTCGACGCCACCACTCTTACCGAGGCGGGTTATGTCGGCGAGGATGTGGAAAATATCATTCTGAGGCTGCTCCAGAACGCCGATTACGATGTCAGCCGGGCCGAGAAGGGGATCGTGTATATTGATGAGATCGACAAGATCGCCCGCAAAAGCGACAATCCATCAATCACCAGGGACGTCTCCGGTGAGGGTGTCCAGCAGGCTCTCCTGAAGATCATCGAGGGAACTATTGCCAACGTTCCGCCCCAGGGTGGCCGCAAGCATCCCCAACAGGAATTCATCGCCGTCAACACCACCGACATTCTGTTTGTTTGCGGCGGCGCGTTCGTGGGGCTTGACGATGTCATCGGGCAAAGGGTCGGGACCAAGAGCCTGGGCTTTGGCGCCGATATCAAATCGGAGAAGGAAAAGAATATCGGGGAGATCCTGTCGAAAATGCAGCCGGAAGACTTGATCAGATACGGTATGATCCCGGAGTTCGTCGGCCGGGTTCCGGTCGTGGCGACTCTCCACGACCTTGACCAGGATGCCCTTGTTCAGATCTTGACCCAGCCGAAGAACGCACTGGTCAAACAGTACCAGAAGTTCTTCGAGTTCGAGGATACGAACCTGAAGTTCACCGATGGCGCCCTTACCTCCGTTTCAATTGAAGCGATCAAAAGAAAATCCGGTGCGCGGGGACTTCGAGCCATCCTCGAAGATGTCATGCTGGATATCATGTACGATCTGCCCTCCCAGCCCAACGTCAGGGAGTGCATCATCAATGAGGAAGTCGTCAACAAAAAGACGGATCCTGTCCTGCTTTATGAGTCGGGTGATGGTGAGGGAGAAGAGGAGAAGGAGAAAAAAGTCTCCTGAGTGCCAAAGTCCTTCGGATGCCCGTTCACGTATGAAACAGTATTCTGCCGCCCGGATTTTGAAACCGGGCAGGCGATTGGAGTGTGATAAGCTATGTCAGAAAGTAATAATAGTATATTAACTACAGATTCCCTGCCGGTCCTGCCGTTAAGGGATATTGTCGTGTTTCCACATATGATAGTTCCTCTATTCGTGGGTCGGGACAAATCCATCCGGGCTCTGGAAGAGTCCATGGCAGCGGACAAGAACATCCTGCTGGTGGCCCAGAAAGATGCCCAGATCGATGATCCTGAACCGGATGAGATCCACTCTGTTGGTACCCATTCCTCGATCCTGCAGATGCTGCGGCTGCCCGATGGAACCGTAAAGGTTCTTGTTGAAGGGCAGAAAAGGGTGCGGCTTGCCCAATTCAGCATCATGGAGGACCATATAGCGGCCACATACGAGGAGATCGATTTCCCCATTCCCATCTCTGCCGAGCTCGAAGCGATGATGCGGAGCATCATCGACCGGCTGGAGAGGTACGCAAAGCTCAACAAAAAGGTCCCCCAGGAGATCCTGGCCACGGTCTCCACCATCAATGAGCCTGGAAAGTTCGCTGACACTGTCGCCGCTCACCTCATCATCAAACTGGAGGACAAGCAGGAGATCCTCGAGACGATCGATGTGACCCAGAGACTGGAGACGGTTCTCCAGATACTGGAGTCGGAGATAGAGATCCTCCAGATCGAACGCAAGATCCGCAGCAGGGTCAAGCGCCAGATGGAGAGGACCCAGAAGGAATATTACCTCAACGAACAGATGCGGGCGATCCAGAAAGAGCTGGGGGAAAAGGACGAAGCCAAGGCGGAGATTCAGGAGCTGGAAGAAAAGATCGAGAAGGCCGGGATGCCGGAGGATGTGAACGAGAAGGTAACGAAAGAGCTCCGCCGGCTCAAGATGATGGCCCCCATGGCTGCGGAGGCTACAGTTGTCCGCAACTACATAGACTGGTTGATATCTGTGCCGTGGAGTACATACACCGAAGACAAGAAAGATATCCTGGAGGCGGAGAAGATCCTGGATGAGGACCATTACGGACTCAAGAAAGTGAAGGAAAGGATTCTCGAGTACCTGGCGGTCCATCAACTCGTGGGCCAACTCAAAGGTCCCATCCTCTGCTTCGTCGGCCCTCCCGGTGTCGGGAAGACCTCCCTCGCCAAATCCATTGCCCGTGCCATTGGCCGGAACTTCGTGCGGTTGTCTTTAGGTGGAGTCCGCGACGAAGCCGAGATCCGTGGACATAGACGAACGTATATCGGAGCCCTTCCGGGCAGGATCCTTCAGTCCATGAAGCGGGCTGAGAGCGTGAACCCCGTTTTCCTCCTGGACGAGGTCGACAAGATGAGCATGGATTTTAGAGGAGACCCCTCATCGGCGCTGCTCGAGGTCCTTGACCCGGAACAGAACGGGGCCTTCTCCGACCATTATCTCGAAGTGGACTACGACCTCTCCAAGGTAATGTTCATCACAACCGCCAATTCGCTGGAACCCATTCCGGCCCCCCTGAGGGACCGCATGGAGATCATTCGGATCGCCGGTTACACCGAACCTGAAAAGCTCAACATCGCCAAACGTTTCCTGGTGAAGAAACAGGTGGAGATCAACGGTCTTACCGATGCCAACGTCAATTTTGCCGACAAGGGGATCCTGGAGATCATCCGTGGATATACGCGGGAGAGCGGAGTCAGAAGCCTTGAAAGGGAACTGGCGGCAGTGTGCCGCAAGGTGGCCCGGGAAGTTGTCAAGGAAAAGGAAAAAGACAAGCGAATAACAGTTTCACCGAAAGTGGTTGCAGATTTCCTGGGTGTTCCCAAGTTCAAACACGGGGTTGTCGAGGAGAAGGACCGGATCGGTCTGACCACCGGTCTTGCCTGGACCGAGGTTGGAGGAGAGATCCTCCAGACTGAGGTGACCATCCTCGAGGGTAAGGGGAACCTGATCCTCACCGGCAAGCTGGGGGACGTCATGCAGGAGTCGGCCCGGGCGGCGCTCAGTTATATCAGGTCCAGGGCGGAAGAGCTTGGTCTGCCACGGGACTTTTACCAGAAGGTGGACATCCACATTCACGTGCCCGAGGGATCTATCCCCAAGGACGGTCCGTCCGCCGGCATTACACTGGCCACATCCCTGGCCTCGGCCCTGACGGGAAGGCCGGTCAGGCACGATCTAGCCATGACGGGTGAGATCACCCTGAGGGGGCGGGTGCTTAAGATAGGCGGGCTCAAAGAGAAACTCCTGGCAGCCAACCGCGGCGGTGTCTCCGAAGTGATCATCCCCCAGGAGAACGAGATGGATATGAAGGAGGTCCCCAAGGAGATCCTCAAGGGGCTCAATATTCACCCAGTGGACAATGTGGACGAGGTGCTTGCCTTGGCTCTGTGTGAGACCCCGGAGGAGCAGCCGATCCCGCCGCTGAGGCCGCGGGAGACAGATCCAACCGACGCCGTCGCGACTGGGGTGGATCCGGTACAAACGCATTAACTGATAGTTCCAAGTTCCAAGGTGGTCCTAGACCCAAGAGCCCAGAACCTAGACCTTCAACAACTGATTGGGCGGTAAACAAATATACCAATCAGTTGTTGACAGCGAAGCGCAGGAGGACTATAAATATTTTCCTGTCGGGCGGTTAGCTCAGTTGGGAGAGCATCGGCCTTACAAGCCGGGGGTCACAAGTTCGAGCCTTGTACCGCCCACCAGTTCTATAAAAAAGCATTGAATATACATAGGGGTCGTAGTTAAGTCGGTTATAACGCCGGCCTGTCACGCCGGAGGCCGCGGGTTCGAGTCCCGTCGACCCCGCCAAAGATCACGAGGGGCTGCCATCGCAGCCCCTTTTTAATTTGTTACTATGAAAACACTTTCACCTCTCCTATATATTTTAGTGATCAGTCTGATGATTTCCTGTGCTTCAGTTTTCCCTCCTTCAGTTGATGAGAAGGCGATCCTTCAACGTGCCAGGGAGGACCTGGCCAATGGCGAGTATGACTGGTCCTATTACGATATGGAAAAATACATTAAAAAATATCACCACAGCTCTTCGTTAGGCGAAGCACATCTACTAGCGGGAGATGCATCCAGAGGCAAGGTGGACGAAGCCAGAGACGATAAAAAGATCTCAGGAATGCTTTTGACAAACTTCACAGCGCCCCTGATCCAAAGGGCCTTCGAACATTACAGAAAGGCGGCGACTGGTACCGCCGGTACAAATGTTAAATCAGAGGCTTTGTACAAGATGGCTGTAATGCTGGATATTGACTATATGAAGCATTTCGAGAAAGCTCTGGTGGTATATGAGAAGGTCGTCAATAAATATCCGGGAACGGTGTGGTCAGCGCAAGCACAGGTAAGATATGAGAACCTGGATGATAAATTCCAGTCCCTTAAAGTGGGTCCCCGCAATGTTACTGGAAAATGATCTCTTGGCTATTAAAAGCGGGCTTTAAATGAATAGCTTTTGGTAGACACCAGCTGATTTTACACCCTACAACTGCTATAACCACATTAATGAATATCGAAGCGAACCTCAGGCAAGTTCATGAAAGGGTCGAGGCGGCTGCTCAAAAGGCGGGCCGCGATCCGAAAGATGTGCTTGTCCTCGCCATCAGCAAGACCATGCCGGTGGAGCGGGTCGAGGCCGCCGCCCTGGCGGGCCAGGTTCACTTCGGTGAGAACCGGGTCCAGGAATCCAGAGAAAAAATCCCCCAGCTGCCGGAGGGTTTGATCTGGCACCTGGTCGGCCACCTTCAGAGCAACAAGGCCAAATACTGTCCGGGCCTTTTTAATTGGGTGCACTCCATCGACTCGGTCCACCTCGCCAGGGAAATCGCGCGTCGCTACAAAGAAAAAGGCAAGGTCTGTACAGCCCTTGTGCAGGTGAACGTCTCCGGCGAGGAGGTCAAGTCCGGCTGTGAACCGGATGAAGCGGGTGAGATCCTTGCCGCTTTGATGGAAGAAGATGGGACCGAGCCTGTAGGCCTCATGACCATGCCTCCCTGGGATTCTGATCCTGAAGCGTCACGCCCATGGTTCAGAGCGCTTCGTCAGCTTAGAGATGATCTTTCCGGTCAAGGGTTCTCGGACAGCTCTCTGAAGGAACTGTCCATGGGAATGACCGGGGATTTTGAAGTGGCCATCGAAGAGGGTGCGACTATTGTGAGGATCGGGACCGCCATCTTCGGTTCAAGGGGCTGATCGTGACTGATCCTCACACGTTGCGATTTGCTCTGTCCCGCAGGGACCTTTACGACATCATCCGAATTACCGCCACCCAACGCCCCTTCAGGAGGGTGGCCATGCCCGCCTTGGCGGGTTTCGTTTTTCTGGGTCACGTTATCGACGGCAATTACGACAAGGGCCTGGTCTGGGCTGTATTGATGGGAGTCCTTTACTGGAGTATCTCCCATATCATGTTCTGGCTCAACGTCTACGGTGCCGGAAACGTGACGCTTCTCGCATCTCAGGAGATCGAGCTTCAGGATGATCAGATGGTGGTAACCAGCGAACATACGACGGAAAAATTCCTGAAACCGGACACATCTGATGTAAAGATCGCCAATGAAAATCTGGTTATCACGACAAGTACCGGGAAACTTGTGTTTCTGGAGCGAAGCTTTGAGGCGCCGGAGGACTATATGGCCCTCAGAGATTGGCTTTTGAAGGGGCCATCAGGAAACGGTGAAACGGTGAAACGGGGAAACGGGGAGTAACCGCAGCCGGAGTATTGCTCCGGTTTTTCATTCTTGATCGTCTTCTCCAGCATCCTTGGCAATCTCGGCAGCTCGCTCTTCTTTTTTATCCCTACTCATTTTAGCCATAACACCCACCGTAGCGATACCACAGAGAATTTCATACCCGACCCAAGCTATGAAGGCGATCGTTAACATCGCTGTAATAATTTTCAAGATTGATTTTCTTTGCGCAATTTTGCGGTGAAATAGCTTCTACCAATTCTAAAAAAATCTGGCCTTCAGCTTTTTCACCGTTTCGCCCCATCCCCGTTTCCCCGTTTCATGAGGGGAAGTTCGTTTTACCCTTTCCCCAACTCTCCAGCCCGCTTTGTCGCTGCCATGACGGCATCAACCACGATTTCGCTGAACCCGGCTTCATTCAGTTCCGCCAGGCCTGCCTGGGTTGTGCCGCCGGGGGAGGTCACCATCTCGCGCAGTTCCGTGGGGGTCTTTTCCGTTTCCATCATGAGGCGGGCAGCTCCGAGGATCGTTTGTTTCACGAGCCCGGTAGACTCATCGGCCGGAATGCCCACTGACATACCGGCTTCAATGAGTGCCTCTGCCATGCGAAAGATATAAGCTGGTCCGCTTCCGGAAAGCCCGGTGACGGAATCCAGGAGATCTTCCGGCAGAACGTGGCAGGTTCCCACTGCCTGGAAAAGCTCCACCGCCCAGTGGGTCATGTCGGCGTGGACACTTTGGCCGGGAGAGATGACGGTGGCGCCGCTGCCGACAAGTGCGGGGGAGTTAGGCATCGACCTTATGACAGGTATACCTGGCAATGATTTCTCCAGAAGCTCGAGAGTGATCCCCGCGGCTACGGAGATGACAAGCTGCTCCGTATTTATGGAAGGTGCGATCTCTTCCAGCACATCCTGAATAATCTGTGGCTTGACTGCCAGGAATATGGTCCCTCCAGCCACAGCGGCCTGAGTATTCTTGTCCGTGGTTATGAATCCATGCTGTTCCTGCAGGTAGGTGCACCGTTCGGGCACCGGTTCCGACACGATGATCGATTCAGCCGGTACGATCCTCGCCCTGGCGATCCCGCCCGCCAAGGCCTCGGCCATGTTCCCGCCGCCGATAAAAGCGATACTGCTCCTGTAATCCATCATCCTCACCCTTTCTCAAGTATTGTGCTACTGGTATTTGTAACATTTATCGGCTCTAATTTTCCATGGAAAGGTTATCGAGGGGATGATGGATTACAGGAGAAGCCCAAAGTCCAAAGGCCAATGACCAAAGGAAAACAATTCGAGATATAATGCTTCGCATGGGATCGGCTCGCAAGGGCAAGCATGTGTGGATTCCGGACAATCACGCCGTTCGTCATCACAAAAACTACCATGTGACAAGCAGGCGCGATTTCCGGAATGACGGTCGTGTTGTAGGTTGTTACCTCGATACGTAGATACTTTGATACTTAGATACAGGTTTTTCTCCTGCGTTCTGCGTTCCATTTTTTGTTTACTTCGCCAAGTCGCTCCGTCGGCAAGTCGAACGGTTCCTTCGCACTCCGCACTGCTGTTTCGAATCACGAATCACGAGTTACGAGTCACAGCCTTTATTCTACGTTCTACATTCTGCATTCTACATTCAGTATTATTCTTCCACTAGAAACTGTTTTTCCCCCTTTGACTATTTCCTCGCTTATCAATATAGTTATGCCAGTTTCTTGATGTGAAAAGGGAGGTTTTTTCGAGTGTTTATCCTGAGCAATTTAATCACCGCCGTCGCCAAAATCCTGAGCATTATCCTGAACTTGTTCATGTGGTTGATCATTATCAGGGCTCTGGTTTCCTGGTTTTCCCCGGATCCCTACAACCCTATTTACCAGTTCCTGATCCGTATAACAGAGCCGGTCCTGAAATATATAAGAAGGATCCTGCCCCTGAGGGCGGGGATGATGGACCTGTCCCCCATCATTGCCCTTCTGGCGATCATCTTCCTTCAGACTTTTCTCGTTCAGTCCCTTTACGGGATCGCCATGTCGTTGCGATGACGGTAGTTTGAAAGGAGAACGACCATGCGTCTTTCACCACTCGATATTCAGAGCCAGCAGTTCCGCACGAAGATCAAGGGATTTGATCCCCGGGAGGTGGAGAACTTCCTTGAGCTGACAGCCTCAGAGTTCGAAGAGCTCATCAGAGAGAATGGGAAGCTCAAGGAAAAACTGGCGCGCCTTTCCAACCAGTATGAGGAACTTAAGCAGCGCGAGCAGACCCTCAAGGAAACCATGATGACAGCCCAGAAGATCACCGAGGATATGAAGGTCTCTGCCAGGAAAGAGGCCGAGATCACCCTTAAAGAGGCCGAGCTCAAAGCTGAGAAGATGGTGGAGGATGCTCACCGGAAACTGGCTGTGATCAGCGATCAGATTGTGGAGGTAAAAAGGATCCGCGCCCAGTTTGAAGTTGCAGTGAAAGCGGCTGCACAGAGCCATCTGAAGATGCTCGAAGTCACCACAGAGGCTCTTGAGGCTGAGATCGGCAAGGAGGAAAAGGTCAAATACCTTATCAGTAAAGATAAGGAATGACCGGGTTAGATCCGGTTTTACTCTCATGGCTGTACGCCATTCCCGCCTCATTTTTATCTTTTGTGTCCTGCTGCTGACTGCGGTATTGGTGTCGTGCGTGAAGGTGAGGGGGCCTGGGATCATGCCGCCTGTCAAGGATGACGATTACAGCCAGTGGAAGGTTTTAAACACCGGTTTTCTCATGGTACGGACAAACTCTGGAGAGACTCAGTGGCAGTGGCAGATCATTGCCCGGTTCAAACCGGAACAGACCGGACACAGCCTGAAACCCCTCGACATCATTGCTGCTGTCGATGGTATGCAGGTTCCCTTCACCTTTGAGGAAGAGGGGCAGATTTTCGAAAGCATGACCTCTTTTTACCTGAGCCCAGGTGCGCACAAATTCGAGCTGAACCCCTCGGAGAATTCCTCCCAATCCTTCCCGACTCTCATGGTCGATTTCGAGGCGCCCTGAGAGGCCGAGCGGTGAACGAAACTTCGGCCAGGATCAACGTCAAGGTCAAACCCAGGGCATCCAGGGACATAGTGGAAGGCTGGAAAGAGGACGCCCTGGTGGTGCGTCTGACTTCGCCACCTGTAGATGGAGCTGCCAACAGCTCCCTCATCAGGCTGCTGGCAAAAAAAACAGGCGTAGCCCGGAGCCGTATCCGTATCGTATCCGGTGAAAGGGGGCGGTTCAAGGTACTGGAGTTCGATGGGGTCGATCTCGAGGATCTCAGGGTACGCCTGATATGAAAATTGTTCATTGCCTCCTGACCGCAATTCTGCTTTGTCTGCCGGTACTGCAGCCCGGTGCGGTGGTAGCCTCCGACGACGATTCTGGATGGAAATTCGTTTCAGATTCCCGTTTGACGATCCGCTTCCGTGGACCATCTGACGTTCTCGCGAATCAGGTACTGGAACGCGCAGGAACCTTCCTTGCGGACACCTCGGAGTTTCTGGGGCTTCCCTGGCAAAATCAGTATTCCATCATTATTGCCGGGAGCAAAGATGAGTTCATCGCACTTCAACCCACAGCGAGACCTGCGCCCGAGTGGGCCGGCGCTCTCACCTATCCGGGGCTGGGCATGGTCCTCATCATGACTCCGGGCGCCATGGAGACGAGGGGGACCAGATATTGGTCACTTCTCCAACACGAAATGGCGCACCTGTTGCTCGGTGACGCTGAGTCGAGGCACAACACCAGACTGCCCAGATGGTTCCAGGAAGGAATTGCCACGTACGTTTCCGGTGAGATGAACTTGTCCAGGCTCGTACAACTGGGATGGGCTCAGGCGACAGGGGCGACTCCGGATTTCAGGGATCTTGAATTCACCTTTCCCAAGCAGGCATCCCACGCAGGGGCCGCTTATGCGCGCAGCTACCTGTTTATCCGATACCTTTCGCTGCGATTCGGGGATGATGCCGTTGCCATACTCGTGGCAGAGTCTCTACAAAGAGGTGGAATCAATGGAGGAGTGGCGGCGGCATTCGACGTATCCCTGGCTGAACTGCTGGAAGGCTTTGACCAGTACGCCAAGGTCAAGGCCACCTGGATCCCGATCTTTACAAGTACGGCTACCATCTGGGGAGTGATTACGCTCCTGTTCTTCATCACCTGGTTTCGAAAGAAGGTCCAGGGAATGCGGACTGTCCAGCAGTGGGATAGAGAGGAGGAGGAAGAAAGAATGGCAACTTTGTTGCAGGATGAAACGTTCCATGAAGAAAGATCCCATGAGGAAAGACGCACCCTTCACTAGAAGAGTGGCAGTCACCCTGGCGGTGATAATGCTCCAGACTTCCATGGCCGGAGCTGTTTCTCCGGCACCGGGAAGCCTTGCGGTCCTGGAGCCTCCCATGCCTTTGCCGGAAATGAGGGCGGCATGGGATGGAATCCGGAGCAAGATCTATCTCGACCCCCTGCTGCTGGTGATAGGGCGGCAGGAGACTCTCAAGGAGCTGGAAAAGTGGGGCCTGGCGGCGGAGTCCATCCGATCTGCGTATAGAACGGCGGATAGGATCACCCTGGATCGAACACAGGCTCTGCTCGAGGAAGCGTGGTCCTTTTTTTATCAGTTCGACTACAACCGGGCTACCGAGGTCCTGAACAAGGCCGAGGAACTCCTCTCTACTCCGGGTGACAGCGGGTTCAGGACCCATCTCATGTTCGAGGTCCTGCTGTTAAGTGGTATTGTGGCCCGCGCCGCCGGTGATAAAAGCTACGTTAACGATTTAAGACGGGCAGTGGCCCTCGATCCGGCTCGTGATTTACCCTCCGAGAGATACTCTCCTGAGACCATAACTATCTACAACAGGATCCGGAGCGAACTGCTGACCGGGGAACAAGTGTCTCTTTTCATCGACGGAACACCTGCCGACGCGTCCATTCTGTTAGGAGGAGAGGAGCTGGGCGAGGCGTCTTTGGAAGCAGGTTTCTTGGTCCTGCCGGGTAGACATTTCATCGAAGCATCGGCGCCCGGCTACGAGCCGTGGGGTCTGACCCTTAATGCGGAAAGGTTCGAACCAGCCGATATCCGTTTCGAGTTGGCGCCCACCGGGCCCGAAGGTGATCCTGACAGTTTTTTCCTCCAGAGATTGAGAGCAGGGGACAGGGCTTACATGGTCCTCCTGGCTGAGAAACTGGATGTGGATTACCTGCTCATCCCGGATCCGAATGAAAGCGTCCTTAGGGCGTGGGTCATTGACCGTGAAGGCCGTTCTGTGGACCACGTCGTTCTGTGGGAGATCGGCGACACATGGGAGTCGGGAGCGCTAAGGGTCGCCACGGTGCTCGAACCGCTTCGCCAGAAGTGGGACCTTAGCCGCACCACAGCCGGCGCTCCTCTCAGTCTGCCGGTCTTCAGCCAGGCGCTGCCGGAAGATTACAGTGCCGTCGAAGGGTCCTCGTTCTGGAACAGGTACGCTATAGTCATCGGGATCCTTCTCCTCGTGGGCGCCGCGGCGACCGCTGAACGGAGCGGGAGTACCAGGATCGAGGCGACATGGTAACAGGGCGAAATGCAGCCATGTTAATCCTGGTAGGAATTATCTTTCTGAGTACTGCCTGTGGCACAGCTCAGGATAAGATTGTCAGCGTCAACCTGGATTTGCCGGTGGATTGGGAATCTGTAATCGATATGGATGCTCTCGGGGCGCCGTCATCGACACCCTATATAGGAACCATCCGGTTCCTATACGGCGGCGCCCAGGTCCAATACCAGGATTTCCCGTATGCGGGTCACAGCGCTTCCTTCAATGTGGGCGAAGTTGACTATCTCACGGTCCAGGCTCTGACGGCCGGCCAGGTGATTATGGAAGGAAGTGTGTCCGGTGTGGGGCCAGTATCAGGGGATGTGACGATATCTCTTGAGAAGGCGAACGGATTCTCGGAGGCGGGTACACTTCTATATCCACGGCAGAACCATTCAGCTGTTCTTGCCAATGGTGTGGTTTATATACTGGGCGGAAACCCGAACACCGGAGTCATCGAGGCGGTAGCCTCCTCGACGGGGAATTTTGTCGCCGGGGCTTATGCCGCCAGCCTTGTCTATCCCAGGGATGAGACGACGGTTCTTCACGACGCTGCAGGGAACCAGCTGTTCGTGTTCAAGGGCGCTTCCGCTGTGGATGACAACCTGTACGAGGTAGTGGATCTGGGGAATGAAATAGTGGTTCCAAGGATTATTGCAAAATCCAGGTATAACTATTACCCAGTTTGGAATAATCCAGAAATATTACTTGTAGGTGGTGATGATGGGGTATCAACATGGTTTGAAAATGCTTTAGTCATTGATGCCCAAAACTTAAATGAACAAGTTTGGACTGGAATAGGTTCATCCCTGATTAGAGATAATCCCGAATGCCTAAATGATGGTATTAGATTATCTTGTTTTGGTGGTGGTACTGAAATAATTGAAGTATTCAATTTGCTTTTGGGAGGAATTGATCATTCTTTATCTATATTGCCTAATATGGATGGATTCACAGCAACATTATTAGAGAACGGCGATATAATAATCATTGGTGGATTTGAAGGTTTAACTACTTATAATCAGGTGAAGGTTTTTCAGCCCAATTCCGGTGATTATTTAGATTTAGGAAGTGGTATTCGTCACCCCAGATATTTTCATACTGCGACCTTAATTGGTAACGATAAATTATTGATAATAGGGGGAGGCCCAACAGTTGAAGCTTCACACTCCGCAGAACTTCTGGACCTGACGACCGGCCTGTCCACTTTGCTCCCCTGGCCCATGAAGGTTTCCAGGGTCGGGCACACCGCGACCCTGCTTCCCGATGGGAGGGTGCTGGTCGCGGGGGGGAACGCGACCGATAGGAGGATGGAGGTGTTTAATCCGCGTTCCGGATTATGATTAGAAGTCAGTAGCCAGTAGTCAGAATAAATAAAAAAGCCTGCATTTGCCGGCTCTGGTTTTGTTTTTCTTCTGGATTCTGGATTCTGATTTCTGGCTCCTGCCCTTATCCCGTACTCGCGCACCCTGAAGTTTTGGGTCCTGGTGCAACCTGCGCTCCCTCGGATGTCTTTGCTCCGCCCTTCGCCCTCCGCCCTTCGCCCTTTCTTTTTCCGTACATGATCTCCTCCGCCTTGGTGATGATCAGACTTTCGTCTCCCGCAGTGAATCCTGTCTTGCGAAAACGCTCGTTCCCCTTCTTGTCGAACATGATCATGGTGGGAACCGTAGGGGCGGCGAATCTGGAGGGAACAGCCCCACCCGGATCCACCAGGAACTTATCCAGGTCGAAGTTGTAGTATTTAAGATAACCGTAGACCCTCGACTCCCCGCGGCGGTCAATGAAGACCGCTGTCACCGACATGTCGCCTTTGTACTTGGCCCGGATCCAGTCCATGGCCTTGAGTTCGCTGATACAGGAACCGCAGGTCGTGGAAGTGATGATCATAACGTTGACTTTGGTAGTGAGAATGTCCTTGAAGGAATGACGCTTCCCGCTTTTGTACTCAATGAGCGAGAAGTCCGGACGCTCCTCCTCCTGAGCGTGGACACCGACTGATATGGATAGCAGAAAGGCGATGATAACCAGCAGGTTAATGGTTTTGAGTTTGCTCAAAGGTGTACTCCTAGCAGTGGGTCGGAACACCTCGATATGCTGCATAAATTTATCGGATCCCGAAATCCGACGATGACCACATAAGGGTCAGAATTTGGGAATTAATTCTTGAGTTCCAGTCTGATTTTAATACCAATAGTTTAACATCTTCCGATAAACTTTATCCAGCAGCTTGGTGAGGTTCCCGGCAGGCTCCAAATGATCGGGGCTAAAACTGTTCAGGCTCTGTATAGAGACCGGTCACCCTCTTGCCAGGGGAAAGGTGACAATAATGATTCGGGGACACCGAGACGCGGAGACATGGGGAGGGAAAACCCTGTATCGGTGTATCGGAGAAACGGGGTGTCGGGGAGAAACCATTTTTGTGATATGAGATATGAGATTGCCGACCAATCACCAATCCTTAATCCGTAATCAGTTCCAAGTTCGCATACTTCGCGATGAGCTTTTTCTTCCCCCCTCTCGGGAAATAAACCGTTATCCTCGCATCGCTTCCGGACCCCTCCACCATCATTACCTGACCCATCCCGAACATGGGGTGGCGCACCTGCATTCCCGGTCTTAGACTGTCCTCTCCCTCCACAGGTTCAGGGACGTAGGTGAAATCGCCGATGGCCACTTTCTGGTCAGGTGGGGCGGGAATGGAGGAGAGGGCGTCGGTGATGCCGGGAATTGAGTGGGCTGTGTCGCTGTGAAGCTCAACATTTTCAGGCGGCAGCTCGGTGAAAAAGCGGGAAGGTGACGTGTTGTCGTACTGGCCGAAGAGCCTCCTCCTGCGTGCCATTGTAAGGAAAAGGCGTTCCTTGGCCCGGGTCATGCCTACGTAGCAAAGGCGCCTCTCTTCCTCCATTTCAGCGGGTTCCCCCTGGGCGCGGTAGTGAGGCAGGAGGTCCTCCTCCATGCCGGCCACGAACACGACCGGAAATTCCAATCCTTTGGCTGTGTGTAGAGTCATCATGGCCACCGAGGATCCCTCATCCTTCAGGTTGTCGATATCGGAGACCAGGGATATTTGATCCAGGAACGCGGACAGGGTTTCAGCCGGATCCATCTCACCGGTGAGTTCACCGGACATGAAGTCGTCCACCACCACGAGAAACTCATGGAGGTTCTCCACTCGATTGCGCGCTTCGTCAGTGGCCTGAGCCTGGAGGGCGCGCAAGTAACCGGTTTCGTCGAGGACCGCCACAATGAACTCGTCCAGGGGTGTTCCCATGGAAAGTTTTTCCCTCAGATTCACAAGGGCTTCGAGGAGGTCGCCTGTGCCTCGGGCCGCCTTTCCCTTTACAGCCCCGCTCTTAAGGGCGGCCTGGGCCGCTTCTTCGGGAGAAAAGCCGCCGGAACCGGCTTGCCTGATCTTTTCAAGCGAGGTCTTCCCGACTCCTCTGGCGGGTGCGTTGACGATGCGCTCGAAGCTTCCCCAGTCAGCGGGATTCAGGACCAACCGTAAGTAGGATATAACGTCCCTGATCTCCTTGCGGTCGTAGAAACGGACTCCTCCCACAATGGTGTAGGGGAGGTTCATCCTCAGGAAGGAGTCTTCTATGGCCCTGGACTGCGCGTTTATCCTATAGAAGACAGCGAAATCTCTGTGGGAAAAATTCTCGTGACGGATGAGATCGAGAATGGACGCGGCGATGAAGTCGCCCTCTTCGCGTTCATCAATGGCGGCATAAGCGCTAACCTTCTGTCCGTCGGGCCGGATGGCGAGGAGTTCTTTTTCCTTGCGCCCGGTATTCTTGGCAATGAGGCAGGACGCGGCGCGCAGGATGTTCCCTGTAGACCTGTAGTTCTCACCCAGCGTGACGACCTGGGCCTCCGGGAAGTCTTTTTCAAAATCAAGGATATTGGTTATGTCCGCACCCCGCCAGCGATAGATGCTCTGGTCGTCGTCACCCACGACGCACAGGTTCCTGTGCCTGGCTGACAGCTGGAGGATGATCTGATACTGTGCGTGATTAGTGTCCTGGTACTCATCCACCAGGATGTAGTGAAGGATGTTATCGTAGGATCGAAGGACCTCCGGTTTTTCCTCGAAAAGCTTCCACGTGAAAAAGAGCAGGTCGTCGAAATCCAGCGCCTGGGAGTTGCGCAGGCGTTCTTGGTACATCTGGTAAGCCTGAACGATCCTGTCCATTAGGTGGTCCCGGCTTATCTCCGCCTGTTCGGCCATGTGGTCAGGCTCTACAAGGGCGTTCTTGGCGCGGCTGATGAGGTAGGAGACCCGGCGCGGCGGCAGTATCCGGGCGTCGATATTCATCTCGGCCAGGACCTCCTTGATGACTTTGGTGGAATCGTTGGCATCGAAGATGGAAAAGTGGGGGCTGATCCCCAGCTTTTCGATGTGCCGGCGCAGGATCCTCACGCACGCCGAGTGGAAGGTCGAGATCCACACGGCGCGTCCTTCCTTGCCTGTGAGGTTGATGACCCGTTCCCTCATCTCCCCCGCCGCCTTGTTTGTAAAGGTGACAGCGAGGATAGCGTAAGGCGGTATCTTCCGCTCCCGGAGAAGGTAGGCGATCCGGTAGGTGATGACCCGGGTCTTGCCGCTTCCGGCGCCTGCCAGTACCAGCAGAGGTCCTTCTGTCCTGGTGACGGCTTCCTGCTGGTTCCGGTTGAGGTCTTCGAGGGGAAAAAGGACTTTACCCGTTGTCTTCATATCTGGAGATAGCCCGGTTATATGCGGTGATAATATCACTACGAGTTAGAATGCCGAGAAGCTTTCCGGGATCCTTTTCATCAACGACCAGAAGCTGTTTGATGCTGCCGTAGGCAAGCCTGGAAAGAGCGTCCTTGAGGTTGTCGGAAGGAGTGACGGTAGTCATGGAAAGCGTGGCCAGATCTTTGGCGATTACCAGTTGTCCCAGCTCGGAATCAAAAACGTGCTGACGTATTTCCTGAAAGGAGATGAGACCGGCCAACTGTCCATTCTTGTTGACCATGGGGAAGTTTGAGTGACTGCTCAACGTTATGTGGCGAAGGATATGGGAAAAGGACATATCCTCGGGGATGATCTCCAGGTCGTCCGTTGTCATGGCGTTTCTGACTTTGAGACCTTGAAGAACATTGACCTCTATGCCCGCCTCGATGGTGATCCCTTTTTTGTGAAGTCCGATGGAGAAGATGCTATGGGGCGAGAGTGCCCGAATGGTAAGCGTGCTCATGATACAGGCCACCATGATGGGCAAGATGATGTGGTAGTCCCCGGTGAGTTCAAATAAGAGGAGTATGTTGGTGAGCGGTGCGTGGGCAGCGGCTGCCAGGACGGCTCCCATCCCAACAAGCGCGTAAGCTCCCGGCTTCGCGGTCATGAACGGGAACAGCATGTTGATGATGGTCCCGAAAGCCCCCCCCAGCATGGCGCCTATATATAGAGCGGGTGCGAAAATCCCGCCCGAGCCTCCGGAACCGAGGGTCAGGGAGGTGGCGAGGATCTTCAGAAAGACAAGGCTGAACATCAGCCAGAGGACCATCTCCCCCATCAAGGCCTCACCCATGGGTGCGTATCCGTTGCTGAATATCTGGGGAAAGACCAGGCCGATGATGCCCACCAGAAATCCACCGATGGCCGGTTTCAACCACGGGTGTACATTGAGATTTTTCTCGAAGAAGTGCTCGGTTTTATCCATGGAGTGTATGAACAATAGCGCGACAAGTCCTGATAGAAGGCCCAGGATGATGTAGAAGATGATCTCTACGGGGTTGACCAATTGGTAGTAGGGGACGTCGAACATCGCCTTGCCGCCGTGTAGATATCGTGACGTGGTGGTTGCGATAACGGACGCCATTATCACCGGCGTGAATGTTGTTATGTGCCAATCGCCAAGGACGATCTCAAGCGCGAACAACGCCCCGGCGAGGGGGGCGTTGAAGGCAGCTGCGATCCCCCCGGCTGCGCCGCAGCCGAGCAAAGTGCGGACGTTGGTGGAGGACATCTTGAATACTTGGGCGACGTAGGAACCGATGGCTGCGCCGATCTGGGCGATGGGCCCTTCCCGACCCGCCGACCCGCCCGTTCCGATGGTGATCGCCGAGGCGAGGCCTCGGATAAAGATAGTACGTGCCTTGAGTACTCCGCCTTTCCTTATCACCGATTCCATGACCTCCGGAACGCCGTGACCTTTGGCCTCGGTGGGGAAGAGGGCTCCCATTGGGCCGAGCAGCAATCCGCCAAAGGCAGGGATGAGGGGGATCAGGAGGCTGGTGATGTCTCCCGGGATGTATCCGCTGTAGCCTCCCCAGGGGTTCCAGGAGAGCCTGAAAAAATGGATGAGTTCCAGGAAAGCCCACGCTCCCACTCCGGCCAGAAACCCTATAAGGATGGATAAACTAATGAGGATCGTGTCTTCGGCGTAGAGGATGTCATGGATCCTGTTTTTTATGGTCTTCCTGGTTTTGGCGGTTTTTGTTTCTGATGATTCCATGTTTACTCCACTGTTGTCTTAACCACTATTCCTGGTGTTGTCCCTGGCAGCGTTTCGGAAAACATTGATAGGGTCGCAAAAAGTCCATTCGTGACTTTTTACGGGTCCATCAACCTTTTGCCCAGGCTTTTTTTCTGAAAGTCAGGGTGCACTGACAGATAGTTTACGGATCCTCTGTGACCGTCAAACCCCACCATGACGGACCCAATGATCATGTCGTCTTTTTTCAATATAAAAAGTTTTCCGGTGTTATCAGTCAGATTCCTGTCGATGTCCTTGCTCGGGTTATTCCAGGGTCGGGTTAGACCGCAGATCTTCCAAAGATTAATAACATCTTCTCTGTGTTTTTCTTCAAACTCTATGATCTCATATTCTTTTGGCAGTTCTTAATACCATCACTTTGATCTTCACATACTCTCAGGGAAACTACTCCACTGTGACGCTTTTGGCCAGGTTTCTGGGCTGGTCCACGTCGGTTCCTTTGAGGACCGCGACATGGTATGCGAACAACTGAAGAGGAATAGTCGCGAGGATCGGGGTTATCAGGGGATCTGTTGACGGGATTCGGATCAGATGGTCCGCCTTGTCCTTGAGACCTTCGTCGTCGTGGTCGGTCACGGCAATGACTGTGCCGCCCCTGGCCTTGACCTCCTCCAGGTTTGAAAGGACCTTCTCATAGACCCGGTCGCGGGTCGCCAGGAACAGCACCGGCATGTTTTCGTCGATGAGGGCGATGGGTCCATGCTTCATCTCCCCGGCCGGGTATCCCTCCGCGTGGATGTAGCTGATCTCCTTGAGCTTGAGAGCTCCCTCGAGGGCTATGGGATAGTGAATGCCGCGGCCCAGGTACAGAAAATCCGCGTGATGGTAAAAAAGGCCGGCCAGTTCCTCGATGGTCTCTTCCTCTTTCTCCAATATCTTCTCCACGTGGTGGGGGAGGGAGAAAAGAGTGTCCATGATCTCCTGGGCACGGCCCGGATCGAGAAAACCGCGGTGCCGTCCCAGGTAGACGGCTAGTAGAATGAGACACACGATCTGGGTGGTGAACGCCTTGGTCGAGGCGACACCGATCTCGGGACCGGCGTGCGTGTAAAGGACGGCGTCCGACTCCCTCGTGATCATGCTGCCCACTGTATTGCAGATGGAAAGGATGGAAGCGCCCTTCTCTCGGCATTCGCGGACCGCGGCCAGGGTGTCGGCTGTTTCACCGGACTGGGAAATGGCGACCGCCAAAGTTCGATCCCCGATAATGGGGTTCCTGTACCTGAACTCCGATCCATAATCTACCGAGGTGGATATCCCGGCCAGCTCCTCCAGGAGGAACTGGCCCACGAGCCCGGCGTGCCAGGAGGTGCCGCAGGCGACGATGATGCAACGCTCTATTTCCTTCAGGAAATCGTCACCCAAGTCGATATCGTCCAGTGTTATTCTTCCATCATCTTCGAAATAGCGGCCCCGGAGGGTGTCGGCAAGGGCCTGGGGCTGTTCGTGGATCTCCTTGAGCATGAAGTGCTTGTAGCCGCCCTTTTCCGCCAGGATCGGATCCCACGGCACTGTGACCGGGTCATTCTCGATCTCAGTCCCATCGAGGTCAGTCAGGCGCACATCGTCTGCTGTCACGGTGGCGATCTGTCCATCTCCAAGGTACACGAACCGTCGCGTGTGATGCAGTACTGCCGGGATGTCGGATGCGATGAACATCTCACCCTCACCCAGACCGATGACCAGCGGCGGACCGCTGCGCGCGGCGACGAGGGTGTCCGGATCCTCCGCGTGCATTACGACGAGGGCATAGACCCCTTCCAGCTCTCGGAGCGTTTTCCTGACCGCCTTTTCCAGGTTGCCTTTGAAATAGCTTTCCACAAGGTGAACGATGACCTCGGTGTCGGTTTCAGAGGCTATAATGTGGCCTGCTTTGGCCAGTCTCTGCCTGAGTGTGCGGTAGTTCTCTATGATCCCGTTGTGAACAACCACCAGTTTACCGGTGCAGTCCCGGTGGGGGTGGGCGTTCTCTTCACTCGGTTTACCGTGGGTCGCCCAACGTGTGTGTCCCACGCCGGTGTTGCCCTGAATGGGAGCGTCGCGAACAGCCTCATCCAGGTTGTGGATCTTGCCGGCGCTTCGCCTGATATCCAGTTCGCCGTCACGGATCACGGCGATCCCGGCGGAGTCGTAGCCCCGGTACTCGAGGCGGCGAAGCCCCTCAAGAAGGATGTCGGTAGCATTTTCAGGCCCGATGTATCCGACAATACCGCACATCAATTTTTCTCCTTCTTGTTCCCGCGGGTGAGTTTTTCACGCCTTGCAGCTGCCCAGCCTTCCTTGGCCGATTGTTGGCTGCGGGCGATGGCAAGTGCGTCCGGAGGGACATCATTTGTCAGGGTCGATCCCGCAGCGACAAGGGAACCCTTGCCAAGGGTAATTGGAGCCACCATCATGGTACCACTCCCGACGAAGACCCCGTCCTCTATAACCGTCCTGAACTTGTTGAAACCGTCGTAATTACAGGTTACGCATCCCGCTCCGATGTTGACATCGCGTCCCAGTTCGGCGTCCCCGATATAGGTAAGGTGGGAGACCTTGCTGCCCTCCCCGATGATCGCTTTTTTCGTTTCAACGAAGTTGCCTATCTTGCCGGATCTTCTGATTTCAGATCCAGGCCTCATATGTGCAAAAGGCCCCACCTCAGCTCCGTCGTCAATGGTGGAACCTGTGATCACACAGTAGGGTTTTATAACTACCTTTCGACCGATGTTTGAGTCTGTGATCACTGCCCCGGGGCCTATGACCGAGTCGGCCCCTATTTTAGTCCTGCCGTAGAGGAAGGCCGTGGGATGTATCACCGTGTCAGGTTCAATGCTCACCGTGTCGTCGATCCAGGTCCGATCGAGGTCGACGATCCGAACTCCTGAGTCCATGAGTTTTTCCAGGTATTCCCGGTTCATCATCATCTCCATTTCGGACAGTTCTCCGAGAGTATTGATACCCAGGGCCTCGGAATGGTCCCCTGCAGTGTGGGATACGGCGCCGTTACCCGACTGTGCGGCCGACCTGGCCAGATCCGTCAGGTAGTATTCCCCCTGGGCATTATCGTTGCTTAGATTTGGAAGTTCCCTGGTGAGAAAGGCCGCGTCAAAAGCGTAAATGCCCAGGTTCACCTCGTTTATGTTCTCCTGATCTTCGGAAAGGTCCCTCTGCTCACGGATTTCCAGTATTATTCCGTCATATCCCCGGATGATCCTCCCGTACCCGGAGGGGTCCTCGAGGTACCCAGTGAGGATACTGATGTCAGAGTCCGCCTCGATTCTCGACCTGGCCAGATTTCTTACCGTTTCCGGTTTCAGGTTAGGTACGTCTCCCGACAGAACCAGGACTGTGCCGTCAAAATCGGCAAGCATATCAAGGCATTGGGAAACCGCATGACCGGTGCCCAACTGGGGTTCCTGGATGACCACTTCGTATTTACCGGATCTTTCCCCGACCATCGGCCTGACGGCGTCAGCCCCATGTCCCGATATGATGATCACTCTTTCCGGATCCAGGTCGGCCACGGTGTCCAACACATGAGCGAGAAGGCGGCGACCCCTGAGGATGTGCAGCACCTTGGGAAGGGAGGAGTTCATACGGGTCCCTTTCCCGGCCGCAAGGACGATGGTTACCAGGGAGTTTGTAGTCTGCTGATGCATGCTGTCGGAAACATTTTCCATATGGTTGTTTAGCTACCTGGCTGGTGCCCTGAAAATAGCTATCAAAGCCTTGAAATTATTTAACATTTCAATATCTCAGCAACGCTATGGAGTGTCAAGGATAAGAGTTTTCAGTTTTCAGTTTTCGGTGCACAGTCATGCCTTAGCTCTTTTTTGGTTCAAACTGTTAACAGTAAACCGTAAACTGATAACTGTGGTCCGTTCAAGCAACATGATGAACGGGCCACATTAACTTTGAAATCCCCCATTCCCTCTGATATCATTTTCCTTTGATCCTGCGATGCCAGGATCGAGGGGGGGGTGAATAGCGCCATTGGCGCTGCCAAGCCACTGGCGGAGAATTCCTTTCATAGAATATTTCAGACTTCAGGAAGAAATATTCTATCCGAGGCGTGAAAATGGAAGAAAGAGTACGAAGGCTCGAGCAGGACATAATCAAGCTCAAAACGGCCTACGATCAGTATTTTTCCGGGATCGAACGCAGGCCACCCGAGAAGCTTGCCGTTAAGGTCACCAGGGAGGTCCGCACACTCACCTCCACAGTCATGACCAATACCGCCCTGCGTTTTCGCGCTCAGCAGGCCATCTCCCGTTACAACACCTATTCACAGTACTGGCAGAGGAACCTGAGGGAAATCGAGGAGGGCAGGAAACCGAAGCGGAGAATCACCTCAGCCGCCGCCACCCCCGCAACTACCGAAGCTCCGGGGGAAACGATTGTAGGAGTTTACGAGGTTTCCACCCAATCCAATGACCCGGGAGAGATGGATAAGCTCTTTTCCGCCCTCAGCCAGGAGTACCAGCGTCTCGGTAACGGCAAAACTCCCGACATGAAAAAGGTTCGGAGCGCGCTTGAGCAGCAGACCAAAGCCATTCGCGATAAGTATGGTAGTAAGAAGGTCGCATTCAAGGTGGTTAACGAGGGCGGAAAAGTGAAGATCAAGGCAGGACCTGCAGACAGGCGGAAGACATGACGCAGCCTAAAGTCGCAGAATTATTGGAAAAGCTCGCGCGTATCATTCCCGGGATAGCGGGTTATCAGGACAGGGAAAAAAGGCGGGATGCCGACAGGGCAGTACGAGCGAAAGCCGCAACGGAGATCTCCAGATGCCGGGAGCTTCTCTCCGAGGCCATGAACGATCTGTCCAGGTCGGGGGGGCTCAGGAACCTGAGGGTCATCGGCAACCTTGAGCGACTCGTCATCAAGTTCGACCGCATCGAGGATGAAATGCGCTATGCTCCGTCAGGATACGCCGGTTGGTTCGATCGCGAGGGTATTGTCCTTGAGGATCTGGAGAGGCTTTACGAATATGATCTTGATCTGCTGAGCGCTGCCGAAACGCTGGCGGACTATATCTGCACAGCGGAAAAGATCGCTGTTGATCCCGATTGGGGAATCGGTCTGGATGTTGCGCTTCAGGACATGAGGAACGCTTTCGAGGGCCGAAGAAGGGCGCTGGAAGGCCGGGAGGCTGAAAGTGAGTGAGTTCATCGAAGTTCTGGAGTGGATCGATAATACAGGTACGGAAATGGTCCACCGTATCCCCCCCGAAGGAACCGGGGAGATCAAGTTCGGCGCCCAACTAATCGTTAATGAAAACCAGGCGGCGGTCTTTTTCCGCGACGGCCGCGCCCTGGATGTTCTCGGTCCCGGCCGCCACACCATTACCACCCAGAACCTTCCACTTCTCACAAAGGCTCTCAGCCTCCCCTTTGGTTTCAAGAGTCCCTTCAGGGTGGCGATCTATTATGCATCTATGAAGACCTTCACCAACCTGACGTGGGGAACCAGAGATCCGGTGGCATTCAGGGATAAGGAACTGGGGATGGTCAGGCTCCGGGCGCACGGCAATTATACGATAAGGGTCGTTCAGCCCATGCTTTTCGTTAATGTACTGGTGGGGACCCAGGGTGTTTACACGACCGATAAGATCTCCGATTATCTGCGGGCAGTCATCATCTCCCGTATCAACGATCTGTTGGGTGAGAACCTGGATACCATACTGGATCTTGCGCAGGTGTACGAAGAACTTGGGGCGGCCGCCAAAGCGCGTATCAGGGAGGAGTTCCTCAAGTACGGGATCGAGCTGAGGGATCTCATAATCCGCTCCATTACGCCACCAGATAACGTTCAGAAGATTATCGACGAAAGAGGCAGCATGACCGCTGTGGGTGAAAAAGACTACCTTCGTTTCAAGGCAGCCCAGTTCATGGGTGATACGGGACCCAGAGGTGAAGGCGGGGGATCTTCCACCGCTGAATCCGGTATGGGTCTCGGATTGGGGGCTGGCTTGGGCATGATGATCCCGTCTTTCCTTCGCTCGACCCTGGAAGGCAAGTTGCCGCCGGGGTCCACCGGAGGTGATTCCTGTCCGCAGTGCCAGGCTGATCTGCCCGCTGACGCGCGGTTCTGTTTCCGGTGTGGCACCCCGGTTGTGAGAGGGCAGGTGTGCGGGTCGTGCGACAAGGATCTGCCATCCGATGCCCGTTTTTGTCACAACTGCGGACAGGAAATGAAGAAGAACAAGCCGATATGCTCGAAGTGCGGGCACAAGGTTCCCGAAGGTGCACGCTTCTGTCTGCATTGCGGCGAGAAGATAGAATAGGAACGGGTTGTTGCTCCTATTGATTTCAGATGACGGATAGCAACATCCCGTGTGTTTGCCTGCTGAGTACTTTTTGCTAAGTGGATAGTATTAGCCACTTAAACGACAATATTATGCCCATTCAAACCTTAGGCTTGATGACTTGGCGAAGAGTTATCAACGCGCCCCGGGTGGGGCGCCCAGATCAATGACCGTTAATTAAGTCATTGATCTGTGAGGAAAGCGAAAACCACGCTTTTCGCTTTCCGTGGAGCAAAAAGCCACGAATGGACTTTTTGCGACCCTATTTAGTTTGGGCAACAGCCCGGGGTTATCTCATACTGTGAACCGTTCTTGTTACGTAAGCCATCACTGCCCTCAATGCGGTGGTGAGGTGGTTTTCGATCAGGATGCCACCGGTACCCGGTGCAGATACTGCGGCGCGGGACTCATGATTATCGGGACCGGGGCGACCTGGCTGAATTTCCTGATAAAACCTAAGATAAGCGTGCGGGAGACGGCCCACGAGGTCACCCGCATTGCCATGAAAAACGGGTGGAAGCCTCCCCTGTTAAGGTCGGTCATCCCGTTCTATTACCCATTCTACAGAACGACAGGCCACGCTATCAAATGGGTCAGAGGACACAAGACCATGACCAGCGTGGATGCCGGAGCCATGGAGAGGGTTCTGACCCGGCCTGTCGATCTCATGCGCCCGGCCCATATCGACCTGTCGGCAGGTCTTTTTTCACCAGGATATCGTGCACAGGCGCTTCACCTTTATCTCGCCACCCGGGAAAACGCAGGCAAGCTGCCCTTCGCTCCCATACAAAGGGACAGGGAATCCCACAGCAAAAAGATGGAGGAGGATTTTTTCGACAGCATGCCCGACCCTGGGCTGAAGGTTGTGGAGGAGAAGAGGTTCAGGCTGTGGGAGAAAAATTCCATCCTGTTCTTTCCTCTGTCCCTGGTGGAAGTCCGGGAAGGAAACCACATCAGGCTGATGCTCATCGACACAGTGGGCGGCGGCCTCATCAGGCAGCTCAGGCATGATGAGATGGAAAAACTACTCGACAACCTGGCTCTCAGGGAAAGCAGGTCCCCGGGTGAAACACGCCTGAAACTGGCACCTCTTATCTGCCCCGAGTGCGCGGGTGAACTGGACCCGGACCCTTCTTCTCACATCCGCTTCTGTCACTCCTGTGCCAGGGGATGGGAGGCAAGGGGAGGGGTGCTGAAGGAAAAAGAGTGTCTGTGGGCAGGAGATCCGGATTCGATAGGGGATCCTTCCACGTTATTCCTGCCCTTCTGGTTACGCCGCGGAGAGGACAGGAACCTGTACATTCCCGCCTTCACCGTTCGTTCTCCGCGACTTCTTTACAACTTGTCCGCCCGGTACTACCATGCTGGTTTTCCCGCCCGGCCCATTCCCTATGATAAGAGGCTGAGTCTGAGGCCTTTTCCGGTGGGTCTGCCGCCGGACGGGGCGGACGAGATGGCCGATGTCGTCGCGAGCACCGGATCGAAAAAACCTTTCCCCAGGAAGGGGACAAGTCAGTCCCTCGTCCTGGTTCCTTTCAGGAAAATGGGTCCGGATCTTGTGGGACCAAAGGGATTGGCTGTGCCGATCTCGAGTCTGGGAGTAAAAATATGAATAGATTCTGGCGTATTATCCTTTTCCTGTCTCTTGTTCTGGCCGTCCCCCTGACGGCAGCACTGGGCACGGCAGGCGAAGACAAAGCGGATGACGATCGGGCCGTCGTGGTGAGGATCGTTGTCGACGGAGCCATCAGTCCTGTAAGTGCCGATTACATACTGAAACAAGTGGAAAAGGCTGAAGATGACGGGACGGATCTGGTGATTCTTCAGTTGGATACACCAGGGGGGCTCATGACCTCCACTAGGCAGATAGTCAAGGTACTCCTCGGTGCCAGGGTTCCCGTAGCCGTTCACGTTGCCCCCCCCGGAGCACGGGCAGCATCGGCCGGCGTATTCATCACAATGGCGGCCCACGTGGCGGCCATGGCTCCAGGTACTAACATCGGGGCGGCTCATCCGGTTAACATCGGGGGAAGGAATCCGCTGAGCCCGAAGAAGGAAGAAGAACCGGAAACGGGGAAACGGGGAAACGGAGAAACGGAGAAAAAGACTGAAGGAGAGGGAGAGGGGGAGAAAAGTCCCGAAAAGCCAGCTGAAAGCGGCGAGGACGTGATGGGGCAGAAGATCCTCAACGACACGGTCGCATTCATCAGGTCCATCGCTGAAAAGCAGGGCAGGAACGCGGACTGGGCTGAAAGGGCGGTGAGAGAGAGCGTGTCCGTGACCGAGACCGAAGCGCTTGAGCTCAACGTCATCGATGTCATCGCCGAGGATGTTGATGATCTTCTCGCGGCCATCGACGGGATGACTGTAAAGGTCACAGGCGAAGATGTCGTTCTTGCCGTTGCGGGCGGAGAGGTCGTGGAACGGCCCATGGGCTGGAGACACCGGGTACTGAGTGTTCTTTCAGACCCCAATGTAGCCTACATCCTAATGATGCTCGGGATCTATGGGCTCTTCTTTGAACTGGCGAACCCGGGAGTAATCCTGCCGGGAGTCCTTGGCGGGATCTTTCTCATCCTGGCGTTCTTCTCCTTTCAGGTCCTTCCCATCAACTATGCCGGGTTCCTTCTTATCCTTGTCGCTTTGATCCTCTTTATACTAGAGGTAAAGGTGGTTTCCTACGGGATGCTCTCCGTCGGAGGCGTAGCGTCCCTGTTCCTGGGAAGCATCATGCTTTTTGATACGGCAGAGCCGTACTACAGGCTGTCCCTGTCCCTGGTTATGGGCGTGACCGCTTTTACAGCCCTGTTCTTCATCGTCGGCCTGGGCCTCGCCATTCGCATTCAGCGAAAGAGGCCCACAACGGGAGCTGAGGGACTGATCGGGGAAACGGGGGTCGTCTCCGCATCCCTCACTCCCGAGGGCACGGTGAAGGTGCATGGAGAGATATGGAAGGCGATATCCGGCGGGATTTCGGGCGGGAATATTGAAACCGGCGGCAAGGTGATAGTGACGGCTGTCAAGGGGATGATGTTGAAGGTGGAGGAAATACAGGAGCCAGTACAGGAGCCATCCACCTTCGCCGAGGCTACGGCGGACAAGGTACCCAGTACCCAGTACCCAGGAGAAGAGGAAAATGATTGAGAATTGAGTATTACAATCTGTCTTGAACCTTGAACCTTGAACCTGGACTACGAACAGGACTGACGTAAAGTGGAATTTGACTTGCTTTAACTCGAAACCCGAAACTGATCTTTTAGGAGGTATTACCATGTTACCAGCAGGCTATCTGATATTAGGCGGTATTATCGCGGTGATCATGTTCCTGTCTTCCGCTATCAGGATCACAAGGGAATATGAGAGAGCAGTGGTCTTTTTCCTCGGGCGTTTGACAAAGACCCGGGGGCCCGGCCTGGTGATCATCATACCGGTTCTGGAGAAAATGGTCCGGGTAAGCCTCCGCCTGATCACCATGGATGTTCCTCCCCAGGACATCATCACCAAAGACAACGTCTCGGTGAAGGTCAACGCGGTTGTCTACTTCAGGGTCATGGACCCGGCCAGGGCTATCGTCGATGTGGAAGATTTCTTTTACGCCACGAGCCAACTGGCCCAGACGACCCTGAGGAGTATCCTCGGGCAGGTGGAGTTGGACGATCTGCTTTCAGAGCGGGAAAAGATTAACCACGAACTGCAGGAGCTGTTGGATACAGCCACCGATCCGTGGGGTGTCAAGGTCACCAACGTGGAGATAAAACACGTGGACCTTCCCCAGGAGATGCAGCGCGCCATGGCCAAACAGGCAGAAGCTGAAAGGGAGCGAAGGGCCAAGATCATCGCTGCCCAGGGTGAGCATCAGGCTGCGGACAAGCTGACCGAGGCTGCCAACATCCTCTCCACCAATCCCCAGGCTATTCAGCTGAGGTACCTGCAAACACTCAGGGAGATCGCCACTGAGAACAATTCAACGACCCTCTTCCCCATTCCCATGGATCTCATCACCGGGTTCATGAAGTTGATAGATAAGGCTGGCAAAGATGACTGAAACATAGAAATTCAACAGAGAATCCATTCAGATCCAAAACCAGGCACTGGTTTTGGATACCAGGAGGATAATTTTCAACATGATGCGCGCATTCAATACCTTTATTGCAGGTCTCAGATATTTTTTCGTGCTGGCCGTCCTGGCCCTGGCGATCCTCGCCATGGGGTCGTTGGTGAGAGGCCTGGTCCAGCTGACAGAACTCGTCTTCAGCGGCGGGTTCGTCATGGAGCCCGGGAGCGGCGCCGAGGTGGTGTCCTATTTCATAAGGGCTGCCTTTCTGTATTTCCTGGCGGTCGCCCTCGGATCCCTGTTTGTGGGTGACATTCCAGCGCCACAGTGGATGATGGTTAAAAACCTTTTCCAGCTCAGGACCAAGGTCCTGAGCTTCGTCTCCATCATCCTGCCCCTCGGTTTCATGGGAAAGATGATGGGATCTGACATCTCAACGCCAGGCATTCTCTACTCCGGGGCAGGTGTTTTTCTGGTGCTCATGGGCATCTTTTTCCTGACACGGTTCGGTTCGCCTTCAGGGGATGAGGGCATGGCTCGGGAGGGTAACAGGGTCACGGAAACTCGATCCCAGGATGATAAGCGCTCTCCGAATAGGCCACAGAATAGGTCACAGAGTCACCGCCCCAGGGAAGATCGGCGACCTGGTGGCCGTCAGGGGACGCGCACCGATCATGATGAATGGCTGAGGAAACAGAAGGAGAACCTGAAGTTCCAGAAGGAAAGTCTGGAGGAGGCTGTTGAAAAGCGTATCTCCGGGGAGACCGAGGAGCGCCAGCGCAGCCACGTAACGGTCAAACCGGCGCCGACGAGGCCAAGGGGGAGGAGGCGGTAGGAGCAGTCCAATGTCCAATGTCCAAAGGAAAAACAGGGCGAAGGGCGAAAAAGCAGGAGCCGGGAGCCAGAGAACTAATTGATGCGGGGACACGGCGACGCGGCGACTCGGGGAGAAAAGCCGGACACCTCGACGCGGCGACTATGCGACTGAGCGACTTGGGAAAAGGGCAAG
>Ga0209976_10000102_pt1 | contig 58376 bp, 110 predicted proteins | sample SumtaG_FD_182806 | JGI IMG/M metagenome (GOLD analysis project Ga0209976, IMG submission 182806) | Deep subsurface microbial communities from Indian Ocean to uncover new lineages of life (NeLLi) - Sumatra_00157 metaG (SPAdes) (version 2) | ecosystem: Environmental > Aquatic > Marine > Oceanic... | reverse complement strand
TCTAGCGCGCATCCTAGGATGCATAAGACCATTGTCGATTCATTCAAAGAATTTGAAGTTTGTCAAAGATTCGATCGAAAGTATCCAAGCGTTGTTCAACATGCAAGTAAGCTCGAAGGTATGGCTAAATCGTTAGGTATTCACGCGGCCGGTGTTGTTGTTGCACCAAAGCCGATTTGGCGCTATACGCCAGTCGAATCAAGGAAACATAAAGGGCGAGATATTATCGTAACAGCGCTTGATATGAACGGCGTAGCGGCGATCGGTTTAGTCAAGCTCGATGTGCTCGGGTTGAAGACTTTGACGGTGTTACGCGAGTGTTTAGAAGCGATCGAAGAAAGGCACGGTGAAACGATCGACCTTGAACGGGTTGACCTTTACGATCAAACTGTTTTGGACCGTTTTACAGCTCGTGATTTTTCAGGCGTTTTTCAATTTGATACGCCAAGCGCCGATAAAATGTGTGAAGGGATTGTTTTTGACCGATTTGCAGATTTACCAGCTTTGAACGCGTTGAATCGGCCGGGTGCTACTCGAAGCGGATTGGCCAAAGAATGGATTGCCAAGAAGAAAAATCCAAAAAAGCGCAAAAAAAGCAAATTTCATAAAAGTGTTGTTGAGATCACTTCTGATACTTTGGGCGTTATTACGTATCAAGAACACGTTAATCAAATTTTTATCGATGTTGCTGGTTTTGAACCTGCTCGTGCAGACAAACTTAGAAAGAAAATTGGAAAGTCAAAAGGCAAAGAGGCGATTGATGAAATACGCGACGAATTTATTAAAGGTGCGGTAAAGAAACACGGTAAAGATGGAATGACAGTTGAAGCGGCTGAAAAGATAATAAACGCGATTGCTCATTTTGGAGCTTATGGATTCAACCGTTCGCACTCTGTTAGTTATGCGATTATCGCTTATTGGGCGATGTTTTTGAAAACGTATTACGCGCTTGAATTTTATTGGTCGCTTTTGAAAAACGAAGAGGATATAACTAAAGTCCAAAAAATCGCGAAAGACGCAAAACGGCGTGGAATCAAAATCTTACCCCCAGATATTTCAGTTAGTAGAAAAGATTTCGCGATCGATCCGAATGAAGAAAACACGATTTGGGGTAGTTTAGCAGACATCAAAGGGGTTGGTGAAAAAGCGATTTCGACGATAGTTGAAAACCAACCGTTTAAAAGCTTTTGGGACTTTGTAGAAAGAACAAATAGACGCCAATGTCACAAGGGCGTTACCAAAGCGTTGGTAAAATCTGGCGCAATGGATTTGTATATCCCAAATATAAAATGGTTATTAGACAACTTCGATAGTTTTTGGGGCAATCTTACAAAACACCATGTAAAAAAAGCGTTGAAAAAATCGCGTAAAAAACCAGATTATGATCGCGAAGAACGAAATCTTTTAGCTTCAACGGTCAATCCGTTTTCATTCGGTGAACATCCGATCATTGCTTATAGGCGATTTTTGAAAGAGCATATAAAGGTCAAAGTTTCTCCTTTGGGTGGTGATTTTTACGATAAATTTAACAACAAACACCCATTTATTTTGGGAATAATTGTTGATTCGAAATTTGCTCGAATTGGTGATTATCACACCGGCGATTTGCCAAATAAACAAGATAGAAAAAGACAATTTTGGGGCCACAGATACGCCAATGCAAACATTGAAGGGCGCGATGGTGATCAACGCCGGGTTAAATTCGATATAGATATTTTTGAACAAGCAAGATCTGTTTTAGACTCAGGTTCTGGCACCCCGGTTTTGGTTCATTGTAGCAACGTTAACGCCGCTTATTCATCTGTAAAAGCAAATTTCATTTTAGACTTGGAAAGTTTGAGGAAAAGGATTAAAACAGGCGAAGAACTTTCGATGATAGAAAGGCTTGTCACTGGCGATCATCCTGCATTATCTTACCCATGGAAAAGTGAAAAAATAAAAAACGAAATGACAACTCATGAAAAATTCAAAAAGTCTCGCGGTGGCGGTATTTTTTGTGGGGTGATTACACACATTAGAATCAAATACGACAAAAATGACAATCAAATGGCTTTCATTGGCGTTTTTGGCGTTAAAAAACACATAGAGGTTGTTTGTTTTTCTTCTAATTGGTTGCAAGATCGTAAAAAGATAATCGAAGGATCTAATCGTTTAATCAAAATTGCTGTTGAAAAACAAAGACAAAGAGGGCGCGGTTTGTCGTTTTTTTATAACGGCGGCGGTGTAAAGGTTTTGGATGGGACCAAATAAAGACATAGGGTTGGTTGAATTGTCGAAAGAATGTGGTTTATATTCTTTCAAATGTAAACATTGCGGGCGCAAAAACAAAGGAATTGAAGCGTTGCGATCTCTATTCGATTTAGTTTTGAAAGAGGTTGCAAAGACAAAGGTGGTTAGAATAATGGGATTTGGGTCTTTTCGTTTAACTCGTTGGAAAGCTCCAAAAACAGAAATCACAAAAGGTTTAATCTATATTCACAGAATTAGTTTTAAGCCGAGCAAAACAGCAAAAGCGAAAGTGCTTGAAAGTGTAAAAACAAAGGAGGAATAAAAAAAATGCCACGTGGAGGAAATCACCCAAAACACCCCAAATGTCCGAGGTGTAAAAAGGCGTTGTACAAAACGCAAAAAAAGGGGACGGCTTCAAAAAAAGAAGATCCGTTTGCGCATTGTCGAAATGAGGCTTGCGATCTTTTCGACACTATCCAAGATCCGGAAGTCGAAGGGGCTGAAGACGACGGGAATCCGAAAAAAGCAGTTGTTGTGACCTTCGAAAACGGCCCGGTTGAATTGGCGTTGTTAGAATGTCAACACGATGATGATTATTTCTATGAACCGGCGGAATAATCATGAAAGCGCCAAAGAAAATTAAATTAGTTGTCAATGGTAAAAAAATCCGTGTTCCATTAACAACTTTGAAAATAAGAAGCATTGACAAATCTATGCGGCAAATTTCGGCTAAGATCGCCCATTGGGGCACTGTATTAGCCGAAGCCGAACGCGAAAGGGATATGGCAAACGCTTTTTATAGACAATGGAGGGCAAAAAAAGGAAAACAAGTTTGTGGTGATTCAAAAATGCCAGAGTGGAAACTTAATCAAGAGCTTAATTCTGATGAACTTTTTATTAAATTAAAACAAAAGATCGCAGACGCAGAATTTAACGTTTCTGTTTTGGCTCGTTTTTTTGCAGCCTTGGACAGACAGGCGTTTAACCTTCCATCGATTGGAGCAAGAAAACGGAGTAGACTCCAATCGGCAGAAATGACAACCAAAAGAAAATAGGAGAAAAAAAACAAAATGGTCAATTTGAAGAGAATGAAAAAAAAGTATGACGAAACGCGCAAGGGCGGCGAATTCTGGCAAGTGCCACAGGGTGATTCTTTGATTTACCTTCACCCGGGTTGCAAAAAGTTTGAAAACTTCGAACTCACCGAAGGGACAAACTTTTTGCCGGTAACTGTGCATTACATTGGAGGGACCGCCGTCCTTTGTATGGATCCAAAGAAAAACCCAATCATCAAACACCCGGACATTGTCAAAGCGCTCAAGAAGAAAGGGATCAAGGTTAAGGGAAAGTGTCAAATTGATGTTGCGATCGACAAAGAAAAGATCGATAGCGATGCAGCCGATGATGCGAAACCAACAACACGTTTTCTTTTCGGCATTACACCAATAGGGCAACGAAAGAAGAAAGGCCAGGAGTGGCAAAATCTCGATCCGCGTCCCGCTCCAATGTTTGTTGGAAAAACCATCTTCGACGGCATTATGAGTGCGTTTATGGAGCTTGACGAAGACATTACCGATCCAAAATCGGCGACCTTTCTCATTTTGAATCGAACCGGCAAAGGGAAGACAGATACTCGCTACACCGTTCTTTATGACCCCGAAACAACGAAAAAACCCGCGAAGCTCGAAAAAGCGCTTAGAGCGTTGGTTGCAAAAGCGATTGACGAAGGTGGCGCGGCCGATTTGTTTTCGATCGTTGTTTCATTGGCTAAAACTGAAAGTGAGGTCAAAGCGATTGTTCAGGGTGTTCCTGTTGAAGATGACGACGATGACGACGATCACGATGACGACGATGATGACGATGATGATAACGACGATGATGATAACGGCGGCGACGATGACGACGATGATGATAACGACGACGATGATGACGATGATGACGATGATGACGACGATGATGACGACGATGACGATGATGACGACGATGATGACGACGATGATGACGATGATGACGACGATGATGACGATGATGACGACGATGACGACGACGATGATGACGATGATGACGACGATGACGACGATGATGATGACGATGATGATGACGATGACGATGACGATGATGATGACGACGATGACGATGACGACGATGACGATGATGACTTAAGTGACATCGACAAAGAGATCGCTAAAGCTTCCAAAGGGAAAAAGGGAAGGGCAACCAAAGCCAAGGGTAAAGGGAAAAAGGCCAAGGATGAACCCAAAGCCAAGGGCAAAAAGGCCAAGGGCAAAAAGGCCAAAGATGAACCCAAAAAAGGTAAAGGAAAAAAGGCCAAAGAAGAACCCAAAAAAGGCAAAGGAAAAAAGGCCAAAGAGAAAAAGGCCAAGGATGAACCCAAAGCCAAAAAAGGCAAAGGAAAAAAAGCCAAAGGGAAAAAGAAGAAATAACCCTTTAAATCTTTAACGCGAATTTGAAAGGATAGCCGATCATGGCTAAGAAGAAAAAAATCGGGCTCAATTTGTCGAAGATGAAAAATGAAGCGCCGAAAAAAGCGATCGTTAAAAAGAAAAAGACAAAAGAGAAAAAGCCGGTTTTAGCCAAACAAAAGCTACAAAATAGGGACGATCTAATCGATTCCTATTTGGTTGCGATTGACGGCGCTCAATTGCTTGGTGGCCATGGCATGGCCCGGAAAATTCGCGGTGTACTTTCAACACAAGTGCCGGGATTGAATGCTGCTATAGGGCGCGGTGGTATTCCTCTCGGTCGTTTGTCTATTTTAGCGGGTCCGGAAGGGACAGGGAAAACAACCCTTGCCTTGCATTTGGCTGCACAATGCCAAGCGCAAGGCGGGGTTGTGATCTATGTTGACACAGAATATAAACTCGATCCGGATTATGCGCAAGCGATCGGCGTTGATACAAAACGCCTTGTTATACTTCAACCTCCACATCTCGAAGCTGTTTTTATGGCCGGTGAACATGTGATCGAACAAGCCAAAAAATATCGAACCGATGTTGGTGTTAGAATACCGATTTTATTTATTCAAGATTCAATGAATTCATCTATTTCTAAAGCGGAATATGAAGGTGAACACGGCGACGATTTCTATTCACCACAAGCGCGGGTTTACTCCAAAAGTTTACCCAAATTCATGCCAAAAGTTTCAAAAGAAGATGTGGCGTTATTTTTCTTAGGACAAGAACGGAAGAAGATCGGCGTTATATTCGGCGACGATTTTAGCTTAATCGGTGGATCGGCTCCAAAACATTATTCTAGTTTGATAATGCGAATTAAACGAATTGGATTGGTCAAAAAGGATAATCAGCAAATTGCAAGCCGAGTAACTATTGAATGTGTCAAAAATCAAATTGCACCACCGTTCAGAAAAACAGAATGTTTGATTGAATTTGGAAAAGGGATCAATCCATATCATTCTTTGGCTCATTCTGCTTTGCAGTTGGGGATAATTGAGCAAAGTGGCGCTTGGTACAGTTACAAGGGAAAACAGCTCGGGCAAGGTTTAGATAAAACAGCTTTGTTCCTAAAAAAACACAGAAAGCTTTATGAAAAGATTGAAAAAAAGCTTTATAAAAAATCGTTTGTGAAAAGTGCAAAATGAGAATCGTTTTCACAGCCGATGTTCATATGTCGAATAACCTTCCTTTTTCAACGCCGTTAACCGGTCAACCGGATAATTTGAAAGGATACACTGGGCGCCTTTTAGAACAGCGCGATATATGGGACCAAATTTTCAGTTTTATTAAAAAGAAAAATGCAAAAGCGCTGTTTATCTTAGGCGACTTGTTCGATCATAGCAGGGTTGACGCTGTAACGCTCACAGAGACGGTCAGGAACGTTGTAAATTGCCCGGTACCTGTCTACCTATTACCTGGCAATCATGACGCTACAACGACCACTGGGGGGCGTTTTACGGTTGAAGCTTTTGAAGCGATGAATAACGAAAAAATCAAAGTGATCGGTAACACGTTAAAACCGATCGAGTTTGGTAAAACAAGGTTTTATTCGGTGTCTTTTCGGACTCATTCAAAAACCGAATTGGCGATTAAAAAAATCAGTAAAAGAATGGATCGCAATCGGCTTAATGTGTTGTTACTACATTGCAGTATTTTGGGCGCTGAAGCTTATGGGTGGAAATGTGACGACGGGGTTAATCCAAAGCTTTTCGAGCCTTTTGATCATGTGTTAGCTGGCCATTTTCACAGAACACAAGCGTTTTCCGAAAACGGGTTTTATGTTGGCGCGCCAATGCAACACAGTTTTGCAGACGAAGGTACACCAAGCGGGATTTGGGTTGCGAATTTTCACGGAAAACACAAACCTACATTCTTTCAACATTTTGAAACGACGGCGGCGCGTTTTCATACTTTTGGAATTGACGAGTATGCACATTGGGAAGATGATGAATTCAAAGAAATAAAAACCGGCGATTTTGTGCGTTTCGAAGTTAAAACAACTCATGCCGATTGGATAAAGAAGAAAGTTCAAGTTGATGAACTTTGCGCAAGACTTGCAGAAAAGAAAGGTTGGCAAGTCGATTACAAATTCAGGCCGATTTCACAATCTAGCCAAAGGATCGCATTGCCAAAAAGCGGCGGCGCGATCTCGCTTAAAAAAACAATCGCGCAATATGTTAAAGCAACCGAAACAGATTTGAATTCGAAAGCGCTTCGAGCGCTTGGCAAAGATATTTTGGCCAGTGTTGGGAAACAATGGAGAGTGTAATATGGGAATTGAAATAAGTGTTTTAGAGATAGAAAAAAAATATTATGTTCATCTTGTTGTTGAACATAAAAAACATTCTTGTCTTGGCGTTGGCAATACAAAAACAGAAGTTATGGAGAATGCGTTGAAAAAAATTCTCATAATCGAGAAAGAATTGAAAAATGCAAAAGAGACTCTTTTTGGTTTGTTAAAGAAAGACTGAACGGGGGGTGTAAATTGAAAGCAGTGATCATAAACGAGAAGTATTTAGAAGAACGGTTTGAAGCCTTTATCAATCGGGTGAAACTTGGCGTTGCTGAAATGAGACATTTAAATCAACCTGACAAAGACGCAATTTTTCGGTCATTCAATTATCATGCGCATAAGTTTATAAAGGAGTTGTTTACGGGGCCAGACAGGTAAATAGAAGGTGTAAAATGGAAAAAGAAATAAAAGTCAGTGTACGGTGGTTTGATGGTTATCTAGAAGAATTCGATTGTACTGAAATTCGGTTTGGATCGGATTTGCTTTGGATGCGATTGTGTGACGGTCAAAATCGAAATATCCCCTTAAGGCAGGTTCGCTGGTTTTCACAGACACCGGAAAGTCATGCTACCATAACGAAAAAATAAATGGAACTTTTAGAACTTAGCGCAACCGATTTTTGTTGTTTTTCCAGTTTCGCATTGAAGCTGAAAAAAGCCGGTTTGGTGTGGATAACCGGCAGAAACAAGGACACCAAATCAGCGGATAACAACGGATCGGGTAAGAGTACCATTTTCAAGGCTCTGACATGGACGCTGTACGGCCAAACGATTGATGGTGAACGCGGGGACGGGGTTATAAAGGACGGCGCTCAGAAGGCCGTAGCGTGCGTTCTGATAGGTGATCGAGATTCAACTTACAAGGTCACGCGGACAAGAAAACCGGGTTCACCTCTTTTAAAGCTTTCGAAAGACGGCGCGGCGGTCAAATTACCAAAAAAAGAATTACAAGCGCGGATCGATTCTCTTTTAGGGCTCGATTACCAAGCGTTTAAAAATACGGTTTTTTACGGTCAAAACGATTCAAGCCGGTTTGCGGATCCAAAAACAAGAGATAGCGAAAGAAAAGGCGTTTTACACAAAATTTTGGGTCTTGGAATATTGAAACTTTGCCACGAGGAAACAAGGCGCCGAAGACTTGCCCGGCGAAAAGATTTGACGGCGGTTGAAACAAAAATCGAAGCTCAAAAGGCGCGGATAGAGGAACAGAGCCTTGACGAGTTGCGAAAGGGAATGAAGCAATTTGAAAGGGTACGCCAACACGAGCTTGAACGCGTTCAACGTGAAATAGATTTAATGTCTGATGATATTGATGAAAGCGAATTGAACGGATCGACAGAACAGATCGCCGAATTGGCATTGAAGAAAGCGAAACTTGCCAAGAAAATTTATGATTGGGAAGGTGTGCGCGATCTGTTCAATATTCCTTATATGGAAGGCACTGAAACGGAAACTAGAAACGAAATCGAAAAGCTAAAAACAGAATTGAGAAAGGTCAAAAGGGATCGAACGATTTTGGGGAGTAACGCGGCGGTTTATGCCGATCAACTTTCGCTTTTAGAGGGTTCAAATTGTCCAACTTGTTCGTCGCCAATAAAAAAGGGCGTGGCCAAAAAACACAAAAAAGAGATACAAGATAAGTTTGAAGATTTTGTGGAACAGATAACGACTAAGGGCCCGATCATCAAATCGATAAAAAAGAAGATCTTGGCACAAAAGAAAATACTCTCAAAAGTTCAAACCGATTTGGGTAAAGTTGATAAGTTAAAACATTTGATTGATTCCGGCGATAAAAAGATCGCGGGCATGAATCGACAAATCGCGAACCTTGAAAAACAGTGCGCGGAACAAGATAAACAAGCCGCATTGAGACAAAGAGATCTTGACACGTTGCACGCCGAATTAAAAAAGAATGAAAAAGAAGAAAACCCGTTTATCGAATTGTTGAAAAAAGCACTTGAAAAAGCAAGATTGTATATTGCTCAACTCAAAACACTAAAAAAGAAAAAGCGGAAAGTTGTTTCTGATTTGGCCAATATAGAGTACTGGTTTAGGGGCTTCTCAAATCAAGGTTTACCCTCTTTTGTGTTAGACGGGGTTATGCCGATTTTAACAGATAGGGCAAACCACTATTTAGAAATGTTAACAGACGGGGATATAATAGTTGATTTTTCAACACAACGCGAAAAGAAAGCCACAAAAGGCGAAATGCGCGACGAAATCGCGATCAACTGGACAATTGAAGGTGTTACAGGATACCCACCAAGCGGCGGGCAACTCAAAAAAATCGAGATAGCGACAGACCTAGCCTTAATGGATTTGGCGGTTTCAAATGGTGGCAAGGCGCCGGATATACTTTGTTTAGATGAAATACTTGACGGGCTCGACGAAAAGGGCGTTCAACGTGTGCTTTTGTTGTTGCAAGATTTGAGGCGAAAACGCGGATCGATTTTTGTGATCTCGCATGATGATCGTATGTCTGAAATTTTTGAGCGTTCAATTATCGTAAAAAAGAAAAACGGCGAGTCAAAGTTGAAGGTTGTTGGATGAAAGAGCGTTGGAAAAAATTACATTTGTGGTTGGGGGTGAAGGGATGAACCAAAACAGTGCAGGTGCAGTAAGAACCCCTTTTGGGCATTGCGATTGGTCGTTTGAGGGTGATTATGTACATATCTATAATTTGTTCGTACAGCCTAAATTTAGGAGGGCGGGCGTGGCTAGTGAGATTTTGCAACAGGCAATAAACGAGATACGAGCGACAGGTTATGTAGGTAAGATAAGCATTGTCGCGGATTCGAAAAGTAGCTTTGTAGAAAGGTTAGCGTATTTCTACGAACGGATGGGATTAGAAGTGTATGGTTACTATGGTTGAATGTTGGCCGGTTATGCCACTGTGCAAACGACAAATGCGCGACGTTAGAAAAGAAGATGTTTTGTATAATGGTCTTTACAGGTTGTGTGATATTTATCGTGGCGGCGGCGGTTATGATCGTTTTGGAGTAATTTTTAAAAAACGTTTTGGATTTTTACCAAATCCAATTCAGTTTGTAGTTCAATTAAAAGGTTGTCCTTTGAGTTGTAATTATTGCTATGTGACCGTTGACGGGGTTCACGGGGAAGCGGTTAACCTTTCGACAAAAAAATTGTTGACCGATTATTATGATACCAGGGTTGATGTTTTTCATTTAATGGGTGGTGCTCCGGCTTTATATTTAACGAAATGGAAAGAATTGTCTTCAAAGGTTAAGGTGTTTCATAGTGATTTTTTACTTATAGAACATTTATATGATATTGAGAGTTTAAAACCATTGAAAGGACTTTTTGCGATTTCGCTGAAAGAAAATAGATTTTATACAAAGGATCATTTTGATTTAATGTGGAGGAACTTAGAGACGATAAAAAAATCGAAAATAGAATTTTATATAACTTTTACCGGCCAATGTAAAATTAGGAGCGAAGTTGTTAAGAGGTTTGGGGAGTTGATTTTAGAAGATTCTTTTTCAATAGAGGTGGTTGAATACAATGCATTGAAGTCGATTTCAAGGGGTTTATCGTGAAGAAGCAAAAAAAACAAATCGTTTGTCATGGTTGGGATCTTGCTTTGAATCATTCTGGTTATATAGAGTTGACCAACGGTAAATTAACCAATTTTTTCTATATAACGAACAAGGCGGGCGCGGCAAAACAATCGAATCGTGGTTTTCGGTTGATTACTCCAAAATACATCAACGTTGATGGTAAAAGAAAAGTTGAAAAACAATTTTACGGTGTCGAGCGCCTTTCGTTTATCAAAAATTTCATAACCGAAACGGTGATCGCGAAAAAACCAGACTATGCCGGAATCGAGGATTATGCAATTAGAGCCGAACAGGGGGCGCATTATATGGGTGAAGTTGGCGGTGTTGGTCGTTTGATTTGTTGGGAAAACGAAATCCCTTTGAGACTACACGATCCGATTTCGGTTAAAATGTTTGCAACCCATGATGGGACTTGCCAAAAAGACCTTGTTGAAGAAGCTGTTTTAGAAAGGTGGGGTTATGATTTCAGCGATTTCAACCAACCCGCGCCAAGCAACAACAGGGAAGTGAGTGAAGATCTTTGTGACGCTTTCGTAATTGCTCAATTGGTTTGGACAGAATACCAACTTAGAAATGGGTTGATTTCAATGTCGGATTTGCATCCGAAGGAAATACAAGTGTTCAATCGTATTACGAAGTCATATCCGATTTCTTTGTTGTCTCGTGAATGGATACAAGTATCGTGATGAAAATTGATCCCTGGATTTTGGCAGAATATCAAAAGTTACCACTATCTGTCAAAATAAAAATGACATTGAATAGAATAGAAGAATGGCACAGAAAACATGATAGTAAAATTTATGTTTCGTTTTCTGGCGGTAAAGATTCGACTGTTTTGTTAGACTTAACCAGAAAGATTAATAAAAGTATTGTGGCTGTTTTTTCGGACACTGGGTTAGAATATCCCGAGGTCAGAAAGTTTGTGAAAGGGATTGAAAATGTAATTTGGATCAAACCAAAAAAAACTTTTCGGGTTGTTATAAAAGATTATGGTTTTCCAGTTGTATCGAAAGAAGTGTCCCAAAAAATATATGAAATAAAAAACACAAACTCAGATAAATTAAGAAACAAAAGGTTGTTTGGTGACGAAAAGGGTTATGGTAAATTACCAAACAAATGGCGATTTCTTTTAGAATCTGATTTTAAAATTTCTGATAAATGTTGCGATTGGTTGAAAAAAGCGCCATTTAAAAAATACGAAAAAGAAAGTGGTAATTTTCCGATCGTTGGAACGATGGCGTCTGATTCGCATAGTCGTAAAACGTCTTATCTTAGAAACGGCTGTTTATCTTTTGGTGGCGAAAGACCAATGGCTACACCGATCGCTTTTTGGTTAGAAAAAGATATTTGGGATTACATTAGAAAGGAAAAACTCGACTATTCACCAATATATGATCTTGGTTACGATAACACTGGTTGTATGTTTTGTATGTTTGGGGCTCATTTAGATCCGCCAACGAGAAATAAATTTATTATAATGAAAAGAACACACCCTGCTCAATGGCGCTATTGTGTTGAAAAACTTGGTTGTGGTGATGTTTTAGATTTTGTAGGTGTCAAAAGTGGTAGAAAATTTGGTCCATTGCAAGCTCTTTTGGCTTGCAAGAACGATAATTGATAGGTGTAAAGTAAAATGGATACAAAAGGCGGCGTAAAATGTATGAATTTGACGTTATGGTAGTTGGAAAAACACCTAAAGGGCTTTGGCTTCAATTTGATGAAGTTGACGAAGATTTGTTTATTCCGGATAGCCAAATTTCAGATGATAGCCCGATCTATCTGAAGAGTAAAAAAGGCGAAACCGGGACGATCATAATTACAAGCTGGATTGCAGAAAAAAAGGGGTTGTTATGAAGGCGTTGACACTATGGCCAGAGTGGCTTTGGGTGATTCGTTACCTTGGCAAACGAGTTGAAAACAGACGGTGGAAACTTCCAACAAATATGTTTTGGAAACCTGTTTTACTTCATGCTGGAATGTGTGTTGGTGGTGGCAAAGTGATCCAGGGCTTGGAATGGGTGAAGGCGATGGCCATTAATGCAAATGTCGATTGTGTCCGCGATGGTGATTGTCTTCATTTCACCAAAAAGATTTTTTCATCATTATCTTTGCTGCCGAGTGGGCTTGTTACATCACAGATCGCCGATGTTAAAACGACGTTACAGTTACACCTTCGGGAACTTAATCTTGGAAAGATTGTTGGAGTGACGGTTTTTTCCAATTGTCACCAAAGATATGGGAAGTGGTGTGTTGATGGCCAGTGGCAGTGGGAAATGGCGTATGTTCGTTTTTTCTTAGAACCGGTGCCGTGTAGAGGCTGGCAAAAATTATGGAATGTCAGTCCGGAAATTATGTCACTGGTCGAAAAACAGCTTCTTGGATTTTCGCTTTTAGACAAAGGTTGGGAATAATGATTCAACTATCTAACGGTAAATGGTGTTCCGAAGATGGTTATTGTTTTGTTAGTGATGACGAAACTCATTGTGAGTGTTGGTGGGACGGCGACGGTTGTTGTTTATGTGATGCGCCACCAATGACAGAAGAAGAAAAAAGAGAACAGGGGATGATCGAGACATTAACAAAACCGACACCAAAAGCAAAACTTGAATTGGATCGACTTGGGGTCAAAAAGTGACAATCAAGTTTTGGAAACACAAGTCAAAGCTTTTGATCATTGACGGTCGGAATTTGCTTTGGAGAACAACAGACGCGTTTTCCGATTTGCACGTTAAAAAGAAAGCTGGCCATATTGCAACGGGCGGGGTTTATGGTTTCCTGTCAACAATGATTAGAATTTGGGATCGGTATGGTGGCAAAACGGTTGTTGCGTGGGAAGGTAAGGGAAACTTTCGCTTTGAGCTTTTCCCGGGTTACAAAGACAGGGGTGAACCCACCGAAGAAATGATCGATCTTATTGATGAAGTCAATGACCAACAGAAGCGCGTACAAGCGATTCTGAGACGTGCCGGGATCGAGCAATACAAAGGGGTTGATTGTGAAGCGGATGACGTTATGGGGCGCTTGGCGTATCTCTGGACACGACGGGGGGAAGATCAGGCGGTCATCTATACGGGCGACTCTGATTTGCGCCAATGTGTAACGGCTTACACATGGGTTGTATCTCCACAACGCAAGGCAAAAGAGGTTGTTTATGATGTTAACGGGGTCAAGGAGAAAGACGGCGTTTACCCTCACTACATTCCCGATTTAAAGGCGCTAGCAGGCGACACAAGCGATAAAATACCAGGGTTGCCGGGTGTGGGTCAAGTAACAGCGGCGAAGCTTGTAAACGCTTTTGGGGACGTTGAAGAGATAATCACAGCGGCGAAGAAAAAAGCGACTTGGAAAGACCAAAACGAGCGGTTTCGATTATTGGTCAAAGGTAATAAAAATGAACTTCGGCTTTACAAAAAACTCACAAAGATAAAAATCAAAGCCAAATATCACGAGATAGAAACAAAAAAAAGTCGAACGGAAACAAGAAAACATTTGATGTTTTATAGATTTCATTCTTTGATTATTCCAAGCGAATTACAAAAGTTGATGACAATGGGGAATAATGACCAGTAAAAAGAGAAAAAAGAGAGTTGAAAAACTGTCAAACCTTCAAGATCGTTGGATCGGTTGCAAACGTTGTGATTTGCACAAAGAAAGGAATAACGTTATTTTTTGGCGTGGTAACCCTTGCGCAAAAATAATGTTAATTGGAGAAGCGCCGGGCGAAACAGAAGATCTTGAAGGGGCGCCATTTATTGGCGCTTCTGGCAAACAACTTGATTTGATGCTTAAAAAATGCGGACTCAAAGAAAAGCACATTTTTGTGTCAAATGTTTTGGGTTGTAGGCCACCAAGAAACGCCAATCCCGAACCTAAACAAGTTAAAGAATGCAGACCTCGAATTGAGCGTTTAATACAAATCGTTAAACCGGAGGTGATCGTTTTATTGGGTGGGCAAGCCGCTTTGTATATGGCCGGAATAACAATTTTAAAACCTTGGAAAGGTAAAATTGTCGAAATGTCGATTTCGAAAGATAATTATAGTGCGATTGTTACATATCACCCTTCTTATTACCTAAGAAGAGGAAAAGATAAAACGATTTGGAAAGAAATAGTTTCGCATATTAAAATGGCGATCAAGGTTGCAAATGGATAAGAAAAAGAGAAAAAAACTTACTGCTAAAAAGCTTGAAATACGGCGCCAAAAACGTATGAAAGAAGAAGAAAAGGAACGCGCAAAGACGGCTGTTTATCATAAATATCCTAATGGTAAGAACGTCCATGAGTGTATGGTTGGAGCTGGTTACGGTGGGGATGTTCGCGATTATATGGTTTTAGTTGGCAATCGTATGGTCGATTATAAAGGATCTTATGATATGGTTCTTGAAGGCGGCGGTAAAGTTGGCGTTGGTGATGACGAAATAAGGGTTATGCATAAAAAACGGTTGAAATATATAATCGGCGAAACAGCCGCTTTGCGATTTTGGCATCCAACTTTTGGCAGATTGATTGATGTCAAACAAGGTACGAAACCGAAACCAAAAAAATAATGTTTGATCACAACAGAAAAAAACCTCCCATTCGTCCAGATTTGCCTTATATGTTGGTTAATGAATATGGTATGATGAAACGCGATATTAAAACAAGTCGATTAACGATTTTTCGTCTTGGTATATGTCAACATTGTGGTGAAGATGTGATAAAAGGAAAGAAATTTTGTTCCCTTAAGTGTTTTAATGGTTATAACGAATTGCCAATCGTAGAGCGGTTAAGAAAAATATTGAAAAGAAAGAGGTGTTCAAAATGAGGGCGGGATTATTTTTTGAAGCGTTGGAAAGGCTTTTGGAGACAACGATCGATATTGAAACGAAAGCCGGGGTTTTTAGAACTGCAAAAATAACCGGGTTTACACATAGTGAAATAACGTTTGGCCGATCAAAAGTCGAGCTAGTGCAAGAGATCGAGTTAAACGGCGATCCTTCAGATCGTATTCCTATAACCGAAATTGTAAGGATAGAAAAGGTCTAAAATGGTACACCCAAAACACCCTAAGTGTGAAAAGTGCGGCGGGACACTTTATAAAACAAGAGTGAAAGGACAAAGCACAAAATCGACTGATGAATGGCGTTGGTGTAGAAACCCGCGTTGTGAAAATTTCACGATTGATGCATTGACCGGCGAAAAAGTTTACAATCTTGAAAAACAACAAAGAGAAGCGGTTGTAAAAACATCCTTTGTTGAAAGTCCGGTTGTAAAAAAGACAAGAGAAGAAGTGAAAAACAAGTTGAACGGTGAAGTGTCTTTAAGCTATACGCTTTTACTTGTTGTTGTTGCTCAAGAACTCGGTTATCACGATTTGGGTGAAAAATTAATTGAACGTTTTGGACTCGACGAAATATACAACATACAAAAACGTTTAGATAGGTAGGGGGGGGTATATGTCGATTTGTACAGAATGTTTAGTATTGCAGAAAAAACTTGCCGATTTGCAACTAAAGTATGATGAGCTTTTGATTAAACACGGCAAATTGATAACAAACTCGACTGAATTTTTGGAACAATATGCGGCGATTGAAAGACGGGAGCGAATTGGCTTGACTGACTCGGTTTTGAAGTCTTTTGATAGAAGCCCGATCACACTACGCACTACTTTCCCAGTGAAAGATGACGACGATGGATAAAAAAACACTTAAAGTACTTATGTCAACCGGTAACGGTGAATATTCAACACCACAATGGTTGTTCGATTTGTTAAACTCGATTTTTCATTTCGAGGTTGATCTTTGTGCGATAAAGGAAAACGCGAAATGTGAAAAATATTTTTCGTTATCGAAGAAAAGCGCTTTCAAAAAGAAGTGGAACAAAACGAGTTTTTGTAATCCTCCTTATAGTTTACCCCAAAACCCTTGTGTTGAGGATTGTGAAAAAGTGATTTGCGAAAAGCGCGGTTTCCACCTCGATAAGTATTTGCCCGGGTTGATCGATTGGGTTGAGCGCGGTGTTAAACAGTCCAAAAAGCACGGTAGCATGATTGTTTTTCTTTTACCTGCCAGAACAGAAACAGAATGGTTTGGGCTCGTTTGGAAACATGCAACGGCTATTTGTTTTATTGAAGGTAGGTTATCTTTTAACGAAAATGATAAAAATATGACGGTTGCTCCTTTTCCTAGCGCAATTGCTGTTTTTGGGCGACAATTGAAGCAAAAAGAGATTTTAAAACTTTCAAAATGTGGGCCAGTTGTTAACAGCTGGCATACGTAAAGGAGTAAAAAAAATGACAATCGAAATCAAAGCGGCGGTTCCGAATCTTGTAGAATTCAAGATTTTCGATGAAGCTTGGGGGATTCTCAACGAAAACCCAGGAATCGAAGAAAGTTCGGTCGTTGAGACGGTTGCTGTAAAATGGTTTAGAACAACGGAGCAAATTGACACGATCTTGACCAAGGTTTTGATCTACAAAGAAGAGATCAACGGTGTTATGTTCAGAACTGCAAATATCAAGATCGTTGGTAAAGTAACACATTACGGATATGAGCCCACAAACGACACCGTAACGGTTAAAGTTCGATACGGTAAAGGTGAATACACTTTGGCCGCTTCGCAGAAAGACAGTGATTTGTTAAGTCGTCACACCTTTAATAACCTGTTAATGGTCAAAACGTTGGTTGTTGGGTTTTATGATGAACAAGAAAACAGGATTGATGAACGGATTTTCAAAAAAGACCAATAATCAAAAAAAATCTTGACTTCTAAATTAGTGTGGGTTAGTTTTGGTTTAAGATGAAAACGTGCAAAGTGAATAAATGCCCAAACCATGCTCCAAATTTAATTATTATTTGGAATGGTTTGAATGAAAATTGTCCACTTTGTGCGGCTTATAAAGCGAATAGGAGGCTTGCCAAAAGGGTTGAAAAACTGAAAACGGTGAAAGTGCAACTTTTAGAAAGATTTGAAAAACTTTTGCCAAACCTAAAAAAAAGAAACAAAAAACGAAAAAAGGATGATATACCTTTCTAGTTTTGAGTTTCAACAAACCAAAAGGAAACAGAGAAAATGACAAAAGAAAAAGAAAAGAAACCACGGAAACCACAAGAAGTCAAACTTGCGAACCAAATCAAGAAAAAAGTCGGGTATAGCACAGACCCGCACACTTGCGAAAACTGCAAACTCCACACAGAAGATGTGCCAGAACTGTTCAAGGGTTTCGATCTCGCCTGCACAAAGTTCAAAGAATTGGTTATCTTCGGAGTTGACGAAGATGGTTCTTGCCAGGCGTGGATAAGGAGACCCAAACCGCGCACGGCAAAGGACGAAGAAACCACCAATTCCGAAGGATCGTCAAAGCCGCCGACATCGCCGACATCGCCGACACCGCTGAAAAAGAAACTACCTGGCAAAAAGAAGTAAAACCCATCAAACAGCGGATATTCTAACCTTATACAAATAAAGGCGGATTGAAATGATTGGCAAACACAGGGGTGAAAAAGTTTTGGTTGTGCATGCTAACTTTTTGGATCAAATGGGCCTTAAAGAGGGTGTTAACGGATTGTCGTCAACTGAGAAGTTGAAGGTGATATTTGATTTTGGTAACGCTTTCTTTTGTGATCGGGCTTTGGCTGAAAAAAACGAAAACCTAAAACAGATTATACCATACGCGATTTTTAAACACGATCACACGGTGTTTTCATATGTACGTGGCAAGGGCACCGATGAGAAGCGCTTGAAAGGTAATAGGTCAATTGGTATAGGTGGACACATCAACCCGATTGATACAGTTGGCGTTGATGTAAGCCTCGATTTTAATGCTTATCGACGAGCGCTTACGCGGGAGATCAACGAAGAAGTCGAGTTTTTCGCGGTTGGCACTTACGATCAACCAAAGCCGATCGCTTTTATCAACGACAACACCAACCCGGTTGGGCGCGTTCATCTTGGTATTGTTCATCTTTGCGAATTACCTTCGAAATGTGTCAGAAGAAAAGAAGAACAGATTTCCGAAAGTGGGTTTTTGCCGTTAACCGAACTTGATCGACACAGTGCAACCCAAACGGGCGGCGGAAAACGAGAACAACTTGAGTCGTGGTCACTGCTTTGTGTTGATTATCTCACCGGTTGATCTTGGAAGGTTTCGCCCTAGTACTTGCCTTTTGTCTTTTTGCGTTTAACGTCTGTTGCACAATTTTAAAACTACAGAACAAAGAATATGTCAATTCGCTAGTCTTACTTGTGTTTGGTTGGTTGTTGTTTTTTGCTTTTTTTGTTTTAACAAAAAGGAGAAAGATCAAAAATGAATAATATATCAATTTTTGACGATATACCGGGGCGCCATAAAAGGGATGACAAAAAAGGAAAAGAGCCGGTTGAAGACATTGGCGAAGTCTTCAAAGAGCCGATAAGGCACAAAACGTATGCAAAGCTTTTGCATCATACGCCGATTTGGATTTTGCCCCATGCGATCCGAAAGTGTACAAGTACGGTTGAAAAAAGAGATACAAGTGATGATGCCAAAGATTTTGGCCCGAAAGACAAACGCATGATCGCAAAGAGGTGTTTGAAGCTTGGGCGTCCGTTTGATCCACTTGATCCACCTCATGAGAGTGTTTTAGAACACATCAGTTATACTTTTGAGATGTTTTTTTCGCGCACTGTTTTACAAGAACTGTCTAGGACAAGGATCGGAATTTCGCTCAGTATAGAATCAACAAGGGCCGCGTTGAAAAAACTACTCGAAGGGCTTGGTCCCGAAGATTTAGACAAAATTAAAATGTTGATTCATAATACGGGCGATGACGAAATTGACACCGAAGCGGCTAGACAAATTTCAAATGTTGCAGGATACAAAGAGCGCGAAGTTAAAAACGACGTTGCTAAATATGGCTTGCCTGAGTGTTTTATGACAACGGGCGTTGTCACGATGAATATCAGAAGTCTTCGACACTTGTTCGCACTGCGCACAAGTCCTCGGGCGCTCGAAGAATATCAACAGCTTTGTTTTTCAATGGCCGCTTGTATCCCAGAAACTCACCGCTTTCTGTTTCAGGATAGGATCCACTTTGGCGCGGCTCCACAGGCATTTCTGGACGTTTGGCCAGATCCAAAGGTAGATTGGTTTGACGAATAAAAGCGACCGTTCAGAGCCGTTCTGGCCCCTTTCAGAGCAAAATTTATTTTTCAGGCAATCGTAGGTTATCACGGCTTCACTTGGTACGATTTTGGTTGAAGCTTGGCAATTTCTCTGTTTTTGCTTCTCTGGGCTCGGTCGTTTAACGGCGACCGAGTTTTTTTTACTTTTTCTTGCGAATGGTCGTTTTTTTTGTTGACAACTGAATTAGAATGATTAAGCTTATAGTATGAGCAGCGCAACACACAAAGGAGAAAACAAAATGAACGCCAAAGACAGAAATTTCGCAGAAATCACGGACAAAATCATTGCCAAACTCGAAGAAGGTACGGTGCCTTGGCATTGCCCTTGGGGAATGGCCGTTAACTTGAAATCGGGTAAGTCATATACAGGGATCAATAGCTTGGTGCTCGGTATGGCCGGTCATGAGTCCAAATTCTGGGGGACTTACAACCAAATCAAAGCGTTAGGCGGATACGTCAAAAAGGGCTCGAAGGCCCAAACAATCATTTATTGGGGTTGGGTCGAAAAAGAAGAAATTGACGAAGAGACCGGCGAAAAAGAAGTGGTTCGCCGCTTCCCAATTCTCAAAACGTTCAAGGTTTTCAACTTCGAGCAAACCGCTAATTTGACTGAGCCCAAAGTTGACACTGAAATAGTTAATGTTGATTCGATTGTAGACGGTTATGAACACTGCCCGGTCATCAATTACGGTGGTGAAAAAGCTTATTACAGACCGTCTACCGATTCGATCGGCATGCCACCGCGCGGCAATTTCGATAGTGACGCGGAACACGCTTCGACGTTGTTTCACGAGATGGTACACAGCACCGGTCACGAAAGCCGCTTGAATCGTGACGGGCTCAAAAACATCAACTTTGGCTCACAGAATTACAGCCAAGAAGAATTGGTAGCCGAACTGGGCGCAGCGTTTCTTTGTAACCAGGTTGGGATCGTTGAGCGTACGATCGACAATAGCGCAAACTACATTGCCGGTTGGCTGAGAACCCTGAAAAATGACAAAAAGATGATTGTTTTCGCCGCTGCACAAGCCCAAAAAGCCGCCGATCAGATTCTTGGTTAATTCTCGCCTTTTTTGTTGACTTCTGAATTCAACCCCCTTAAAATCAAACTGTCTGACACAACAAAGGAGTAATGATGATTGTCAACATTCAACTGAAAAAAGTGTTTCGGGTCGAAAGAGACGTTTCAACGAAAGAGGGCGATCCTATTTTAGAGTTTGCTTTCGAAAATGGTTACGAAATGAGGTTGCCGATCGAACATGTTGATTTTGTCGGTATCAACTTTGAAACCGATGACGACGAAGAAAAAACTTCAGAACAAACAATAAAAGAGGTTGATGCATAGTGACTAGTGAGCAGAATACAGACACAGACCGTCTAATAAAGCGCTGTGCCTCTTTGATTGAAGAAAACAAGGTGTTGGCCCAACGAAGAAAAGAAGCGCTTAGAAGCCATTTAGACGAACGCACAATAAACCTTAAATTAAGAGAGTCTATGATCCGAGCCGGTCAACTTTTGGGTGAACGGTTTGGTTCTTGCCCTCTTGACGTTTTTGAATGGAGTCACCCGAACACTTGCGATCGTCAATGTGGAAAAGACGGCGGAATTGAAAAAGGCGGCGTTTGTATCGGTTACGGTGTAGACAGAAAAACGGCGACGGATCAACAGATTGAAGTTTGTTGGAACCTCTACTTGATCGAATATGGCAAAAAGGCATATGTAAAAAAAATGAAAGGTTGATCCGAATGAAAAAGCTATTTTCAGAAGAAAGAAAAGCTGGATTCAACTCTGTTTTTGAAAGTGTTGAAAAAGGCGGTGTTTGTATCGGTTGCGGCGCAGACAGAAAAACGGCGCTCGAAGCCGCATTGAAAAACACTAACGAAGAATTACAATACTTGACAGAATTGAAAGAACAATTAACGATAGCGGCCGGTAAAAAACGGCGCGTTGTCAAAGAAATGAGCCGAAAACTGAGCCAAAAACGAAAGCGAACCGCTATAAATCAAATTGTTACTTTAATGGATAGCGAAAGAGTAAAAGAATAACCAAACCCGATCGGCAAAACTGTTTATCAAGGGGTGAAAAATGGCAATCGAAATCAAAGTAACTCGGATTATCTATAAAGCCAAACAAGGCAAAAATTGTTACACAATTGAAGAAAAAAAACACAAAAATAAAAGTGTTTTTTATATTGGTGAATACGGCTGTAACTGTATTAGAGTACCCAACACGATTACAACGCCGGAAGAAGCGGTTTTGTGGTTCAAGATCATTTTAAGAAAGCGAAACACGATTGTAACGATCGAAGAATTGGAGCTGTTAGGGGTTAGAACATGAGTGATTTTGTGTGTCGACGTTGCGGTGATTGTTGTAGCGCTTTCGAGTTGTCCACGGTGAAAGATAAAGAAGCAGAACGCCTTGACCCTACAAAGCTCTGCAAACCGTCTGTAGGCTCTGATAGACAGATCATAAAGCTAGCCCGGGACTGGTTGTCCGAGTGGTTCAGAGACGGTGTCTGCTCATTCTATGACCAAAATGAAGGGTGTACAGTCTACAACGATCGGCCAAACCTTTGTAAAAGGTTTGAATGTGGTGGAAAATTCTTTATCGGGTTGGTTACTGCGGTATCGGGCGGGATTTATCACGATCGGCGACTCAAACCCGAAAGGAAAAAAGAGCTGTTTCTTGAATTCTTAAAAGATCGATATGAGTTTAAAAACCCGCTGATTGTTGAACCATGTCACTATTGCCTAAAACAGGCCAGACCGTGTCATATTGTTTATGAGGGGAAACACTATTGTTCTATTGATTGTCACTATCGTGAAAATTTTCCCGAAAAAGGGGGCGAAGATGGCAACTAGGCGTGAAAAATACGACGCATATATAAAATGGAAAAGTGGCGATGAAAGGATCAAGGTTTTAGCCGAAGAACTTGGGATGAGAAAAGTTACTTTAAAGGACTTTTTCAAAAGGGTTTCTTCCAAAGACAAACCTGGTTTTGAAGAATACCTTCAAAAATGGCTAGATTTCGAAGTTGGAACCGAAAACAGCCCAGATGCTATTAGAGAAGTTGTTTTGCGTCTTATACATAGGGATGAAAACGATATTAAAGAAACAACGTTACTACTCAATAAGTTGAAAATGCAAGCCATTGTCAAAATAGCAAAAATGATTGGTGTTAGTAAGTACGGCAAAAAAATAAAATTGATCAAAAGAATTCTAAAAGCAGACGGCTTTTACCATTTTATTTTGGAGGAAAAAATGTGCGAAGAAGTAAAAGAAGAAGTAAAAAAAGAAATGAAAAAACCATCGATTTCTTTATCTGTTGAAATTGACAGGTTAGAAATCGGCGAAGTGATATTGATAAATAGAACCAAACATGTCTGTATTGAAAAAGACGATTTGAATTATAAATATAAATTGGTCAAATTGATACCACAAAAACGGCAAAAAAAAATAAAGAGGAAGGCAGCACTTAAATGAGCGGGGAGGGTAAAACCTACAAAGCGTTGTTCGACAATGTTGTATATTTGAGCAAGGTTAATGTGTCAATTGCACATATCGAAAGGCTTTGCGCGATTCTTGATAAGCAAGACGAAGAATTTCAGCATTTGAAAAAACAGATTGGCGAGTTAGAAACGCGTATTGAAAGAATGGAGAAAAGTTTTGGTGGCGAATCGGTAAAAAAGCGGTATTGTTTTGAAAATGGCGTTAGTAGGAGATAGGTAAATGACCTATAAAATAATTTGGAGAAATGAAGCGGATAGATATTCGAGCCAAAGCGCCTTTTTGGCCGAAGTTGTTGGAATAGATTGTTACATCTTTCAGATTGCGCCTTATGACGAGCGCAAGCGCAAGCGGTTAAGTCACTATTTCGATTTAGAGGCTTTAAAGGCATTACAGACCAAACTGAACAAGTATTTAAAGGAATAAGGGGAATGAAAAAGACAATTATCATTGTTGACGATCCATTAGAAGATACAGACCAAGACGACTTTAAAAAACGGCGCGAAGCGCTCAAAGATTGGTTCAGAAAACCAAATTGCCTGCCACTACCATCACCATATCACAGCAGGGATTTGGTACTTCAACATACCAAATACTGTGTATTCCACAAAGATACACAGCTCAATGGGGACGGGTTGTGTTCGGACTGCTTAGGAATGGTTAAAAAACGTACAAAGAAAAAAAGATGAAAGTAAGAAGAATTAAACCAAAAAAGGGCCAAGTGCTTTGGTTGTGCTCAGTCTTTGATGGGAAGATTGAGTTTGAAGAGTGGATCGTTAGGTCGATTCAAAACAGAACATTTAAACCTATGATTCTTCGATTGCTTGGCGCACCTCGAAAAGCCGTTGTCGTTTATCTTGTTCGCAAGGTGAAAAACGACACTTGGATTAAAATCTCAAAAAAGCATTTTGATTGGGGTTGGTCCAAAAACATACCATCGATTTATCGGTTAGAATTCTATTTGAATGAAGACGGGACAATCGATGGTTGGCACTTGCCATACACAACCCGGTTGCAAGCGGCCCGAGCTTGTCTCAAGTTTGAAAAAGAGATGTTGACCGAACACGAAAAACACCTTGAACACGCTTTGACGGCCGAAGAAACCGCCGAAATAGAAGAAGACATAGCAGATTATAGGAAAGGGGTAACAGCGGCAAAAAGGGCGATTACTTGCGAACAAAAAAAGGATAAAAAATGAGAAAACTGTCGCTATGGTTAGAGCGCTTTTACGACAAACGAGGGAGAATTCTTTACGGCCTACAACTTTTGACTAATTGCGGTTCTGTCAATCATTGTATCGGTGATTTTAATGAAAAGGTGTGTCTGACACGGCTCAGAGCTGAGATATTGCGCGGTGACCACAGGGTGACACCCAAAGAGGCGGATACCGTTCTAAGGGCGCTCAACGAGCGCTTAAAGGTACCATATAACGAGAGTGACGCCGGTTATAGTGGTTTGGTTAAACCTTGCGGAGTTGAGACCCAAATTTTGCGTTTGGTGGTAAGATACGAATACAATTGTTGACGAATTTAAAATAATAATTGGTGGTAAAACAATTTTTCATTAAAAGGGATAAAAAACAATGGAAAAAACAACGGAAGAAACAAAAGTAAAAAGACTCAGAAACGGGCAAACGGCTTTTATTGTTTGGCCAGATCTTAATATAAGAGACATTTATAAACACAAATACGATTTTGGCGTAGAATTCGAAATTATTGAAGTCAAAATCTATTCAAGGGATCTTAAGTTTAACGATAGTTGGGTTAGAGATTATTATTTTTATTCCTATAAAATCTGTTTTGCGCGGAAAGAAGACGCGGATCGTTTAATGCCAAATAGGGATGGTGATCCGAATTGGGATCGACCATATGAGTATAACGAACCGTCAATCGGTGAAACACCCGAAGAAGCGATAAAAAACGCTTGTGCTGAAATCGAGCCGATGGTTTCGGGTTATGCAAGTATGTTTAGGCGATTACAACGAATTTCGTGGTAAAAATGTCATTCATAATACAAGAAAATAGGGTTTGGGAAGTAACGGACCAAGACGGTAGAAAATACATATTGAAGAAGGCGCCTGATGGGTTGTTTATAGTCGGTCAAATGTTGGAATACGAAACAGACGAGCTCGTTGCCCAAGTCGTAAAAACTCGAAAAGCGCCGATTTGGATAAAGACACCAACAGAAGCGGTTTGCTGGTATCAAACCAAGGTTGAGGGAACACCCAAAGGAGAAAAAACAAAATGACGAATTTCGAAGAATTGTATCAAGAAATGATGGCTTTCGAAACAGAAGAAGAATGTCGCAAATTCTTATCGACTTGGGAAAAAGACCAATTGGTAGAATTTGCTAAACACCTTCAAGTTTATTACTATAGTTCTAAAAAAGGCTTGATTTTTGACATTGTGGGCGCAACCAAAGGCGCCGAAATCAGATCGAGGATTATCAGCGATGAAGACACCATAAAACCACTAAAATTAAAAGAAGAAAGCTACATCACACTGAGGGAAGGCGCAAGGGCGTTCTATCAATTGATTGAGGATACCGTGCCAAGCTCCCCAGAACGGACTGAGGCGCTTAAAAAGGTTGAAGAGGCGTTGATGTGGGCAAATACGGCTTTGTCGCGTTATATGGCCTTACAGTCGAGCCCGGGACGGTCTATGAAAAGAAATGAAGAGCTGTTTTTAGACTATAGAGGGGAAACCGGGCTCGATTGGCGCAATTTCACATTGAATCCCCTGGCCAAAACGCAACCAAAACAAGTTTGTCTAGGTTGTAAAAAACACCCTTGCGAATGTAAATTTTCAAATCGCATATGGGATGAAAAACATTGCACGTGTGGATCGTTGCGTATCGGGATTAATGCTGAATGTCCAAACGAAGATTGTGATCAAAGATGAAGCCGAGCACGATACCAACCATTTTGAAGGCGTTGGCGGACAAGAAACAAGGTCCAATAGTTGCTGGTTACTTGATCGTGCTGATTATTGTTGTTTTTATCGAACTTAGACGAAAAAAGGCGAAAAATGGACAAAACACAAAAAAGTAATCCATCAGTAACAGAGATTGTGAAAGATTGGTTGAAAGAACACGGCTTTGACGGGCTTTATAATGTTGATTCACAATGCGGTTGCGCGGTTGACGATTTTGCGCTTTGTGGTCAAATTTATTTAGACTGTCAAGCCGGTTATAAAGCTAAAATGGGTAGCGATTCTGAAGACGATTATGGTATTGGTCCAGAAAAAGACCTGTGGTATTGGTCCACAAGAGCTCAAAAGGTAAAAACAAAAAAGAAATAAGGGGTTGATTTATGCATTTAGAAACAAAGGAAGTGTCAGACAAAGTGATTGAGGGGTTCGAGCCGGTACCAGAGCGCCTTTCTGACGCTGCAAAACAGGTTTTGGATGGTTTCACCCGGGTAACCGCTACACGAGCAACACAAGGCGGTAGAGACCTTATAACTTGGGCCAAACACGAGCTAAAAACGAAAAAACACAAAAAGGCCAAGCGCAAGCAAAAAAAGCAATCGAAACGAAAAAACAGGTCGAAAAAATGAAAAAAATTGATCTGATAAGAGCAAAAAGGCCGATAGGATCGATAAAACAACATGAAATGTTGGCAGGCGGTTTGCAGTCCTTGGCAGATTTGATAATAATGCTCGCCAAAGGTCAAAGAACGGTTTGGATTTTAACGATAGTTAACTTTTTGTTGTTTATTTTACATTTTTACCACTTTCACTAAACGTTTTGAACAAAAAGAGCTCAAAAATGACAAAAGAACCGAAAAAAGACCAATTTGAAGAAACGTTGTGTAAGGAGATAGTGAAAAAATTCGGTGAAGACTGGGCGGCAATAGAAGATCGATATTATGAACGGTTGCAAAGACAATTAATAGCATACGAAGATGAAAAAAAAGACAAATTGAAGATCGCGAGCCTTGAAAAGCGCGTTTTAGAGCTCGAATTAGCAATTGATCGACTTGCTAGAGCGACCGATGGAAATAATTGGGCGGGGGTGCCTCGCTATCGGGACCAAAAACACGAAAATGAAAAAAAAGACAAAAAACAAGAAAATAAAAGTTAAAAAAAGCTTGGTTATCAAGTTTGAAGTGTCAGAAACAGAAGACGGCGGTGTAAATGGAACTATCAAGCTAGTTTATATTGATTACGACACTCAAAAGGATGAAAAACAATGCCTTCTTTCAAAATAACTCAAAAAACTGATAACGAATGGAACCTTCACGTAACGTTTATTATCGGTACCACGCAAATTTATGCGAGATATGTTGATAAAACTAAAACAGAAGTTGTTGCCAAAGCGCTAAATGGACTTAGGAACATGTGTGATAAAATAAGCGAGGTCCGAAGCCAGTTGTTATCAGAATATGACAAAGAATGACCAAAAACCCCTAGAAAGGAAAAAACAAAATGAAGGACTTGAGCGAAACAGATTTGAAAGAAAAACTGTTGGTTGGAACAAAGGCATATGTGTTGATAGAAAGTATAGACCCGTACGACATAGAAGCGGGCAAACTTGTCCAGTTGGACAAACTGACGGTTATGGGAGTGATTGTTTGCGACCGTTTAGAAGAGGAAACAAGGAGTCTTGTGACGGATCGGGTGTTTACCACTTACAAAATAGCTCCAACTAGCTTAGAAGAAGCAAACAAACTTCCCAAACCAAACCCAAACGAAAAGGATTGGGACAAGCCGCTTGAATATGACGGTCCGATCGCTTGCACCGAACGGCAACTGTTAGAGATAATCGAAGATGAGTTTGTTGCGTTTGAAGCGTTTTATGCCGGTCTGGTTAACATGACCAGGGCTTATATAGCGCACAAAAAACACGCTTTAACTGAACAAGAGCTTTTTAACACTCTTTAACGCAAGAAAAGGAGAAAAAAATGGGATTTAACATTGAAAACAACTTTACTTACCACCCCCCAGGAAAATGGGACATTGAAGTTTATCAAAAGATCCGAGACAAGGCAAAAGAGTTTGCAGAGCTCATTGAAAAGCTTTGTCCAGACTCGCGAGAACTATCAATAGCCTTTGGGAAGGTCGAAGAAGCGGTAATGTGGGCCAATGCGGCCCGAGCTCGTTACAAAGTATCCCCGACCGGTCCGGAGCCTCACAAGGGAAAAAAACAATGAAAAGACAGGTAAGAATATCCAAGAAAGAGGTAGAAGCGCTTCAAAATGACGGTTTAGACAAACCACAAATGGAAGCGATAAGACTGGCCCGAGCTCGGGCGGGTTTGTGTCTGTACGATGCTGCAAGATTGATAAACGGTTATCGACGAAACGGCCAAATGTCGATCATGGTATCATGGATGCGTAATGATGCGTGACACTCTTTAACACATGTATAACGATCGAGTTATACTCAGAAAGGAATTGTAAAATGGGTGAACGTTCAACGATAGTTTTAAACGATAAATGGTGTTGGGTCAATATAGAAATGAAGGATATAAAAAAGGGCGATATATTCCGATCACTAGAAGCGAACAAAACACCAGTTTGGGGCGACGGTGCCTTTAAGAGCATTAGAACGTTTATCGCTCTTAAAGACGCAGAAATAAAAAAGGGTGTTGCCGGTGTCGTATCGGACGGGGTTCCGTGTGTGAATGAATACACACGAACATACATCGATATGGAAAACAACGAACACGCGTATAACGGCCGAACTATCCTTTAACACGTTTTAACGCAAAAAGGAGAAAAAACGATGAAAAAAGTCAATATTTTGTTAACTTTTGAAGTTGATGACGATTGTGATACAACTGCATTAACAGATTGTATACGTTGCATGACTGATGACTTCGATTACGAATTTATCAAAGAAGATACCGGTTCGAGTGCGACTTTATCCGGAATAAAAGAAGTTCAAAGTCTTCTTTAACGTGTTTTAACAACCACAGAAACAAAAAAAGGAGAAAAACGATGAACGAAAGTAAAATGAAGCTTTTTTTAGTATCGGACAAACCGAAAGAACAGTTCAATAGTTCAAGAGACGATCACATAATCATTTTGGCAAAAACAGAAGAAAACGCACTAAAGCTCGCAAAAGAAGAAAATCCGGCTTTGTGTTTGAGAGGTAGTATTGCTGTATTGGAAGATGAGAAACACGAAAGGATATTAGTATCCGTTAAATACAACAAGCATTATAATCCGCTGATTGGCGCGACAGCACTCCTTAAACACGCTTAACACGCGGTCGGTTATTCGAACACACACGAACACGCAGCAAAACACCCCCAGAACACCAACACATCCCCTAAAACGCTCGATTACACGCTAAGGTATACCCTAGCCTACCTAACGCTCCAACACGCTTACAGACACTTACAGACATGTTTAACGATATAACGACTTGTCTTTAATTTATGAGGGTGATTATTCTAGTCTTTTGAGTACAGGCATGTTGAAATTCCCCCTATATAGACAGCGCCTTAAAGGAATACTTTAACACGCTAATTCATATATCAGAAAATCTTTAAAACACTCAAAAAACCCAAAAACCTCCAAATAGACTGAAAAAAAGGATCTGTTTCTCGTTCGAGTACTTAATTCAGATGTCGCCACAATCCCCCAAAAATCCCCCAAACAAAAAACCACACCAAGAGCACCATAGGGGTCACAAGAGCCATAACGATAACAACAGAGATAGTAACAGCCACATATACCTCTAATCGTCCCCAGAACACCCCTAGAATTCGGTATATGCCGATATACACGCATACACGTAGGCACGTGTAGAAGCGTAACAGAAAGCAGATGAGAGGACATACACGTGATATAGCGTTTAACGTAATTTAGATGTTTAAGAGGGAATGAGTTAGAGCGTGTTAGAGGGGATTAGTTAAACGGATTAAGGGAGTTAGAGTTGAAGAATAGATATAGCGACCGATATAACGACCGATATAACGACCCGTGATAGTTTCGAAAGGCGGCGCGCTCCCGACCTGGGAAAACTCAAAATCAGCAGCACACCTAAACAAGAAACGTACCAATCCGAGGGGAGTTAAAGCCACGACCCCAGAAACCTTTAAACGGTTTAAACGCGTTTGTCCTCATACGCACATACACACATATAATACAAATCATTTGTCGCTTTTATCTTGACATATGAGTTAGAGGTGGTTATATTAGTAGTATGGCAAGAACAACAGCAATCGAATCGAAAGGAGTAACGGGAATGAAAAGGGCCGTCTGCTGTAAGTGTCGGGTCATGCGCAACACTGACGAGATGGATCGGACTGTGGGGTGTTTGGGTCAAATCGTTTGGTTGTGTCAACGGTGCAGCAATACACAGCACAAAGAGCAAATTCGCGAAATCTTAATTGATGCTGAATCACAAGGTGTCGATATAGATAAGTGGAGACACCTGCTCGACTAATCCCCAACGGGGCGCGGGTTAAACCGCGCCCTACTTCTTTAGTTCGAGTTAAAGCCGTCTTAAACCCGTTCTAACGCTCTAACTCTTTAACTCAACCCGTGGGTATTAACTAGGGTTAGAAAGGAGCACAGAAGGGCGTATAACGGCATCACAATCGATCCTACCCCCACTGGCAATCCGATGTGGGCCGGGGGGCGGTCTGGACCCATGTCTTACTGCCGCGCCCAACGCTCAACTTTTTCACCAAAAGCCGTTTTTAACCCATATAATCGAGTTAGAGACCTAACTATTTCACAAAAAATTTTTAACTCGCAAAGCCAAACTTTCCCAACATCTGAGTTAGACACTACCTAACGACTTAACGACTTAACGACCTAGCGACCCAACCGCCACCCCCCTTTTAACCAATGCCCACCTACAAAACCACAGAATAACCCACAAGCCGCTTTAACACCCTAAGACAACCAACCCTATACCCAGATGTTAGAAAGGCACACACAAAGCCCTAATGCGACTCCAGGCCTTCGGCCTACCTACGCGCTCGGGCGCGCGCGTGGGAAACGAAGAAAGGGAAACAAAAAAGCTTCCGGAGGTGCCGGGAGGGGGCGAAGAAAAGTGAGAAAAATGTTGACATATGAATTCGGTGTGTCCATACTTGAGAAAGCGAGGGGGGTTGAAAGGAATGAGCCTATGGACGTTTAAGGAACTGGCTTGGTATAATGGGCGTTTAGATGGTTTGGTGTGGATACTTAAGAAGATGGTGGAGTGAAATAATGGTTGAAGTAATTTCAAAAGGAAAACTCAAAGTCGTTTGTAAGGTTTGCAGTTCTTTGTTGTGTGCCGAATTTGGGGAAGCGCAAGTTCTCGATTCATACCCTACAACTTGGCGCATAAAGTGTCCGGTGTGTTTTAATTGGGTCGTGTTGTCGGCCGTAGAATATGTAAAAGCGGTTATTGAACGATCCGAAGAGGCGAAGAAGGAACCCATACTTTTGTGTAACGCCAAAATGAGTCGTTGTAACCCAGAGTTTACAAAAAACGAAAAGTTATATATCGATGGTGAGAAGTTCATAGACGAAGACGATGAACTCGCAATCGAAAAACTTATAGAAGAAGACGAGAAAAAGGAGCAAGCCAATGAACAACGTTAAAGAGATGATCGAGAAAATCAAAGCTGAAATCAAACGTAGTGAGAAGGAGAAAGCGGCGTTACCCACTTGGAACAAGACTGAGTTATCACGGCGCGTTAATGCTCGTTTGGTTGGTAAGTTGAACGGATTGCGTTTTGCGTTGGACTTGTTGGAAGGGAAGAAAGAGGTTGACCCGAAAACGTTTACAGTTCCGAAAAATAGAGGTGACTGATGAACGAGGAAATCAAAGCTGAGATCAAACGTGTTGAGGAAAGGCAGGATACGCATTCTATTCTTTCTGCTTGGAATAGATCCGAGTCATCATGGCGTATATCATGGCGTATTACTGCGGCGCATTTAATTGGTGAGTTGAACGGGTTGCGTTTTGCGTTGGGTTTGCTACAAGGAAAAATCGAGGAAATCGAGACCGAGATCAAACGTGTTGAGAAAAAACAAAGTGACAATTTTGCCTTTTCATCATGGCGCATCGTTGCTCGTTTAAAGGGTAAGTTGAACGGGTTACGTTTTACGTTAGATTTGTTGAAAGGAAAAGGGGATGAACGATAAGCAATGTGAAGAATTCAGAAGGTTAGCAGAAGAAAGCTCGATGTCAATTGGTGGAATGGATGGTGTGAATGACTGCGAAAATATGCTTTTAAAGTTCATGACTCCGGAGTTTATTATTGGATACTCGAAGTGGAAAGAAAAGCGTGATAGGTTGGTGAAAGTCGCAAGAGAAAAGCTGTTGACAGAAGGGAAAGAACGAAGGCAAACGCGCGATCCACCAAAATTTAATCGTCCGAAGATAAGACCACAAAAAGAAGGAAGGAAAGAGTGACTGATGGTTGAATATAAAAAGGTAGAGTGTTTATGTGGGGAAATGATACACACTAGCGTTTGGGGGACGTGGGTTGATGACCAGTGGTTTTGTGGAGAATGTCTAGTTAAAGCAGTTAGTAAAAACAAAAAAACAATCACCAAAATCGAAGAAGAGATAATTGGTATTGAGGAAAGTTTGTTAATCACTCAAAACAACGGAACAAGAAACTTAAGAGAACACGAAAACAAAATCAAGTTGGTTGGGTTTGGGAAAGGTGAATTAAGAGGGTTGCGTTTTGCTTTAGGGTTGTTGAAAAGTGAAAAATAGTTGACCTGAAAACGAAAGGTGGAAGGGATGAACATTGAACAAGGACTTCAACGTTTAAAAGAATTGTACGGGAATCCGGGAACTTTGTTCTTGGGTGATGCTACAGGTTCACGAGCTCGACTCACTCCGGGTCAACAAGTGGCAATCCTCATTGATGGTCCTTACCTAATAGGTACGGTTCAACGTCATCGTACACAGCGCGGGAAAATGATGATTAAGTACCACGATGGACGAAGAAATTGGATAATCTCACCTGACAAAAACCAGGTGTTGATCGAATGGTATGATCAAATGGTAAAAAGAAAGGTGTAAAAACTAATTGACCCGAAAACGAAAAAAGGGTTGTAAGCACGATCACAGCGTTAAGGTGAACGGCGTTTGCTGGGCGTGCTTAAAAAAGGGGTTAATGGTTTGCTTGTGTTTGGGGTGTGGGCACAAGTGGAAAGAAAAACCAGGCCCAACCGAGTGCCCAGAATGCGCCGGATTCTATGTCAAAAAGGGGTGGTAAGAATGAGATGGGAAAATATATCTTTGTTGGATGAACCAATTGAATCTAAATTAGTTTTGTCTAAAGCCGAAACAAAAGTTTTGAAAAGAGCATATGATCTTTTAAGTAAAATTAAAAACAAATTAGAAGAAACTTACGGTGAAGATAAGGCCGAAAAAATACCATCTTGCGAACCTTGGATTTATGCAGAATCTTGGTTTAGATGTGCAATTGACGATTTGAGAGTTGATGGAATTAAATTTCCGTTAAAGGATAATAAAAACCTCGTTTTCATTCCAAAACGAGTGAGACTTGGGTTTGAAATGAGAGAATTACCATTTAACCAAAAGCAGTTTATTGAAGTGACCGGATACATTGAAGGTGGTGACACATTAGACGCTTGCGTGTTTTGCGATTATTCGCGTGATAAGGAGTTTATCGAAAAAGGTTGCTCAATTGTCAAACTCGTTTGCGCGTTTTATCATCATCAGAGTTTTGAGGTTTCGTCAATCGGTTGTTGTCGAAAGTTCAGAGGATAAAAATGAGCAAGTATTACGTTTATTTGATAGCAAAAAAGCCGGGTTTTTTTCGTCGTTTGTTCAAGTTGCGCGGTAAAACATCAACCGTAATGAGTGACAATCCGGTTAAACCAAAATTACCGAAAGGATATATCTTCTTTTCACTTATCGGTGAAGTGAGGGATAATGAGTAAAATTGACGAAAGCGTAAAAGACTCTACGTCAAAAAAGGATGGTAAGAAATGACACGTTTAGTGGAAACGTTGCTCGATATGTTAAGAACTGTCGAAAGAGTTTGGCCCGAGCTTGGCAAAACGGCCGAATGGTTTCAAGGGTATAAAGACGGGATCGAAGTGTCGATCCAAACGATCAAAACTAAATATAGAGAACGGGCGATGAGTCTGCAAAACGCCACTGATTTGCAGCGCGAACAGTTAGTTGCAGCTCCACAAAAATACGATGTACTAGGCAACCTCAAAGACAAAGAGAAGCGGATAGCACGCGGGTTTGTTGATATTGGCGATTTGAGAATCGGCGACGTTGTCCAGTTTTATCAATACGGATCGCTATTTGTTGACGAAATCGGTTGTTTTACCTGGTTGGTTATTCACTTGCCGGTTAGGGGAGCTGTTCAACTATCCCGATTGCACTTTGACGCTTTAAAGAACCGCACTACAGACGAAAGACGGGGATAATGAAATCCATACAACCATTATGGTGTTTACAATTACCTCTTCAACAACAATCCGTTTTGTTTTTGGCTTCTAGGGGGCCGGATGGAATTGACAAGGCTCACCCCTGTAAAGATGTTCAGCGCGCGTATAGAGCTACGGTATTGATTGGAGCCAAACAGGGTAGGTTGTTACATTGGGGTGAATGTGGTGATGGTTTTATAAGTTTAGATCTTTTTAGCGACGATAAAAAATGGTCTCAAGTTTGCAATCGGTTTTTTCCATTTGTCGACAGTCTTCCCCATCATTATTATATGCATCTTTTATATGGAGTTGAAATACTTGGATATAAACACCCTGACATACGATTCAAAAATCGGTGGAATGACTTTTACAAACGAGGAATAGAGGAATTACACTTAATGCCGGAGTCCGAACTTCAAATGGAATTGCGCCTTAATGATTGGGATCAAAAATGGTGGTAATTTTAAAAAGGAGACAGAATGAAAAGTGAAAAAAGAAGACGACTTTATAAAGGCGATTCTGTAACAATGATGTTAGGAGAAATGGGTTATACCGAAAGATGTTGTTCAAATTGCCTTTGTTTTGAAATCGAAGAAGACGAAGAAGAAGAAGAAAGCGATTTGGGTTGGTGTAAAGCCAATCGGATTTGGCTTCAGATAGATAGCAAAGGGCGCGGTTGTTGCGAAATACACACTAAAAAAAACCCTAATCCAAGCGAAACAAGATCCCAAAAAGGTGAAAAAATGAAGTGTCCAGATTTGAGCCCGCCCGGCATGAGGGTAAGTTGAACGGGTTATGTGAATACTGCGAAAAGCCGATCGGCGCTAATCGCGTATCGCGTGATGGTTTTGATTTTTGTTCGGCGAAATGTTCGGAACAATCCCGCGATTCTGATACTTGCGAACATTGCGGGAAATCAATCGACGGTGAACCGGTTATTTTTCGTTCCCCTGTCCACGCTCCTTTGTTTTTTTGTTCTGTTACTTGTCAACAAAAATTTGCCGAAGAAAAACGATGAAAGTCAAAATCCACATAACGCGTGGAAGGTTTATTGAACTAAGCGACGATCTTTCATGGGAGATCTTCATTATGCGCGCCGCTCAAGTTGTGAAAACGAAAAGACACGAACAAGGATTACAACATACTGTAACCCTTGATTGGATAGCTAACATGTTTGGGTTTGACAATTGGGCGTTGTTAACGAAAAATAGAAAGACGAAATAATGAGTCAATACCAAAAAAAATTGTTCACCGTTGTTGTCGAACAAAGGCAAAGGCTTGAAATCGAAGTAGAGGCGTTTGATGCGCGCGGTGCGCGCGGGCAAATCCAAGACAAGGGTGTAGTCGAATATGAGAAACATCGGCCAGACTGGCGCCTTGTGGGGGCGCCTGAGTTGATTGTGGTAAACACCTATGAGACGAAAAAATGATTTATCAAAATCGAGACTTAATCATGAGTGCCTTGTATGGCGCAGCGCTTTTTGTAGGTGGCAAGCCCAATCCTGCTACCCTTGCCCGGGTTATGGTCGTTCAACGGTCGCAAGTTGGACGCTGGATTGGGGGCGAAGCGGTTCCTAATCAACGTAATCTCGATCAACTTAATTTACTTTGTAAGTTTTGGAAAAATCACTTGTTAGAAGTCAAGAAATTAAGAGACGATCTTGATGTGGTTTTGCTACTAGACCGTTTGAAGCGGTAACGAATCCCCTAAATAATTTTTTTAAAATAAAAGTGAGAATTTTCTTGACATCTGAATTAAGAGGTGTTAAGCTTATAATATGAACAGCGCAACACAAAACACGGGAGCAAGCAAAATGAACACGGTAACACACAGCGAAATCAAAAATGAAATTTGTGCCCAAACCCCCCGTTTTGTAGTGGCCAAAGTTGCCGGGCGCTTTGTTCAATTCACGATCCGCAGTAACGGCCAATGGATCGAAAAAGGCAAAAAAATCGGGCTCGGGCTCGAATTGGTTTGGAGCTAAAACGATGAAAAACGAAAGCGTAAAAGTCACCAAAGACGTTGAAATCATACCTTGCGCGGGCAAGTGGTATGCTCACGTTATAGGTTCGCGCAAACACAACATTGGTCATCTTTGGAGTCGTCCGGTTGCACGCAAGCGCGCGATCGAAATTCAAAGTGAGATCGACGAAGGACTTATCAAAATCGTTCAACAAGGTGTAAAATGAAAACTGAAACCGATAAAGAAATCAACAAGAAGAAGGTTGCAAGGTTGCGCGAAGAAATGGCCGAACTATACAAGAAGTACACGAAGATGCAAAACGGTCCTGAACGCGAAAAACTTTGGCGCAAAGAGCGGGCATTGTTAGAGGAAATACACGGATTAGAACAACATTTGTCTTTTTAGGGTGATCTTCAAAAATAAATGTCACTTTTTTCTTGACTTCTGAATTAAGCGTGTTAAACTTATAATATGAGCGCAACACAAAACACAGGGGACAAGGCAATGAAAAGTCAAATCGAGAAAAAAAGTCGCGAAATCAAAAGTCTTTTTGAGACCAGCACTGTTTCAATTACTATCGCACAAGGGAGTATTTATTTTTCGATTTGGGACAACAGAAAAGAAGATCGCGAAGAAATGGCAATCGTCAAAGCGAAAGCGGTTAAGTGGATTATGGAAAACGACGATCGCAAATGGTTGCATGCGAAATCTCGCGGTTATCGTGTTTGGTGGTGGGGCGGAAACCAAACACGCAATATGGGTTTGCGTTGTGGTATTAAAACCAAATTGACAGACGCTGAGCACCAAGCTGTTGTCGCTGGACCGGATGCGTGGCGCGCGATACAGGAAAAATAAATGTCACTTTTTTCTTGACTTCTGAATTAAGCGTGTTAAACTTATAATATGAGCGCAACACACAAAGGAGCAAGCAAAATGTTTGGACAAAACAGAATTGAAATAGTCAAAGAGACCCGTGATGATGGAACCGGCGCTTTTGAACGTTTGACCGATTCAGCGTTTTACTCGGTTAATCCCGAGCGTTGGACTAATGAAGCCGGGCGCCGATCTTGTCAGTTGGTTCTTTACTTCGAGATCCCGAGCGGGACAAAAGTTCCTGTGTTGGTAGCCGAACAAGATGATAGCTTTGGCCGGGCGCAGCTGTGGGCGCATGTCGCCGAATGTACCGCGCTAAGGTAAACCTTAACCCCCAATTTTGGGCGCCTTACGGGGCGCCCAGGGGCGTCTCGATTGTCTAACTTTTTTCTTGACATGTAAAATGGCTTGGTTCATAATTGAGACAGGGTGAAAAATGGCTAGTATTTTAGATCTCAGAATCTGTTTAGAAAAAGATGGTTGGGCGTTATACGATCCGAGCACAAAACAACATATTGAGCGCGGTTTAGACGAAAATGGTTTGATTGATCTCTATGGAAAAACGTTTGAACGTGTGGCGCGTGAAAGTGTAAGAATCGCGATCGAAAAAGCAAAAAAACAGTATTTAAAGGACACAAACTAAATGGGTTATCGAATTTACGATCTAGGTGTTTTGCCAAATGAGTTTTTACCTGAATTTGTTGCCGCTTTTTGCGATCAAAAACACAAAGGCGATCTACTTTTGGTTCACCCGATAAAAAATAACACCGAAAAACTTTTGATGATAAAATGTAAAAAGAGTCGTTTGGTATGTTATGCTAGTTGGCTCGATGGTTGGAAAACTGCAAAAGGGTTAATGGGGTTATCTCCCAAATGACCAAAATTGATTTTCTAAAAGTGTTTGTCACCAGAGAAAGAATTTATCGTTCGAATTCACATTATAGGGGCGATTTGAGAGCTATTAAACACGCGGTATTATTAAACGGGTGGACGATACCGATCCAAATGTTAACGGCGCTCAAAAAGATTCTACCGGACTCCACACAAGTAATTATACACAATCCGCTTTGTGGTTTTGATATTGCGTTAGAGTTTAGATATGAAAGTGGTCAAATGAATGAAAGTGGTCGAATAACATTTTATAAAAGCTTTGTTGATGAGAAAAGTTACTTTTATAGCGATCCAAAATCAAATTTGGTGGATAAATAGGAGCGATAAAGAGATGAAGTTAAAAGATTTTACAGTGATACAAGTTTGGGGGGTTGATAAAAATGACAAAATTTTTATTTTAGCTCAAATTATCCCACAAGACGACGAAAGAACAATTATCGATTTGAAGAAAATCGTTGAATCATTTAAACCTAAATCAAAAGAAGAAATGGAGTTTTTGAGAAAATGATTTTTACAACTTTGAAAAGCGCTTTCGAAAAGTCACCAAAAATAGAGAGGCCTGAAACAATCGCTTTGCTATCTGGGGTTGATTGTTTTGTAATTATTGCAAATCGCGTTTGGTTAAAAACCGTTGGTGAATTTTCGATCTGTGATCATAATTGGAAATCTTGGGTTAAAGATAGTTTGCCAATGGCGTATTGTGATGATGAACTTGACGATTGTGACGATTTGGTATTGAGCAGTTGCAACTTTTTGGTATTGCCAAACGAAAAACGTAAATTGGCCCAAAGACAATTGGATCGAATTTGGCGTAATATCCCAAAGCCACAAAAACCAGGTTCTGTTAATTTGCCGGTTGCTCTAAAGTGTGGTGAATGTAATGATCCATTATCTGGTACCGTCTATTTTTTAAAAGGCGAAGAACCGGAGTTTGTGATTTTTGTTGAGCGTTGTCGTTGTAACGATAACGACGAATAAACAGAGGAGCAAAAAAATGACTATAGAAGCAATCGAAAAACTACACCTTTCACAAAAATTGACACGGGAAGAAATCGATTTTGCAAAAGAGGTTGCAAGGGTGAAGCGGTGTTACTCTGATTGTTTGAAAGCTGCAATGTCAAATAAAGGTTGGAAACTCGATCCAATCAAAAGTCAGTTCACTTTACAAAAGAAGAAAAAAAATAAGAATTTTATTGATGTTGATGTTTTGAACGGGATAACAAACCCACAAAGCGGCAAAGTTTTGGTTGAAGCTGGGTTTATCGATCAACGGATTTGGGATCTTGCTCAATATGCTTTTTTAAGTATTCCATCGTGGGACAGGTTTTTTGGATCTATTGCCGCCGCACTTAGGTAAAAAAATGGATCCGAAAAAACTTGACATAACATTGAGCTTTAAAGGTAGTGCTGCAAACGGTGGGACAAAGATAACCGGGCGCGATAACATCATTGCTTGGATGGCAGAATGCAAAACAATCCTCGACAAACTCGATCAGATAACCAACGATCACGATCTCGCTGCTTTCTTCGGTGTTCTTTGCGAGTTTGAATTTACCGATTTTAGAAATGAACTTGAGCGAGCGTTTAAAGCCTGCAAAAATGTTTTAGAAAGCCCATTTTAGAAAGGGGTTGTAAATGGATAGTGAATCGATTGCAACTTTGATTGCAGGATTTTTTATGGGTGGATTTTTTGGAGTTTGTTTGACCGCGCTTTGGCTTAAAACGAAAAGCGGTTTTGCTTCGTTGTCTTTGTCTTTCAAACCGAAAGACAAAAAACAAGTTCCCACCCTTTTTTCTCCGGTTACTAGTTGCAGACATTGCGGATCGAATAATATTTTAATCGAACAAGCAAAAGGTTTGTACCGCTGCGAACATTGTTTTTTCTTGGGTCGCTTGTTTGTTGATCCTACAACCGGAGAACCCCGCAAATTTTCCTGAAAGGAGTTTTTAATGATTCCAACATACACAGAAATCGATCTTGAACCTTGGCTTGGCGCTTCGGGCGTTGAACGCTTCTCAACGTTAGACACACTACAAGGCTATTTCGAGCCCGAAAACCTCAAAGCAATCCTTGGGCCCGGATGTTGACCTTGAAAGGGCACAGCTGGCTTGTGAGCAAGCTACAACGCAATGGAAACAGCAACACGAAGACGATCCGTGCAGTTCTTGCCCGGTTGGGCGTTGGATGTCATAAAAGAACCGATCAAAACCAGGTTGTAAAAATTATTTTAAAATAAATGTCGTTTTTTTCTTGACATCTGAATTAAGGGGTGTTAAGTTTATAGTATGAACAGCGCAACACACAAAGGAGCCAAGACAATGAAAAGCGAAGAAATGATAGCCAAAATTGAAAGTGAAAAGAGGGAAGTTAATCGGCGCCTTAAGGATTACGATCTGGCGCAAACTACACCAAATAATTTGACAATCAGGGTGATAAGCCGTTTAAAAGGCAAGTTGTCTGGATTAGAGTTTGCCTTAAAACTGTTGAAAAAATAAATGAAAGAGGCAAGCAAAATGAAAATCCAAATCGCTAGTTTATACGCAAACGAGAAAAACAAAAAAAAGGCCGATCGGATCAAAAAGGCACTACAAGGAAAAACGTCTTTTAATTTGCAAGTGTCGGCGGTCAACAAGGGTGGAAACCTCATTATCACAGTTTCGAGTAGCTTTGCCGAAAACATGGTTGAATTGGCTGAGATGGTTATGACTCTTCTTGTTGACTTGATCGACGGTGAATAAAATGAAAAACGTAACACAAGAAAGAAAAATTTTTTGGTACAATCGTTTCGATTTTTTGGCGGTAGCAATTCTTTTTTGGGCCACTATCAAAAAGAGCGCTTTCAACAATGCGCGCTTGGTTTTCAACGGCGAAACCCGCGTTGTTAGGGGTCGGACCGAATATTCACCCAACATCACAGAATACGGTTTTGAAGTTGTTTGCGACATCAACGATCATATCGAAATCCCTGGACACCGCTTTGTTGGAATCGCCGTAAACAAAGGACCGGGTTGGATCGTTACCAACTTCACTGACGATTTCAAATTCACCAAAGAGGTTGTTGACTCTTTGGATCCACAACGTTGTGATATGTGCGGACACAAAAGAGACCGGGTTCGTTTGATGATTCTCGAAAACACCGATACCAAAGAGCTTGTGATCGTGGGTGGCAGCTGCGCAAAGAATTTTCGCAACGTCAATCTTGAAGACTTGGTCCGCAAAATGACAATTTTCTCAAGCAACTTTGGCTGTATGGACCCTGATGAATTGGGCGGTTTTGGCGGCGGCGGTCGTAGAATTTTGGATTTGGTTGAGTCGATCGCGGTTGGCGAATTGTTGATCTCTCGACTCGGGTACACCTCAAGAAAAAAAGCAGATATAGGAATGACTTATGCTACTTCAGATTTGATCGCCGATTATTTCGCGAGCAAGGGTAAGTCTTACAAATCCATCAAAGCCGTTATGGACCGCTCAAGGTTAGACCTTGCTCAGCGCATTAAAGAGCTTACAAACGGCGGTCTGAAGGCGCTTAGGGCTCATTTCGAGCGCGCTAACGAGCGCCGTTGGTCTGAATTCAACAGCAACATGGTTGTTTGGTTGTCTTGTAAAGAAGACGTTCCGCTTGGTGTCGCTGCTTACCTCGCTTTTGTCAACCTCGAAGGCGCCAAAGAATCGGACCGGACCGATCAGAAAGTTGCCGGCTTCGACGGTGCACCGATCAAAAAAATGTCAGATTTCGGTTGGTTCAAAGTGGTAAACGTTAGAGCAAAGGAGAATGATTACACTGGTAACACTGATTTTTGTTTCACTTGTTTGAACGCCGATTCACAAAAACTTTGGTTCAAGGTTGGCGAGAATAGCGTTGCAAATAAAGCTTATGATCAAGTTGTCTCGGGTGATGGGGTTAACCAAGATCAAGAGATCTGGATCGATGTTCGTGGCAAATTGACCCGAAGCAAAAGTGAAATTGCTTTTGCTTCGCACATCAAATTCAAAAAAGTTGAAATCCGCACAATCTAAACAATTTCGAAAAGCAAACAAAGGGTGCGGGAAACCGCGCTCTTTGTCTTTGCAGAATGTCCAGGGCGCCCTTGTGCGCGCGCCCGCGCGCGGGCGCATACTCGGGCAAGGGTTAAACACAACGGCCGTTAGAACGGCGCACAAAGGTTCTGAGAAGGAAGTGAGATAAACAGATCCTAAAGGATAATATCTAAATTGCAATCTGCGTGCCAAAGGAAAAATAATTTTTTTTAAAATAAAAGTGAGAATTTTCTTGACATCTGAATTAGCTGTGTTAAGTTTATAATATGAGCGCAACAATAAGGAGCAAGACAATGAACGTTAAAATGAAAAAAGGAGAAACAGGTTATTTCAAGGGTGACAAAATACAATTCACCGGAAAAGAAGAAGTTCTTTACGGTGGGCTTTTCGATGAGTTTGTTTATCTCGAAGGTTATAAAAAAGCAGCTAAAAAAGCATAATGCACAAAGGAGCAAGTAAAATGAACACCACTAACAATAATAAAAATACTGTCGAAGAAAAAAGAACAACAATCGAGGTTTTCGACCCTAAAAAATTCGATCACAACCAAAGGTGGTTTCAACCGATCAACAATTTTGCTTTTCTTGGACAAGCTTCCGGTATGGCGCTCGCTCACGATCCGATTTATAGGGATAGTCTATGGGCCGAAACAGTACCGCACCCTAATTTTTTGCGCGATGTCGAGAGAAAATTTCCCGGTCATGTGTTGGTTTATGATGATATGGGTCATGGACGCGATTGGATTCTCTCGATCAAAGGTTCTATTCCTTCGAACGAATAGCGTTCAACGCCCTTGTGCGCGCCCCTGTGGTAACTTTTGTTTGTCTCCTGTGTTGCGCTAACCATGGGGATTTGAGTCGAACAGGAGCGCGCACAAGGGTGTTGAACCCGTTCAACAGCTTCAATGAACCTGCCAAAATAAACAGATCCTAAAGGATAATATCTAAATTGCAATTCACGTGCCAAGAAAAAAACCACTTCTGTTTAATTTAAATGTCGTTTTTCGGTTGACATCTAAATTAGAATGATTAAGCTTTATAGTATGAGCGCAACACAAAACACGGGAGAAAACAAAATGACAAAAATCGAAATGGCTCAGTATATTGTTGAGGTCTTGTATCAGTTGGACCACGTACCTGCCCGAGATCACATCCATGTCCAGCGAATAGCTCGCAGGCCGAAGGTTGCCTTGGAGAATTTGTACGAAAGAGCTTTCGTGGTCGAAGAAGAGCTGAAGGCGAAAAAAACCATAGCTAGCCTGTAAACCAAAACTGCAAACGGGGGGGGTAACACTCCCCGAAAGGGTGTCCGATGAACGACAAAATAAAAAAAATACTGTTCGAATTGTCGGCCGATTTCACTTTGGCTGGTATCCAACAAGGGCGCAAATCGTTACACGAGGATAAAGCGCTTTGCCTCAAGGTTTCGAAATTACGAAACGCGATCGATCTTTTGTCACTCCAAAGAGCGCAACTTGCGCGTTGTTGGGAAGGTGTTTCGATTACTTCTATCGTTGAAACGGTCAAAGAATGTTTGGGCGCAGCGCTTGAATTGGGATCTTTTTTGGGTAATAACTACCCCGCCGAGTATATCGAAATCGAGTTGCATGGTACAAAATACGTCGAAAAATGTTGGGCCTTGATTGGCGTTTTGTCCGTTTAAAATCGTATTTCATCCCGGTTTAAAGGTGTTTCGAAAGGGGCGCCTTTTTTTATTTCTGTGTAATTCACAAGTCAGGATAATCTTTGGCACGTAAATTGCTACGCGTGTTGTAAATATTATCCTTTAGAATCTGTCCATCCGTTTCGGCGTCCGAATTAACCGCTTATTTTTGTTGGCGTTAGGCTTTGTGTTTGAAAACGAGTTCAAGGGCCTTGTGCGCCTTCTCAAGGCGTTTTAACGGGTCAACCTATACCAGGGGTTGAGTTAAAAAAACGGTCGTTAAAACGCCTTGTGGATATCTTGTGTTTAATTCACATGTTGATAAATAGTTTGGAATGAATATTGCAACGCGCGCTTGTTTACATTTAGAATCTGTACATCCGCTTCAACCTTCGATATAAATTGCGTTTTGACTTTTTAGTTAAAGAGTGTTAAAACCTGTTCATGAAAATTCTAAGACGAAAAAACATAAAAAGCTTTCCGGGTTATCAAATTTCAAACTTTGGAACAGTTAGGAGAGAAGTTTATAAATTGTACGGGATTAAGGAAACGAGGATATTTCCTCATATCAATAATGGTTATCAAATTGCCAATTTAAAAAGCGAATCTGGGGAGCAAAAGAAAGTGCCTATTCACAAACTTGTTGCAAAAGCTTTCGTTTCCGGCTGGTTTGAGGGCGCAATTGTTGATCATATCGACGAGAATAAGCAGAATAATTTTTTCAAAAATCTTCGCTGGGTAACTCATCGCTTTAATTCCTCTCGACGTAAGCGCGATCTGCCTTTGAATGTTTCAAAATTTCGAAATCGAAATAGTTATATTGTTCGAGTTTATTTCGGTGGTGAAATCGTTTATTTGGGCTCATATAAGACGGTTGAAGAAGCTTCGAGGGTTGCTGAAAGGGCGCGCAAGCAAGCGGAAAAAGGGGAAAAACCAACTCGTTAATTTTTTTAGTTTCGGCGAAGCTAAATCAGAGGGTTAAAATTCTTCTAATTTAAATGTCGTTTTTCGGTTGACTTCTGAATTAAACAGGTATACAATCAAACAAGAGGTGTTCGACTAAATGGAGGTGTTTAAATGGCAAGGGTTAAAATAATCGACTTTGACGCGTTGCGCAGCGCGATCGAAGATTTCAAAGCGGGGTTGCTCGAATTTGCCGAAAATGGGGGTGATTTAAACAAGCTTGTTAAAAATTCAGAAATGGTATTGAACCGTTTGACCGGCGAAGAAATGGAAATCTGTATTGTTGTCCAGCACGAAAAAACCCCACAACCAGAATTTGCGATTGTGAAAGGCGCTGTTTATCGTCAATCAAAGCGGGGCAAAACACACCTATTTCTTTTGACTGGGCACCGTGGCAAGGCGTTTTGTGGAGTCTCGATTGTTGATACAAGCCTTGTTTTATCTCCAAACGTAGCGGATATTTGCTCCGATTGTGCTTTAGCTGTTAACGATTTAGATGATATTTAACAGTTTTTATTTTCATATATCTGTATTTTCTTAACATATGTTTCACATTTCACGTGAAACATTTCTTGATTTATAAATTGGATTGTGTAAAGCTCACAAAATGGAGGTATCAATGAACGAAAACAGAAAAACAAAAGAAAAGTCAGAAGATAGCGGGGCGCCCGAACAGGTCGAAAATGAGCTCAAAAAAGAAGAACCATCGTTTACACCAAACGAAATTTTGGAACCGCTTGGGTTTGTTGAACAACAATTGACCGATGATCAGAGTAATTTGCTCGCTTTTTTTCAATTAACACTGTACGAAAAACCGCGAAAAATCGATCTTGACGCGTCTGTAACAGCTGGATTTGACGAAAATGGGACTTATCTTTTAGTTTTTGATTTTGAGATTACGGTATTTATTGACGTTTGTGATGTTCATATCGGGTCTTATGACATTATTTTAGACTACGAAAACAGAAATAAGTTTGCCATAATCTTTAAAGCCATTGTAACCTTTTTGTCACAATCGGCAAAACTCTATGTTGCAACACAGGCTTTACTTGACGAGAAAAAAGAAAAACCAAACTAAGCAAGGAAGACGGCCGATGAGTGAGAAGCTTTTGAAACGGGTTGCGGCACTGTTCGCCTTATCCGATAACAACCCGAGCCCAGAAGAGGCACAAAGCGCCCTAGAGCAAGCCAGGGCGCTGTTGCAAAAGCACAACCTTACAATGATTGATGTTGAGTCTGTCGAGGATCACAAAGGGGCTCAGGGCGGTTACAGCGAAACAGCGACGGTTGGAGAAAAGATCGCCCAATGGAAAAAATCTGTTGCCGCTGTTGTTGCCGAATATTTAGATATAAAAGTTGTTACTAGAAAATATGTGCGTAAAAGAGATGTTAGTTTTTTGTTTTATGGTTTGGTGTTAAACACCGAAATCGCGATCGGTATTTTTTTATCTTTATTGAGACAAATTGAAACAATGACAAAAAATTACCATGGTAAAGGTCATTACGCAAAAAGCGTATATCGCCAGGGCATTTTATACGGTTTGGATCAACGTTTGGAAATTTTGAAAATTAGACAAAATTCAAAATGTACTGCGTTGGCTATTTGCTCTAACAAAGTTGCAGATAATTGGATGGAAAACGAGGGTATAAAAGTTGAACGAGCGAGGGTAAAAACCAAAAAAGAAAAAACGAAAGAGCAACAACGTAAAGATCGAAATCTTTTTGGTTGGGATCGTCAACTCCATTTTTCAAGGGGTTTGAGCGATTCTTATTCATTGGTTTTAGAGAAAGTGTTAGACGGTAAAACAAAAGAAGAAAGTTGAAAAAATTGTATCTTGTAAATTAGGGAGATAAAACAAAAATGAAAAAGAATATCGAGATTGAAAAATTCAGAAAACACGTCGAGAATACGTATAAACGCCAACCAACGGGTTGTGGTGGTTCTTTCGGAGAGATCCTATGTTTCGAAATACACGATCAACCCGTTAACTCCAGAATGAGAGCTAAGTCATTCAATGACGGATATACTACAGGACTAACTTTTACTGAGCTAGCAGCAAAATGGGGAATATCCGTTAGCTTTCTGGGTGAGCTAATTCGAGACCATTGTATTAAAATGGAATCGTAATTGTTATTTCCCTGCGTCGTTTAATCTTTTACATTCACTACACAACGAATGACACCCTCCATCAATATAAAAAGGGGAGGCTAAACGCCTCCCCTTACTTGTATCGTGCCCGGGACGCACCCAAGCTGTCTTTTACAAAACAATGGTGTATCAGATACTCTATTTTGTCAATAGAAAAATGAATAGCCCAAAAGCACAAAAGCCTTGGGTGACACAACACCCAAGGCTTTTGAATTGGCGGGTACATTTCAGACACACCAAAGATACAGTAGGAAATATACCGCAGGTGTCGCCAATTTTCAAGTAAAAAATATAACTTTTTTGACTTTTGTTTTAGGGTCGGATAACATCAAATCATGACCAGAGTCCAAGGTCAATCGCTAGTTGTCTTTACGCGCTCTCATACGGGCGCTCAAGAGACGTTTTTCACAAATGTACACTTGACTTCAACCTTTTATATGTGGCGTGCTATCCCCTTGCCAGACACCTGAGAAGCGTATGAAACAAAACCCGTTATAAAAACAGTGACGTGTTTCGAGCACTGTTCAAAAAAATATTTTTTTCGAAAACTGACAGTGAGGGACGACGGCTCTAAAAGGGCCGTCGTTTTTTATAAAAGGGGTGAAAAATGGTAAGGGGGAAATTTATTGTTTTAGAGGGGGCAGACGGGGCGGGGACAACGACGATTGCGAATTATTTAACGGATAAACTAGAAACTAAATTTGGCAAAAGGTCTGTTGTGTTAACTCATGAACCATCAGATTTTGATACTGGTGTTTTTATTCGTGAAATTTTACGAAGTGAAAAAACGGTTTCGCAAGGTTTGGCAATGGCTTATCTGTTTATTGCGGATCGTATCGATCACACAAAACGCCGAATTATTCCAGCGCTCGAAGCTGGCAAAATGGTTGTTTGTGATCGTTATTACTTTTCAACTCTGGTTTATCAATCTGTCAAAGACGATTTTTCAAGTTCATGGAAAGAGTTAGAGGGTTTATCTCCTTTAATGCGGGGGCATATAGAGCCGGATTTATCTTTGCTTTTGGATTGTAGAATTGACACTTTGCGAGATAGGCGTGAAAATCGAAATGAAGTAAAAGAGATTTATGAAAACGATGGTTATCAAAAGATAGTTGTTGATCTTTATCGTGCTTTGTTTTCTAGGTATAGATATAATTCCGAGATGATTGACGCCGAAGAAAGTCTTATTTCCGTAAAGGCTAAAACGTGGGCAGTGACTAAAGAACTTTTTTCTTGACTTGTGAAATAGAATCTGATAAAATCCCTTCCAATGTCTAAAAACATTAAGAGAATTTACTGTGTTGACTGTGCTTTTTGTCTTGTCGAACAGGGAAAAAAGCAAGTTATTTATACTTGCCGTTGCCGAGAAAGCGAGAAATACGATAAATGTGTTGATCCTTGGGATACGTGTACGCAATTCAAACAACGAGTTTGTACAATGTGCCATGTTGAAGGTTTGAAAAACCCTTGTCCACTTTTACACGGTGGAGAAAGTTAGAGGTTTGTTTTGGAAACTAATTCAAAAATATTTTGTGATAACGAAAAACACAGAATTACAAAAACCGCAAATGGCAAATTTAAAGTTTACGACAAAGAGAAAAAGACAACGATCGGTGAATTTGACACTTTGCGAAAAGCAACAAATTCAACAAAGGTTGTCGAGGAAACTGAGATTAAGCCCGAATGGGTTGAACCCAAACCGCCGAAGAAAAAACCAAAAAGAAGATAAAAGTAATTTGTTGACTTCTGAATTAGAAATTTTATTGACTTGTAATCGAAACCGATCTATATTGGATCTGTTACAGAAAGCCATTTTGTGAAAAAACCTCCTACTAGCCCGGTTAACGCCGGGCACTATCAAGAGGTTTCGTGATTTTTATTGACTTCTGAAATCGAGGGGAAAATGCAAATTGATCTATTTGAACGAATCAAATCTGTTTTGATACAGAAAGGTTGGCAGTATTACCGAAATGAGGATATGTGGACCACTGAAAAAACGTTAACGTTTGAAAGTGTCGCTGTAACAAATGAAGCTTTGATCTCGATTATGAATACAGACAGCCCTGGCTTAATTGGTCTCTTTTTCACCTATATATTGAAAAAACCAGATGTGTTAAAAGATATTTTTGATCTTTTACCAAATAGTTTTTTTAACGAAAATTGGATCCAAGCATAAAAAAATTTTATAACTTGTGAATCAGGTTGGAGGTAAAACCGTGGTAATCGATACAAAAGAAATGATGTTGGCGCGTTTGCGTGAAAGTTTGCGCGATTATGGAATCAGACACAAAACCGGGCGAGAATTAACCGATGGTGAAATCTTGCAAGTTTGCGATTTTTTTTGTACCGGATTCACTTTGTTAGCCGATAAATTCCAGTCAATATCGGACGAAGTTGCGATAATTTTCTCAACCATCGGCTCCAGTTTTAACGATCTTGGCCTTGTAGTTGATGAGAAAAACAGGAAAGCAAATTAAACGCTAAATACAAAGTGGTTAAAAAATCAGAATCGTTTTTGGTTTGGGTTTGATCGCTGTGAAAAAAAAGAAAAGTAAAACACGTAGAATATTGCTTGGTGGTGATATTGTAGAAACAACTTTACCACCAAAATATATTCTTGGAGAATACGACAAGAAAAATGGTATCTGGTACTATTGTCTGAAAGGCTCAATTTTCACAAAACATATTGACTGTAGAATACGCGTTGTGATTTCTCGTTATACAATCGATCAAATAAACGGCAAATTAGACCTTCAAAAACAGTTTGGAAAACCACCAAATTTTCACACTGAATTGAAGCGCTATAAGTTCAAAAATTTCAAAGCAACCATCGGCCCGGTTGTTGAGTTGAAGGCGATAGATTCTGTTGATGAATGGCTCGATTATCTTGATAATGAGCTTACAAACGATGAATTTAAAATAGCTCGTTTACGTGAAATCTTGACCCATTAGACATTTATTTCTGGTCTCGAAGCAATTTCTAATCATCTGAATTGGTAAAGTGTTGAAATTGTTGTACGTTTTTTGCATTTTTGTAACGTTTTTTCTACTAAATTAAATTACGAAAACAGTTTTTTCTTTACTTTTGAAATAAAACTGTTATCTTTAGTAGTAGAAAGGAGGCGCGAAATGCGTTCTGAAAAAGAAAAAGATACTGATTTAATGACTTTCCGAGCCATTTTTGCGCTCGAAGTTGGCGGGGGTAGAATCGAGATCAAAGCTAAAAACAAAAAAGGAGCTTGGGAAATATTGAAGAAAATAGAGCCTAAAGCTTTCTTAATGATCAAAAGTTTTGAAGAAATCGGTTGTTGCTAATGGTGCAAGATCATCACAAAATTAAAATAACGTTAAAGCGTGTTTTGGCGGGCGAGAAAGGTTCGAAGTGTCTTTCGCTTTCTGCCTTTACCGGTGGTGTATATCCCGAAGATGGTATTGTTATCACGGCAGGGACCGGCGTTGTTACTCAAAGTTGTTACCTTCCAAATTCTGATCTTCAAGCGGTGTTAATTCTCAAACCCGGGGAAATAATGACCGCTAAAAGCTGGGATACTACCCCCATACCACCAAAAAAATGAAACTGAAAAAGAAAGAGGCAATCGAGACCGTTTCGACTTTTCTTGAATTGGTCATTCAGGGCAAGTCGATTGAAGACATTTCAGATGAAATGGGTTACGATATTTCTGAGCTTTCGTTTTTACAAAGTCGTTTGCTCGAAATGAAAACCTTCGAGTTACAAGGCAAACCGGTTGAACATGTATATGTTGAATACATGATTGAACAATTGAAAAATGTTCACACTTTAAACAGCTTGATAGAAAAATTTGACGGCAATTCGAGAAATCTTGCGGCGGTTGTTGCGGCGGTTCGGTTGCGCTCCGATATTCACGATCGTATTATGGAAAAAGGTCAAGCTTGTGGAGTGATCCGAAAAGTTCCTGAACGGAAAGAATCTTTACACGGTTTGGTTATTGCCGAGTTAACAGCCGACGATTTACGTGAAACCATTGTTAAACAGTATCGAAAACTTGCGAAATATACAACGGGAAAAACTGAAACTATGGCCCAATTAAGGGTTCCAAAAAACTTGCATTATGGGCCTACGGTTGAAATATCAGACGATAAAGAAGGCGAAGAAGAAGAGATAAACCCAAAGCGCAAAGCTGTGTTAAAAAAGAAAAAAAAGAAGAAGAAAAAACGAAAGGGTGATCAAGATGAAGTGTGAGGCTTTCAACCTGTCGGGCGATTCTTTTGATCCAACAATGGCTTTTATTTTTGGGCGTTGTGCCTATGACATCGGGACACGGGTTGTTACTTGGGATGAAAAACAAGGTTATGACGGTTATAAGCGGCCGCTGCGAATTAAAACGCGACCAAACGGGGTAGATAACATCAAACAGCTGTTGATTCATCACGCAGGCCAAGACAGACGCGACCCAGGCACTATGTACGGCGTTTTATGGGACCAACGTAGGCTATCGGTCCACTTTGGATTAGACGAGTTTGCAAGGTCTGTGGGAAGCCTCGAAGCGGGGCCGATTATTTGGCAATTTGTTGATTGTGATTGGCTCACAAAACACGCGGGCGGAATGGACCCAACTTCGATCGGGATCGAGGTGTGCCACTTCCCTTGCGCTTGGAAGGGCAAAAATGGCGATCCGGGCTATTATTCACCAAAAAACAACCTCAAAAAAAACAACATGCCTCATGAAATTATCGAACAACTGGTATATTCAAAATACCGCAAGGTGTTTGCCTTTACAGAAGGTGTCACAGACGCTTTGGCGCGCCTTTATGCGGGATGTTGGGTTGCCATAGGGCATCAACGAAAAGGCGGCTTCGAGGGGGCTTATGGGCGTGCTCCGGTGTTTCCTCGGGGTAAGTATGGCCATATCCCGCTTGGAGTTATCAAAGAATCTAAAAATTGGGTTGGGTTGATCACTCATCGCCAATGTTCAAAGAACAAATGGGACCCGGGTGGGCTTGATCATGAAAAATTTGAAAATCTAGTTGCAGATTATTACAATTCTTTTCGTCAAGGTTTGCCCCGTTCGTTGTTACGTTACTAAAACCACAAAAAGGGAAGGTGGACAAAATGTTAAGAACGTTTATTGCGGTTCTATGTTTTTTGATTTTGCCAAGTTGCGAAAACGAAAAACCAATTACTTACAAATCAAATTTAAAAGTAGAAGAAGATTTTGATTTTTCGTTTGAATGGTTGGACACCGAACAAGAAACCAATTCAAGTTTATTTGAAGAAGTTTGTTTTGAAGAAACTTTTAACAAAACTCAGAAGGCAAAAAACCAAAAAGCAGAATTCACTTTGGATGAAATAAAAGTAATTGGGCGCGCGGTTGCCGGTGTTTCGAAGTGGAAAAAGAGGTATGGTGTTTGGTGGGAATGTGGAAAAGCTTACGAGACAGACGAAGAAATTGAGAACTTGGCTCTTTTATATGTTGTTCAAATTTTTAGAAGTGTAAAAAACATTAGTGACGAAAGCTTTAAATTGAATCCGTGGGGAATGTTAGGGCTTGTTGCAAATGAGTCGTTTTTTGATCGTTGTGCGCTTGGTTTATATCCAAGAAAAAAAGCTTATGAACTTGGTATTATCAAAAAGCGGAAAGCGTGTATTTCTCATACTGAAAAGGAGATTTTGACGGCGGTTAATCACCCAAAAATGAGAAAATATTTTTATAGAACTGGTTTCGATCTTGGTGTTGGTCAAATGTTGTCTCGTTTTTACAGCGAAGAACAATCGTATGAAAAACAAATTGAATTGGTTTACGGATGTAATGAAACAGCGCGCGAACTTCGAAACCGGGCGTTTTGGACGCGATCTAAAAACGGGCCGTCAAAAGAGCCGTGGTTATTTTGGCGGGGTAGCGCAACGCCGTGGTATGCGGCAAAAATTCGTCGTTGGGCTCAAAGGTTTGGGGCACGTAAAGACGAGATATAATCTGTTTTTCATCTAAAACTAGATCTTTCACAAAAAATCGTATAGAATTTTATTGTCATTTGTTTTTCAACCTGCCCCAGTGGCCAAAAAGGTTGCAGGTTGGCGTCACTGTTCGGGCGTCCAACTGTCAAGGGCAATTACACAAAGGAAGGTGTAAAATGAGCAGTGGAGTATCAAGAGTAGCGGTAGGTTCTATCAAAGGGACAGGCGCGGATTTGAACGTGAGAACGGTAACGTTCAAACCAAAGGTTGTTGAATTGCTCAACATTGGCGGGCTTGCGACCGGAAAATGGGTCAAAGGTATGGCCGATGATAGCGCGCTCAAAGCGGTCACGGCCGGGACCATATCATTGGTCACTTCGGACGGTATCACCCCGTTGTCAGACGGCTTCACAATCGGCGCAGACACTGATCTGAATGTCGATGGTGAGTTGATCCGTTACGTGGCATACGAGTAAAAACCGGTTCGCGAAAGGCGGTGAGAAATGCCTATATCTATCGACAAAACGCCGAATTATGTTTTGTACAGAGAGGGCCTTGCGGCGGTTGATGCTGTCTTTGACAAAATCGACAAGGGCATTCACACGAGCCACTATCAAACGGCGCTGATTCAAGTTGTGCCAACCGCAACAGCTAACCCAACTGTTGAAGTTCGTTGGTGGTCGGCAGGTGCAAGCTTGTTTGTAAAAGAACATACCGCGATCGTTAAAGCGGGGATTGGTGCTGGTATTCCGTATGAATTCACGGTCTCTTGTCACGGGCGGATCATGATGGTAGCTGTCAATGTTCTTGCGGCCGGTTCGGCGAAAATCTACGTTTGCGGATCTGAATTCTTACCAAACACCTATTAACAAAAAATGTTGTTATTAGACTCCACAACTTCGTTGGATCAAGGTAGGTCTGACGAGAGTTTACCAGTCGTTGGAAAAAAGCGTTTAAAGAGGGCTGAAAAATCGGAATTGATCGAGATTTATGAACAATCGATCACGACTGAAAACGCTTGGTTGAAAAAACAAATAGTTGATAATGATCGGATTGACTTACTTGCAACCGAGATTTTGGGATATGAAGTAAAACCTTTACATCTTGCTTTGTTACAATTTCAGTTTTTACATCCCGAAAATTTACAATTGGTATACAGAGGCAGCGGCAAAAGCACGATGTGTACCGTTACAAAAGCGATTCACTTGTTGTTGAAAAACTCAAATCTTAGAATCTTAATCGCTTCAAAAACTACCACTAACGCAATGGCGTTTTTAAAAGAAATTAAAACCCATTTTGCACAAAATGAAAAACTGACTGAAGTTTTTGGCCCGTATTATGACCAAAAACTTACAACAAAATGGGATGAAAAAGAGATCGAAGTTTTACCTAGAACTAAATTTACAAAAGAAGCTTCTGTAACGTGTGTTGGCGTTGATGGTACAATTGTTTCTAAACATTATGACGTGTTGATCTCCGACGACTTGGTTGACGAATCGAATTCACGAACCGATCATATGAGAAGAAAAACACAGACGTTTTATTATCAGACATTAGAACCAACTTTAGAGGCGCCCGATCCTTCAGTCCCTCATAGAGGCGAACACCATAAACAAGGGACACGTTTTCACTATGATGATCTTTATGGTCATCTTATAGCAAACGAGCTTAAAAACCATCACCAAATTATTAAAGCTTTAAACGAAAAAGGCCAAAGTCCGTGGCCAGAAAAACACCCACCGGAGTGGTTTTTAGAAAAGCTTAAAAAATCCGGTTTGATAATTTTCGGGGCGCAATACCTTTGCGATACCGAAGCGATGAAAGGCAAGGTTTTTCAATATGATGATTGTCAAGTAATCGAAGACGAAGAAATACCGAAAGAATTACAAATTTATATGGGTATTGATTTGGCGATTGGCGAAAAAGAAGAACATGATAATTTTGTAATTGTGGTTATTGGTATTGATACAAACTATAACTATTATATCTTGGATTTCTATGAAGGTAAAATCAGATTTAGCGTTCAAACGAAAAAAATCAGAAAGTATTATAAAAAATGGGATCCAATAAAAACACTTATTGAAACAAATGCCTATCAAGATGCGCAATACCAAAATTTAAAAGACGAAGATAAAACACTTAGGATAAAACCGAAAAAACAAACGAAAGACAAAATAACACGGGCTTGGAAACGATCGGCCGATTTCGACGATAAACGCGTATTTTTCAAGAAAACTGGGAAATCACACATTGCAGTTGAAAGACTTGTGCTTTTCCCAGATGCAAAGGGTTCAAGAGATTTTTTTGATGCATTAGATCTTGCATTTAAAGCGGCAAACACCAAAAAGAAAAGACGCAGACCCAAAGAACCGAGTTTAATTTAAGGTGAAAAAATGGAAAAGAATACAACAAAGAAGACAGAAGAAACAAGCGATCGAACGGTTGATAGTAACGAAGTAAACAAAAGCGCATTAAGAGCAATTAGAGCTCGTGTTGTCGAAGTGAGAAAGTCGACCAATGATGTTAAAGATGGTAAATCGAAAAAAGCAGACGATGATCCACTTTATCAATTGGGCGAAAGTGGCAGAATTCTGGAAATGCCTTTTGACGCGCTTAGTTTAACCTTGTTGCTTGAACATAGTGGCGAATTGTCTCAATGTATTGAGGCAATGGAGATCAATATTGAAAGTTTTGGCCACAGGTTTATTCCCAGAACGAAAAACAATCTTGATGTTAAATTACCCGATTCACTCAAAGAAGAAATGAAAAAAGAGCGCGTTCGTCTTGAAAACTTTTTTGCAAATTGCACGTTTGAGTCTTTTGTCAATTTTAGACGAAGGCGGAGAAAAGATCTTGAATCGACTGGAAATTGTTTTTTTGAAGTTGTGCGCGGCGCTTCTGGCGACATACAGAGTTTTGTACATATACCGGCTTATCAAGTTCGACTTGGTAGACAAGATAAAGATTTAGTAAAAACTATAAGGCCAGCTTATCAATTGCAATTAGATGGTTCTGTTGAAATTGTGAAGTTGACAGAATGGAGAAGGTTTAGAACATATGTTCAATCGAGATTATCAAGGCGCCAGAATTTAGACATTATACCGGGCGATCGGATTCGATGGTTTAAAGAATTTGGTGATGAAAGGGTTTACGAGGCTGAAACCGGTCATCCACAAAGCGAAGTGGACGAAACAATTCCGTGGGAAAAACAAGCAAACGAAATGATCCATGTTGATTTATACTCGGCCAGAAGTCCGTATGGTTTACCGCGTTACATTGGAAATTTGCTTTCAATTTTTGGAGATCGAGCGGCCGAAGAAATCAACTATGTCACTTTCAAAAACAACAATATACCTTCGATGGTTATTTTATGCTCAAATGGACAATTGACGCAAGGTTCAGTTGAAAGAATCGAAAGTTTTGTTGAAAGCCAAGTTCAAGGATCTGATAACTACAGCAAATTTTTGATCGTCGAAGCTGAGGGTGATTTAGAAGGTGAAGACGGGAATCAAATAAAACTCGAAATCAAACCGTTAACTGAAGATCAACATACAGACGCGTTGTTTCAAACTTATTCGAAAAATAGCAAAGATAATGTTCGGCGCTCTTTCCGTTTACCTCCAATTTTGGTTGGTCATACTGCGGATTATAACAAAGCAACAGCGGATACAAGTAGACGGCTAGCAGATGAACAGATTTTTGCGCCCGAGCGCGACGAATTTGACACGTTGATGAACCGGCTGATTTTTCCAGTGTTGGGGATCCTTTATCACAAATACAAGTCAAATTCACCAAACACAACCGATAATGAACAGCTTGTTAAAATGCTTGCTACTTCAGAAAAGACGGGCGGTATGACCCCGTTTATTGCACGGTTTATATTAGAAGGTATTTTGGGCCAAGATTTACCACCTTTCACGGAAAAATTCGATCAACATATGCCGTTTTCTTTGTTAATGGCCGAAGCTGTAAAAAACAAAGCCGATCCGACCGAACCCGGGCAACAAGTAACCGCGATCAAAAGCGACGGTACGGTTGACGGTGACGTTTTGATAACGCTTTTAAAAAAGGTTTTGGGCCCGAAGGATCCGTTAATTGAGCATTTAACATCTCTTCAATCTGAAATTGAAAAACAGTGGTCCGCTGATTTAGATGAAGATCACGATCACGACGAAGAAGACGAAGACAACGAATAAATTGACGGCGCTTCAAACATATACGCGCTTGGTAAAAGTCGATTCTGTTATTGCCAAGGTCGCGAAAATTTCAGAAGTCACCCAAATTGGGCGCGGTGAAAAACGAACCCGTTCTTTTATGCAGAGCGCTTGGCAGAAAAGAGCCAAAGAAGCCACTGAAAAAGCTATTCAACTTGCCAAAAAATTAGAGAAACCTGAAAAAATTGCGGCGGCAATTGACGCAATAATGGAGCAATGGAAAACAGATGTTTTACCAGTATTTATATCCGAGTTTTCGCTTGCCTATCGTTTGGGGCGTGAAGTCGGTTACAAAAAAGCAACAAGGCAGATCAAAGGTTCGCTTCGTTACGGATTGCCAAAAGAAACACCCGTTACAAAAGCAAAGGCGCCGGTTGAGTTATTACCATCCTTTGACATTATCGATCGAGAAAATTTAAAGGCGCTCACTAATCACCAAGTTTTTTGGATCGGCGATTTTTACAAAAAAGGCGTTTCCCAACAAATAGCGGCAACAACCAAAGATGTGATGGCAAGGTGGGGTGAAGGCGCTACAATTGCCGGGCGCCGGATGGGGCAGAAAATCAGTGAAAATTTTGCCCATGTTCGTTTACCAAGCGGTTTTGTGGGGACTCCAAAACAATATTTCAGCGGGTTGACAGCAAACGCTTTCACTGTGGGCCGTGTTCACGGTCAAATGCGTTCTTTTGCTGAGATAGGTATCAAGACTTATACAATCAGTAACCCGGTCGATAAGCGCACCTGTAAACGTTGTGCTCACTTAAACGATAAACGCTTCACTACAAAACAAGGTGTTGACGCTATGCACGCGGAACTTTCGGCAAAGTCGAAAGCCGGTGTTAAAGCGGTTCACCCTTGGCTTTCGTTGGGTGAAATTCAAAAAATTTCACCAAAGCCAGGTTTTGTTGGGGGTGCGGCGGGCGTCAAAGATGCAAAGGCTTTGTCCGAAGCCGGGCAAGCTTTGCCGCCATTTCACTTTAAATGCCGTTGTACGGTCGATATAGCGATCGACTCGATGTCATACAGTAATCTAGTACCGTTAACACCACCGACCGCTAGGAAGCCTTCTAGACCCCTTGAGCTTAAACCACC
>Ga0209976_10000100_pt1 | contig 58971 bp, 80 predicted proteins | sample SumtaG_FD_182806 | JGI IMG/M metagenome (GOLD analysis project Ga0209976, IMG submission 182806) | Deep subsurface microbial communities from Indian Ocean to uncover new lineages of life (NeLLi) - Sumatra_00157 metaG (SPAdes) (version 2) | ecosystem: Environmental > Aquatic > Marine > Oceanic >... | reverse complement strand
TTCTCAGGGCCTTGAGGTCGTTGGTTACGTCTGTCATCGTCCGGTCAATTCCTGCATGGCCTCCGAGAACCTGTCTATCCGTTCGAGCAGCGAGGCGGAGACGCCCTCGCTGACCTCGCCCCTGTCGACGCGCACCTGCACGCCGAGCCGGGCGAGCGGCTCCACCATAGACCAATCAACGCCCTGGAGGAGCTGGTAGTCGTCGGCCTGGACGGCGCCTTCGATCTGGTCGATCGCGGCCGCGGCCGCCGGCGGGGGCGGTGCGCCGTCGAGGCCCGTGACGACGGACTCGTGGACGGCCGGCCAGGTCGACGCGACCTGCGGCCAGAGCGCGTGCTCGCGGGCCCGCGAACCGGCGCAGGCAGCGAGAACCAAGAGAACGACGGCAAACGAGGCGGCGCGACTTCTCATGGGCATAATCATCCTTCGCGGAACGATCGAAAGCCAACGCTATTCTCTCAACCTCTTCAGTGGATCCCAGTAGTCGATCTCGGCCTGGGTCGCGCGCGTCAGTTTGTCTGCCTCCTCAGGCGGGAACAGGCCGATCAGGTCGTGGTAGGTTTGGCCCCAGTCGTCGTTGAGCTTGACGCCGTTCAGGCCGTGTACGACGTATTCGTTGGCCTTTATCATCGCCTCCCAGACGGTGACGCTGACTCGTTGCATCAGGTCGTTGCAGAACCGCTCGTACTGCGACCGCTGATCCGCGTTCAGGCGGAGGGTCATGTGCTTCCCGTCGTACAAGACCACGTGCGCCGGCGTGTGCAGCCCGAGGATCGTCACGAGCACAGCCTCTCGACGCGCTTCAGCAGCCTCCTGCGACGCCTGTGCCAGTCTGCGTATTCCACCATCGAGATCCCGAGGTGGTGCTCGGCCTCCTTGAGCAGCTTCGCCAGCTTCAGCAGGAGGTCTTGGACCTCCTCGATCGTGGCGACGAGATCGTCTCTCGTGGGCTGACGCCGCCTGCTCACGATTCCAGGGCCCCCCGGCTCTGCGCCTCGTCCGCCGTGACGGGGTCGCCGCCCTCGGTGTTGCGCCAGTCGCCGTCGTCGCCCACCTCGGGGTCGCGCCAGTCGAAGCGGGCGAAGTCGGAGACCCGCACCAGGGCGGGCTTACCGTAGTAGGCGAAGTGCTCGGGCACGCCGATCCACTCGCGGAGCTCGTCGTGGTCGGGGCCCAGCAGCCACAGCAGGCCCTTGAAGTGCGACATGGACTTCTGCGCGGAGATCCCGCGGCAGCCATTCGCCTTGCCCCACGCGAACTTCAGGTAGTCCCGGACCTGGCCCACCACCCCCTCGCGGGTCTTGAGACGCTCGGCCTCCCACCCCTCGGGCTCGTGCGGGGAGCCGTCGCGGAGGAACTGCTTGGCGTCCTCGAACGGCAGGGCCTCGAGGAGGCGGCTGCGTTCCACGCCGAACATGTCGAGCTCGGGAGAGCCCCCCAGTTCGCGGATCCTGGCGACGATCTGGGGGATGGTGCGGGGGAGGTTTTCCATTTTTCTGTCCTCGTTTGCGCGCTTGATGTTCAGGAGGTCGCGGCCGTTGGCCCTGCGCAGCGTCACCCACTGGCCGTCGCGGTGCTGGTAGCAGATCCAACCGTCGAGTTCGTGCCCGGGCTCGCGGACCCACAGCATCTCGCGCTGGGACCGCGAGTCGAAGTAGCGGACCCCGCTGGGCTGGAAGAGCCGCGCGCCGGGACCGCTCACGGCCGCCTCCTGCGCCTGGCCGACCAGGTGACCAGCAGGACCACGGCGACGAGCGCGAGGGCCCACAGGAACTCCGTGAAGGTCAGGGCGCCCGGGAACTCTGACTGGGCGAACATTGGGCCCGTGATCTTGGCCGAACGACGGCGGAAAGCCAAGTCCCACTCGCCCAACTTCGCGCTGTCGGTCACCTGCGCAGGTTCTGGATCTCCTCGACGCTGAGCCGCTCGAGGAAGTAGTTCATGTGCCTGCGGGCGCTGGCCTTCTGGTCCCGCGTCACGGCGTGGTCGCGGATGCTGACGAGGTCGTCGTATTGGCCCTGGTTCACCCCGGCGACCGTCTGCGAGGCGCTGCGGGAGTCCATCTCGGCCGCGACGAAGGCCCAGCAGCCGAAGAGCACCCCGACGAAGGCCAGGGTGGTGAAGGCACGCTGGAGGCCGGTCGACTTGGGCTGGGTCATCGGGTCACCTCGCGCTTGCTGCACGGCCGGCACAGGACGTCCTCGGACAGGAACAGGCGACGGCCGCAGAAGTCGCACTGCCTCTCTGTTGTTGAGTTCTTCATGCTGCAGCCTATCGTCCAGGATCGGCGACCGGCTTGAGGCCCCGCGCTTTGGGTCCCGACGCGGGACTCGGGGGTTCACGGAGGTCGCGGTGGGACGGGCCGGTCCGCCCCGGCCACTAACTGCTTGGTGAGCATCGACCACTGGACGTGCTTCCAGTCTTCGACATCAATGATGACGAACGCCATCGCGGTCACCTCAGCCGTCCAGCCGGTGACCTTCTCATTCTCGTTGAAGTGCTCCCACCCTTCCATGAGCGACCACGCGCGCTCGGCGGTCAGGCCGACCGCGAGCAGCATCTGGTAAGCCCGCCGCGACGACCGGTGGCCCTGGATGGCACGGCCCAGCAGCGTGAAGAACGCGACCATCCCAGGCGCATACCGCGCCAGCGCGAGGACGTTCGTCGCGTTGCTCACGTTAGGGGGCGACGGTCGCGACACAGGCCCACCACTCCGCCACCCGGCGGTCGCTCGCCTCCCGCCCGCCGGTGAAGTACCGCACGGCCGCCTTCGCCTTGTCCCGTAGCTCGTCCTGTCGTAGTACCTCCGTCGCAATCAGCACCGCGCAGAACGCCCACCCCGTCGTGCCGCCGATCCCCGGGCTCACCACCATCTGCCGCGAGTCGCTCCTCACCAGCGAGACGGCGAGCGGCCAGCCCCCGTCGAGCCAGACGACGTCGTCCGCCAGGAACCAGGCGCCCCTCTCCTGAAACAGCGCGAAGTCCACGACCGTGGTGCAGACCTGCCGGAGGCCGGCGAACGCCAGCGGACGCGCGGTAGCCTTCCACAGGTTGTAGGTCCCCACGGCGTAGAGCCCGTGCTCCCACACCGACCACCACTCGGCGAGCTCGCCCACCCTCGCGTGGCTTGGTGGGTAGTAGACCTGCTTGCGTGGGTCGGGCCCACCCTTCGCGATGACCTTCACCGGGCCCGGGGCATTGAGCAGCGACTTGTCGTGGACGACCTGGAGCTTCTCGTCGATCCGGTCCAGGAAGCGGCGGCGCGCCGTCCCGTCGTCCAGCAGCAGCACATACTGGGACCACGCGCCGGACAGGCGGCCGACGGCCCGCGTGGCGCCCACCCGGCCGCGCAGCATCTTCTGGTCGGGGATCGACCGCATCTGGATGATCGACTCGGCGAGCGGGTCGTCCCACAGCGCCAGGACCGCGCACAGGGTGTTCTGCGACCGGTGCTGGTCGTCGTAGCCTGCGTAGCCGGTGGCGTCGAGGTTGGGGAAGCCGAAGCCCGAGGCGGTCTTGCCCAGCCGGTCGGGCGAGACGCCGGGGTGGTAGTGCGTGTAGTCGGACCAGGTCTGCCAGTCCGGGTGCGCGTCGGGGTCCAGCGGCACGAGCGTCCCCGCGGCGTCCGGCTCGAAGAACCCGGCGCCCGGCCGGTACACGTCGGCGTAGGCGGAGTAGGCCAGCATGTGCAGGGCCTTGGGCTCCCGGCCGACGACGACGTAGGTGCCCTTCGTGGCGCCGAAGTCCTCCTTGTCGCCGGCGGCGCTCGGCTGCCTGCCGATCCCGAACCTGCGCTCGTCGTAGAAGTCGCCCGCGCGTTCGAGCGTCTGTTCGAACCTGCCCCAATCCCACTTGAACTCCGGAATGACGAGCGGCGGCGTCTCTATCACACGCGGCAGGTTCTTCGCCGCGAGGAAGTTGCCGTCCCAGAGGTCGACACCGGAGCCGACGACGGGCCGCCCCGACAGCGCCGCGACCAGGCTGCGAATTGACCACGAGATCCAGCCCGTGTCGACCTCCAGGTCCAAGTCGATCGGCAGCGTGCTCGGGTTGGTCACGAAGGCGAGCATCTGCCCGGCGAAGTCGATGCCGGTGGCGTCCGCGAAGCTGCGCGGCCCGCTGACCACCGTGATCCAGTCTCGCCCCGCCGCGAACGGCTGCGCCATGCCCTTCGCCTTGGCGAAGGAGTCGACGTAGAGCTCGCCGGCCTTCAGCGCGACGCCGTCCACGCGGATGGCGTCGTTGGGGTCGGCGCGGTTGGACCACGTCAGCTTGCCCCAGCACTCGACGACCGGGTCGAGGTGGCAGAACTCGGCCCACCACTCGAACACCATCCCGAGTTCGTCGACCTGGCTGCGCAGGTAGAACCGCTGGTGGGCCGGGCTGCTGTCGACCATCTCGAGGACCTTGGGGGGCCCGCTGGCGTAGTCGACGCCATCCTTGCGGACGATCACCGAGGGGATCAGCTCCGCCGGGTCGTCCGCGACCCAGGGGTGCAGGGCAAAGGTCGGGTGGATCTCCGAGGGCGGCGGCGCCGAGAGCACCCCCTCCAGCCTCTCGCTGGCCCGGAGCTGGGTCAGCACCCGGTACATGGTGGATTGGTCCCGGATCGTGCGCCCGCGAACGGCCCGGAAGGTGCGACCGTCGATGGCCGTGAACGTCGCCTCCTCGCCGAGTTGGGCGGCGTCGACGGCCCGCTTGGGGAACCCGCAGCGGGCCCAGCGGTCGCGGGGGTGCGGGGCTAGGTTCTCGACGACCGCCTGCATCTTGGCCTTTTAGCGCGGCCGGGGCGCTCAGTCGAGGATGCCGTCGCCCGGGGCGAAGTCCGTGGTTCCAGAACCCTGCGCTCCCGAGCCCGGGAGCGCCTGGGCCAACCTCGCCAGGACGAATTCCGCGGTGTCCTGGTCGACCTTTGTGAGCTGGTCGCAGAAGCGAATGAGCTCGCCGAGGGGCATCTTGGTGACGGCCCGAATTGCGACGTCCGCCGCGCGCCGCCGCGCCTTCTTCTTCGTTGCTGCCATGGTCGTGGACCTCGCCGGATAAAATTGGCCCCGGGAGAGCTCAATCGGGAAAAGGGGAAGAAGGAGAGTCGAGCTTTTACGCCCCTGCGAGGAGGCAACCGGGGCCAAGGTGTGCTGCTTCGAAGCGTAGCTGGTCGTCACGTGAAAGCCAACAAAAAGAGCCCCTGGCCGCGGGGCTTGCGACCGGGGGCTCCTGGAACAGGTTCGCGGCCGGGACCGGGAGGCCCCGGCCGCTCGGGCGCGACCGCGCTGGCTGGGGAGCCGTGCTGGTGATCCGTCGGCTACCGCGGCGCGCTTCCTCTTGGCCGAGGGAACCTACAGCAGCAGGCAACGAAAAGCCAACACCCCGCCGGACCGGATCACAGGTGGCCACCAAGTCGCCACCGGGGCGGTCCTGGTGGCCTCCTGCTGGCTCCCCCTGGGTTCCGGCCCCAGCTAGACGCCCCGGGCCAGGGGCCCGCACGGGGGCACCTGCGGCCCGTGGTGGGTCAGACCGTACTGGCCGCCGCCGAGGGCCGCCAGGGCCGGTTGACGGCGTTCCAGTGGTTGACGAGCCGCTCGCTGCTGCAGCGACCACGCTCCATCTGGCAGAGCCACCAGCGCGAGACGCCCAGGACGTCGGCCAGGTCCACGAGGCTGATCCCCGCCCGTCGCCTGCGGATGAAGCACACCTCGTGCCGCCCAAGGGGTTCCAGGTGCCTCCCGGGTGCCTCGTCCTCGCCCGCCTCCCACCGGCGGAACCGATAGATTGTCACCTTGAGCCGGGCCGCGGCCTCGGGCTGTGACTGGTTGAACCGCCTCCGCTCTACCAGGAGGCGCTCGGCGGGCGTGAGGTCTTCGGCTTTCACGTCGGGTCAGATCCTACCGGGACCAACCGGGCAGCACACCTCCCTTATGCGCCCTGCCCCCGGCGCGCCACCGGGGGCAGCCGCTCGCGCATCGCCCGCAGCTCGGCCAGGACCTGCTCCTGGATCTGCTGGGTGACCTCCATCCGATAGACGAGCTTGCCGAACACCGTCACGCCTTCGAGCTCGAAGGCGGCGAAGGCGTCCACGGCCTTCTCCAGCGTCTTGATGAGCTTGGCGACCTCCTTGTCGCGCTGCTCGATCAGCCGGTCCGACCTGGACTGCATAGCCTTGACCAGCCAGACGAGGGCGGCCACCAGGGCCGACAGTACCGCGAGCAGCGCCTCGTTCATGTGGTCACCTACGCTGACAGAGCCCCGTAGGCCACGTCGCTCGTCCCGTCGTCGACCTCGACGAAGTTCGGGTCGGGTGACTCGTTGACCGTGTGCCGAAGGCGGATCGTGTCGTTGATCGCCAGCACCCCCGTCGCGCCGGTCGTGCCACCAGCAGAGATGATGGTGGTGAAGCCGGCACCGTTGATGCTCACCTCGACGTCGCTGGTCGAATAGCCCGCACCGATCGTCACGTTGTGGACCGTGGCCGAGGCGACGACGTAGGTGTTGCTGAGGTCCGCCGCCCGCAGGTTGCCGCCCAGGTAGAACTGCGCCGTCCTCGCGCTGGTGGGGACCACGTCGTGGATCAGCTCGCTGCGGCCGACCAGGTCCGTCAGGAGCAGGACGTCGTGGCGCACCTCGATCTGCACCCGGATCAGGGTCCCCGCGGCCGCGAAGGTGACGACTTGGGCCTGGGTCGGGGTCAGCGGACCGGTGCCCGTGACCCACGCGCTCTGGAACGCGAGGTCGTTGGCGCCGAGCGGGTCCACGAACACGGAGACCCGGAACTCGGTGCTCGCGTCGGGCGCGTTGTCCTGGAGGAGCTCCTGCACCTCGTCGGTGGCGGTGAACCTCCTGCGGTGCCAGTCGACGTCGAAGCCGACGCCGTTCAGGCCGGCCCCGTCGCCCTCCAGGGCCGGGGTGTTGAACCTGGTCCCGCTGCCGTTGTAGAAGGCCGCCTGGGGCGGGTAGGGCCGCAGCGCCCTCTGGGCCATGGTCAGGGCGATCGTCGTCACGGACCCGGCGAAGGTCGCCGCCGACGACCGCATCCGCAGCTCGATGTCCACGTTGTTGGTGTCGGGGAAGATCGTGTCCGTGAGGCTGCCCCCGAGGAAGATCAGAAACACGTCCGCGCCGCTCGCGTGGTTCTCCTGGGCCGTCTCGAAGATCCCGCGGTAGACGTTCTGCAGGTCCACGTTCGCGGCGTTGTCCGCCGCCGAGGTGGGCAGCATGAACTCCGTGCCGACCAGGATCAGGTGGACGAGGTTGACGCCGAGGTCCTGCAGCGTGGCCGCGTCGTCGAAGGCCGACTCGATCTCCGCCTGCGAGTCCGGCGTCGGCACCACCGTGATCGTCGCAGTCGGGATCGCCGTGCCGGCCCCCAGGGCCGCGTCGAGCTCGCCCACCTTGACGAAGGCCACCACCGCGTCGTCGATCGCGGGCGCGAAGGCCCCGGCCGGCGCCCCCGAGGCGTTGCGCTGGCCGACGTCGAAGCCGATCTCGTTGAGCTGCCTGCGGACTGCCGCGAACACCTTGGACACGTTCGGGTCCCCGGCGAAGTCCGGGTCCCGGGTGATCAGTCCCCTGGGCGCCTCGAACGCGAGCTGCTCCGCGGCCGGGTACGCAGTCAGGGAGATGGCCGGCTCCACCCACTGCGTGGCGGCGGGGTCGCCGAAGGAGGGCGACAGGAACCGCCACACGTCCTCGATGCACTTCAGCGTCATGTGGTTGTTGGTCAGGGTCCCATAGTCGATCTCGAGCACCCTCATCGGGTGCTTGACCAGGCCGTGCTCCTCGCTCGTCCAGGCGGCGACGCCGCCGATGATCTGCGTGAAGAACTGCCTGCTCACGACGAACGTCGCGCGCTTCAACGGGCGGCCCTGCGCTCGGCCGTCCCTCCACGCGATGTTCGCCGCCAGGGCGGAGTCCTTGACGCCCGGGTAATCGACGATCGACGGGCTCCCGCGCGGGGCCGCGATGGACCCGCCGGCGAGCAGGACGGCGTTCGCCGAGTTCTGGTACGGGGCGTAGCTCTCCTTGTAGTCGTCCACGCGGTTGAAGTACTTGACCTGGAGCTGGTTGGTGGTGTCCTCCCAGGTGCCGGGCACGTATTCGCGCACCTCCTCGATCGTGTCGTCGTCCAGCTGCAGGATCGTGTTCACGTCGTAGCCCCAGACCGGGTCCGAGCGCGCCCGGACCAGCTGGACGGTCCACTTGCCCGTCGTGGGGTGCATGAACACGTGGCCGTCGATCTGGCGGCTGACCTCGTTGAGGATCTCCACGGCCTCCTTGGTCGTGTCGATCGGCATCGAGAACCCGTTGCCCTCCGCGATCATGGTGTCCGACGCCTGGACGAAGGTCGACCCAGGCCCGACGTCGATCTCTGCGTCGACCGCGCCGAAGCCCCACTCCGTGTTGGTGAGGACCTCGTAGGCCCAGTTGATCGGGTTCACGTCCCCGTCGGACCCGACCAGGTTCTCGCCGGCCGACTGCCCGGAGAATGTCGCGAGCGTCCTCTCCACCTCGACGTCCCACTGCTCGGTGTTGGCGGAGTTCCCGAGGTCCGCGCCGCGGTCGGCCGCCGTCGCCGGGGCGTTCGTCAGGTCGCGCACCAGCAGGTAGCTGGTCCCGGTGTACCTGGGGGCCGTGGGCGTAGCGGCGGAGGTGACTCGCTGGCGCGCCGCCGTGTCCAGGAAGGCCGAGACGGACTGCGTGTCGCTCCCCGGGAAGAAGTCCACCGACGCCCGCACGCCGCCCGAGCCGAACTTGTCGCCGCCGAACAGCTCCGGCTCGTCGACGTCGACGCGGCCCTCGCCGGTGATCGTCCCGGCGAAGACCTCCTTGTCGCCGACGAGGATCTTCTTCAGGACCACGTCGGGGCCGATGCCGATGGCCAGCTGCAGGGCCAACCTGTATCGGTAGCCGGTGATGTGGCGCGTGGTCTTCTTGAAGATGATCCCCGACTTGACCTTCTCGACGATCGGCTCCTGGTCGAAGTCCGAGTAGTCGATCACGTTCAGGTTCTTGAGCTTGACGCGCCCGACGACGAGGGTGACGGGGCGCCCCTCCGTGGCCGTCGTAACCTGGATGTCCCCGAGCCCGGAGGGCCTCGCGTTCTCCACCTTCGGCTTGGGCGTGAGCAGGTCCTTCAGCACGAACACCGCCGCCAGGAACAGGATGGTGAAGAAGACCACGTCAGCCTCGGATTCCAGTCTGAAAAGGGTTTCTGTTGGGCACGTGCGCGTATCCGCCGAACTCGATCACGTTGTCGTACACCAGCGCGCAGTCGCCCTCGAGCAGGTGGTCGCACCCCGCGAAGACCTGAACGTCTTGCCCGAGGAAGCTGCCCGGGAAGGGGACGTCGAGGCTCAGAAGGTCGCCCGACTCCGCCAGGACGTGGCGGAAGTCGACCTCGCTGACGGGGCGGACGAAGCCGGAGATGAACTTGAGCGACGAGGCACCGACGCCGTCCACGGTGATCGTCGCCAGGTCGGGGTCCTCCGCGGTCACCTCGCCGACGATGTTGTGGAGCGCCGGGTTGACCTTGCAGAACTGGTCGTAGAGGAAGTGGTTGCACGACGACATGTACGTGCGCCTGGGGATCCTCTGGTTCAGCGCCGCCTCGAGCGTCCGCACGGCGACCTGCGCCATCGTGCCGCCGAGGACGAACTTCACGTTCTGCACCAGGCCGGTGAAGATCAGCACCGTGGTCAGCGACGGCGTCTCGTCCCTCTGGACGCGGAAGGCCCGCACGCTCGCGCGCACGCCCGGCGGGATGTCCCGGTACCGCCTCGCGAACTCGTTGTCCGCGCGCATGGTCACGGTGAGCGTGCGGTTCTTGCGCTCGGACCCCTGCACGATACTGCTGCGCGACAGGCCCGGCTCCGGCTCGAACGTGTCGACGCCGATGGTGATGGGCACGGCCGCGCTCGTGAGTCGGAAGGTGATCGTGCCGAGCGTGATCTCGTAGAGCTCCACCGGGCGCGAGCTATCGAAGCTGGTCTCCAGTTGTTCGAGCGTCGCCATGTCAGTTGTCGTCGAAGACCCTCAGGAGTGGGGCCCGGACCCTGGCCAGGCCGTCTCGCTCGTGCAGCAGCTCGAGGTCGTCGGACTCGAACCTCACGAGCTCGTAGAACTCGATCCGCACGACCTCGGCCACGGTCCTGGCCGCCGGCCAGGTGTCGTCGAGCGTGAGCCGGTCGACCGTCGCGCTGACCTTCACGGAGCTGGTCACGTCCCGGACCAGCGACGAGTCGTCGGTGAAGGTAATCCGGAACTTGGTCATGGGCAGCCTGGACCTCACGAGGCGGGTGTAGTCCACGGACTCCACGTCGATGGTGTTCGCGGCGGAGACCAGGTCGGCCACCGGGAGCAGGTCCTCGATGAAGGTGGGGATCCAGACGGCTTTCTGAGGCCCCTGGAGGCCGACCATCAGCCTGCGGAACTGGAGGATCTCCGCGCGGCTCCTCAGGACGAACCCCTTCTGGTGGAGTCGCTTGTTCCTGTCCCAGAGGCTGACCTGCACCACCTTTCCCGTCTCGTTGTCGACCCTGAACAAGCGCCGGGTATACCGCTCGGGCATGTCTCCCTCGACCACGTTGCAGTCGTCGAGCAGCACGCGCCCGTTGAGCAGCGACCAGAAGCCGGGGGTGGTGTCGCCGGCGAGCGCGCCGGTGTCGTTGTCGTCGACCTCGAAGGAGACCTGGAACGACGCCAGCTCGTTCGGCGCGCGGCTGCCGACGACGGGCGCGACGATCCTGGCCGTCCGGAGCGGCATGATCTTGGTGCCCGCCGCGTACCCGTTGACCGACGCGTTCACGGCGGTGATCAGGGTGGGGCTCAGCGCCTGGATCTCCAGGACGTCGAAGGTGAAGGAGTCCTCGATCACCACCGCCAGGCCGCCGAGGCGCAGGTCCACGTCGTCGGCCCCGGCCACCGGGTAGGTCGTCGCCGCCGGCGAGACGGCCGCGGTCAGCGTCAGCTGCTCGTTCTTCAGGGGGAACCCGAACACGTTGTCCATCCAGTCGAAGAGCAGCGCCTGCATGCGCCTGCGGTCGGTCCCCTCGAGGAGGTAGGTCGGGAAGAACGACGCCCGCGGGTTGGGCCTGAGCGAGATGCGCTGCTCCTTGCCCGCGCGGAGCGGGATGATGTCGGACTTGAAGGACATCCTCTCGCGGAAGTCCACCTCGTAGTCGAACGGGATCAGCACGATCCGCGTGCCGGACACCAGCAAGAAGACGTCGTTGGAGGTCACCGCGAAGGTGATGTCGGCGTCGAAGGTGGGCAGCCCGTCCTGCGTCGCCCTGACCTTGGTCTTCACGGGCACGCCCAGCCCCGAGGTGAGTTGGTGGTTGAACGTCGAGGTGGGGTCCAGCAGCGAGTACAGGCTCGCGATCTCGACCGGCGGGGTGACGTTCGGCAGCTCCACGCCGGGGGTCGCGTTGTTGACGATGAGCGTGATCGTGCGGTCGTCGGCCCGGTAGGCGTTGAAGATCTCGTAGTCTTCGTCGACCTGCGTGATGATGTTCCCGAACTCGATCTTGATCCGCGGGGTTATGTGGATGGCCTCGAACCAGTCGGCCCCGACGGTGGCCAACTTGAACGGGTGGACCTCTCCCAGGTCGTTCTCCGCGGCGGCCGGCGGTCCCGCGCCGCCGGCCTGCAGGTCGTCGCCGAAGGCCATGGGGACCTGGAGCGCGAGCAGGCTGTCGAACTCGGTGGCGAGGCCGGTCACCGGCGGCGCCGCGAACCCAGCCGTGCGCCCCGGGAGGAACACCTCCACGTCCGGCGCGAACCTCGGGTCGATGAGGGCTCCCGACAGCTCGACCACTAGGCGACCCTCTTGTAGGCGACGAACTGGTGCCCGCTGGTGTTCAGGAGGGCACCGGAACTACCCTTGGTGAGGCTCGGAAATACTTGCCACGTGTCGCCGCCGACCGTGATCAGCGCGCCGGCGGTCCAGAACTCGCCGTTGAAGAGCCTGGTGTCCTTCATCCAACCCAGCGGGTGCGTGTCGCCCGTGACCGGGGTGTCGACGAACCAGTTCAGGATCGGGACCATGGGCTGGAGGCCCTTCGACGTGTCCTGGCCGAAGCGACCGAAGGGCACCATCACCGGGCCGCCCCGAAAACCGCCCACTATCTTGGACCGAGCGTTGGAGGCCCGATCGGTGCCGAACGCCGAGTGCTGGCCCACGCAGACGCCCCACTTCGTGGTCCCGGGCATGCCCTGCAGCCCCTCGATGTGCATCGTGGCGACGAAGTCCTCGATGTTGGCGAAGGCCGACAGGCCGTCGAGCAGGACGGACGATTCAGGAGAGACGGCCACGTTCGTGGTGACCCCGGTCTTGTGCTTGTATCCGTAGGCGTACTCGCCGCCCGTCCAGTCGCCGATCTTGTCGATGATCCCGAACCCACCGTGGATGTGGATGCCGTCGAGCCTCTGCACCACGAAGTGGAGGTAGTTGTCGTCCTCGAATCCCCACCACTGCACCGGGGTGTCGCTGATGGCCAGCTTTCGGCCGGCGACGAGCGTGGCTTCGCTGCCGCTGACGTTGCCGTTGCCGCTGTCGTCGGTGTGGTTGCCCGGGTCGGTGGCTGCCGACCATGCCAGGGCGTTGTATATGGCCAAGCTGTTGGGGCTGGCCGTGTCCCAGCGAAAGGAGACGAAGACCGTGGACTTGCTCAGGGCGAACCTCCCTGTGCCCGCGTTGAACTCGTCCTGCGTCCAGCCGTTGGCGACCGCGAAGGCGTCGAGCTTCGTCGCGAAGTCGGCCATGGACGACAAGGTCTCGTTGATGAATGCCATTCGTTCCTACCCTTCCTGCATCGCGAAGAAGCTGTACCGCTCGGTCCTGTGCGCGTTTCGGAACACCGAAAAGCGGTCGCCGGCGATGGTGAACGTGTCCTCGACCGCGATCTTCGACCCGTCGCCCTTCGTGCCGCTGATCCAGAAGACGTTGTCGAGCTCCAGGTGTATGTCGTTGTTCGGCCCGTTGGTCACGTCCGGACTGCGCACGAGCGTGACGGGGATGGGGAGGAACAGGTCTCCTCCGGAGTTGGGCGTCGGAAGCATGAGCCGCGTGGCGACGCCGCCGGTGTTGAGCGCGATGCCGTCGTAGAACGCCATGTTCCCGACTTCCACGATCCTGTTGGCGTCCGTGGTGGGAACCACGTTCTCCTGCTGGCCCACGGGGTAGAGCGTGTGGTTCCGCAGGAGCGAGCCGTTGTTCGAGTTGGCGACCTCGACCCATGTCAGGTCCGTCACGCGGAAGAAGAAGCACGGCCCCACGCCGCCGGATGGCCGAATCGCCTCCGTGATGCCCGTGACGTTCAGGCCGGCAGCCTCGACGCTCGTGTTGAATCTTGCGCTGGATCCACCCGTGAACATCGGGTAGCGGTTCTCGGTGGTCGTCCCGAATGGGTTCCCGAGCCCGCCGTAGAAGGAGTGGTACGCAGTGACGGCCCCGCCGACGGTCTTGAAGTCCCCGGCCACCTTTCGTCCGTTTACGCTGAACCTGAAGTCCATCGCTGCGTCGAGCAGCAGCACGTGCGACCCCGTCGTCCCCGGCAACGCCGCGGGTCCGACTCCTGGTTGCGCGGCATAGGCCAGCGCTGGATTGTTGGCCGTGAATCCCGAGATCAGGAACCCCCAGCGGTCCGTGCTCGCGCTGACGCTGTCGCTGTAGCTGCGGAACCCGATGAAGGGCGCGTCACCACCGGCCACGGTGCCGAGCAGGATGATCTCCTTCTCGTCCGTGACGCCGTCTGCCGTGAAGTCGTTGCTGTCGTGCAGGGTATCCCAGCCGGTGTCGGTCAGCGTCAGGTTGAACGTCGCACTCGAACCGGCGCCCCCGGTGGCGGCAATGCCGGTGGTCCCGACCAGGCCAGTCATGGTGGTGTCGATGGTCGCAGCGTCGTTGCCGGCGAAGGCTGCTGGGCCGATCCCTACGGTTGCAGCACCTGTGGCGGAGGGAGCCACCGAGTAGGCCCCGCCACCCTCGAAGAGGACCACGGTGTCGATGGCCCCACCGGTCTCGGCGGACACGCGGGCCTTACCCTTCTGCGTCGACGTCCCGCCCTGGACCTGGAGGACGTCGTCGACCGCGTACCCGGCTCCGGCCGCGTTGATGGTTACAGAGAGAAGCCTGTTCGAGAACGCTCCCATGTTGCGCAGCTTCGCCGAGGTGATCTCACCGCTGCCGCCGACGGTGATGACCTCGATCGTGCAGTCGAGGACGGCGCCCGCGTGCGAGATCGTGAGGATGTTGCCCACGACGTAGCCGGTGCCCGCCGCGTTGATGACGATCGCGGAGACGTGCTTGCTGGTGGAGAACTCGTGGAGCTTCACCAGCGCGTCCCTGTAGTCCGCCGCCGTAGTTCCTGCCTGCCACGCCATGCCTTTACCCCGCCAGGTCCAGGACCTGCTTTGCCTTGTCGCTGTTCGCCCCGAACTCCACGATGATGTCCTCCGTCACCTCGCCGCTCTTGACCACCTGGCGCACCATCTCGGTCGGGTCGGCCACGATCGCAACGTTGACGTTCACGACGGGCGCCGGCTGCCGCACGTCGGCCGCGTTCGGCACGATGGTCCCCGTGCGGTTCGGCACGAAGAGCTCCTGCCCACCCTCGTTCACCGGCAGCGGGGCCTGGCCCGGCTGCACCGTCTTGCCGAACTGCGCGCCGGCGTTGATGCCCCCGCCCAGGAGTCCGCCGACGCCGCCGGTCGCGGCCGACAGCGCCTGGACGATCAGCAGCCGGGCGATGATGCGGATCAGGTCGTCTAGGACCGCGGTCGCGAACTGATTGAACTCGAACTTGCCGGTCTTCGCGAACTCGACGATCGCGTCCGTCGCGCGGTCCGCGAACACGTTCACGACCTTCTCGCCGACCGCCGCGAAGTCCTCGGCCTCGATGGCGATCTTCGCGAACGCCCTGGTGAACCCGTCGCCGAGCTCGGTGGACGCCTGGAGCTGGCGGAGCCGCAGATCCTCCAGCGCAACGCCGATCTCGTCGGTGAGCGCCGGCTGCTGCCTCCGCAGTTCCAGGAGGTCCGCCTCCTGCTGGAGGAGCTGGGCGGTCACGTCGAGCTGCCTGCCCAGGCCCTCCACCCTGGCCTGCATCGCGGCCGCCTCGTTGAGCCGCCGCTGCCCGTCGAGTTTCTTCTCCAGGGCCACCAACTCGGCCTCGTCCAGCACGACACCCTGAGCCTTCAGTCGGTTCGCGACGATGAGGGCGTCGCGCCTCGCGCCGTCGATCGTCGTGGCCCGGATCAGGAGTTCGTTCTCGCGCGCCTGAAGGCCCTCGTTGAGCTTCTTGACGGCCTGGCGCCTGCGGGCCGCCTGGGTCGCCTCCTCTTCTTGGGCGGTGAGGACCAGGAGTTGCGCCTTCTCAAAGAGGGTGAGCTCGCGCCCCTTCTCCTCGATGGCAAGCTTCGCCCTCGCGAAGCTAAGGAGCCTGCCCTCCAGGCCGGCCGTCGCCTGCAGGGCCCTGTTGCGCTTCTCGATCGACACGACCTGCTGCGCGAACGGGTCCTCTGCCACCGCCTTCTTGGGCCTCGCGGCCTCAACCTCGGCGTTGAACTTCTCTTGGCTGATCTTCCCCCGGTCGAGCAACTCGTTCAGGTCTGCCTGCAGTTGGTTGAACTCCTTCTGGGGCGCTTTCAATCTCGCTAGGAGGTCTGCCTGGCGTTTGGTCGCTGCAGCGAGTTCGAGCTTTACGGCCGCGGCTGCTGCCGTAGCTCGTTCAACTTCCTTAGTTGCCACGACGTCTTTGCGCAACTTGCCGGTAATCGCGTCCAAAGTTGCCTCAAGCTTGGCGAGCTGAGCGAGCTGGGAGTCGCTCGCGCCAAAGCCTCTATCCTTCTGCAGGGCAAGGGCATCGTTGATCGCCTTGATCTCACGCTTCACGGCTTGGATCGCCGTGCCCGCCACGTTGAAGCTCCTGTCCAGCTCGTTCTCCTTGACGTTGCGGTTGAGGTCCTCCACGAGGCCATTGAGCTCCTTGTAAACTCGCACGACCTGCGTGATCGCCACCACACTGATTGCCAGTGCCGCGCTGAACTTGAGCTGCTGGATTGCGGCCGCCTTCGTCGCCACGGCGAGCTTTTCTGTCGCGAACCTCGCCGCCACCGCGCCGACGACGTACTTCGTCACCAAGATCGTTCCAAGGGACCCGACCACGATCGCCACCAACTCCAGGTTGTTGCCGAGCAGGGTGATTCCGCTGGCGAGTGTGGAGGACGCGCCCGTGGAGTCGTTGAACTTGCCGACCAGCACCGTCGCGTTGTTCCCCAGCACCGTGAACGACTGGCCGATCGTCGTTGACGTCCTCTCGAACTGCGCGGCGGTCTCGACCGAGCCCTCCAAGAAGCCCTTGAAGAACTCCTTGGACGTGACCTCGCCCTTGATGATGAGCCCGCGCAGCTTGCTGACCGACCCTCCGGTCCGCTCGATCCCCCTGGCCGCGGCCTGCGCAATGGGGAAGGCGCCCTCCAGGATCGAGTTGAACTCCTCGGCGCGGACGATGCCGGAGCCCAGGGCCTGCGAGAGCTGCAGGAGCGCGCCCGATGAGCTCGCCGCGGACGAGCCCTGCACCGCGAGCGCCTTGCCCACGCGCTCGGTGAACAGCAGCAGTTCCGCCTGCGAGGCACCGAGCTCGTCCGCCGCGAGCGAGCCGCGCTGGTAGAGCTGCACGACGCTCCCGATCCCGGTCCTCGTCAGGTTGGCGATCCTGACCAGGTCGGTGAAGGTGTCGTTGAGCTCATCCTGGTCGGGGATAATCGTGCGCAGCCTGTTCTGCAGGATCTGGAACTCGTCGGAGAGCCTGACGACCTGCCGGATGACGAGCGCGATGCCGATGCCGGCGAACACGCGCCGAAGGGTGCTCCCCAGGACGCTCGCCTTCTTCTTCGACGCATCCAGTCCGTCGTTGAACTTCTTGATGCGCAGGTTGTCGATCCCGTCGTCGATCGTGCGCAGGCGCCCCGCCGCGATCTCGGCCTGGAGCTCGGTCCGCTCCAGGGTGTTGTTGATCCGCTGGAGCGCCGCGGTGGTGCCCCGGTCGCGGATCGACAGCGCGTCGGTCAGGGCCCTCTTGAGCTGGAGGGCCTCCTTCTCGGTCTTGTCCAGCGCGCGGTCGACCTTCTTCTGCTCGCCGACCGCCTTCCGCGGGTCTATGACCACGTCGATGCGAAAAGTTACTATTTTACCACCCCCCGAAACGACGTGGTAGGATGCCGCCGTGGCAATCGTCTACTTGGTCAGCAATGAGGTCACGGGGCTGCACTACGTGGGCTGCACGACCAAGTCCCTGCGGACGCGCTGGACGGAGCATGCTTGTGAAGCGAAGTCGAAGCGCACTAGCAGCCCACTGCATGCGGCCATCCGCGAACACGGCGTTGGCGCCTTTCGAATGCGTGTCCTGCACCGGGGGGGTCTTAGAGCCATGGCGAAGCTCGAGGCCGCGTGCGTCGAACGCTTGGGGACCACGCACCCGAACGGTTACAACCTGACCACGGGCGGGGCCGAAGGAGTGCGCTACGTCGAGGAGTCCCGCCGCCGGATGTCGAAGTCGGCCGAGACGCGCGCGTCCAAAGAAGACAGAACGACGCAGCTCGCCGAGGCCTCTCGAAAACGCTGGCGGCGCCTCCAAACCAAGGAGGCGAGGCGCGTGTCGCTGCCCACCACCGCCGCGCGGAAGGACGCGGCCCGGAGGCGCAGAGACGTCGTCCTCACCGCTGATGACGTCTCCGTCATCCGCGCTGATTACACGCGCGGTGCGGTCTCCCAACGCACCCTCGCAGAACGATACGACGTATCCCAAGGAACCATCTCGAACGTCGTGCTGTTCAAGCACTGGTAACACCTACCCTCGCCTCCTGGCTGCTGCCTGCCTTCGCTTTTGTAGTCCCGACACCGCGTCGGCTTTGCCCTTCTTCACGTCGCGCCTAGCCCGCCGCTCCTCCCTCTTGGTTTCCTTGTCCTGCTCCGAGCGGAGGTGGTCCCGGTAGTGCCCGTCGAGCACCAAGATCACCATCGCGAAGTAGTTGCACGTCCCCCTGGGGAGCCCGTGCTTGTGCCCGTAGTCCCACGCCTTGCTCCACGGGATCGGGCCGATCCCGTTTCCAGGGAAGGAGCGCTCCGTGCTCAAGCAGGAGAACGCCAACAGGTAGAAGTCGTCTCCCCTCCGGACCGGCGGCCGCTTGACGTACCACTCGGGGAGACGTCCACGAGTGCTGCGCTGGTACTGGCCGGACTCGATCGCCCACCCGTCTCGGGCCCAGCGCTCGCTCCAGAACAGCCGCCACTTCAGTTTCCCGCTACGACACCCGCGTTCGGCTGACGCTGCTCGTCCAGGTCCTCCGGGCTCAGGAACCTCTCCGGGCGCATGCAGAACAGCCGCAACTTGTCGAAGATCCAGCGCGGCAGCGCCTTGACGAGCGCGCGGCGGTTCTCCGCGGTGTCCGGGACCTCCTTGCTGGTCTTCTTGTTCAGGACGCCGCCCATGCCCACCACCACGTACTTCGGGTAGAGGACCCGGTCTTCCTTGCGGTCCTCGTCCGCGTCCTCGTTGGTGAGCCTTCCGGCCAGCGCAATCGCCTGCTGGCGATTGCCGCTCATGCGGAGCGACGCGGCCTGGTAGTCCTCGTTCTCCGGCATCGCGGTCCGCACCGTCAGGTACGCCCCGGGCGAGACCCAGGGCATGTCGAAGCGCGCGGTCGCTTCGCTGATCTCGAGGTGCGAGAAGTCCGGCGTCCACACGTTGTTGGTCGCCTCCTGCGGAGGCGGTGTTGCCGTAGTCATGTCGGTCGTCCTCTTGAAGTCTCTTCTTGCCCGCTACGGGCGCTAGGCTGCCAGCACGCCGGGCACGGCCGGGAACAGCGAGATCCCGATGTCGTAGCCGAACGTGGCGGACGTGAAGGACGAGCCGGTGACGTTGACGAGCACCGACTGGTCCACGGGGAACTCGCGGCCACCCCCGCCCAGCGTCAGCTCGGGCATGTCGAGGGCGATCGCCCCGTCCTCGTTGGAGAGGATGGCGGCGAAGGTCACGGTCGTGTTGTTCTTGATCGCGTTGATGATGCTCTTGTTGGTGAACAGCATCTGCCCCTCAAGGTTGACCTCGAAGAGGCCCGCGTTCACGAACACCGCGCCCCGGGTGCCGAGGCACTTCTCGGGCGAGACGTTGTTCAGGAAGTTTATCGTGAGCGACTTGAAGCACACGTCGGAGATCAGGGAGATCACGTCGGTCGTGATGCTGATGATGTCCGAGCTGGTGTTGAACGCGGTCTTCTTCAGCGGCGCGACGGCGGTCGCGGCGCCCGTCTTCCTGCTCGCCGTGATGTCGTCGCTGTTCGTCCCAATGAAGTTCATGCCCACCGTCGACTTGTCGGTCAGCGGCAGGTTGAACGCCATCTCGTTGACGAAGTTGCCGATCGCGTACTCGAACTCGTCGACGCCGGCGCCGCCCAGGTCGGGATAGCTCACCTCAAACTGGTAGGAGCGCTCGAGGAACCGGGCGTCGTCCGCGTCGGCCGTCACCACCACGTTGCGCAGGAACCGGCCGTACATCACGTCGATGGTCTCGGGCGTGTGCGGCCCAGCGGTGCCGAGGGTCACGTCCAGCTTGTCGAGCGTCAGGGTGGTCGCGTCGAGCGCGCTGACCCTAGCGAAGCCGAAGACGTCGTCGGTGCCGGCGTCGTCGTAGGCGTTCTGCACGTCGCCGCTGGCGTCCGGGCTGCCGATGTGGATGTACTGACCGACCAGGATGCCGACCGTCGTCCAGTCGACGTCGGCCGCGGAGACCAGGGTCGCCGTCGAGCCGGTGATCGTCAGGGTCAGGTCGTCGGTGCGGATGCCAGCGACCTCCAGCGTGGCGTTGGTGGGTGGGGTCTCGTCCACCAGGACGGTGGTGACGTCGACGCTGGTGTCCGTCGAGGCCACGTCTGCCGCGAGAACGTGCAGCCCGTTGTTGATCGCGCTGGTGTAGCCCTTCGACCACAGCAGCGTCTGCAGCGTCAGGGCGCCGAACTGAACCTTGCCGGCGAGCAGCGCCGACGCGGAGTCGATCGTGAACACCCCACCGGCGGCAACCGCGGGCGGCGGCAGCGCGCCGGTGCCCGAACGCAGGCTGAACTCGACGTTCGCGTACTCCGCGAACATGAAGCCCTCGGCGAACAGCTGGAAGGCGTCGACGGTGAGGTCCGTCTCGTACTCGACGGTGCTGTCGAGGTCGGTGACCGTCCCCTTCTTGCGCCCGCGGTCCTGGCTGATCGGCCGCCGGACCACCGTCGTGATGATCGCGCCGTAGGCGCCGATCGTGTTGAACTCGACAATCGTCCAAGCTGGAGTGCCCGGGAGCACACCTATGCTCGCCTCGATTGCAACTCTGAGCCCGGTGAAGTTGGTTAGTACTCGCGCCATCGGGTAGTCCTCCGGTTTCGTGCCAGCACGGCGGGCAAGATCCTATCAGCGCCGGTCCCCCGGGAACAGGGCTTACTCAGCCGCGCGCGAGCTCGCGCGATGTGGCGCGTACCGCAGTGGTTACGCCCGTCTCGACGAACATCGCGGGCGCCTGCGCCGACGTCCCCTCGTTGAGGAACACCAGGTAGCGCACCGCGTTGACGATGAAGGTGGGGCCCTGCTTCAGCTTGTAGCCCGCCGCCAGGGCGTCCAGGAGCTGCTTGTTCTTGCGGAAGAGGGCGTCGGCCTGCACCCTGGCGAGCCGCTCGCGCTGCTCTTCGGTGACGTCCCTCGCCCTGGAGGCGGTGGACGTCGAGGGCCCCGGCTGCGGCTTGCCGATGCTCGGGACCCACCCGGCCCGCGCGAAGCCGAACCGGACGGGCGTTTCGATCGTCAGGACCTGCCAGGTGCGCAGGGTCAGGCGGACCATCACCCGCTCGATGAACTTCGTGAACTCGCCGCTGACGCGCTTCCTACGCCTGCTGGCCACTGGAACGCCCTAACTCCGCTCCTCGTAGCGGAATCCGGCGACGAAGTTGGTCTGAAAGTGGGCGCCCTCCTGCCCCACCTCCCGCGGCACCGCGTCAAAGAACCAGAGGTTCCCCACCCGCTTGTTGCGCACGGCCGCCTTGAGGACCTCCACGATGGCGTCTGAGAGCGTGTGGCCGTCCCCAGAGGGCGTGAAGACCTGCACGACGACCTGGCCCTCGGTCTGGTGCTTGCGGACCCCAGGACCCCCCAGCGTCTCCTGCTCGGACGTGAAGGTCCTAACCGTGGTCCGGGCGTAGGTCTCGGCGTTCCCGTCCACGTCCTCGCCTGGCGGGTCCGCCTTCACGTCGTCCCACTGCATCTCGAACCCTGACGTCACGCCAGAGGCCAGCCAGGCGTCGTTGACGACCCCGTTGACCGCGTCGCGGGCCTCGGTAGAGGTGAAGGTCACAGCGCCAGCCCCAGGACGAAGATGAGGGAGGTGTCGCCCGGCTTCAGGTGCCCAACGGAGCGGATCTTGTAGACCTTGCTGCCGTCCCTGAGGGTGTCGGCCTGCTCGACGTCCTCGACGGTCCCCGGGGGCACCAGGTCCGTGACCGAGTTCACCGCCAAGAGCCCGACCTCGTCGATCTTGACCCGAAGCGTCTCGTCGGCGTCGAACAGCACCTTGCCGAAGCCGGAGCCGCTCGCCGGGATGAAGGCCACCTTGACGGGGCCGACGCCCCCCGCCGGCACCGGCGCGCTGAGGTCCGGGCCCCGGAACGGCTTGCCGGCGTCCTTCGGGACGCGGCTCTTCTTGAACAGCACGGCGTCCCGGCCGTTCTCCTCGATCAGCTCCTGGGCCACCTCCGCGAGCTCGACGAAGTCGACCATCAGCGCACCGCCTGCCCCGCCGGGAAGACGTAGTCCAGCAACAGGCGGTCCGCGGCCGGGTAGGGCCTGAGCACGACGCCCAGGTGACTGCCCTCGCTGTACTCCGTGTCGGTCTCGATGGGGCCCACCTTCTGCTTGAGCCGGACGATGGAACCGCCCCGGGCGTCCACTTTTGGGTCGGGGGCCAGGAGCGCGGCCCTAGCCCGGTCGGAGTACTCCGCCATGGCCTGTTTGAGCTTGAGCGGGACGCCGCTGACCCGGATGCCTGCCCGGTCGAACAGCCCGGACTGCGGGAAGCTCAGGGGCTGCGAGCCGCCGTCGTCACCGCCCGCGAAGGCCGTCAGGGTCGCGTTGCTGACCGTGCCCGCCAGGACGGTGGAGTCGCCGGAGGCCCCCGGGGCCGTCGCCACGAGCTCCACGGTGACCCCGGTGAGGGTGGCCGTGACGTCGCCGTTGGTCTGGGTCCCCTCGCCGTAGGTGACCCCGGCCTGGTCCACGTTCGCCGTCAGGGCGTCGAACAGGTTGGAGGCGTTCGCCGCGGCGTCCCCACCGATCAGGACCTCGTCGAAGACGGCCGGGGCGCTCAAGGCGGCGACAAAGGTGTAGACCTGGTCCCCCACCTGGAGGGTCTCGGCGGCCACAGGGACCCCCGTGAACAGGACCGACCCCTCGGCCTTCACGTCCTCGAGGGTGAACTCGCGCGTGCCCTTGAACCGCTGGCCCCACCGGGTCTCGATGTAGTCGGTGCCCGCGATTGCGGCCGCGTCCTGCACCGTGGCGCCGGCGGCGGTCCAGTCCGCGTCCCGGTTCCGGTCCGTCAGGTAGGCCAGCACAAAGGACGTGGGGGCGTAGGCGTTGGCGTTTCGGATGCCCCTGCCCGTCTCGACGATGACTGCCATGGCTCACTCGTTGGGTATGAGGAGGACTTCGAGGTTGACCGCGGCACAGCTCGACGCTGCGACGTCGAAGTCCTGCGCAAGTTGGTTGATCGTGCCTACCACGTCACGCTTCGATTCCAGTGAAGTGCCTGGGCACCTGGCCGACGTAGATCGACAGGGGCCTGATCACCTCGAAGCCGTCCGGCGCGCCGGTCCTGAGGACGTCCGCCGGCAGGGCGCCGACTGCCGCCGAGGCGAAGGCGCCGTTGCTCGAGGCCGCCCAACCGTTCGGCATGGTCCCGCTCGAGGACTGCTTCGACGCGAGGGTCACTGACCCGCCCCACACCTGAAGTCGCCCGTCGCCGGGCCTGACGCTGAAGACGAGGTCGAAGACCTGCCCCACTGGCAGCTCGCCCGAACCCGTGCTGAACGCCGCGAGCGCGCCGTCCGCGCCCCCGTCCCCGGCTCGCAGCGAGATCGAGTCGTCGTCCACCCACGCCGCGATCGCCGTCGTCGCGTCGCCCAGCTCGAATATCAGCCCGCGGTGGACGCCCGAGTTGGCCGTGATCCGGATCGCCGTCTCGAGCGTGACCGGGCTCGTCCTCAGCGGAAAGCTCGTCGCCGGGAGCGGCGTGGTGGGGATGGCGAGGGCGTGCGTGCGGAACAACTCGGGCACGCCGCCGAGCGACCTGCGGCGTCGCCGCGAGTGAAAGTTGACGGCTCGCCTCCTGGCGTCTGCGGGCTGCGTGAACGGTTGCCGCGGAAAGTCCGAGCGCCCACCTGAGGTGGTGGGGTCAGGTGCGGGAGGTGCCGGAACGAAGACTGACAACTGGTGCGCGCCGGCGTCCCACGGTCCCGCGACACCGCGGGTGACGCCGTCTATGTCGACCTCGATGGAGATGTTCTCGGGGAAGACCTCTCCCGTCAGGTTGTCCCCGAAGGCGACGGCCGCGTTGTCCGCCTGGGTCGGAGGGTCGAACAGGTGGAGGTCTTCCAAGCCCGCAGTCAGGTTCTCGAACATGACGCGATCGCCAACACCGCCAGCGCCGGCCTGGAATGCCGCACTTTCGATCTTGGTTCCAGGCAATCCCTCAGCCGTGCCCGAGGCGTCGCTGAGGACGTTCTTGTTGCAACCTGGGTCCCAGGGGTCGCCGGCGCCGTTGAGGCTGAGGACGTCAGCCGAAACGTTTCCAACGTGCAACAGGGAGTCGCGCAGGTCCACCGTGGTCGTCGTCGGACTGTCGATGTGAAGAGCCGAGAATGTGGCTCCGGCCCGTCCTACGTTCCAGACGACGTCGTTGTAGATCCGAAGCGTGTGGCCCGTGCCTTCCAAGCGGATCCCGATTCGATTGCCGTTGTAGATCATGGTGTCGACGAGGTCGACGGTGCAGTCGTTCGTCCCAGCTTGGATGAAGAAGCCCATGCCTTGCTCGTGCAGGATGAGCTTGTCCATGTGCAACCTGCAGCCAGAAGCAGCTGACGTGTTTATCCTGACGCACGGCCTCGAATTGCTGGGGACCGTGTCTGCCATCTCTAACCACGTTACGTGGACGTGTGCTAAACCCTGGATGATCAGCGGTACGTTGTTTGCCGTGATCAGTCGAGCACCGGTACCCGCGACGCCGTCGTGGCGTGCCGCCGCGTCCTCGACGTCCATCCAGATGTAGTGGTCGGCGTCGGTGTTCCAGCCCGCGAAGATGACTGCCGGGGCGGTGTGCAACTCGTCTTTGAATGCTGGCCGAATGACCTTGTCCGCGGCGACGAGGTCCGTCCGTTCCGCGCTCTCAAAGAGAGCGAACGTGGCGTAGTCTGCGACGGCCCCGATTGTCTTGGTCTCTACGGGTACCACGTCATCCTCCCAAGGCGGGGTTGGGCTTGCGACGGAGTGCCGCAGAGTTGGCGACGACGATGGTGCGTTCCTGAGCGATCTCTGAGGCCTGCGCCGGCAGGAAGTTCACGCTCAATTTCGGTAGAGTTGGTCCCGGCTCGTCGACCGTCGACTCCATCAGGTCGTCGAAGTCCGACACGGCCCCTGCGAGAACGTGGATGCTGCGAAACTTAGGTTTCGGTCGGCTGTTCCACCCGACGACTGGGTCCTGGTTCTCGACGACGTCGAAGCCGGGGTAGGCGCCGTCGGCCAAGACCTCGAGGACTGAATCCCCACGTCCTGGTATGTTGCTGAGGATGAGCTGTGGCATCAGGCGCCTCCTCGACGAAGGACGTGGGCCGCGGCCACGACGTTCGTCCACGCGCGACCTGCGGTCGACGACGCGAAGGCTTCCGCGGGTTGCGCCTGGACCATCACCTCTTCACCTAGGTGGTCCTCAGGCCCCCGCGGCCACGGGGTAGGCCGGCCTCGCCGTGTCGCGCCCCGGCTTGCGCTGCCTCATGGCCGCGTCGATCTTCGACGGCCCCACGAGCTGCTCCTTGACGTCCTCGGCAGTCGTGCCCGCCTCGATGAACCGCTTCGCCCGCTCGGCCCGCACCATCCGGGCCCGCTGCTGCGCCTTGAGGTAGTCCTGGATGGTGCTCGCCTGCCTGGACTGGGCCCCGCCGCGGGTGAGCCTGTTCCTGGCCGTGGTCAGGAGCGCGCTGCGGCGGCCGATGTCCTTGAGCTGCTCGACGACGGCCTCGCGCCTCGCCGTGAGGATCGTCGCCTGGCGCCCGAACTCGTCGATGGCCCGATCGACCAAGGCGACGTCCTTGAAGACCTCGCCCGGGGCCATGGCCACCACCGGGTCGAGCGACTCCACATGGGCCGCCCGCCGCGCGTCCTCCACGGGGCTCTCGCCCTCCGCGGGATCCCCGTCTCCCGGCGGGGCCTCCGCGGGCGCTTCTTTGGTGGCGGGCTCCACAGCTGGGGCCTCGGGGGCCGCAGGCGCCTCCGTTGGGGCCTCCGGCGCCTCGGGCGCATCCTCAGAGGGCGCCGGCGCGGGGGCCGCTGGGGCCTCCTCGGGGACCGCCCCAGGGGCCGCCCCGGGCGTGCCAACCGGGGCGAAGCCCCCGTCGCCGCTCTCGGCCCTCGTCCTGGTGAACCGCAGGGCCCCGTCGGTGATGTCCCGCCGGGTCACGGCGCCGCCCACCAGGGCGGACACTACGTCCACCCGGGGGAGGCCGTCGGACGTCCAGTGCTCGTCCTTGGTCGGGTCGAGCCGCGTTAGTGCCTTCTGCAAGTTCATGCTGTACCTCTCACCTCCCGAGGTTGAACGGGGCCCGCTGGACACCCCGGGAGGGAGGTGCCCAGCGGTCGCGGTCGACCGCTGCTAGGTGAAGAATCAGTCGTCGCCGAGCATCGCGAAGGAGATGAACAGGTCGCCGTTGACCGTCATGACGATGCCGTCGGCGCTGATGTCCGCGTCGTCGATCAACAGGTTGAGGTTGAGCTCCAGCGACCCGTCGGTGTTGTCGAAGATCTGGCCAGCCAGCGCCCCGTCGGCCTGGGCGCCGCGCGTTCGCGGCGAGGCCTCGGCCGTGGCCGCGGCCAGCGCGGTCGAGGGCACGACGTCCACGTCGCCCGCGGTCAACGTGCCATCCGACGCCGGCGTGGTGCCGATGCCGAAGTCGCCCACCCAGTCGTCGTCGAGGCTCCCAGAGGTCGGCCCCGTGAACTGCATGTAGCCGACCGCGCCCAGGAGCAAGACGTTGCCCTCGGGGAAGTCGCCGACCTGCAGCGAACCGAAGCCCACGCCGGCCGCGCCGGCCACGGTCAGGGTCTTGGCGCGGACAAGGATCTTCTGCTTGATGATGACGTGGTCCTGCGTGGCCCCGGAGAGGGACCTCGGTAGTCCTTTACCCATGGCTAATTAGCTCCTGTGAACGGCGACCCCGTCGATCGCGGCCTGCCAAAAGTTGGCGATGTTGTCCGCCGCGGGCAGCACGCGGGCGCCGGTGGCGGTGAGGAAGTTGAGCAGGACGTCCTCCAGGGACTCCGCCAGCGTGTCGACGGTCTGAACCAGCGTATGGACGCCGGTGCCCGCGTCAGCGAGCGCGACGGCCGTGCCGGCTACCGCGTTGGCCTTCGACGTCGCGACCGAGAACGTGTTGTCGTCCAGCCTGATGATGAAGAGGTCGGCACCGTCGGCGCCGTTCTCGAGCAGTGTCGCGGCGCCAGCCCAGGCCCCGGCCGCCGCCTCGGCGACCGCAATCGCGTCGCCGATCGTCGCGTCGAGGGTCTTGGCCGAGACCGTGCAGACGGCACCAGCGGCGACTGCCCGCACGTTCGGGTTTCCCGTCATCGCGACGCCGTAGGCGGTGGCGGCTCCCGCGCCGAGGTTGATCGCCGCGGCCAGGTTCTCGGCGGCCGTCGCGGCGGCGGCGTTCACGTCGACCTCGCCGTCCGCAGTCGGGACGTCTCGCCACGTGTAGACCTTGCCGTCGATCGTGACGGTCTCGTCCTGGATGTCCGTGGACGGCGTGTAGGCCAGGCTCGAGTGGACCGCCGCCGTGATGCCCGACGGCGGATCGGCGTTGGTGGTCTTGACCTTGTACGGCCCCGCCCCCGTGAGGAGGCCGTGCGCCGTCGCGGTCAGGATGTTGCCCGACGTCCGGGCGAACTCCGTGACGGGCCCAAACGGCGCCTTCGCGCCGCCGAACGCCGTCTGGAAGAGTGCTTTGGTAGTCATGGTGGACTAGCTCTCCCTGGTGACCAGGCGGGCGAACTTGACCTGCTTCCGCTCGGGGAACACGCGGTTCCACGAGCCGGCGTTCTGCAGGTCGTTGGCGCCGGTGCCGTTGCCCGGGCCACCGTTCGGGGCCGTGCCCGTGTAGGCGTGGCCCACCGGGTGCTGCGACCACTGGATGCGGGAAAACAGGATCTCCTGCCCACCGCCGTTGCCGGCCTGCGGCTCGCGGTCGACCTCGGTCGGGACCTTCGCCCCCGCCACGCCCAGGCGGGTCGCGCCCGCGCCGAACAACCAGGTGTCGAAGACGCCGCCTGCGTTGGGCAGCCCGTCGTCGACGAGCACTTCGCGGCCAAGGAACGTCGGGATCTGGATCTCGCCCCGCGCGTCCGGGATGAAGTCGATCAGGTTGTTCTTCTGCATCCGGTTGAAGACGATGCTGTGGACCATCACCAACGTCAGGCCCTCCATGCTGTCGCCCATCGTCACCGCCGCGTCGAGGAACGCCTCGGCGCTGAAGTTGGTGACGCCGTCGACGAAGGCGCCGCCACTGATGTCGTTCTGGTAGTCGCCGGCGTCGTTGGCGACGTTGTCGGCGATCACGCCGTTCCAGGTCGCGATGAAGATCGCCTGCAGACGCCGGGTCCAGTAGAAGGCGACCCGCGAGGCGATGGCGGCCATGGGGTCCTCGCCGGCCAGCGCGGCCGCGAGGTCGGCACTCGACCAACTGTTGTTGCGGTTGAGCCTGACGGCGATCTCCTGGTCGGTCTCGATCTTCAGCGGCGTCGAGTCCAGTCGGGTCGCCGGCGTGCCGGCGCCGAAGTTCGCGGCGATAATGTCGGCGACGTCGTCGGTGGACACGTTGTCCGCGTCGTTGTCGAGGTCACGGAAGGACGGAACGTTGAAGGTCAGCCCACCACCGCCGAGCAACTGGTCGAGGAGGGCGTCTCGCGACAGGGCACCGGACTGCACGATCCGGGCCTTCTCCTCGGTGAGCTGCTGAACGTAGGGGGTGAAGACTTCGGGGACGACGATGTCCGCTACTTGGGTCAGTGGACCTGCGGCCATGGTGTGGCTCCTGTTGGTTCGAGTTTGGGATGCGTAATTCCCGTCGAACCAAGCCCTACGGCCGGCCCGCCGTTGGAGACTCTTCCCGACTGTCGCCTACGCGAGCCGGGATCCCTCATCGCAGCGGGAGCGGGCCCGCGTGCCTACGCGGCGGACCCGTGGGGGAGACCATGCACCCCCGACGTCCAGAACACAAGCCCTTGTCAGGCCGTGGCTGCAGTCTTCGGCTTCGGCCGGGGTCCCCCGACCGTGGTCCCGGCGGCCTTTGCCATGGCGTCGGCGCGCTCCTTGCCGTGCTGGCGGACGAACGCGCCCTGCTTGGTCATGTTCCAGCGCCCCTCCTCCCCGTTCCACGGGTTGGCGCCCCCCGGGCCACCCCTGCCGGCGATCGAGTCCTTGGACCCACCCCCGACCGACTCGGGCCACCAATGCCTGCGCTTCTCCTGGATCTCCGTGAGCCAGGCCGTGGGGTCCAGGCCCGGGGTGATGCCGATGTTGTCGCGCGTCACGACCGCGCCGTCGTCCTCGCGGATCTCGAACACCCGGTCCCCGAGGAGCAGGGCGTCCTCCTGGGCGTCTGGCAGCACCTTGGAGGCCATCAGGGCCTTCCGGAGCGAGTCGTGGATGGTCCGGGTCTTGTCCGCCGCCTGGAACTTCGTGTTCTCCTCCAGGGCGACGTCGCGCTCCTTGGTCACGTCTTTCAACTTGCGTTCCACCGGGGCCAACTTGCTCTTGATGGTGCCCTCCACCCGGCGGTTGACGATCTCCTCGATCTGGGCCTCGTCGAGCTTGCCCTTGGAAGCCGCCTCGAGTTCAGGGATCCGGTCCAACTTCGTCGCCGTCTCGTCGTGCAGCTTCTTCCAGTCCTCGATCGGGGAGTCGGCGCCGACCGTGCCGTCCCCGAAAATGACCAGCTTCTCACGCAGGGTCGTCTTGTCGTTGGTGGCCTTACGCAGGCTCTCCTGGGATCGGTCGACGTCGGCCTGGGTCTTGACCCCCTGGATGCCGGTCAACTCAAACTTTCCGTTCTTCTCGGTGTAGAGGTCCTGGTATTGCTCGGGAATCTCGTCGAGCTTGTCGTGGACGTCCTTCAGAGCCATGCGTCACCTCCTGGGTTGTCTTCCTGCCGACTATCCCGTCGACCAGGAGCCAACTTGCTATCACAGGAAGTCCTTCGGGTCCAGCCCGATAGCGCGGAATGCCGCGGCCTCGGTCTGGGCAAGCTGGTCCAGCGTGACCTCCTTGAAGGTCACCGGGTCAACGAACTTGTCCAGCGTGAGGTTGCCGCGGCGGAACAGCGCACCCTTCGTCTTGCCCATCACGTCGTCCTGGAAGGCCGCGCTCTGCCTGCGCAGGAAGGTGGTGTAGTCAGTCTTCGCCGGGACGCGCCCGATGAGCTCACGCGTCCGCCGCCTCGCGAACTCGTCGAAAGCCCCCTTCGTGCCGCGCGGCAGGTTCGCACGGCGAGAACCGGTAATGCGCCCAAGGTCTTCCTGCGCGGCGAACTCGCGCACCAGGCCGCGCTCGGTGACGGGCTTCATCGGTCGGCGCCCAAGCGCCTCGGCGTCGAGGATGGCCACGCGCAGACTTCGCTCGTTGAAGTGCAGCGGCAAGACCGGGCCCTCGCCGATCGGGAACCGCCGGCCGTCCAGGCTCCGACAGATCGGCGTGGTGACGCCGTCCAGGGTGGCGACGAACAGCTCATCGTCAAAGTGTTCCCGGTTTGCCTTGTAGAACTCCGCGCGCGCACGGCTGGCGATCGCGTTGGTGGCCGTCCTGGCGATCGCCTCGGCCTGGCGCCTGGTGACCTCCGTGACGCCGTTGCGACCCCGCAGGTTGACCGAGCCCACGATCCTCCGGCTGATCTCCGGGATCGAGTCCCCCTGGACCAAGCCAATCTGAATCTGCGCCTCGATTCGGGCCAGGTCCGCCTGCGCTAGGTTCTTTGACCACTGGCGCATTACCTTGCCCTCGAAGGGCCTGGTCGTGACGATCGACCGCAGCAGTTCCGGCGCGGGCAGGGTGGTGGAGATCACCACCGGCACAACGGTCTCGGTGATGGCCGCCACGAAGGCCGGCTCGGCCAGGGCCAGCTTCACCATCTCATTCTGGAACAGCACCGCGACCTCAGCGTGAGACTTGCCGCGGATCTTCCGCACGTCCTTGAGGAGCTGCTGCAACCGGTGAACCTGGGCCGGCGTCTCCAGGCCGGTCTGTCCCCGCAGCCGGTCGCGGACCACCCGCCGGAGGTCGGACTCGGAGGCATCGAGCAGCTCCTTGACCTTTCGCGCGACCGAGCGGTCGAACCGCAGGAGCCCGACCTGGTGTCGGATCATGGCGTCGAGGAACTCCTCGTTCGACGTCCTGATCGGCCCCGGCTGCTGCAGCTCGGGCTGTCGCTTCCGGCTGGCCACCTATTTGGGCTTCGGCTTCGGTCGCGGCCGTCTGATCTTGATGTGACTAGACACCTTCGTCCTCCTCGCTCTCGTCGGGCTCGTCCTCTCCGTCCTCGTCCCCGTCTTCGTCCTCGCCATCACCTGGTGGGGGCTGGTCCCCGTCGTCCTCAGGCCCGTCCTCGGCCGTCGACCCGCCGCCGCCCAACTCGAGGCCGGCCTCCGCGACGATCTTGTCGACCTCCTCCTGGAACGACAGCTCCGTGAAGCCCCGGTCCTGCAACTGCTTGTGGATGCTCTCTAGGGAGATCGGCGCGCCGAGGCTCTTGGCGGTCATGAACTCCACGACCTGCTGACCGCTGATCTGGTCGTCGACGAAGTCCAAGTTGGGGGCCACGACGACCTGCTCGGGGTCCAATTTCAACCACTCGGCGACGATCTTCAAGAGCGACTCCAGGGCGAACGCGCCGGCGAGCGCGATCTGGTTGAGCGTCGCCGTCTTCGCTGCCACGCGCACGCGCAAGGCCTCGCCCGACTGCTGGTCGCCGCCGACGGTGTCGAGCAGTTGCCCGCCCTTCGCGCCCGCCCGGGTGTAGTCGTTCTCCAGCGACAGGCGCATCTCAGACAGCCCCGAGGAGTCAACGCCAATGAACTTCGCGTCGGCGCTCTGCGGGAGGTTGATGGACGCGCCCGCGCCCACGCGGTGTTCCTCGTCGTCCGTCGCGCCAATCACGACGAGGGTGTCCTGGCCCTGCAGGAACAGCGCCTGGCGGTAGTCCGCCTCGCCGCAGTAGATCGCGAGCGTGAGGTTCGACAGTCCGAGCAGCGGGGGGTCGTCCGGCTCCGGCGTGATGTCCTTGGTGTTGACGAACACGAAGGGGATCTTGTTCAGCGTTTCCCCCCTGATCGAGGGGGTGATGAGCCGCGACGGCGTAAACGTGGTGTTGTTCTCGCGGAAGACGCCCATGCGGTAGACGCCCTCCCCCTCGGGCAGGTTCATCACCGGTTCTTCGCCCCCCTCCCCCGTGCCCGTGCCGCGCGCGTTGGGCCCCTGCACCGCGGCGACGGCCGCCTCGTCGGTCTCGTCCTTCAGCAGCAGCAGCACGCGGAACTTCTGCTGCTCCTCCCACTCGAAGTCGCCTATGCGCTCGTTCTCGGTCTCGTCGATCGAGACGAAGTTGAGGTTCTGGACCTCGATGCCGTCACTGCGTCCCTCGTCCCAGTTGATGACGGTCTCGCCCTGGTTGATGACGAGGTAGGGCTTGTCCTTGCGCTCGCCCTTGTCGGCCACGTCGGCGAGCAGCCCGGCGCGCCCGGTGACCAGCTGTTCCTCGTTGATGCGCCGCAGGAACATCTGCAGCGACTCGTTGCGCGCCGTGGCGTCCTCGCGCATGAACTCCATCTTCTCGGGCAGCTCGATCGTCGCGGGCTTGTGATGCATCACGCCGAGCAACGCCTCGACCGCCTCACGCACCAAGTCGGGGAATCGAGAGCGCTTGCGATAGGCGTCATACGCCTTGAACCCCTTCTGCTCGGGCCGTTCGAGGCCGTCCGCGATCATCCCCGCCGTCGCCGGCAGGTAGCGGAACGCCGCCTGCTTGACGATGCGCTCGCCCCGATACGTCTCGCGCATCTGCTGCAGGTCGGGCCGGTGCTCGTCGTAGAACGGGTGCTTGCTGTCGACTCCCATGGTTCAGTCCTCTCTCTTCCGCCTGTAGTAACGAAGCGCAGCGAGCACACCAGCGACGGCCACCACCACCCCGCATATGTGCTCGACATCGACGTGTATCCCTAAGACCATCAGTACATCCCCACGGTCGAGCCGCTGCGCGCCTGCGTCCCGACGGCCCGCACGCGGTAGCGGACCTCGTCGCCGACGTGATCCTCCGCGTCGGTGTCCACGTCGTCCAGGTCGCGCTCGTCACGCGGCAGCGCTAGCACGGTGCGTAGGAACTGCCCGCACTCGCGCTCGATGACGAACAGCCCGGGGAGTTCACGCGGCCCCTCCTTGTTGGGCTGCGCGTTGCGGATGAGCTTGCGCATCATCTCCCAGCCGAGCTTGCGCGAGCCCGGCCTCTTGTCCGCGGAGAGCCAGGAGACCCCCTTGTAGACCCGGCCCTCGATGCGGACAGGCTGCGCCATGTCGTGCGCGATGCACACGCCGTTCTCGACCACGAAGATCGAGGAGTCGGCCGGCCCGGCCTTCACGCGGCAGTTCTCGCCCCTGCGCCAGCCCCACATCAGCTCCCTCTCGACGATCCCTTTGGCTATGTCGATTGCCAGCATCCGCAGGCCTTCGTTGGGCCTGCCCGTGAACCCGTACCACTCACGCACGCGGAACAGGTCGCCGCGCACCGTCGAGACCACGCGACCGTCGTCGAGGCGCAGGTCGGAGCCGTCGCTCTGCGCCCACCACCCGACCGAGAAGGGCCTGGAGCTACCCCAGTCGAACGCGCGGTCGAGCCGCCAGCTCGACGGCACCTGGAAGCTGGGCACGACGTTGCGCCGCTGGTCCCACACGTCGTCGAACATCCCGCCGGCGACGAAGTCCCACGACCCGTCGAGCCACGCGCGGGCCATGGCCTCGTTGGTCGCCGCGGCCGTGATGGTCTGCTTGTACTTCGGGTCGGCCTCGGTGAGGATCTTGTTCTCGTCGATGTGGCCGTGGATGGCGCAGCGAGGCGGCTCCTCGCGGCCGTCGATGTCGACGGGGCGCGCCCGCACCACCGTCTTCCACCACTGGCCGTGCAGGCCGAAGCGCTCCTTGACCCAGTTGTGCCCGACGCCGTAGGGGTTGGTCGTCGCGCGCACCATGCGGGGCACGCCCATCGTGCTCGACCGGCAGCAGGCGAACATGGACCGGTAGCACTCGTCGGTGTTCCAGCTGGTCAGCTCCTCCCAGCCCACGAAGGGGTACTCGTGGCCGTGATAGTTCCAGTAGTCCTCCGGGCGCGCCATGTGCCGCAGCAGCAGCATTTCGCCGTCCGGCCACTCCCACCGCATCCCCGAGCGGTTGAACTTGGCGCGGGGGAATATCTGGCGGAACCACTTCTCCGACTTAACCTGCACGTCGGCGAGCTGGGGGTAGGTCTGCCGGAAGATGACGCCGCGCCAGGCCGCGCCGTGCCCGGCGTCGACGTGCTGCGCGAACGCCATGAGCAGCCCGTCCGTCTTGCCCGGCCCGCGCGTGCCGTGGTAGAGCACCTCGAACAAGGGGCACTCCATGAACTCGGTCTGGCTGCCGGGCTGCGGCGCCCAGACGACCGGACGGCCGTCGACGACGCGGGGCCGCGACGGGAGCTCCTCCCCACGCGCCACCTCGAGCCGCGCGTCGAAGGCCTCCTGCTCCACCTCGGTGACCGTCGCGACGAGCTCGGTCACGGCACCCTCCACCCCAGCAGCTTGACGTAGACGTGCCACCCGCACTTGTGAACGACGCTGGCGTTCACCAAGCCCTCGTCGGTCACCTCGTGGTCGAGCACCGACGTCTGGCTGCACGTGGGGCAGCAGAGGATCACGGCCTCTTCCCCCCAGAGCGCCCACTGCCCGGGGCCAGGCGTCGTGCCGTCCTCCGCCCTGGCCATCTCTACTCGGTTCACCCGAGCAGCTCCTCGGCCTCCCTCTTCCCGCTGCCGTTGGCACCGGGGGCCGCGCGAGTGAGGTTCTTGACGCGCTGCTCCTCGATCCACTCCTCGGGCGTCCTCTGCGCCGGCGCCACCAGGACGCCCACCATGCTCGGCTCGACCTGGTGAATGAGCTTGTCTTCCTGTCGCCAACCGAACTGGCACTTCATGATGAACATCCCGCAGATGGCGGACTGGGGGTGCTTGTCGTCGGTGGCCTTCTTGAAGAGCGAGGCGGCGACCTTGGCCTTGACCTTCGAGCGGCCCGTCGCAAGCTCCTGCCGGAAGTGCTCCCGAAGGGTCTTGTCGGAGATCCCCTTGCCCGTTCGCGGGTTGAGGATGACGACCGCGACCTCCTCCTGAGTCATGCCCAACCCCGCCATCAGCTCGACCTGCTGGCGCTGCTCCGCCGTGGGCCGAAAGGGCGGCATGCCCTTCCACCGCCTGGCGCCCTGCTTCTTCGCCACCGCCTTCTTTCGACGCGCAACCATGCTCCACCTCCTCTGCTAGCCCAAGACGTCCTCGATGACGCCGCGTTCGTGGACAACTTCGTCGAAGGTTGTATCACCCTTTCCGTCCAGCGTCGCGGTCCTCCCCGTCTTCTCCTGCCACCGGCGCACCACGACGTCCACGTAGGTCGGCTCCAGCTCCAGGCCGTAGCACCTGCGCCCGAACAGCTGGGCGGCCATCAAGGTCGTCCCCGTGCCCAGGAACGGCTCCAGCACCAGCCCGCCCTCGGGGCACGAGCTCACCACCGCGCGCGCGATCATCCTGGTCGGCTTCGGCGTGGCGTGGCCGTAGCGGTCCTCCTCGACGACCCGCCCGAACTGCCAGACGTCGGTCATGGAGTCGTGGGCGTTGTCGAAGTAGGACCGAGCCTCGCACACCTGGGCGTACAGTTCCTGGTGGTAGACGACACTTCCTTCCTTGACGTCCGAGAACTGGTCGACGAGCTCGTCGTAGCCGATGGAGAAGGCACCACCCTTCGCCGCGGCGCGCAGCTTGTTGTAGTTGGTCCTCGTGATGAAGTGGAACTGAGACTTGCCGAACCAGTGCCCGGCCATGCGGGTGCCGGTGATCCGGTTGACGTCCCCGGCCTTCCAGCCCGCAGCGTCGCGCTGCCCGACCATCCACCGGCGCAGGGGCTCGTAGCCCTCCCAGTATTCGTCCTTGTTCTGGTTGCCGAGGAACTGCTGGCCCCGCATGAGGAACAGGCACCGCTCCGTCTCGGGGCTGTAGCTGTGCTGCCCCTCACCAGACATGCCGAAGCCAGAGCCTTTGGCCCACACGACCTCGTTGCGCACGTGCAGCTCGTCGACCTCGCTGAGCCCCGCGGCGTACCACAGACGCCACAGGTCCGGCGCGTTGCCCCAGATATACAGCCCGCAGTTCTGGCGCGCGTAGCGCAGCGCGAGCTGCAGCCACTTGAGCTGGAAGGCGTCGAGCTTGTCGGCGTAGAGGTTGTCGTTGGCGATGCCGTCGGCCTCCTTACCCATGCCGTAGGGCGGGTCGGCGTGGACCAGGTCGGCGAGCTCCTCACCCATGAGCTTGCTCACGTGGGCGGCGGTGGTCGCGTCGCCGCACAACACGCGGTGGTTGTCGAGCAGCCAGAGGTCGCCCGAGCGCGTGACCGCCACCTCCTCGACCGAGGTGAACTCGTCGGCGCCCTCCAGGCCCTTGGGGTCGACCACGTCGGGCTCCAGCAGGCTGGCCAGCGTCGAGGCGTCGAAGCCGAGCAGGTCGACGTCGAAGTCGTCCAGCGTGTTGAGCTCCCCGACCTCGACCTTCAGCAGGTCGGTGTCCCACCCCGCGCTGATGGTGAGCTGGTTGTCGGCGATCACGTAGGCGTGCTTCTGCGCCTTCGTCCAGCCCCGCGCCACGACGCACGGCACCTCGTCGACGCCGAGCTTCAGCGCGGCGAGCACGCGGCCGTGGCCGGCAATGATCCCATCCTCCTCGTCGACCAGCACCGGGGTCGTCCACCCCCACTCCTCGATCGACGCGGCGATCTGGGCGACCTGCCGGGGCGAGTGGACCCGCGCGTTGTGGGCGTAGGGCACCAGGTCAGCGACTCGGCGACGGTGGACCTCCTCGGCGGGCCACCCGTTGGACTTCGACACCGGGCGCCGCTTCACCTTGGCCTTCATGCGGGCGGAGGCTATCCCACGTTAGCTCGGATTGCACGTTAGCGGTGATAGGGACAGCGGAAGGCGCAGAAGTCCAGCAGGGACCAGAGCAGGGACTCCGGCACGTTGACGTCGTGTGGCCCTTTTCCAAAGTCGGCGTGGCACCTAATCGTGCGTAGCTGCCGACCCTTCCACATCACCGTCGGAAGAGCGGCTACCTCAACCCCCCGCTCCTCCATGGTCCTACCGAGGATCGGCTCGACCTCCGCGAACGCCGCGCGCGCCCTAGCTAGGCAGCGTTCTTCGTGCAGGCCAACACTGCGTCCACGATGCCTCATACGTACGCCGGCTCGCCCCGCCGACCCTCCATGATGTGTCTAGCCAGGATCAACCCGTTGGCCACGCCGTGGTCGTATACGTTGCCCCCTTCGCCCTTCGTGACCTGTGAAGCCGCCACCTCGGTGACCGCGCGGAGCCGGTCGAGTCTCTTCTTCAGGCGCAGTCGCATCGACTGTTCCCTGGCCCTCTCGGTCATCGCGGTCACGCGGAACTTCCTGTAGAGCGTGGAACGTGCGACGCCCAATAGCTTGGCAGCCTCCTTGAGGTCGCCCCTGGTGAGTTGAATCGCGCGCGCCACGTGGTCGTCTGCGACTTCGTGTAGGGTCGGAAACTCGGCCTTCTCGCGCCGGTCATACATCTCTTCCTTGCTGCAGCTGCGAGCGCACGCGCTTCCTCGCGACCCAGCAAAACGGCGTCCAGCGGTACCCCTGGATGTAGATACGCTCCCAGGAGAACCACCTCCCGCCCGCGCGAGACCACCTCCCCAGCCTCGGTAAGATCACCCTCACGTCACTCGCCTCCCGGGATCAGCCCGTAGGCGTGCGTGGCCACGTAGCCCAGCTCGTTCTCCTCTGGCGCCTCGACGACCAGCTGCACGTACATCGGGGCGGTGAGTCGGACCTGGCCGTGGACCTCCACGATGCCCGAGGTCGGCTGCCGGTGGAACCTGGGGCCGTAGTCCGTGACCTGGAGCCCGGGGAAGGGCAGCACCACGTCGAAGGGGACCAGCTGCAGGACCGGTTCGTCGACGGTGTTCCAGTTCACCGGCTCCTCGAGGAGCGTGGGCGAGAACACCAGCCAGGCATCCCGCTCGGACACCCCCTCCTCGCCGCCGGTCGTGAACCAGATCGTCAACGTGGAGCTGCGCAGCACGTCGTCGCGCCGGGGCAGCAAGTGGACGATGACCTGCGGCGGCGGCTCGACGGTGGAGGTGCTCACCACTTGGTCCTCGGGAGGGAAGGCTCGGAGCTCATAAATCGGCTCGGCCATCGCGGGCGCGAGCTCGGCCCGCAGCACGCCCCGGGTGACCACGTCGGCGTCGACGGGCGGCGGCCTCCCCGCTGCCTGGTCGAGCAGCTCGCCGAGCGTCAGCGGCCGCTCCGGTTCAACCACCTGCTGAATGGGCGTGCAGGTGAAGGCCAGCGTCAACCAGATCACCGCCACCGTGGCCCAGAGCGTGCCGAACAGCACCTTCGCCACGGCCCTCTCAGTTTGGTAGTTCACGACTCCTCCAACACCCGCACGTGCAGGGCCTCGTCCACCCGACGCCCGCGCTGCCGCCAAAGGCAGAACCACAGTTGACCGTCCTCGGTGCGGTACCTAGTCCACAGGGTCTTCCAGAACATCTGCCTACTCCTTTGGTTTGTGGTCGTGGTGGTCCGGGTGGACCATGTCGGATTCCTCGGCGCCTTCGTTCCCCTTGGCCTCCCCGTCTCTGGGCACAGCGAAGGCGGCCATGATCTCCACGCCGCGTTCGACGAGTTTCCGCGGCGTAACGTCCTGGTCGTCGAGCAGCCACTCCATACTCGCCACGGTGTGCTCGGCGGCCAGCCTGAAGCTGACGTCGAAGGCGTTGAACGCCTCGCTGGACAAGTGCTCGCCGACGACGCGCCTAGGAATCTCGAAGTAGGCGTGGCACACGTGCAGCAGCTCGTGCCGCAGCGTCTCCAGGACGTGGCCCGCGTCGTCGTGCTTCGCCGAGTCAAACCCCAGCGTCGCGCGAAAGTGCGGCACGTCCACCAGGCACGTGCCGATGTCGTCGTCAGCCAAGGCGCGGTAATGGACATTGACGTGCCACCGGCTCAGGCCCAGGGCCATCCGCATCTCGCGGACCGCCCCGTCGACGACCTTGCGAACCTGCGCGTCGCTCATGCTCATCAGTCCACCCTCTTGACCCGCAGGCCCATGAAGCACATGTCCAGTGCGAGGTCCTCTGTCACCGTGAAGTTCAGCAGGTTGCGCTCGCAAGCCCTGGTGACCTCGTCCTCGGTGAGCACAATCTCCGACACCCCCGCCCTGATCAAGCTTGCCGCGCGCTCGGAGAGCCGTTCGAGCTCTCCTCGAGCTTCAGGAAAGAGGGTCGCCTCCGGAAAACCACCGTACACAGACGTGTTGCTGAACCGATCGACGGACACGACGACTTCTGCAGAGCGCCTATCCGCGCACGTCGAGCACGGACACCGGCTCCACAACCACTCCCACCGCAGCTGCCACGCCTTCGGCATCGGCTCGTTCCACGGCCGGATCAGCTCAGAGGCCAAGGAGATGGCAGCGCAGAAGATCAACATGGCCCAGATCATGGTGACAGCGCCGGCCGGGGGCGGGGCGGGGTCGACTGGCCGTGGTCCCGCGTCCCTGCCGGTTGGCTGCCCGACATCGTGCCCAACGGCGGCGCGGAGTCAATAGGAGGCGGAACCTGCAAGGTTATAGGCCCAGGAACCCGCCGGCCGTCAGGGCTCTCGCCCTTGCCCCCTGACCAGCGGGCCCCAGGCACCCGCAATCGTCTCACTCGCCGGGGTCGTCCACCAGCCCTTCGTTTTCGCTGCTAGGACCAGGCAGCGGAATCAGCTGCAGGCGGAGCCCCAGGGCCTCGGCGACGCCCCGCATGTGCGGCGCGTGCTCCACGCAGATGCCGGCCTCGTCCTCCCCCGGCCAGGTGAACCGGTACGCGGCGACAGCGCCACAACCCTGTTGGCTGCAGATCACGCGACCTCGACCCAGAGCGCGACCACGCCCTCGGCGACGCCCTGCAGGTCGCTCTTGCCGAGGTCCGTGATCGGGCCGATATACACGGCGAGCTTTTCCTGCTCGCGGGCGTACGCCAGGTCGACCTCCTTGCGCGCCAAGAACTTCGACCGCTCGCGCACGTTGTGCATCGAGTCCAACACGTCGAAGCCCGCTCGCTTCGCCGACTCCTGCCCAACCTCGAAGGCCTTGAAGCCCACGGGCGTGCGACAGTTGCCAGCGATGAACACAACCCAGAGCGCGGCGTTGTCCTTCGCCGGCCCGAGCGGCAACTTCGGCACGCTGAAGCCCGCGAGCATCGCGCTGGCGCCGGCGATGAGTCCACGCCTGGTGATCCTCTCCACGTCAGTCCTCCTTGCCCGGCGCGTCGTCTCCCTCGCCAAGTTCGCGCACGAACCCAACCAGCAGCATCAGGCCCTTGCACGGGTCGGTGCCCACGTCGTGCGGCCTCGTGCAGGTGATGAGCACGCAGCCGTCGTGGGCTAGCTGCGCGGCGGGTTGCCTCGCCTGGCGTCTGGTGCGCCAGCCGCAGAGCTGGCAGTACCACTGGTTGAGGTATCGTTCGCTGGCCATAGGTCGCAAGGATGCCAACTGGGCGCCCCGAGGTCAAACCCGTTCGCCGGGGGCCGGTCTCCTCAGGCGCAGCGAACCGCCGCCGCTTCGTCACCCGAGCAGCTCCTCGACCTCGCGCAGGGACCTGGCCATGCGGCGCCACCACTCCAGGAGCACGTCGACGTTGCGGACCTCGCCCCGCTCGGCCTTGCCGATCCACCAGGCGGACAGCCCGGTCCACCCGGCCACCTCCCTGGGCGACAGCCCGGACCGCCGTCGAAGGACGAACGCCTCCTCGTGCGCCTCCAGGCGCCGCAGGTTGGCCCGTGGTGGCCCCGATTCGCCCAGCTCCCACCGGTGGTACCGACCGGCCGCGACGCCGTACAGGGCGGCACACGCCCCCTGGGAGAGTCCTGCGCGGCGTCGGCTGACCTCCAGGGTCTCGCCCAGCGTCAGGTCATCAACAGTCAGGATCGGCTCCACGATCGTCGGATCCTTTTCTAATCGGTAGATCGCCACGTGGGCGCCAGGCTCCTGGCCCGGGTCGGCCCACAGCTTGAGCGGCGGCGCCCAGGCCACCTGCTGGTCGTCGCACCATACCAGGTGCGGGCAGCCGTCAAAGCCCCCGAGGGCGTCCACCAGCGCCTTGCCGAGGTTGTCCGCGTCGGGCTTGGAGGTGTGGAAGGTCGGGGCCCCGGCCTTGAGCTCCCGGTCCCGCCGCCCGGCGACGTGGTGCGACTTGGGCCGCCGGAACCTGAAGGTCATCTCGACGGCCACCGCGACACCGAGGGGGACCAGCCCGGTCACCCCGCCGCGGAGCAGGGCCAGCCGACACGCGGCCCGGGCGCCGTGCTTCCACGCGTCGGCCGAGTGGTCCCGGTGGATTCGACCGTCCTGCCCCTTCCTCGCCCGGGGCTCGCCGGCGGGTTCGCCCTCGACTTCGAAGGCGGTGAAGTCGAGGTCGCGGGATTTGCTGGCCCTTTGGGGGGCCCCCCTACGGGGGGCACCCCCCCAGGGGCCACCAAACCTCATCCCGTGCGGCCCATCCGGCCTTTGCTGGCCCTTTTTGGTAACGCACTGTGCTACATGGGTTTGTGACTTTGCTGGCCCATCCGGCCCTTTTGCTGGCCCACCCTTCACGACAGTAGGTCCCCGATTTGCTGGCCCTCACCCGTGGGCCGGGCCGTAAGTCCTGGCTCCGTAAGGACGTAGCTCCGATTCTTGTCCTCGCCCGCCTTTGCGAGCCACCCGGCCACCACCGCCGCGTCCACCCGCCGCCGCGCCTGCTTCGGCGAGCAGCTGAGTAGCGACGCCAGCTCGGCGCGCGGGGTCACCAGTCCGACCCGCTCGCGGACCACGGCGAGCAGCCCGTCGTCCACCTCGGGGAACATGTCGGCCACGCTGGCCTGCCGGTCGACGAACGTCACGGCCGTCACCGGGCGGCCCCGGTCGTCCTCGCCTAGCTGCACCGGCAGCAACACGCCCTCGATCCTGTCCGGGCGGGCCCAGTCCTTGTGCTTGTGGGGGGTGGCGTAGGCGGCCGAGCCGCCGCCGGGCCTGGTGACCTCGAAGGAGGCGTCCAGGGCCGCGCCCATGGCCGAGCTGCCCCGGCCCCTACCCTTGTCGGCGTGCCCGGTGTGGTGGACCAGGAGCACCAGGGCGCCCGTCTCGCGGACCAGGGCGTCGACCTGGTCGACGAAGGCGCCCATGTCCTCGCTCGAGTTCTCGTTGCCCGGCCCGAAGTTCCGCGCCTGGGTGTCCAACACGATCAGCGCCGGCGGCTCGCCCGGCTCGGCGTTCAGGACCGCCCGGACCTCCCGGGCCCACCTGGCCCGGTTCTCGGGCAGCAGCAGGGCCCCGGGCCGGGTGGACAGGTAGACCGGCAGGTCGTGGGGGCGCAGCGTGGGGTCCACCTGGTCGAGCTGGGCCTCGAACCGCCGGCCGAGGCCGTCGAGGCCCTCGCCAGCGACGTAGAACACCCGGCCGGGCCGGTCGAGCTCGTAGCCGTGCCAGTCCATTCCGGCGGCGACGTGGATCGCCAGGGACACGACCATGGCCGTCTTGCCCGAGCTCGGGTCGCCGAAGAACTGGGCCATGCCCCTGGCCGGCAGCAGCCCGTGCAGCAGGAACTGGGCGCGGCGGCCGCGCTCGATGGCGTCGGCGAGCTGCAGGAACCAACCACCGGTGGGGGCGTCCTGCCTTTGTGGCGGCCGCCAACTTGGCAGGTCGAACCCGTCGTCGAAGGTGGCCCGCAGCCTGCCCGGGCCCTTGGCGTGGGTGCGGCAGAGGTCGGCCGTGACCCAGTCCTCGCGGCCGTAGCGGGCCGGGTCCCGGCTCTCCACCTCGCCCCGGCCGTAGGCGGTCTCGTGGATCAGGAACGATGCGGCCTCGGCGACGTGGTCCCTGGCCGCCCGCAGGACGGCCACCTCCAGCTCCTGGAAGCCCTCCGAGGCGGACGGGTGCCCCATGGCTTCCCAGTAACCGGCCGCCAGGTGGGCGATCCTACCGTTCTTGGGCAGCCGCTGGGCGACCTCGCCGCGCCGGGGTGGTGGGCCCTGGCCATCGGGCCGCGCCGCCCCGGACACCGCCCCGGCGTCCATCTGGGCCCCGTAGCGCTGCCGCAGCCAGCCCAGGCCGCCGGGCGCCGGCAGCGGCTCGGCCGAGGTGCCCTTGAGCTGGTCGCCGGTCACGGTCACGTACTGGGCGGGCCCGCAGCCGAAGACCTGGATCTCGGGCGCCTTGTCGATGGGGCTATCCGCCGGCACCCGGATAATCGGCACCGGCGGCGGGAGCGCGGGGACGACCACGAACGTGCGCAGCCCGGTGCCGGACGGGCTGACCTCGGTGTAGCTGTTCAGGAAGGCGTCGAGGACGAACTGGGCCCAGGGCACCACCTGGCCGTCGAAGTAGCAGGCGTCCAGATCCAGCGCCAGCAGGAAGCCGTCCGGGACCTCGACGCCACCGGTGAAGACGAAGCCGCGGCCCCCGTCGGGGCCGCACTCCACGTTCTGCACGTTCTTGAACGTGCGGCGGTTTGCCTCGTCCTTCGTGCTGCCCGCCGGCTTCTTGGTGAGCCTGCCGCCCGCGTTCTGCTCCAGGCGCCACGTGGTCCAGCGCGGGATTCGCCGCAACATCTCGGGTATTTGGGCGCGCCGTGGGTCGTTGGACTCCCTACCGCGCGTCCCTTTGGTGTTTGGCATCGCCGCCCTGAATGCACCGGCGCGGTCGACCCGCCGGGGCGCCAATGCTGCCGTCGAGTGGGCGCCCGGGCAAGAGAGAAAAGCCAACTGTTCCGTGGACCCGGCGCGGCCGCGCAGCTACCGTTTTTGGCCCACCTGCAGCCGCCATGCTCGCCCTCTACCCATACCAAAAGACCGGCGCCGACTGGCTCGCCGAGCGCGCGCGGGGCTGCCTGTTCGACGAGATGGGGATGGGCAAGACCATCACCGCAATCCGTGGTGCCGGACAGGCCGGCGCCCACCACATCTTGGTATTGGTGCCGACGGTCGTGCTCTGGAACTGGGAGCGCGAGTTCAAGAGGTGGGCACCAGCGGCCGACGTCCAGGTGCTCGAATCGGGGCGCGACCAGGTCGTGGACCGCCCGCGGGCGGCGAAGAAGCTCGGCGTCCTCGGCCCGCAGCACGACGTCGTCGTCACCACCCACGGCCTGATCCTGCGGCCCGCGATCTTCTCGCAGCTCGTGGCGCGACGGTGGGATCTGCTGGTCGTCGACGAGTGCCACTTCTTCAGGGGCCCCGAGGCGAAGCGAACGAACCGGCTCTACAACCTCGAACGGCCGGCGGTCCCCGACGCCGGGCTAGACATGGAGGTGAAGGCGCTGGCGGACGCCGCATTCCGCGTCTGGCTGCTGTCCGGGACGCCGATGCCCAACCACGTCGGCGAGCTCTGGACCCATCTGCGCGGCCTGTTCCCCGAGCGAATCAGGAACGTCAAGCTCAAGCCCGCGAGCCACGCCGCGTTCCTCGACGCCTACTGCGTCACGAGGGAGACGAAGTACGGGCCCAAGGTCGTCCACAACAAGAACCTGGGTCACTTGAGGAAGAGGCTGCGCGGCATCGTGCTGCGCCGGATGAAGAAGGACCACCTCAAGGACCTGCCGCCGATCCGCTACGAGCTCGTCACCCTCAAGCCGCGCAAGATGCCGTGGGAGCTGAAGGTCCTCGACGGCCGGCTGCGCCCCAAGCTCGTGGAGGCGGCGAAGGAGGGCCTCGGTGACGATGCCGGCCCCGACGCCGCCTGGCGCGCGCTCAGGGGCGAGGAGGACTTCACGCGGCTGCGCCGCATGATCGGGCTGGCGAAGCTGGAGCCGGTGGTCGAGCTGCTGTCCATGGAGCTGGAGTCGCGCGCCTTGGACAAGGTCGTGCTCTTCGCGCATCACGTGGAGACGATCAGCATGGCGGCGGACGCGCTGGCGAAGTTCGGCGCGATCGTCATCACCGGGGCGACACCGGCGCGCCGGCGCCAGGATCTGATCGACGCCTTCCAGCAGCGCCCGAGCGTGCGGGTCGCGGTGTGCAACATCGTGGCCGCCGGCACCGGCACGACGATGACGGCCGCCGCCGACGTGCTCTTCCTGGAGGCGTCGTTCGTGCCCGGCGAGAACGCGCAGGCCGCGCAGCGCGTCCATCGCATTGGCCAGGACGCCAAGGTGCGGGTGCGGTTCGTGGCGCTGGCCGGCACCAGCGACGAGGACCTGGTGCGCGCGCTGCGCAGGAAGACCGAGATGATCCGCGAGGTACTGAACTGATGGCCGCCGAAGAGTGCGCCAGGTGCTCCGTGTGCGACGAGGAGCTGCGCGGGAAGACCTGGATCGGGCTCAACCGCTTCGTGCTGGGCACGAAGCTCGGCACGTGCATGTCAGAACTGCACGACGAGCACGGTGTGTGCCAGTGGCACCTGGGAGAGGTCCCCGCCGACGACCGCATGTCCGGCGCGTTGCTGTGCTGGCCAATCTGCGCCGCCACCTTCATCGGCATGCGGCTGGTAGAGGTGGAGCGTGAGTTCGAGCAACAGGGAAAGTCCCCCGAACCCAGAGGTGAATGATGCAGACGCATCGAGACGACGACGCCCCCGACTCCGAGGCGTTGAAGAGGTTCCGCGAGGCCTTCGGCGACCAGCCGCATGTCCACGCGGACGAGCCCCGAAAGCTCCACGACGTGCTGCGGGACCGCAGGCTCGCCGAGCTGAGGGACAAGGCGGCGAAGATGGTGGCGGCCGGCGAGAGCCAGATCACCGCCGGCGCGCCCGGGGAGGCGGAGGTGTTCTGCAGGTGCATCGGGCGGGTCACTGTGCGCAAGTTGCCGCGCGACCCGCTCTGCACGAGGATCTCCGTGGGCGGGATGCCCGGTGACGACTCGACCAACTACCTGGTCTACCGGGGCGATGGCGCCGAGGTCCGGCGCCTGCTCACCGAGGCGCTCGACTCCATGGGGGACCTGCCTTGAGCAAAGACGGCCCCATCTTCGAGAAGTTCAAGGTCGAGCGCACCGACGGCGGGCACCTCCCCGGCAGGAAGCACCACGGCTGCTTCTACTGGGTGCTCGACGTCACCCACGACCCGCACGCGCGCGCGGCGTTGGTCACCTACGAGATGGCGTGCCGCCTGACCCACCCGCAGCTGGCCGACGAACTGCGGCACTTGATCTGCGAGCTCGAAGGGGGATCGGACTGATGCCACACCAGATACTGCTGAGCGACGCGGAAATTGAGTCCGGGCTGAACCGGGTCCAGCGCGCCGAAGCCCTGATCCTCCAGCTCCCCGCGGACCACGACGGCCGCAACACGTGGCTGCTCAACTTCGGCGTGGACATAGAGGCCCGGAGGCGCCGGGGCATGCGCGGCATCTGCTGGGACCACATGCGACGGTGCGCCAAATCCTACGAGGAGCCAGAGCAGTGAGGCACCCCAAGGTGACGGAGCTGGCCGACGCGCTCATCGTGGTCGGCGACCTGATCGAGGAGCTGGTCAAGGAGAAGATCCAGGTCGACCTGCATGTCTGGCACGACGGTGGCGGCACGTCGATGCTGCTGCGCGAGCTGAGCGGCGAGTTCGAACTGCGGGCGTCGACCGTCTATACCGTCGAGCCCGAGGAAGTCGAGGAGCCTAAAGAGCCCGAGCCGTCAGTGGGCGAGGTGGTCCTGCAGGCCGACTTCGAGGTCCCACCGCAGGAGAAAGACTGACGATGCGCGACCCCTACAAGCACGACGTCGCCGGCACCAGCTACATCAGGGGCGTCACCGACTTCAACTTCGAGGCGCTGTTCGTGGTGGTGGCGATGGTGGTGCCCAGCGGGGACTTCCGCGGCGCCATCAAGAGCATCGTGATGCACCCGACCGTCCTTGCGAGGTACCTCCTGCTGCGCCTGGAAGTGGAGGTCCCGGCGGTGGTCGCAGAGAAGGTCATGAGGGCGATCCAGGCCGACGCGGGGACGCTGCTCGGCATGCCGATCGTGGTGGACTCGAGCGCGCCCCGCCACGGGGACACCTACCACACCAAGGTCACGGCGCGCGACGGGCGCACCGGCGTCCTGGTGACGAGGGAGGGACGGTGATGGCCGACCTGACCGAAGACCAACGCGTGGAGCTCGTCGCCGCCCTGCGGCTGCTCGCGGACCACCATGAGGAGTCGGGCGCGATCACAGGCGGCAAGAAACTCGACGACGCCCGCATGGTGGTCACCTGCAGCGTGACCCGATACGCCATGGCGATGTTCGTCCAAGGCCTCGCGCACGGCGGCTACGTCAAGGAGGGCGCCTACCAGGACGAGCTGCTGCAGCGCGCCAGGAACCTGTTCGCTGGCCGCGGTTTCGCCACCGACGCTGAAGTCCGGGAAGGCTCGGAGACACACGACCTACTCAGTTGAAACCCACGCATCCTGACGCATGACGCACCGCGAGAGCCAGACCCTCGCTTACCACCGCATCCGCGACAACGGACTGCTGTCCCGCCTGCGGTTCCTGGTCTACGAAGCGATCTACAAGCACCAGGGCGAGGACGGCGTGACGAGCGGCGAACTTGACCGCATCATCTCGCGAGACGTGAACGCGTGGACGCGCAGCGCATCGCCCCGCCTTGGGGAGCTCGTCGACCTGGGCACGATCGAAGAGCTGCCGTTGAGGCCCTGCCGGGAGACCGGGCAGACAGTCATCGCGTACCGCACGACCGGCGAGCTACCAAACCCCGATGGACTGCACAGGGTCCGGCCCTTCGACTCGAAGCGATGCGCAATCGCCATGGCCAAGCTGTTCAAGCGCATCGTCGCCGAGGGCTACGTGCGCGAGGACCACGAAAAAGAGCTACTGGACCGGGCCCACAACATGGAACATGGGCGCGGCTTCATCACTGACGAAGAACTATGGCAACAACAACAGGTAGAGGACCTCCTAGCATGAACGTCACGATCAACATTGGCATCACGGCAGCGACCAACCTGGACCACCTAGCGCAGGCCATCGGCTACATGCGCAGCATCGAGGAAGGCTGCGAGGTGGCGGCGACCGAGGCGCCCGAGCCCAAGAAGGACGACGTCGCCGCGAAGGCCGCGGCGAAGAAGGCGGCCGCCTCGAAGAGGCGGGCGGCCGCGAAGAAGACCGCCGAGATCGTGGACGACGACCCGCTCGGCGTCGGCGAAGACGCCGACGGCCCGACCCTCGACGAGGTCAAGGAGGCGGTGCGCGGCTTCATCGCCGACAACTCGGTCGAGGCCATGAAGGAGCTGCTCGGCGAGTTCGGGGCCAAGAAGCTGAGCGAGCTTGACGAGGCCAAATACGGCGAGCTGGTGCAGCGCCTGGCGACGTGAGCGGCCACGCCGAGCTCGCACCGTCCGCATCCGAGCGGTGGACCCGGTGCCCGGGCAGCGTCGGGCTCTGCCGCGGCATCCCCGACGAGGGCTCGCCGGCGGCGCGCGAGGGCACCTTCGCCCACGCCGTCGCCGAGCGGTGCCTCAAGAGCGGCCTGCAGGCCGAGGCCATGCTCGACAGCACCGATGGCGAGTTCACCTGCGACGGGGACATGGTCGGGCACGTCCAGACCTACATCGACGCCGTGCTCGACGTGGAGCCCGCGCGGGGCTGCGAGCCGGCGTTCGAGGTGAAGGTCACCCTAACTGGCGTGCGCAACGACATCCACGGCACCCTCGACGCAATGGTGCTGGCGCCGGGCAACGTCCTGCACGTGTTCGACCTCAAGTACGGCAGCGGCGTGTTCGTCGACGTCGAGGACAACCCCCAGCTCAAGATATACGCGCTCGGGGTTCTGCTGACCTTCGGGTCTCTGATGTCCAAGGTGGAGGAGGTCGTGCTGCACGTCGTGCAGCCGCGCCACCACCGCGGCGGGCACAGCCTGTGGACCGTGGGCGCGGTCGAGCTGCGCGCGTGGGGCTCGGTGGTGCTCAAGGAGGCGGCCAGGCTCACCGACGACCCGGCGGCGGCACTGCACGCCGGCGAGTGGTGCGGCTTCTGCCGCGCGAAGCCGATCTGCCCTGAGCTCAGGCGGGCGTCGCTGGAGCACGCGGGCCAGCTGTTCACCGACGAGACCATGGAGGCCCCCGCGAAGGTGCCCCCAAAGCCCGAGTCCCTCGGCCCCGAGGAGCTGGCCACGGCGCTGGCCGCCTTCCCGGTCATCGAGCAGTGGATCAGGGCCGTGCGCGAGCACGCCTACGGCCTCGCCGCGGGCGGCTCCGCGCCGCCCGGCTTCAAGCTCGTCGCCAAGGTCGGCAACCGCAGGTGGAAGGACGAGGCCGACGCCGCGGCGGCGCTGGAGATGTTCCTCCCGGACGGCAAGGAGCCGTGGCAGGAGCGCCGGCTCCTGTCACCGGCGCAGGCCGAGAAGCTGCTCGGAAAAGGCGACAAGAAGGTCGTCGCTGGGCTCACCACCAAGCCCCATACTGGAAGCGTCCTGGTACCCGTGGCCGACAAACGCCCCGCGCTCGTGCGCGCGGACGTGTTCGACGACGGGGCCGCACTAACCAACACTGACCAACCCTAAAAGCTGAGGAAACTACCATGGCAGAACTAGGACCCACTGAGATCGTCACGCCCCCGCTGCGTCTCGCGTTCCCCGCCCTCTTCGAGCCTAAGCCGGTCGCGAAGGGCAAGAGCGACGAGATGTACCAGGCGGTGCTGCTGCTCCCGCCCGACACCGACCTCAAGCCCTTCGCCGCGTGCATCAAGGCGGCGGCGCTGGAGAAGTTCGGCAAGCTGCCGCCGATGGCGGCGGACAAGAACCCCATCAAGAGCTGCGCGGGCAAGTCGCAGTTCGCGGGCTACGACGAGGGGTGGCATTACATCAACACGAAGTCCAAGTTCGAGCCGACGGTCGTGGACCAGCGGCGGCAGTCGATCATCGACCCCAAGATGATCTTCGCCGGCTGCTGGTGTCGGTTCCACATCAACGCCTTCGCCTACGACCACCCCCAGGGCGGCAAGGGCGTCAGCTTCGGGCTCAACGCCGTGCAGCTGGTCCGCGAGGACGAGCGGCTCGACGGGCGCAAGACCGCCGAGGAGGTGTTCGACCCCATCGAGGTCGAGGGCGACGAGGACGTGGCCTTCCAGGAGGCCGCCACCGAGACCGACGCCGAGGCGCTGTTCGGCTAGGAGCGTGCCGCAGATGGGTCACGCCAAGATACGGCTCCTGCTCGACCAGGAGGCGGACCCTCCTGACCCGGCGCGATACGTCGTCTGTTCTGGGTTGGTGCGGTCACGCCACCGCTGCCTCTGGGCGGTGGTGGACTCGCACGCTCAGTTGAGAGCCGCCGATGACTCGTATGAGGGGTTGGACCCGAAGGTCGGGCGCGCGCTGTTCGTGCCCCAGGTTGACCAACTCCAATTTGTCCGCCCCGACGGCACGGTCGTCGGGGCAGGCGTGGACGGGCTGGCCGAGTTCAGGCGCGAGGTCGCGGCGCAGATGCGGGGGCGAAACTCAGTGCCGGTGGACGTCGTCCGCGGCGATGGATTGCGTGAGACGATCATGGCGCAGCCGGTGGGCGAGCACTTCGTCGTCTACCGCGGAGGTGATCCTCCCCGCGCGTGGCATGTAACTCACGTCGCGTCGGGCTTGGCCGCCCGCAGGGACTTGGGCACGAGGCTGCTGGCCGCGGCGATCGCGGTGGCGCTGCAGCGCATACCCATCCCGTGGGGGAAGGAGGAGCCACTGGCGCTCGAAAACACGAGCGTGGAGCTGGCGCTCCGGACGGGTCGCGCCGCAGGAATGACCGACTTGAAACTGCTGCGGGACGAGGCGGCGGTGGACGAGATGCTTCACTAGCGAGGAGGTGGTAGCGTGCCCAAGGTGAAGTCAGACGACCCGGTGTATCGAATGCTGCACGACGACGAGCGCACCACGACGCCGACGGTGTTCGAGGAGGGCTGTTCCATCTGCGAGGATCCCGAGTTCGCGCGGATGGGGCTGCCTCTGTGCTACGCCTGCAGGTTCTGCAGCGGGCACGTGGCCGCCGACGACTGCGAGTGCGACGAATGTGGCCGCGACCAGAGGGATGAATGAGCTGGCTCTATGTGCCGGGAACGGTGGCCTCTCGCTCGGACTACGCCTTGCTGTCGCAACGGCTCGCACGGTCTGCGTGGTGGAGAGGGAAGCCTTCTGCTGCGCGGACCTGGCGCGCAAGATGTCGGCGGGCATCTTGGATTCGGCACCGCAACCTTCGATGGCCGCCCATGGCGTGGAGCAGTGGACCTCATCACTGCTGGCTTCCCGTGCCAGCCTTCCAGCGCGGCGGGCAAGGGCCTCGGCGTCGACGACCCGCGGTGGCTCTGGCCACAGGTCCAGCGCATCTGCGGGGAGGCGTCGCCCGGACTCGTCTTCCTCGAAAACGTCCCCGGGATCCGCACCAAGGGACTGGTCGAAGTCCTCGAAGGGCTTGCCGATCTCGGCTTCGATGCGTGGTGGGATTGTTTCAGCGCGGCCGAAGTCGGCGCGCCGCACCTCCGAAGGCGCTGGTTCTGCCTGGCTGCCCACCCCGAGCGCGCGGACCTACGGGACCTCTGGCAATGGGTGCCCGGGGGACGGCAGGGAGGCCTACGCGCACCGGGGGACGCCGAGCCTCAACACGATGGCGCGGACGGGGATGTGGCCATCTCCGAGTGCATCGGACGCCCTCGGGTCGAGGACCCTGCCACCGGGAACGACAGCGACGGGAGTAACGCCCGAAGGAAAGAAAAAGCAGGTCGGGTTGAACAACGCAGTGAGACTGTGGCCGACGCCGAAGGCGCGCGACTACAGGAGTGGCCGCTGTCGCCAGACGACGAGGCAACGGAACAGAGACCACTCGCCGGACCTGGAGAGGGTGGTTGGTGGTCTGCTGAACCCGACGTGGGTCGAGTGGCTGATGGGGTTGCCGACCGGGTGGACCGGCTCCGGTCCATCGGCAACGGGGTGGTCCCGCTGGTGGTCGCTCATGCGTTCAGAACTCTCGCGGCTCGGGCAGCTGGCGTGGATTGACCGCGAGCGCGAGATAGAGGACATCCTGTCCTGATGGACCCGTTCAAGGGCGTGCTGTGCTTCGACTTCGAGACGAGCTCGGCGTGCGACATCAAGGCCGGCGCCTGGGCCTACTCGGAGCACCCCACCACCATCGTGTACGTCGCGTGCATGGCCTACGCCGAGCGCGCGGGGCGCTACGACCACCGCGAGTGGTGGCCGGGCGGCCAGCTGGACGCCGAGGTCGTCGACTTCATCCGCGCCGGTGGGATCCTGGTCGCGCACAACGTCGGGTTCGAGCGGTCAATCTGGGCGAACCTCCTGCTGGAGCAGGGTTGGCCTGGGACCGACGCGGGGCAGTGGTGCGACACCCAGAAGTTGGGCCTCGCGGTGAACCAACCGCTCGCGCTCGAAGGGCTCGCGCGGGCACTCGGGTGCCCGGTGCAGAAGGACAAGGAGGGGGCCAAGCTCATGAAGCGGATGGCTTCGCCCGTGGCCGACGGCGAGGGCGGCTGGGTCTACGACCGCGACCCCGACCACCTCATGCGGCTGCACCAGTACTGCCGCGACGACGTCGCCGCGACGCTCGACTGCTACTTCCGGCTGCCGGCGCTGAGCGTGCGCGAGGCGCTGGTGGCGCGGGTGGACCAGCGGATCAACGAGCGCGGCGTCTACCTGGACCAGGACTTCGCGGCCAAGTGCCTGGGGGTCACGGCCGCGCGGTCGGCCGAGCTCGCCGACGAGGCGTTCGCCGCCACCGGGGGCTGGCTCTCCAACTCCACGGCCGCCCCGGCGCTGAAGGCGTGGCTCAAGTCGCAGGGCGTGGTGCTGCCCAAGGTGGTCCGCAAGAACGTCAGGGGGGAGCACAAGGCCAGCGAGTCCGTGGCCAAGGCCGTGGTCGTCGAGCTGCTGGGGGACCCCGACCTGCCCGCCGAGGTTCGCCAGGTCCTAGAAAACCGGGTCGAGGCCAACAAGGTGACCAGCCTGGCCAAGCTCAAGCGGGTGCCCACCATGGTTGGGACCGACGGGCGGCTGCGCCACGCGCTGCACTTCCACGGGGCCCACACGGGCCGCTGGACGTCCTCTGGGCTCCAAGTCCACAACCTGCCCAAGGACAACATGGAGCCCGGGGAGCGCGCCCTGGTGCGCCTGGTGCTGTCCTGCGGGGACCTGGACGGCCTGAAGCTCGCCACCGAGCGGCCGCTGGACGCCGTGAGCCAGTCACTGCGCTCGGTGATCGCCGCCCCGCCGGGGCGCGAGCTCGTCGCCGGCGACTTCTCGGGGATCGAGGCGCGGGTGATCGCGTGGCTCGCCGGCCAGGACGACATCCTGGCAGAGTTCGCGGCGGGCACCGACGTGTACGCGTACACGGCCGCGCGGATCGGCAGCACCAGCCGGCAGCTGGGCAAGGTGTGCGTGCTGGCGCTCGGCTATGGCATGGGCCCGCTGAAGTTTGCGTCCACGGCCGCGGCCGCGGGCATCCACCTGGAGAACAAGCAGGCGCGGGCGATCCAGCAGTTCTGGCGCCAGACCAACCACTCGATCGTGGAGTTCTGGGCCCGCCTGGAGGAGGCCGCGCGCGACGCGATCGACAATCCTGGCACCGCGTTCCAGGTGGGGCTGGTCTACGTCATGGTCAAGGGCGACTGCCTGCTGCTGCGGCTGCCGTCCGGCCGGGCGCTGCGCTACTGGCGGCCGAGGATCGTCCCCGCCGTGAAGGAAGTCAAGACCATCAATGAGGACGGCGAGGTCGTCACCGTCACGATGCACGTCGAGGAGGTCCGCTTCTTCACCATGGGCAAGGACAAGAAGTCCATGGCGCCCGAGTCGACCTACGGCGGCAAGTTGGCGGAAAACGTGACCCAGGGCGCGGCGCGCGACCTGCTCGCCGACGCGCTGGTCCGGGTCGACGGCGTGGAGCCCTACGAGGTCGTCATGCACGTCCACGATTCGATCGCGGCGGAGGTCCCCGAGGGTGGTGGCTCGGTGGACGAGTTCTGCGCGCTCATGGTGGACTCACCGCGGTGGGCCGACGGCTTGCCGGTCGCCGTGGACGGATATCGGGACGTGAGGTTCCGCGGCTAGTGTGCGACAAGCGGCACCGTTTTGAGCTGCAGTTCGAGGCCGAGGCCAAGGCCGACGAGCTCGCCAGGGTGGTGCCGCCGCGCATGGTGGTCTACTGGTGCGAGGAGTGCGAGCGCTGGTGCCTCACGTCGAGGCGACGGCACCCACGCGACCTGTTCGCGGACCTAGGGGAGGTGCGCTAGGCGCTCCTCGTCGAAGCTCCAGGCGACCTCGCCGCAGAAGGCGTGGTCGAGCTGCACCAGGTAGGTCCACCGCGCGAACTCCGGCGAGTTGAGGAACCTGCCCTTGACCTGCGTGACCGTGCCGCGCACGCGGCACTTGGCGCGGGGGAGGCCGTAGACCTCGCCGAAGTCGTAGGACACGCGGTCGCCGCCCTGGAACTTGCTGGGCCTGGCCCGCAGCGGCGACATCATCGAGGGGCGTCTCCGTCGTCGGGCCCCTCGTCGCCGGCCTTCTCGAGGAACCGCTGGAGCTCCGCGCCGAACTGGTCCGCGTCGTTGACGTCGCTGTTGGCGACCGAGGCGTCGAAGATCTCCCGCGCGCTCGCGTGCGCCGAGTACACCCCGCGCACGATCCAGCCGCCCGTGCCCAGGAGCCGGTTCTTGACGTTCTTGCAGAGCGCGCCCGGGTCGATCGACTGCCACTCCTCCTCCGTGATCGCGTAGAGGTCCCGGAAGACGGCGATGCGGCGGGCGTCGTCACCTGAGATGCAGTCGACGACGGCCATGCGGAACGCCTCCTGGATCAGCTTGCCAAGCAGGGGCTTCATCGACACCGACTCGGACGGCCTGTCGCCGTTGAAGAACTCGTCGCCGATCCAGTTCTTGCAGCTGTCCTCCGTCACTGGTCGTCCAACTCCTGCGCCGCCAGCTCCAGCCCCTGCAGCCGCATCCGCATCTGGACCCACGCCACGAACGCCCAGCCGGCGACGTCCACGAGCTCGTCGAGGATCTCCTCCGCCGTGCCCGGCCTGTGGAAGCTCTTGTCGCCGTAGTCAATCGCGCCCTGCTCCAGCCGCGCCTTGAGCAGCCCGACGAACTCGACCTGCAGGGCGGCGCCCTGCGCCTTGGCCTGGCACGCCGTGCAGGCGCCATGCTCGTCGACGCACTCGTCACAGACGGCCACGTGGCAGTCTCTGCACGCCCTTGTCCAGGGTCGAACTCCACAGACCACGCAGGGCTTGTTCACTCCTCCTTCCTCGCGACGTTCGACTCTCGCGACTTGATCGGCCCGACGCGGGTTTCGGCCTCGTCCGGCGGCTCGACGCACCTCTCGTGGTAGGAGCCCTCCGCGCCCTTGACGGCCTTGCTGTAGCCGAGGATGACGGGTCGCTTGCAGTGCGGGCAGCGGGGGTCGGTCGCGAGCACCTCGCTGGCGGTGGCGCGGGTGGCGTCGAACTCGGACTCGTACCTCTGAGTCCACGCCTCCACTCGGCGCGTCCACGCCTCACCCCTTGATGAACCGAGCGAATTGCACAGTAAAAACATGGCGTCGTCGAGGAGTTTGTGAACCTCCATCCGCGCTGCGATCTCGAAGTCGTTCCGCGCCAGCAGGGCGGCGAAGGAGGTCGTCCTCGGTGGGTCGAACTTACCGAGTTGACCCTTCATGGTGATGTCCTCATCGCTATCTCCTTTGCGTGGTTTGAATCCCATCTCGATCTCCTCCCTCGTCGGGTAGTCCTCCGGCCGCGGGCCGGGCAGCCCGTCGACGAACTTCTGCACGCGGTCGCGTTCTTCGTCGTCCTTCAACGCCTCCCCCTCACCAGCGGCGGCGCGCCACGGCTGAAGGTCGCCCAAATCGCGAAGAACGCCGCTGCGGCTAGACCGCCAATCTGTGAACAGTCGAGCCCCGCGTTCCCCTCACCTGTCAGGCTGACCATGAAGATCGCGAGCAAAAGGACGACGATCATCCAGAGATCCGAGTTGTTGCTCCGGCGGGCACGCCTGACCCTTTGCCTGCTCCTGCGGATCCGCTCACGCTTGGTCAGCATTACCACGCCTCCGCCCCATCGAGCGCGTCCATTTCCGCCTTCGAGTAGAGCCGGTAGGGCACGTAGGGCTTCACGTCGTCGGGGCCGGTGCAGCCCACCAGCTCCATTGCCTGGACCCCGCCACCGGGGTTGACGCCGCGGCGGTGCGTGTTCTGGTGCGCCTCGGGAAAAGACGCGCCGTCGACGATGGTGCCGCCCAGGAAGCCCTCCTCCGACGAGAACGAGAACCACCACCACCGGCGCATCACGGCGCGACCTCCCTCCACGGGTCGGACTGCTCCGTCGACCAGCACGTCATCTCGACCATGTGTGGGTTGATCCTGTTGACCGGCATCCGGTCGTCGACCAGGTCGCTCGCGCGCTGCTGGACCTCGTAGGTCCTGCCGCATCCGGGGGCGAAGCACGGCACCCCGGACCACGCGAGCTCGTCGTCGGCCGTCCGCCAGCAGAGCCAGGGCACGACGGGGTGGTCCGGGTGGCAGGCGGGCACCCAGCGCGCCGCCCAGGTCTGCAGCTCCATGAGGCGATCCCGGTTCGCCTCGACGCGCGTCGCGCAGTAGTCGTCGCCGACGTGGCACTGGTCTCCGCGGTGGGCCCCGCACGCCTTGCAGGCGATCCAGCGAGGCGAGCTCGGCCCGTCCCTGCGCCCGGTCGGGTTGTCGAGCTGGTGGCGTAGGTTCTCGGCCTGGACGCCCAGGACCTGCGAATCGAAGTACACGAGGCGGACCGTCACCGCGCGAACTCCCGGCGCTGCGCCTCGTTGGGCGGCTCGACCTCGACGTCGCCGGGCGGCGAGGCGTCGACCAGGCAGGGGACGCACAGGAAGATGCACTCGTGCTCCGCTGCGAGGTCGAGCGACGCCGGCGTGATCCAGATGGGCTCGCGGCACTCCAGGCACCGGCGGGGCACGGAGCTCTCGACCGGGTGCTGAACCTGGCCGCAGAGGTGACCGCACATCGTGTTCGGCCCGTCGTTCACCGCGCGCGGTCCTCCGTGAAGCTCCAGCGTCGCAGGTCTTCTTCGGTGGCCAGCGGCAGCGCGAAGGCTTCCTCCTTGGTCAGCCCGGGGAACAGGTTCACTGCCCGCATCAGGAGGACCTCGTCGGTCTTCCCCTTGAGCACCGCGCCGGCGATCATCCGGCCCACGAGGTTGGTGGTCCACTCCCACGCCTCGTCCTTGGTGCAGCCGTCGCGCCGGGAGACGTCGGCGATCGCGTCGTTGTAGAAGTCGGCCTGGTCGCGGTCGAGCCGCAGCAGGACCGTACGCGTCGTGGGCGCCGCCGCGTCCTCCTGCGGCAGCGCCATCTGGAGCACCACCGCCGTCACGCGCCCGCGCGGGCAGCCGGCGCGCGGCAGCCGCTTGACGTCCTTCGGCTTGAGGATCGGGAAGGTGAGCCGCATCCGGTGGAACGCCGAGGGTAGGGACTCAGCGGGCATCTTGCCGGCGAGCAGCGACACGACGGCCTTCTCCACCACCACCGCCGCCTGCGGGACCGGCACCCCGGTGCGGACCAGCACCTCGACCAGGTCCTCGAACAGCTTGGACTGGCGGTCGTTCATCGAGAACAGCCGGACCTCCAGCCGGGCGCCCGGTCGCCTAGGCGTGGCCTTGAGCGCGATGGTCCGCCTCACTCGAACCACCCCAACACGTAGCCCATGATGGCGAAGGCGACCCCGAGGACCAGCGCGAGTTCGACGAAGCCCATCGCCGGGTGGAACCCGCGGCGGCGCCGTGCCCAGTCGCCGTCGTCCAGCGTCACGACGCACCCCGCAGTGGCTCGAACACGTGGTCAGGTCCATGCTTCAGCTCGGTCGCGCCGCACAGCCGACACAGTGGCCACACGCCGTCGCGGTGGCGCCGCAGCATCACCAGGAGCCGGTTCACCTCGGGGCGGGACTTGAGGCGGAGCGCGATCTGGGCGCCATCGAACTCTCCTCCGAGTTCCAGCGCGAGGATCACCATCTCGGGCTTGCCGCGGCCGTCTTCCTCGGGCGTCCACTCGTAGACGCCGTAGCCGTTGGACTCGAGGATCGCAGGCACGTCGCGCAGGTTCTTCCCCGAGAACTCCTCGTCGGGGACCGGGTTGGTGGGGTCCTTCACGCTTCCCCCATCCACCTGTTGGTGATGCTGACTATCTTCTCCCGGCACCAGGGGCAGCTGACAACGCCGAGGTCGTCGGTGCTGCGGCCGTTCCGGCAGACGTCGTCCAGGTTCTTGACGCCGGCGTTCCACGCGAAGTGAACGTACCTGAGGTCGGAGGGCTTGGTGAGCGTGTGCGCGATCGTCTTGCAGGTCTCGTTGTCGCTGCAGTAGCGCGTGTTTATCATCATCGTGCCGGGGTCGAGCGCGTACTGTTCCGACACGTCACACCTGGCGACGGCTATCTTGTCGTCCGGTTGGAGTGTGTTGCAGATGTTGCACGTCCAGTTCGAGGGGCAGTAGCTGCCGGTCACTGCTGCTCCTTCAGGATGATCGTTATGGTCCGCACTCGCGGCCCGAGGTAGTCGCGGCGGATCTGGCCAGGTTCGAGGTCGGGCCATTTCAGCTCGTCGTTCACGTGCTCCACCTCCCAACGAAGGTCTTCGCATCTCGCCGGGTGTTTGTCGACGTCGAGCACCTTCAAGAACTGCGCCGCGCTCTTGGTGATTCGCCCCCACCGGGTCCTGAAACTCTCGACGGTCTCCGGCTTGGCCATGCCCAGACCGTAGCCTTGGGTCGCACGAAAGCCAACCCCGGGCGGGGGTCAAAAAAGGAGCCCCCCGGCGGGCCGCCGGGGGGCCCCAGGATCACCACGCGCGGGCTGGCCTTGCCTGTGCCAGCCCCCACCTGCACGTTCCTCCTGCAGTCGCTCGGGGCTCGACTTCCACCGCGCCCCGGCCCCGACTATACACTGGGGGCTAGGCGACCGCGATCAGCCTCGCGGCCAGGGCGAGCCCCCCGTGGATCACGCCCAGTATTCGGGCATCGGTGGCGTCCGCCTGCTGGACCACCGCAATCCCCGCCTTCAGGGCGACGGCGTCGCGCTCGGCGCGGACCGCCTCCTGGAAGCCCGGGTCGTCCACGAGCGTCGCCAGGTGGGCCGCCCGCTCCGCGGCGTACGCGGCGAGCTCGGCGGCCCCCTGCTGGAGGCTGGCGCCGGTCTCGGTGATCGCGTCTTGGAACAGGGCCTTGAGGTCGTTGGTTACGTCTGTCATCGTCCGGTCAATTCCTGCATGGCCTCCGAGAACCTGTCTATCCGTTCGAGCAGCGAGGCGGAGACGCCCTCGCTGACCTCGCCCCTGTCGCCGCGCACCTGCAC